>Ga0335069_10002829_pt1 | contig 26520 bp, 19 predicted proteins | sample Lox_Sample_11_FD_206714 | JGI IMG/M metagenome (GOLD analysis project Ga0335069, IMG submission 206714) | Soil microbial communities from Loxahatchee National Wildlife Refuge, Florida, United States - Lox_Sample_1.1 | ecosystem: Environmental > Terrestrial > Soil > Wetlands | place: USA...
CCAGTCCTTCTTGCGTTACGACTTTACTCCGCGGATGAGCGTCACCGGACGGGTCTGGGCGACGAATGATTTCCTGCAGCTTGCCAACAGCCCCACCAGTTCGGGCATCCCCGATGCCAACATGCCAGCGACGGGAACCATCGCCGCAATTGGGCTTTCTCAAGAACAGGTGAACCTGTACGCGGCGGGTGGAACCCCCACTTTTGGCAATGCCACCTTCATCCCGAATGCCTGGGATCCGGACGATCACCGCAATTCCCATTTTGTAGCCGCGGCGGTGGTGTTCCATCACGAAGTCTCCTCGACCTTCAACTGGCAAGCGAACTACCAGATTGTCGACACCGAGCGCGTTTACAAGAACGGGCCGACCGGGGTGGGTTATCAGCCCTCCTATCTCGACTACGGCATGTACGGCGGAACTATCGACACTGCCGGCGTCAGCGGCACGGCTCAGCCCACGCACTGGCTCGGCTTGACCGCCGGCTATGAATTCGAACGGGAGAACTACCGGGACCACCAGGACAACAATACGCCGTCGCCCTATTGGGTAACCGAGCGGACGCGTGCGCGTCAGGATTCCCATGCCGGGTACTTCGCAGCGCGGGCGGGGTTACTGAATCGCCGGCTGCAGATCTTGCTATCCGGGCGGGCGCAGGGATTTGATCTTGCCACTCCCGAGTTTCAGTATTCGGGCACGACCAACCCTTATGCCAATGTGGCTTTCAGTGTACCGAAAGCGCTGACCGGAGATGCCGCGATCGCGTACTTCGTTTCGAAGACCAGCACGAAGTTGCGCGTGCACGCGGGCAATTCCTACCGGGCTCCCGCTCTCTTTGAGCGCTTCGGAGCGGGATTCTACAACGATCCGACCACGACCAACGGCGTATCCTTTACACCGTACGGGGACCCGCGTCTGGCGCCGGACCGTTACAACTCCGTCGACGGAGGAATTGACCAGTACTTTCTTAAAGATCGCATCCGTGTATCCGCCACCCCCTTCTATACCCGCATCGTGCAGATCATCAACTGGAGCTATAGCCTGGCTGCCAATGATCCTTTCGGCCGCTACTACGGCTATATGAATGGCGCGGGGGGAATCTCACGTGGGGTTGAAACCAGCGTGGAGGCTCGTCCCACTAAGACTCTTGCCATCACCGGGTCATACACCTACACGAATGCCGGCACCGATCAGGACAGCATGGTGGCGGGATACTTCCGAACGTTCGACGTTCCCAAACACACCGTGGGTCTGGTCGTAACGAATCAGTGGACGAAGCGCCTGAGTACGACCATCGATATGTTTCACTATTCCGACACGCTAGACTCGTACGTCGATTACGGCCGCGCCATGCGCTTTCCGGGTTATACCAAACTGAATCTGGTGACAAGTTGCGACGTCTGGAGGAAGGAGCGTCGATCAGCGCGCGTCTACGCCAAGATCGACAACCTGTTTGGCCAAAACTATTACGTTGCAGGTTGGCGCGCTGCCGGCATAACAGCTTTGGGTGGTATCTCTTTTTCGTTCTAGGGTGCACGTATGGCATCCGGTTCGCTGCTCTCCAGAGTTCTGGGGAGCAGCGAGCTAGACTTCTTGTTGGAGTGATCGAAGTGATAGAAATCGAAGCGGTTACCAAATGTTATGGGAACATCCGGGCGCTCGCCCACGTCACCTTCAGCGTGCCGGACGGGCAGATTGTGGGACTGCTCGGCCCCAACGGCGCGGGCAAAACGACGTTGGTCAAGATCGCGACGCTGCTGACGCGGATGGACTCCGGTTCCTGCCGACTGAACGGATTGGATGTACTGAAGCAATCAGACGCGATTCGAAAGGTCATCGGTGTGGTTCCCCAAACCACGAATCTCGATCGCGAACTGACCGCCTATGAGAACCTCCTGATTTACGGCAAGCTGCACAAAGTCCGTAAGTTGAAGGAGCAGATCGAGCGCGCCCTGCGGGGAGTCGATTTATGGGACCGTCGGTGGGCAGTGGCAGGCGATCTCTCCGGAGGCCTCCAACGCCGCTTGCTGCTGGCGCGTGTTCTTCTCTCCGAGCCGGAGGTCATTTTCCTGGATGAGCCTTCCATCGGCCTTGACCCGCAGATTCGCCAACAACTCTGGAACATCATCCGGGGCATGCGGCGCGCGGGGCGAACCGTTTTCATGACCACGCATTACATCCAAGAGGCCGAAGCGCTCTGCGACTGTGTTGGCATCTTGCTGAGAGGACACTTGATCACGCTCGACACGCCGGACGCGCTCAAAGCCCGCGCGGGCGGGCAAGTCGTAGACTACTTCGACTCTACCGGGGCGTTGCAGCACCAGATCTGTCACACGCGCGCCGAGGCATCGGAATTGGCGAGCCAGCGCGGTGCGGCGGCCTCCATCCGCGACACAAACCTCGAAGATGTGTTTCTCGCGCTGACCCATGAAAGGATGTCATGACCATCCGCACGGACTGGTATCCGGTGTTTTTGCGTGAAATGCTGTTGTTTCGGCACAAGCTCCTGCACGTTAGTTATCTGGTATCCGCCATGGTGACGCCGGTCATCTATCTGGTGACTTTCGGTTTCGGCTTGGGAAGTAATGTGCGAATTCAGGGAAATACTTACCTGGCGTTTCTCGTGCCCGGACTGGTGGCGATGACCTCCATGAACAACTCGTACGGTTGGGTTGCCACCAGCCTAAACCTGAACCGCCTCTACCTGCGGACCTTCCAAGTCCTCGTGCAGGCGCCGATCCGGGCGGGTTCCATTTTGATCGGCGAGGTTTTGGCGGCCATGGTGAAGGGGCTTTTTGCCTCAATCCTCATCATCGCTATCGGCTACATCGCTGGATCCTTTTCGATGTCGCTGGTGTTCATCATGGCATTGTTGATCAATTGCTTCCTGTTCGCGAATCTCGGCGTCATCGTGGGCATGCGCTCGAAATCCCACGAAGACACCGGAACATATTCCAATTTCCTGATCATGCCCATGGCCTTCCTGAGCGGTACCTTCTTTCAAGTCGACCGCATGCCGCGGGTCCTCAAGGCGATTGTCTATGTTCTGCCGCTGACCCACACAAACATTCTGATTCGCAAGCAGGTTATGGATTCTCAAGCATGGGGGGCGCTGGCCGCCTTGTGTGGTTATGCGATCGCGTTTGCGGTTTTGGCGTTGGGGCTGATCCGGCGCTACAACGAATGAGGGTGAGCGATACGTGAAGCGCATCTTGCTGGAGTGTGGGGGACTGTAGCATCGTGGCTTGCGGGTAGGGAGGCAGGTCCGATGACGCGGCGAGAACGGAGCAGACAAGCGCGACGGAAGTGGCAAAACTTGATTTCCGAGCAGGCGCGAAGCGGGCAAAGCGTGACGGCGTCTTGCCATGAGCGTGAGTTGGGCAGGTCGCATTTCTGGTGGCACAATCCTTAAACTGGGCGACCTGGTGGCCTGATCGAGCGAGCTGCCCCCATCGGCTCGGCTTGTCGGGGTTTTGCTCGATGGCCGCAAATTCGCGACCTGCCATCAATAAGTTTACAGTTCTGAACCGGCCACTGCTGGTGCGGCGGACACGCAACCGCTGGCCCTCCACCTCGACCGGATCGCCGTTCATCAATTGGGTGGCCACCGAAGATAACAGTGTTGTATCTGGCGAGTTGTCGTTCCTCAATGCGAAGACGGGGACGAGACGAAGCGAGTGAGGTCGGGGCGACCCGTGAGCTGGGCTTCCAGCACGCGACCGATGAACAGCAGGCTGCCGTCGGCCGCAGGGGCAATGCGGTCGCGGACGGTGATCTCGACGCGGGTCTGGCTGGTGCCTGCGGTTTTGGCCCGCTCGCGGACGATGGTCGTCAGTTGTTCCAGGCTGAACTGGTAGGCCGCTTCGAAACTGCGGTAGGCTGGCGCGTTGGGCAATCCCGCGACGTAGTAGCGGCCGGACTCGGTGGGGCTGATTTCCAGGTGGTGGCGGATGCACACCGGACTGGTGATGGCTCCGAGGGCGTTGGCGACGTCGGCATGGGGCGGCAGGATGGCCTCGGTGCCCAGCAGTTGGGCGGCTTGCGGCAGGAACAGATGGGCGGGCGCGCCAATGCCGATGATCGGGTGGTGCAACTGCACGCGCACCCGGTAATCGTCGTTGCCGCCGTCCAGCAGGTTCGCGATCATGGCCACCGCCACCGGTGATTTCTCGAGGCCCTCGGGGTTGATTTCCTCAGCAAGTTGGGTTTTGAATAATTCGATTGCCAGCGTCCGCACGAGTTGGTCCATGACCTGCCGGGCCAGTTCTTCCAGATCAATGTTCTGCAAGCGGGCGACCAGGCCGGCGAGGCGCCGGGCGGCGCGCGCGTCCCAGAGTTGGAGTTGGCCGGTCGCGTGCAGCAGGTCGGTGGGCGTCAACGCGCAGCGCTGGATCAGGTAATGGTTCTCGAGGCGATCCAAATCGAGAAGGTTCCAACTGCGGTGGTGCAAACGCGCCGCCAGTTCGTGAACCGACATGGGCCGTTCCGCGAGCGCGGCGAGAACGGCCGATTCGTCCTGGTTTAGGGAGACCGGACTGGTGCGGCCGTTGCGCATCACGAGGTCCATGGCGCGGGTGGACCGTGCGAAGTGGTCCAGATGCCGTTCCAGCCAGGGGAACGCGTCGGCGCTCGCGGGATAACGCGCCACCAGCCACGCAACGGGGGCGACCCGTTGGGGGCCGATGCGCAGCCGCCGTTGTTCGAAGGCCACGATACTGTCGCCACCCAGGCCGATCGTGCGCATGCGCAGCGCGTGGATGTGGGTTTGCCAGTCGCCGACGCGGGCGCCCTCGGCGCAGGTGCGGACGGCGCCGTCCTTAATGACGGCCGTGTCGGTGGTCGTCCCGCCGATGTCCACGACGAGCGCGTTGGTGGCCCGGGACAGGTAACTGGCGCCCGCGACGCTGGCGGCGGGCCCGGACAGAATGGTCTCGATCGGGCGGCGCCGGGCGGACTCGATGTTCATCAGTGACCCGTCGCTCCGCACGACCATTACCGGCGCGTCAATCTCCCGGCAGCGCAGGGACTGTTGCACGGCGTCGAGCAGCGACGCGACGCAGGGAATGATCCGGGCGTTGAGCGCCGCGGTGGTGGCGCGCACCCGGTAATTGACGCCATCGGACACCTCATGGCCGCAGGTCACGGTGAAGCCGGTTTCCTGTTGGATAAGGGCTTTGACCTGGAGTTCGTGGGCGGGGTTGACGTGGCTGGCGTAGCCCGTCACGGCGAACGCGGTGACCCCATCCTGCTCGACCAGGCGCCTCACCACAGCCCGCACTTGCTCGGGCCGGACGGGGCTGATTTCCTGGCCATCGATCTCCATTTTCGCGTCGAGAAGGGCGATCGGCCGGTAGAGAATATCCGGCGGATCGAAGAATCCATACGGCGGCATGATGATCAGACCGGCGGTCTGGCCGTGACCCTCGACGATCGCATTCGTAGCGAGCGTGGTGGAAATGGACACCACGTCGACCTGCGTCAGGGAGAACCGATCCAACTGGTCGAGCGCCTGTTCGATGCCGACAGTAAAATCCCATTTCGTGGTCAGCTCTTTCGCTTTCTGGAGCACTTGGTGGCCCTGGAAATCGTAGATCACCACGTCGGTATACGTGCCCCCGGCATCAATCCCCAGACCGAGACGACCGGCCGAGGCGTCGGAGCGATCCGCTGGGTCCCCCGTTCCCGGATCGTCAAACACCAGATGCTGGACCTCGCTGCGCCCGGCATTCTCGCTTTCCCAGATCGGCACGGCGGTCAGCGTCTTGTTCAGAGGGTCGAACGCCGTCACGTGATGCGGCGGCACGACCAGCACTTCGTCGGTGGACTGGCGGGCCAGGAGCAGTTTGGTCAGCAATTCGCCCGTGCCGCGCAATTCCTCGTATTTCCAGCCGAACTCACGGGCCATCGACTGCGCGATATCGGCGTACTTGCGGCGGCCAGCCACCCCGGTGTCAATGAATGCCGCGCGCTGGTAATTGCGCTGCCAACTGCTCAGGAAATACTGGATGGCTTCGGCGTTCTCGCGACCGTATTTCTCGACCAGAGCGTCCAGCTCCAACTGAGCCCCGGCGGGTAGGCGCGGCACGGGCTGACCGCAATCGGCGCACGGCGGTGGTGATTTCTCTTCCACCCAGCCGGCGGAAATGTAGTACGTGCCTGGATACTTCCGGAACTGCTCCCGATAGAGGGCGTCGGCGCCGAGAAAGAGCGCAATGCAGTCGTTAACCCGGGGGATGGCCAGTGGAATCTGCCGGGCACGGATGCCCACGCTGCCGAGCCCACAGACGCCGTAGCCGATGGCCAGCATTTCGGCGCGGTTGTCTCCGGACGCCCGGTCGATTGCTTCCTGAAGCCGCTGGCGCAAATCGCGTGGCGTGTTGTGCAGCCCGCCGGGCAGAAACTCCAGGGAAACATCCAGGGCCAGCCGCTGGGAAACATCCTTGATATCGACCCCCAACACTCCACAGGCGATTACATGCACCCGTTTTCTGATGCCCGTGCTCTCGTCCACCGATTTGCCTCCAACAAATGGCATGCGACGCAAAATCTTGGCACGGACCCCGCGCCTTTCACAAGGTCTGAGCCGACATTTCCCATTTGACTGATGCCCGCGACCATCGCGGGCCATTCAGTCTCATCGACCAGTACCGTACCCCCTCCGTCAGTATCATCAAGCCGCCGCCGAGAGCACCGCCCCGGAGATCGCCCGCGAAGTAGTCGCCGTGCTGCGCCGGTTGCTCGCGCTGGAGCAGCAGGCCAAAGAGATGCGAGATGAAGCGGGTAGTGCTCAATCGGGAAAATTCCTTATTCGTCGGCAACCCGCGCGGCGGCCGTACCGACGCTATTCACGCCAGCCTGACCTCCACCTGCCGCCAGCACCAAGTCGATCTCCAACTTTACCTCATACAACTTCTCCTGAACCTCCTCGGATGGCCCACCCGCGACCTCGACGCCGGGCTCCCCGATCAGTGGAGACTCCGCCACACCGCAAGGTCAGCCACCCTCAACTGCCAGGATTGAGCCACTCTCTCGATAGCCTTGCCTGCCCCGTTCCGGCGGAGGCCCTGCATTTCACATAGCGCTTACCGAATGAGCGATTGTTCGGTCGAGCAAGTTTACGATGTCGCCGACCCGCCAAATGCGCGATGCTTTTCCCGATGCCATTGCGGAGGTCATTCCTAATTCTTCATGAACTAATGAGAAGTTGTAGTACATGAGGTACAAGGCCAGCGCGGCAGCGTGACGTTCGACCTTACGTGCGAATCCCGTGCTGAGTGTCACGAACCATGCAGGAGAGATGTGTCCTAGATGTTCACGGCCCCGAAGGTCAGGCGGTGACCAACCTGTGGGAACACGGGTTGAGCCGATCGGTTTGAGTTGGTCATAGCGGTGGGAGATGTCGGCGCGAAGTTCGACCTCGGCGTTCGAGTTCTTCGGACCGATCCTCCAAGAGGGCACGAGTTTCGTCTGACTGTCCACGCAAGTCCAGGTCCAGACAGAACCAGTGGTGCGGCGGTACTCCTGCTCCTCTGGGGTACTCCCAACCTTCGCCCGAAAGGCCAGTGTCGCATTCCACTGAAGCTCTCCAGAGCGAAGTCCTTGGAGGGCTTCGTCCTGGTATTGCGTACAAACGGGGCCGAGTCTCATGATCAGTGCTTTGATCCGGTTTTGAGGAACACCGGTGAGGCGGACTGTAGACCGGAGACTGTGCCGGTTGACGACTGCATTTACCACTTGAACTCGGGCAGTCGTCGTCAATGCCGCGATGCCGCTCACCGATTCCTCCGCCAGCCCGAGGTGGATAATGACGCCGGCATACAAGGTTGCCGGCTACGGTTGGGTGTGGCACTTGTGCAGGAGCGTCTTCCATCCAACCGCTGCCCCGTTGCTGCTTCCACAACTCGCCGGGCAATGACGATGAAATCGTGTGGTCCTTCTGGACGGTTTTGCGAGTTCTTCTTCATAAAATCAGTTGGATGGAGGCACCACATTGACGACTTCAACCGACGGGTAGTCGCCAATGTACTGGATCAGATTTCGGGCCCCATAGGCTTGTGCAATCCGAAAGAGGTTCTCTCCCGGCATCCCCAGCGCCTCGGCCAAAACAATCCGGTTCACCCCGCCGTGTGCGACAATGGCGATGGTCTCGCCGCGATGCCGCTGGAGAAGCCCGTTTGTCGCGGTCAGGACTCTTTGGCGCACGTCATCAAAGCACTCACCATTCGGGAACTGAACTGTGGTGGGGTGTTCCATCCACTGTCGATATAGGCTGGGATATAGACGTGCGATGTCCTCATACCTTTGGCCTTCAAGGTCGCCGAAGTCGATCTCACGCAAGCGCTCATCCATCTGAACCGGACACTGATGATACTCGGCGATGGCGGCCGCAGTTTGCCACGCACGTGCTCTTGGACTCGTGCAAATAATGGACAACGATTCATCTTTCAGCGCCCGGCCCACTTGTTTCGCCTGTGCTCGCCCACTGTCGGAGAGACCGGCATCCGTGCTGCCGTAGCAGCGTCCGCGAATGTCAGGATGCGGCTCACCGTGCCGGACAAGCCAAACCCGCGTGATGTTTGACAAACTAAGTGCCATCGGAATCACCGCAAGACGAGACTCGTCAGCAGTACCACGCTCTCCCCGAGTTGTTCAGAGGCGCCGAGCGTATCGCCGGTAACGCCTCCGATTTTCTTTCGTGAGAACAGGCCCCACAGTACGCTCGAAACTCCGCATACGACCCAATCCAGCGCACCCTGCCATTTTGCAGCCCACCCCGCTATGAGAAGTGTCGCTACGGTGGCCCAAGCCAACTCGCTCAGGCCGATGTGGCGTGACACTCCCTGCGACGGGCGCGCATAAGGCAACCAGTACGAGAGCAAAACGATGTTCCATCGCCCGAGTGTGGGTACCAGAAGCAAGGTGGGAAACACTCGATGTCGCGCGATCAGAGCAGCAATCGCCGTCACCTTAAGCGCAACCAGCAGGATGAGCGCCAGCGCTCCATAGGTGCCGATCGCATGATCTCGCATGATACGCAGGATATCGTCTCGGTCCTTTCCGCCGCCAAATCCGTCGCATGCGTCGGCAAGACCATCGAAATGAAGCGCTCCCGTGACTAGTGCTTCTGCCGCAACGATCACGACGGCAATCACGGTATTAGGGAGAACTGTTTGAAGCAGCCGCGCAAGCCCCAGGTACAACAAGCCCAGTATCACTCCGACCACCGGGAACCAGCGCGCGGCCTTGCCAACATCCTCGGCCGCAAAACCGGTGCGGATAGGAATACGTGTGCAAAACGCAATGGAGGCGAGAAACGACTTCATACTTGGGTACCTGCCGTTTCGGACTCAGGCACTCCGGCTGAAACGAAGGTTGCCATTTGGTTGAATGCCGCGGCGGCACACTGGACGATCTTCACGGCCAGCGCGGCTCCCGTGCCCTCTCCCAGGCGCATCGAAAGGTCGAGAATGGGCTGACGTCCGATCAAATCAAACAAGGGTTGGTGGCCGGGTTCAACGGACGCGTGAGCAACAAACAGATAGTCACGGACGGATGGCTGGAAACGCACGGCCAGCGCGGCCGCCGAAGTGGCGATGAAGCCGTCGGTGATGACCGGTCGGCGCCGGGCCGCGGCCCCGAGGCAGAAGCCGCACATCGCGGCAATTTCCAGTCCTCCGACGCGTTCCAGCACGTCCATCGGTGTGGAGAGACGTCCCGCGTGAAATGCTAGGGCGCGCTCGACCACGGAAATCTTGCGTTGCAGGCAGGCATCGTCCGCACCGGTGCCGCGTCCCACAACCTCCCGCACGGGGCGCCCGGTAAGTGCGGCTGTAATGGCACTGGCGGCCGTCGTGTTACCGATACCCATCTCACCGAAGCCGAGCAGATTACAGCCATCAGCCGATGCCCGTTCCGCCATCTCGATACCAACGGCCAGGGCCTCGATCAACTGACCATGTGTCATCGCCGGAGCCGAACAGAAATTACGAGTCCCGGCAGTCACACACCTGGTAATCAGCCCTTCGGCGACCGGTATGGGTGTCGCGACACCCACGTCGACGATCTGTAGATCGATGCCGCACACCCGCGACAGGCAGTTAATTGCAGCTCCACCGTGCAGGTAGTTTGTCACCATAGCTGCAGTGACGGATTGTGGAAAGGCGCTGACCCCCTCCGCGCAGACGCCGTGGTCGCCCGCGAAAATCACAACGCGCGGCCGGTCTACGGAAAAGGAAAGCGAACCAAAGATCGCCGCGCAACGGTTGGCAATTTCCTCCAACCGTCCGAGGCTGCCTGGGGGTTTGGTAAGTTGCAACTGCCGGGTTTCGGCACGCTGGACCCAGATAGGATCGACGGCTTCGATGCGTGCGACGGTCTGGTCAAAGATGTGACTGCTTGATGTTTTCATAATTAGAGGGAATCCTCGCTGAAGCAGTGGCTAAAAGCTGAATCTCGTTAGCAGCATGAGGCTGCGGTTCGCTCCTTGCCCCCCACCGTGGGGTCCCACGGCGATCGCGTTCGATCGGCCGAAGAGCGGCGAATCGAGGGTCCCGATGGGTGATGCCAAGTTCACGTTATTGAAAACGTTCTGTGCCCAAATGCTGAACTCAAGGTTGTAACGCTTGCTTGCGCTACTGTCGGACATGCCGCTTGCTGATCGGCCACCACCGTTCAACAGTACGCCTGTGCCCGGGCCACCGCTGTGGGGACTGACGTTCCCGCCAGACGTGCCACCGCCCCTCTTTTTGCCGAAACCGAATGTCTTGGCAAGGCGCATGTTAAGGGAGAATTGCCCAGGGCCAGTGGCGATATTGGGCGGAATAATACGGTCCGCGGAAGTCGGATAGGCATTGAAAGTGCCGTATCGAGTAACGACGACATGGGACCCTGACGAGCCGGTGGCAAAAGCGGGCCGGTCATTGAAGATGGAATCACCGTTCAAGTCCTGGCCCAGTGTGATGTTGAAGGGCGCTCCAGAACTCGCTACCAGGAAGGGACTCATTTGTAACCTGAGCGGCAAGCCCAAAGTGCCGCCCATAAAGACGCGGTGACGTACGTCAAACGACGCCCGGCCGTAGTTCGTCGCAAGATTGTATTGATCCACCGGGAAACTACCAACACCAGCAGTGTTGCTTTTGGCATAGTTCAGCGTATAGAACCCAAAGAGCGAGAGCTTTGTTCCGGCGCGGATGTTGTAGTTTGCGATCAGTTGGTTCTGATTGAAGAGACCGTTGGATTCGTACTGGTAGACGTTGCCGATGGATCCCAACGGTCGGACGCCGCTTGAAGGATCGGCCGGATCGTAGCTTCCCGGAAGGGGGGCATTGATGTTGCGGGAAAGTAGTTGATGAACTCCGTGTGAATTCAGGTAGGTGACAGAGACATTGGCATTCTTCGTTACCTGCCGCTCAATCCCCACGCCTGCCTGGGTAAGATACGGCGCCTGCAAGTTCGGGTCGATCCGGTAGGTTGTGGGAACGGTCTGGCTTCCCACAAGCACGATGGGGGTCGGTACCGTTGGGTAAAATTCCGGCGCGGTCACTGCGTACTGCTGCTGATTCAGGCCGTTCAGCCGCTCGGCCAGGAGCACCTGGGTTTCCGAAAAACGGTCGTAGAATACTCCGGCCCCGGCTCGCAAAACCGTCTTGGGATTTCTGCCGTGGCCGCCAATGCCCCAGGCCAAACCAATGCGGGGTGCCCAATCCGCGTGGTCATGGATGTCGCTTTGCGTTTCGAATCGTAAACCCAGGCTGACGGTCATATTGGGGCGGGGGCGCCAGTCATCCTCCCCGTAAAGTCCCAGGTCGGCGAGACTAACGTGCGCAAGTGGATTGCCAGAAGCGATCAAGAACTGGCTGGCCCCGCCACCCGCAGCCTGAATCTGGGCAGGCGTCAACCCCTGCTGTAAGCCTTGTTCGGTAATTCGATACGCATCGAGGGATGGAAACGTGAAAGTTCCATTGAAGTTACCCGTAGAGCTATTCGACTCTCGCACATCACGCAGTCGTGCTCCGAACCGGAGGAAGTGTTTGCCCCGATTCATAAACGTGTAATTCTGCAATTCGTAGCGGTCCTGAGTGTCCCGGCTTTGCCCTCCACTATTGCCCCCGCCCTGAAACGCACCCAAAACATTTATCGTGGGCTGCAAACTGGTCGGCGTCTGGTTGCTGGTGGCGCGAAGATACCGGAAGCGCGTCTCATTCACCACCCTGTCGCCCAACACTTGCGAATCGCTCACCTGGAAGGTTTGTTCGCTTCCGCTCCCGTCATAGGCCTGCGAAGGGAGCGTTAACTGCCCGACGCCACCGTTGGTGACGGTGTTTTTCCAGTACTGATAGCGGACTGTCAGGATATTGCTTGTATTCACTTGGTAATCAAGCCGGGGGCTGAGTTCCGTGCGCGCTGCGGGAGCGAAGACGGATTGGCTGAAAGGAACGGAATTCAAAGCAGAGTCGAGAACGACAGCGCTCACAATGGGGGTATCTTGGATGCTGCGTCGTCCCCCATCGAAGAAGAACGATGCCTTCCTGCTCAGGGGCCCACCGACGTTTCCATTGAGGTACAGGGAATGGTAGGCTGGCACTTCCGTGGCGAAAGGATTCCGTGAATTGAGGGCAGAGGAGTTCCCCATCGCGAAGATCTGGCCGTGCAACTTGTCGAGACCCGGTTTCGTGAGGATTTCGATCCGTCCATAGCCAAGCTTGTCATATTGAGCCGAGAAAGGATTCTGGTTGACCCGAACCTCGCGGATGGCAGCCTTCGGGGGCAACTGTCCGCCAGTGAATCCGTCGATGTATATCTGGCCGCCATTCGGTCCCGCCGACGGTCCGGCCAACTGCTTCAACTCAGACTCCAGCTCGTCAGGGTCATCCGAAAGTGCTTCAAGATCTTTGCCCTTCAATATCAGCGAACTGACGTTGGCTGAAGGATTGGCGCTGACGCCCATCGTCCCGTCGGTCACCGTGACTTGTTGCTTTTCCAGAAAGACTTCCAAGTGCGCATCGACGACCTGCGGCAGGCCCCGTGCGATGACGATGCCTGCCTTTTCGAAATTGGCAAAGCCCTTTGCGCGGATCTGCACCGTATAGGGGCCGGATGGCAGATTATGAAAGACGTACCGGCCCTGTTCGTCGGTTTGGACTGCCAGAACCGTTTTGCCGGGCCCGATGATGGTGACCGTGATCGCCGGTACCGAAGCGCCAGATGGGTCCGTAACCTGGCCGCGCAGGCTAACGTCACCCGATTGTGCGAAGAGCAAATCCGAAAGGAGTACTGGCATAAGAACTGCGATCAGTAATCGTTTCAGATACTTAAGAGGGCCGAACATTCCCACATCCTTCCGAGACTCTGAGCAATATCTTGCGTTACCTCTTAACCCGTTCGCGGGATTGATCTGATGTCCCGGACGCCATTCGAATTTGTGTATCTCCAGATGTCGTCGGGAACGAGACGGGCGGTTTAATCTGTATTGGAATTCCGGCGACAACTAGAAATACTTGGTCGGCTTTTGCGGCAACGTGCTGGTTTACGCGGCCCTGCAAGTCCCGGAAGAGCCTACCGATCTTTGTGGAAGGTACGATGCCTCCGCCCACTTCATTTGAGACCAGGATGACGTGCCAAGAAGACGCAGCCTTGATGATGTTATCGAGCTGCTCTAATGCAAGGCCTTCAATTCTGGGGGCGGAAAAGCGGCGATTTTGATAGAGGAGATTACTCAACCAAATCGTGAGGCAATCGACGAGCAGGACATCACAGAATTGCTCCGCGTAGCGAAGAGTCACGTCAATCGCCAGCGGTTCCTCAAAAGTCAGCCAATGCGGCGGCCGGTCCTTACGGTGCCGAGCTACACGGGCACGCATCTCCTTATCTTGGACACGAGCGGTTGCGATATAGGCGACACGGTGCGAGGGGAGACACAAGGACTCGGCAAAGCGGCTCTTACCGCTGCGAGTTCCACCGATGATAAGGGTCAGCATTGTTGAGGAGTCCACGCCTCAAAAAGTTCAAGCGCGCGTTCGCCTCAATTTAATGGGGATGGCTGAGAAAGCAGATAAAGCTCGGAAACCCGGGAGCCGTCGCTTGCCACCATCCGCTTTCAACCGAAGCGGGGCGCATAAAACTCCGAGGCAGGTCTCCTGACTTGCAGGTCAAAGCCGGACCGGCAGCCTTCCCATTCCTCTAAGGAACAGTGGCAGTGTCGCCGACGACTCGCTGCTTACAGTGGCGGGACCATGCGGGATTCTCACCCGCTTCCCTTTTCACTCGCCTTTAATGACGAGTACCTCGAAGCACCCGCATTTTCTACCACTAACTTGTGGGAATGTCAATTCTGGGGGGGAAGTCTGTCTTGGAGGTGGGTTGCAGCAACCGGGAGTTGACGCCATTTCGTCGTTCGATATATAGTGGGTTTGCTGTCGGTGACCACAGAATGTGGTTTAAAAGGGAACCTGGTGTAAATCCAGGGCTGCCCCGCAGCGGTAAGCAGGAACGAAAACCGTGTGACAACGCACTGGCCTCTCGGAGGCTGGGAAGCGACGGTGATTAGGTGGGCCACTCGCCCGCGCCTGCAAGTCCGAAGACCTGCCGATGGGTCCGCGCTTCAAACAAGCGCGGAAGGCTGAGAGTCCCGAGGGAAAGGACGTCCGGCAGATGGTCACAAGGTCGCGATCTCACCCGCGTCTCAGAATTCCCAACCACCTGTCCAGATCAAGCTGTCTCTCCTCCTGCCTCAGCACAACTCGAGAGGAGAACAGGACAAATGGCTTTAGCGACAAATCTGGGGTTTCCACGCATCGGAAGGAACCGCGAACTCAAAAAGGCAACCGAAGGGTACTGGGCTGGGCAGGTTTCGCGGGAGGATCTGGTCAACACTGTCGAGAAGATACGGCAGGACAACTGGGAACTACAGCAACGGGCTGGCCTTGATCAGATACCCATCGGTGATTTTTCCCTCTACGATCACGTCTTGGATACGGCCTTTGCGTTTGATGTGATTCCGCAAAGGTTTCGTGACCTGCACCTGGAGGACGACCTTGCCCTCTACTATGGGCTGGCGCGGGGTTCAAAGGAAGCCAACTTCCCCCCGCCGCTGGAGATGACCAAGTGGTTTGATACCAACTATCACTATTTGGTGCCGGAATTTGATCACCAGGAAGATGTTCACCTGGAAAGGCTGGGGCTGGTCTGCGCCTACCGGGCCGCGGTGCAACTTGGCTACCCGGCGCGGCCGGTCGTGCTCAGTCCGTTTTCATTCCTGTTTCTTGGCAAGTCCAGAATACCGGGCCGTGATCCTCTCGACTTGTTGGACCACCTTATGCCCGCATACGAGGAGTTGCTGGCATGTCTCACCGTAGCGGGTGCGGAATGGATCCAGATCGAAGAGCCATCTCTGGTACTTGATCTGAACCCAGCACAACGCAAGCAATTGCACGACACGATGACCCGGCTGGCCCGCGCCACCCCGATGAACATTCTCCTCACCACCTACTTCGGCCGGCTGGGAGAGAATCTCGACTGCGCGTTGCACTTGCCCATAGACGCCTTGCACCTCGATCTTGTCCGCGCCCCCGAGCAACTGGAAGACGTCCTGCAAAGAGCGCCCAAAGACCTCACGATTTCGCTTGGGCTAGTTAGTGGCCGGGATATTTGGAAGACCGATCTTGCGCAAGCCGTGAGTACGGCGGAGCGGGCGGCTGACGCCCTCACGTCCGAGCGCATCATCATCAGCCCGTCATGTTCACTGCTGCATGTCCCTGTGGATCTTTCTTTCGAGCGCGCCCTGGCCCCCGAGATCAAAGACTGGATGGCGTTTGGCGAGCAGAAACTTGATGAAGTTGTAATGATCAAGCGAGCGATTAATGAGGGTCGGGAGGCGGTCAGGGCAGAATTGGATGCCAATCGCGAGTCGCTTGGCAGGAGACGCACATCGCGACTCGTGGTCAACAGTGCGCTGCGGGAGCGAATGAGCCACATTGCTCCATCACAACTGGTCCGGCATGACGCGTATAGCAGTCGCCGGGCTGAGCAAGAATCCGTGCTACGCCTCCCGCTGCTTCCGACTACCACAATCGGTTCTTTCCCCCAAACGGAAGGCCTCCGCCAGCAGAGGACACGATGGCAGAAGGGCGAGATCAATAGAGCCGACTACAATGAGTCCATCCGGAAAGAAATCTCCCATGTCATCGATGAACAGGAAGCGCTGGGGCTTGACGTACTGGTTCATGGTGAGCCGGAACGCAACGACATGGTCGAGTACTTCGGTGAGCTGCTGGAGGGGTTCGCCATCACCGAGAATGGCTGGGTGCAGAGCTACGGCACACGCTGCGTGAAACCGCCCGTCCTGTTCGGCGATATCGTCCGCCGTAGTCCCATGACGGTGGGATGGTGGAAGCATGCCCAGTCGCTGACAAAGCGGCCGGTTAAAGGAATTCTGAGCGGACCGGTAACGATTCTTCAGTGGTCGTTTGTCCGCGATGACCAGCCCCGGCGTGATACCTGTATGCAACTCGCCTTGGCGATTCGCGAAGAGGCGCTTGATCTTGATGCCGCAGGATGCCGCATCATTCAGATTGACGAGCCCGCACTTCGCGAAGGATTACCCTTGCATAAGGTGGATGCCGCCGAGTAGCTGCGATGGGCCGTCGATGCGTTCCGGCTGGCAACGTCGGGCGTGAAGGACCAAACTCAGATTCACACGCATATGTGCTATTCGGAATTCGGAGACATCATTGATGCCATCGCCAGGCTCGATGCCGACGTGATTCTGCTGGAGAGCGCCCGTTCGCAGATGGAGTTGCTGGAGACGTTTGCTTCACACTTACGCTCGAATCGGATCGGGCCAGGCATCTATGACATTCACTCTCCGCAGGTCCCGCGTGAAGACGACCTTGTGGCGCGGCTCCAAGAAGTGTTGCGCGTCATTCCCAAGGAGCGGGTCTGGGTGAATCCGGATTGCGGGCTGAAGACCCGCCGGTGGGAGGAAGTGCATCCTGCGCTGGAGCATATGGTGGCGGCAGCTCACACCGTGCGAAGAGCCCTCTTTGAGCCTGAGGCACAAGCGAGAATTCTGACTCAGTGTGACGAACCCCACTTTTGAGTTTCTGGGGGCTGATCGATGGCGACGACCCCTGTGGTGTTGGCAACCGTGAGTTACCGCTGGTCTTGATTCGCATCCCTGTTGCACGGAAGGAGGATGGTGAAAACTCTAGAAATCTTAAGGGCATGGGGCAGTATCCTCACAGGGAAATGCCCTTCGCTCTCAATTGAAATTACGCGTGAGTGTCCACTGCACTGCCCCGGTTGCTATGCTTACGATGAAGCTCATCTTGGCGGTGGAGCAACGCTACGGAACCTGAATGATCTGAAAGGGCAATCTCTAGTAGACGGCGTCCTCGAAGTAGTTGATCGTTTCAAGCCTCTGCATCTGTCCATGGTGGGTGGCGACCCATTGGTGCGGTATCGGGAGATTGAGAGGATGCTCCCGTTACTGTTGGCTCGCGGCATCCATGTGCAAATCGTCACGAGTGCGTTCAGACCGCTGGCGCACGCTTGGGCAGACCTTCCGCACCTCACCGTGGTTATTTCAATCGATGGGCTGCAGCCCGAGCATGATATCCGGCGGACGCCAGCAACGTACGATCGAATCCTGAAGAACATTGCCGGACAGAAGGTCATGATCCACTGCACGGTCACAGGACAAATGATGAAGCAACCGGGATGTCTGAACGACTTCCTGGAGTTCTGGACTCCGTTGCCTGAGATCCAGAGGGTCTGGTTTAGCCTCTTCACTTCACAGGTCGGCGACCAGTCGCCTGAAATGCTGACGGCCTGCGAGCGCGCTCAGGCAGTTGCCGACATGACTGAGTTGCGGAAGCGGTTTCCCAAGTTGGATATGCGAGAGGGGCTGATCCGGCAGTTCGCCGCCCCTCCGCGATCCCCTCGGAAGTGCGTTTTTGCGCTGACGACAAAGATGTTGTCAGCGGATCTCAAAACCGAGGTCACGCCGTGTCAGTTCGGAGGAAATCCCGATTGCGCCTCGTGCGGGTGCTTTGCATCCATGGGATTGGCAGCGATAGCGGCTCACAGGCTGGGCGGCGTCATCCCCATTAGGGCGCTCTTCGATGCCTCAATCAAGATTGGCCAAGCTTGGCCAAAAAAGGCTGCGTATCCGCCACAACGTCAAACAGCGTGAAGGGTATTGCCCTAAACAGAACGTAGAAGGGAGGAGAGCATTGGCAGTGCGATTTGGCCACGATAGTAGTTGACGCCGTTTCCCTAGCAACACTATATTGAACGTGCTGTCGGTATCCATGCAAATGGTTTAAAAGGGAACCTGGTGTAAATCCAGGGCTGCCCCGCAGCGGTAAGCAGGAACGAAAACCGTGTGACAACGCACTGGCCTCGCGGAGGCTGGGAAGCGACGGTGATTAGGTGGGCCACTCGCCCGCGCCTGCAAGTCCGAAGACCTGCCGATAACCAGCACTCAAAAATGCTGCAGAAAACAAGTCCACGAGGGGCGGACTGGTGATCAGGATACGTCGTTCTGCTTTTTCGCGTTTTCCTTCGACCTTTGCCCCTCGCTTATTGTGAGCGAGGAGCAACGTGCCAACCGGTGCAGATTACCCCAATTCTGATTCCATTCTGAGACTGTGCTTGACGTCTAGTCGACGGCGTTGCGTGCGCGAAGACGCAACGGGTCCCATGAATCCGCCACAGTCGAAGACACCACAGACGCAGCAGGTCGCTGCATCTGGAAGAGTTGCCTCCCCAACTGAGTTCTGAGGAAAAGGGCCGGGACAAACGGATGAAATCACGAAGTAATGATTACCCACTCATTATCCAGGGAGGTCTTGGAGCGGCGGTCTCAAACTGGCGATTGGCACGAACGGTTTCACAACTGGGTCAGCTTGGAGTTGTTTCCGGAGTCGCTATTGACCATGTTCTGACCAGGCGGTTGCAGGATGGAGACCCGGGAGGATACATGCGCCTGGGCCTTGACCACTTTCCCTTTCCAGTGATGGCTGAGCGCATATGGCGCAAATATTACATCCAGGGTGGCAAGTCCCCGCATGCACCCTATGTGCTTCCCGCTCTGCAAACAGGCGAAGAACCGCGTGAACTGGCTGAACTCCGCGTGGCTGCAAACTTCGTCGAGGTATTCCTGGCTCGTCAGGGACACAATAACGCTGTCGGCATCAATTACATGGAGAAGCTTCAGTTTCCGCACCTTGCCTCGATCTATGGCGCGATGCTGGCCGGAGTTGGTTATGTGTTGATGGGAGCGGGAATCCCAACGAAGGTTCCTGCTGTGTTTGACCAGTTCTCCCGCAATGAGCCAGCCACTTACCCACTGTACGTCACTGGCGCCGGTGCCGGCGATGCTATCCTGATGCGGTTCAACCCACAGGATTTTGCCGAGGGAGCGCTTCCCATGCTCAATCGGCCCAGATTCCTCGCCATCATCTCGTCCAGTGCCCTTGCGCTCACGCTAGCAAAGAAGTCCAACGGTCTAGTAGACGGCTTTGTCATCGAAGGTCCTACAGCGGGCGGACATAATGCTCCGCCTCGCGGCCAACTCCAACTGGATCACGCAGGGGAACCGGTTTACGGAGAGCGTGACCGTGTGGACCTGTCGAAAATTCGTGAGCTCGGCCGGCCTTTCTGGCTCGCCGGTGGATATGGTTCTCCAGACGCTTTGCGAACGGCGTTGAATGCGGGGGCTGCTGGCGTTCAGGTTGGAACCGCCTTTGCTTTCTGTGATGAATCGGGGATGCGCGATGACTACAAGCGGGCGGTAATCGGCAAGGTCCTTCACCGGAACGCCCGTGTTTTTACCAACCCGCTTGCATCTCCTACGGGGTTTCCCTTCAAGGTTGTCAGCCTCGAAGGAACAATCTCGGAAGCGATTGTTTTCCACAGGCGACCTCGGGTTTGCGATTTGGGGTTTTTGCGCGAAGCGTACCGGAACACTAGAGGCCAAGTCGTTTATCGTTGCCCTGCCGAACCGGTCTCGGCGTATCTGTCCAAAGGCGGAACAAGACAGGAGACCGAGCGCAGGACGTGTCTGTGCAACGCGCTCGTCGCCGCCATCGGGCAGCCGCAAACCCGAGGGAACAACTATGTCGAGCCCGGTGTCGTTACTGCGGGGGATGACTTGGCCGAAATTGGACGATTTCTCGCGCCGGGCGCCGACTCGTACCACGCTGCAGATGTAATCGCTCTCTTACTCAGCGGCGTCCCCAAGAGTGCAGGATGCGCAGCCGAAGATAACCAGGAGGAAACCGGAAAATGGCAACCAATGCATCAATAGCCAAGGCTTTCACCCAGAGAACATGCCTGGAGCAGATTTGCAAACGCGATGGCCGCATCGTGGTATTCGATTCCGACAGGATAGCCAAAGCCATTCTCACGGCTGGCCAAGCCACCGGAGAATTCGACTTGCCCGTGGCACAGCACCTGACCATGCGTGTACTGGCCATCGCCCAGTCCACATTGCCTGCCGGGCTTCCTACGGTCGAGCAGATCCAGGACATCGTTGAGGAAATCCTGCTGGCCTCTCCATTCAAGAAAACGGCGAAGGCGTATCTGCTCTACCGCGACCAGCACGCCCGCATCCGTGAAATGGTACGGCAGGCCGACGTGGACCTGATCGAGCAATACCTGAAGCGTCTGGACTGGCGGGTCAAAGAGAACAGCAACATGGCTTACTCCCTCCAAGGCCTGAACAACTATATTGCCAGCCACGTGAGCGAAGTCTACTGGCTTAACAAGATTTACACCCCGGACGTGCGCGAGGCGCATTTGGGAGGGGACCTGCACGTACACGATCTCGGCCTGCTTTCCGCCTACTGTGTGGGCTGGGACCTCGGCGATTTGCTCCGCTCCGGTTTCCGCGGCGTGTCAGGGAAAGCGGAGAGCCGCCCGGCGCGCCACTTCCGTTCCGCGCTCGGTCAGATCGTGAATTTCTTCTATACCTTGCAGGGAGAGGCCGCCGGCGCCCAGGCCTTCTCGAATTTCGATACGCTGCTCGCTCCCTTCATCCGCTTCGACGGTTTGGATTACGGTGAAGTCAAGCAAGCCCTGCAGGAATTCGTGTTCAATGTGAATGTGCCCACGCGCGTTGGTTTCCAAACACCATTTACCAACGCCACCATGGACCTGCGGCCCCCGCGCAGTATGCGCGCTCAGCCGGTGATCATTGGAGGAGAGGCGAAGGATGTCACGTACGACGATTTCGCCAAAGAAATGGCGCTTTTCAACCGGGCGTTCCTGGAGGTGCTATGCGAAGGCGACGCCCGCAGCCGCGTCTTCACGTTCCCTATTCCAACCTACAACATCACCGCCGACTTTGATTGGAATGCCCCCGAGCTTGAACCTTTGTGGAAAGCGACGGCGCGCTACGGTATTCCGTATTTCGCCAACTATGTGAACTCCGACCTGTCACCGGACGATGCGCGGTCCATGTGCTGCCGCTTGCGTCTGGACACACGGGCGTTGCAGCGGCGCGGGGGAGGATTGTTCGGCGCGAGTCCGCTCACCGGTTCCATTGGTGTGGTGACCATCAATATGCCGCGCCTCGGCTACCTAGCCACCAGCGAAGAAGACTTTCTCCAGCGTCTTGACCGCATGATGCAGATTGCCCGCACCAGTCTTGAGACCAAGCGTAAAGTTCTCGAACGGTTCACGGACCAGGACCTTTATCCCTACACAAAGTTCTACTTGCGGGATGTACACGCGCGGTTTGAGCGCTATTGGGAGAACCACTTTTCGACGATCGGTCTGGTCGGCATGAACGAGGCAGGTCTCAACCTGTTGAAGTGCGGTATCGGATCGGACAAAGGCTGGGCCTTCGCCATGCGGGTACTCGATCACATGCGGGAGCGCCTCACAGAGTTTCAGAAGGAGACAGGGCACCTGTACAATCTTGAGGCGACACCTGCTGAAGGGGCGAGCTACCGGCTGGGACGGCTCGATCAGGTGCAATATCCCGACATTTTGAGCGCCAACCCGGGGTCTGGCGAACCGTTCTATTCCAACTCAACCCAACTGCCGGTGAACTATACCGACGATATCTTTGAGGCCCTTGACCTGCAGGATGATCTCCAGGTGCGGTACACCGGAGGGACGGTACATCACGTCTTTCTTGGGGAGGCAGTGGCTGATCCGGCGGCAGTCATGCGGTTCGTGCGCAAAGTGTGCGAACGCTACCGGCTTCCCTACTTCACCCTGACGCCGTCGTTTTCGATCTGCCCGGAACATGGGTACCTGCGTGGGGAGACGGCAAAGTGCCCCACCTGCGGCCAGGAGGCGGAAATCTATTCCCGTGTGGTGGGCTATCTGTGCCCCATCAATCAGTGGAACGCCGGCAAGCGGGCGGAGTTTTCGTTGCGGAGTCACTACCAGATTGAGAGCGTAGCATGAGAATTGGCGGTTATCAGCCGGTGAGCTTGTGCGATTTTCCGGGACACATTGCGGCGGTGGTCTTTACCCAAGACTGCAATTTCCGTTGCCCCTTCTGCCACAACGCCGGGCTGCTATCCGCTGCCGTTGCTGACCAGAACCTAATCCCCGAAAAGGAAATCCTCCAGCGTCTGGAGCGGCGGCGCGGCCAGATTGACGCCGTAGTGGTGTCGGGTGGTGAACCCACTTTGCAGCCAGACCTGCCGTTGTTTCTACGCGTGCTTCGGGCGATGGGATTCACCATCAAATTGGACACCAACGGAAGCCAACCCGAGGTGTTGGGTCGCTTGATCGGAGCGGGGCTGCTCGATTACGTGGCAATGGACGTCAAAGCGCCTTGGGATAGATATCAGGTCCTTGCCGGAGTCCGGGTGGACACGAACCGAATTGTCGAGAGTCTGCATATCATAGCGGGCAGCGCCCTGCCCCATGAATTCCGCACGACGTGGGTCCAGCCGCTTCTTTCGGAAGATGATATCGAAACCATCCGAAGAATCATTCCCCCGGGCTCGCCCTACAAGCAGCAGGATTTCCGCCCCGGACATGCATTAGCCCCCAATCTCAGAGAACCTGACGTGGTGCAGGAACTGCACGGCCTCCGTCATACATCTAAGTCTGAAGGAGATGATGGATGTGAAACCGCAATTTGAAGATGGCAAAGAGCGTTTTGCGAACGTGATAACCCATGCGATTGGGCTGGTTTTGAGCATCGGAGGGGGCGTCGCGCTCATTATTGCTTCAGTCTGGCATGGGTCAGCCTGGCACATTGTGGGATCGAGCATATTCGCTGCCAGTCTGATCCTGCTCTATTGTTCCTCCACCCTTTACCACGTCTTCACCGGACCGCGCGTTAAACTGGTCTTTCGCGCCCTGGACCATTCCGCCATTTATATTCTCATCGCGGGGACCTATACACCTTTCACCCTGGTCAGCCTCCGCGGCGGGTGGGGCTGGTCACTGTTTGGTGTGCTGTGGGGACTGGCCTTATGTGGAGTAGTCCTCAAGATCTTTGCGGTCGGCCGTTTCCCGGCGCTCTCAACCGTGGTGTATGTTTTGATGGGCTGGATGGGTGTGATTGCCCTGAAACCGCTGCTGGCGGCCGTCTCTCTGCCCGGTCTTCTGTGGTTGCTTGCCGGTGGCATCTTCTATACGGGCGGAGTGATTTTCTATGCGGCCAAGAGAATGCCTTACAACCATGCGGTGTGGCATCTCTTCGTCCTGGGTGGAAGCATTTGTCATTATGGTGCCGTGTTCTTCTACGTGCTTCCCTATCACCCTGCCTGAGAAACGACGAAGCTATTACGCTTGCACAGCACTCTGATTGAAGCACGCTTCCAAGAAGCGGACTGGAGTCTGAGGTTCATCCTGTTCGTTCGTTGGGCAGGGAAGCATCAGGCGCAAGGCATATGAATATGTGGTTTCTTAGAGCGAAAGTTATGGCGGATGCCAAGGCTACTACGTGGCCATCATATGCCTCGACCTGATAGATCGAACGATAAGGTCGTAAGTTGGGTGGGTACCAGTGGGGCTAGAGAAACGCCGTCGACTAGGAGACGAAGGCCGGTCTTCCTGAACCATGTATGAAGACGCCTCCGGCACCGACCACACGATGTCCCGATACCACGTTGTTCTTTCGTCAACGTCGCCACGGATGCTCGTGACGCGGCCACGCGGGTTGGGCGCAGGGGCTGTCAATCCCAACAAAAGTCGAATCGTGCTCTCCTGAAAACGCTCTGCGACGAGGCGGCTAGCGACGGCGCGCCGGCCAAATCAGCTGGTCAGTTGCACGTCGGTGTTTCAGGGTTCTTTGGAAGGTCGCCACAAGCCCCCGGGAAGAAGTCCGAACGGCCACCGCAGAAGCGGCAAGGTGTATATTGTTGGTTGTCAGCACATCCGAGGGAGGCTGGGTGCTTGCTCCACTGTTCCGTTGCAACATGGTATTCGCCTCTCACTTTCGAGTACTTGCGGCTGCTTTTTTCATGGGATTGGCGGCGGGCGCGCCGATCGGTCCGGTCAACATGCGCGCCATCCGCCGCGGCTTGACTGGAAGTTGGTACGATACCGTCGCTTGCGGGATCGGGTCGACGGCGGCCGATCTGCCCCTCTTTTCGCTGATGCTCCTTGGCGGTCACTACGTTCTTTCCGACATCACCAACCCGGCTCTCCAGAACGCGCTTGCGACCACCAGCGTGATTATTTTGCTGCCGTTGGGGATTTATTTCCTTGTCCGCACCGTCAAAAGTCTCCTGCACACCGGCCCCCGAGGCAGCAAACACTGGGAAAATGGCGCCATTGCCAAGCGTCTGGTCGACGAGATCACTGCCGGTGTCGTTTTGACGCTCTTGAACCCCTTGACCGTGGTTTACTGGATTGGCGCCTCTTTGAACTGGCTTCCCTATGCCCACTCCACCTTGGGCTTCCATGCCCCCAGGTGGGGAATCCTAATGGTTGCCGCTGGGCTGATGACATGGTTCACCTTCCTTGTCTTCCTTGTTCGCTTCATCCCCCAGAGCATCGGTCCAGTCTTCTTCCTCCTCGTCAACGCCATCCTCGGATTAATCCTTGTGGGGTTCGGCACGTTCTTCGCAATAGCTCTATCTCGTCATAATGGCTTTCTGCCATTGACACTGTTCCTCTCCAGAGTAAAGCCCGGCGCGGTTTCAATCATGCCAAGCTAACCACTGCCATTTGTGTCGCGAAGGAAGTATTCTTATGCGTCCGAAACTGTCGGGCACCCGGAACGTCGGCTACGGGGCAATCTGACGGTTTGTGATTCAACCTGTAATGCAATAGATTAATGACAAGAAGCCAATGCTCATAAGATGGAGTATCCTCCGCGTCAAGCAGGTGCGGCGCGCAGGGCGCTTGGCCCTATGGAGGAAGCGATGTGTGAAGGCGCCTTGCGTGCTAATTCACCCTAAGGTTCCTTGTAACAGACACCTTCAGATTTCGTGTTACCACACATGTCCTGCTGGTCCACCTTGGGACTTCAGGTTATCAGGAGGCAAAACGATGGCGGACTTGGTGAGAACCGGTATTTCGCTCGAGCGGGAACTGCTCGAAAGGTTTGATCGAGTGATCGGCAAGAGGGGTTACAAAAACCGTTCCGAGGCTATTCGCGACTTGGTGCGGGATTACGCGGTTGCTGAAGACGTGGAAGAAGATCGGAACGTCGTGGGAACGCTGACGATGGTTTATGACCACCATCGTCCGAAACTTTCCGAGCGGCTTATTGAAGTCCAGCACCACGCTCACAGCAAGGTCCTCGCCGCGACGCATGTCCACCTGGATGAGCATAACTGCTTGGAAGTCGTCATCGTGAAAGGACGGAGTTCAGAAGTGAGGCATATCGCCGATCAGATTCTCACTCTACGCGGCGTGAAGCATGGCAAGCTTGTTTTCACGACTCAGGGCAAGGGGTTGGTTTAAATCCGGCCGTCAATTGTCTCATTTGAAGGCCCATTGCTTTGCAAGACGTGTGACCCCGGTGTGATCCCATCTCATCCTGTTCCGTGGAAGCTCGGCAATAGAATCCCTCCGACATCACCCTTGTGGCTTGACTGAAGGGGCAACGAACTCACCACTTGCTTACGCCAATTTCCGTGGGAGCGATCCTCGGCAATCCGCCGCCACGCCTTGAGTCCGGAGTCTTTGTGGGGTGCCCATGGCCGCAGACATTGTGTCCCTACCCAATTCCGTTGTTAGGTGCTAAAGTGTCGAGTTGGTATTACGAATCTCACCTTCGTGTTACCATCCTTCATCCGGGAGTGAAAATGGCCTTCCGAACTTTCTTTTTGATGGTTCTTCTATTTTTCTCTTCGCTACCTGCCACTGCCCAGGAGCTCACCTTGCGAGTTGTCGATCCCCAGGGCGGGGCCGTTGCCGGTGCCTCTATTGCAATCCGTGGTACCAAGGCTAGTCCCAAGGTTTTCTCGGGGGTCACCGACGCGCAGGGAACGTTCACTGCAAAAGCGGCTCCTCCTTTTGAAATCCAAGTGACCGCGCCCGGTTTTGAATCTCTCCGGCAGAGGGTCGAAACGAGTGCCGAGGATGGCCTCACGATC
>Ga0335069_10002830_pt1 | contig 26519 bp, 21 predicted proteins | sample Lox_Sample_11_FD_206714 | JGI IMG/M metagenome (GOLD analysis project Ga0335069, IMG submission 206714) | Soil microbial communities from Loxahatchee National Wildlife Refuge, Florida, United States - Lox_Sample_1.1 | ecosystem: Environmental > Terrestrial > Soil > Wetlands | place: USA...
CGGCGGGGATGGGGGAGGTGTATTCGGTGGCGGGGGGGACGGCGGCGTGCGAGAGCGCCGGGGTGCCGATGGAGCGTGGTCGGGGTGCGATCTCGCTGGAGCGGCAGGTGCGGATTGCGGCGGGGGCGCTGGTGTTTGTGGGGACGGTGCTGGGGTGGGTGGTGCATCCGGGGTTTTTGGTGGTGCCGGGGTTTGTGGGGGGTGGGTTGGTGTTTGCGGGGGTGACGGATTTTTGTGGGATGGGGATTTTGCTGGGGAGGATGCCGTGGAATCGGGGGTCCGCGAGGTGCGCGACGTAGCACGTTTGTGCGAGCGGTTACGGGGTTTAAACCACAGAGGACACAGAGAACACAGAGACGACGGACGGGATTGGGCGGGTTTTGACGGAGGTCGTCGTCTTTCTGTGTCCTCTGTGTTCTCTGTGGTTTTATTTTCTCTTTCGTGGTGGAGTGAGCATTTTGAGCGGGTCGGCGGAACCTCTATAATTGCGGGATGAAGATTTTATTGAATGGTCGTGATTTTGAGGTGCCGGCGGAGACGACGATTGCGCAGTTGATCAAGCTGCGGGAGATCAAGACGCCGGCGTATGCGGTGGAGCGGAATCGGGAGGTTGTCTTTCGCAAAGAGCATGCGGAGACGGTGCTGGCGGAGGGGGATCGGGTGGAGATTGTTGTCGCTGTTGGCGGCGGGTGAGCGGGTGGGGGATTTAGTCATTGAGTGATTGAATCATTGAGTCATTGGTTTTGGGATTTGGGTTATGACCACGATTGAGACATCAATTCAGAATTCAGAATTCAGAATTCAGAATGGGAGAAGCGAGGGGGTTCCGGCGTTGAAGATTGGGCCGTATACGTTGCAGTCGCGGTTGATCGTGGGGACGGGGAAGTATTCGTCGCTGGAGCTGATGCAGCGGTGTCATGAGGTGTCGGGGGCGGATTGTGTGACGGTGGCGATTCGGCGGGAGCGGTTGTTTGATAAGTCGTCGGGGCGGAATATTCTGGAGTACATCGATCCGGCGCGATATACGCTGCTGCCGAACACGGCGGGGTGTTTTAATGCGGAGGATGCGGTGCGGATTGCGCACCTGGGGCGGGAACTGCTGGCGCATTCGGGATTTCGTGGGGCGGAGTGGGTGAAGCTGGAGGTGTTGGGGGATACGAAGACGCTGTTGCCGGAGCCGGTGGGGACGCTGGAGGCGACGAAGCGGCTGGTGAAGGATGGGTTCCAGGTGCTGGTGTACTGCTCGGATGATGTGATGCTGTGCAAGCGGCTGAAGGAGGCGGGAGCGGCGGCGGTGATGCCGGCGGGGTCGCCGATCGGGTCGGGGCAGGGGGTGCTGAATCCGAATGCGATTCGGATTTTGATGGAGGAATTGAAGGGGAATGATCCGGAGTATCCGGTGATTGTGGATGCGGGTGTGGGGACGGCAAGCGATGTGGCGCAGGCGATGGAGCTGGGGGTGGATGGGGTGCTGTTGAATACGGCGATTGCGGGGGCGACCGATCCGGTGGGGATGGCGGTGGCGATGAATCATGCGTGGCGGGCGGGGTGGTTTGCGGCGCGGGCGGGGCGGATTCCGCGGAAGCTGTACGCGACGGCGAGCAGTCCGTGGGAGGGGCGGATTAATGGTTAATTGAGTTAATGGGGTTAAATGGGGTGAGGGGTTGCTCAATAATTAGTTTACTCGGCGAGTTTGACGCTGCTCACCTGGAGGTCGAAGATTTCGTAGGTGTAGCCCTGATCGCGCTTCACGTTGATGGTGAGTTTTCCGGTGACGGAGATTTCGTCGGGGGTGTACTGGACGGCTTTGCCTTTTTCGGTTTTGCAGTTGATGGTGTGCTGGACGCCGGGGGGTTGTCCGAAGCAGCAGTTGGCGAGGGTGGGGACGAGGGCGAAATCGGTGATGTCCTCGGCCTGGTTGAGGGGGATCATGAAGCCGCGGAGGCGGACGGTGGCGCCGTTGAGGTATTTGATATCGGGGGGGATGTCGGCGTCGGCGGTGGGATCGAACTCGAAGTTGCCGAGCTCGCGGATGGTCATGGAGACGGTCTCGCCGGCGGGGACGGGCTGGTGGGGGATGCGCTGCTTGTTGGTGGTGGGATCGATGTCTTTGGGATTCACGGTGACGGAAGCAGGGGCGGTGGTGGCAGCGGGAAGGGGCGGGGGCGGGGCGATTTTGGCTTCGGCGTCGACAATGTAGGTGAGGATTTCGTTGCGGCGTTGTTTGTCGTCGCGGACGTCGGGGGAGGCGACGTATTTTTTGAGGAGGGGGACGGCGGTGGCGTAGTCGCCGGAGTGGTAGGCGGCGAGGGCCTGGGCGCCGAGGGACTGGCTGGCGGCGGCGCGGGCGATGCTCGCGTTGTGCTGGGCGAGGAAGTAGGCGCCGGTGGCGGCGCCGGCGACGACGATGAGGAGGATGGCGATGTTGAGGGTGGAACGCATGGGCTACGGATACTCCACGGGTGGGGGGATTAGAGACTGCCTGACAGACCACGTCGCTTCCCGATCGGTAGCCGATGTCGAGGGGAAAGCACATTCCGGCGATACCATCGCCGGCTTTATTGATCAGCCGACGAGGTTTTCCGCGACGGGGGTCTGGTAGGCCTTCAGGGCGGGGACGAGTCCCGCGAGGAAGGCGACGACAATCGCGACAAGCAAGTATAGCAGCTCAACCCCGGTGAAGTGCCACCAGGGGAGACCGGTGCCCATGACTTCCTGCATGTAGGCGGATCCGGTGCCGGCGAGGAGGTGGCCGATGATGATGCCGGCGATGGCACCCAACCCCCCTACCAATGCGGCTTCGAGGCAGATGATGGAGAGGATGCGGACGCGCGTGGCGCCGAGGGCGCGCATGATCGCGATCTCTCGCGCGCGGCCGACGATGCTGTTGTAGATGCTCACGAGGATGGAGACGGCGGAGACGACGAGGACGAGGGCGGCGATGACGAAGAGGAGCTGGAAGATGGGGGGAAGGACGTTGTCGAAGAAATCGGCCATGACGCCGGCGGGGCTGACGGACATGGCGTCGGGAGAATTGCGCAGGAGGAATTCGAGCTGGTTTTTGGTGGCACCGGAGCGGGACTTCACGAGGATCGCGGAGACCTCCCAGTCGGCCTTGGGGAGTTTGTTATTGATGGTGCCGTCGGGGTTGAGGGTGTAGCCTTCGTTGGCGGGTTGGGATTCGGGTTCGGGGGCCGGGGGAGGCGGCGGCGGGGTGGAGGCGGCGGCGGTTCCGCCTTTGATCTGGGCGATGGCTTCGAGGCCGGTCTCGTGTTCGAAGATGGCGTAGAAGGTGCGGACGGGGATGAAGAGGCAGCGGTCGTTGGCGGTGTGGGTTTCGTTGAGGACGCCGACGATGGTCCAGACTTCGGGGTGGATGTCGGGGATGTCGTTGGGTCCGGGGAAACCGTGGGTGGCGTGGAAGGATTTTCCGACGGTGAGGCCGAGGTCTTTGGCGACTTCGGAGCCGACGACGGCTTCGAACTTGCGGCCGTGGAAGGGGCGGCCATCGGCGAAGGTGTAGTGCTCACCGGAGCGGATTTCGGGGATTTTTTCTTCGGGCAGGGGATTGAGTTCGTCATCAACGCCGAAGAGCTGGCCGGAGGTGCCGACAATACGGCGGCCCTGATAGCTGTCGCCGACGGCGTAGGGGACGGCCCATTGGACGAGGCCGCGGTATTCGTTCTTTTTGCCGGTGAGGGCGGAGGTGGGTGAACCGGTGGCGAGGTCTTCGTAGAGAGCGTAGGGGATATTGCCCTGGGATTTGCCGAGGTGGTAGATGGTGTTCATCACCAGGTCGAAGCCGGAGCCCTTGGGGCCGACGAGGGTGTCGTAGCCGTAGTCGGACTGGGCGAGGATGCTGCGGCCTTCCTTCTGCATGATGGAGATGCTGATGCCGAGGGCGACGGCGAGGGTGACGGCGAGGCCGGTGAGGAGTGTGGAGAGGAGGCGTTGGCGCATCTGTTTGAGGATGAGTTCGAAGATGTTCATTTGGACCCCCCTGCCGGGTGCATGGCGTGGTTGATTTCGGAAAGCTGGACTTGACGCGAGAGTTTCTGGGCGATGGCGAGGTCGTGGGTGACGAGGAGGAGGGCAGCGTTGACTTCGCGGCAGAGGTTCTGGATGAGTTCGAGGGTTTGCTGGGCGTTTACGGCATCAAGGGCGCCGGTGGGTTCATCGGCGAGGACGAGCTGGGGGCGGTTGGCGAGGGCGCGGGCGACGGCGACGCGCTGCTGCTGGCCGACGGACATTTTTCCGGGCTTGTAGGAGAGGCGGTGGGAGAGGCCGACGCGGTCGAGGAGGTGGGTGGCCCACGTGCGGTCGGCGGGTCTTCCGGTGAAGGACATGCCGAGGAGGACGTTTTCAAGTGCAGAGAGTCCGGGGAGGAGGTGGTGGGTCTGGAAGATGTATCCGATGTGCTGACCGCGGAAGTGGTCGCGCTGGGCTTCAGGGAGCTTGGCGATGTTTGTGGTTTGCCCCCCCACCGTGTATTCGATGCTGCCGGAGTCGGGGGTGAGGATTCCGGCGAGGAGATGGAGGAGAGTGGTTTTGCCGGAGCCGCTGGAGCCGAGGAGAGCGATTTGTTCGCCGTCGGCGAGGGAAAACTGGTTGATGGCAACGACGGGAACGGGAAGATCGCCCGGGGCGGAACCCGGGGGCGGCAGAAAGTTTTTGACGAGGTCGGAGACGCGTAACATAAGGCACCCACTTTAAGACAAAACAACGTTGCCGCAGGCGCAAGAATGCAACAAAGTTGCGATTGCAATTCTATTGCTAAGGAGGCGTCCGTCAATTTGGGGCAGGGAGGGGAACGTCCGTTTTTGTTCTTGTCCCACTTTAACAAAGCAAATGTTAAAATAGATAACCACACATAGGGGCAGAAGTGTCCTATAAAATCAATGAAGAGCTATGACCAACCGCGTTTACCACCTAAATTAACACGCACGCACCACGTTGTAGATAAAATAGTAAATGCAATATTGTTAAAATAGGAAAGATTATCAAGGCGGTTAGCTGATACATAAGGGCATGAAACACGCCGGATGGCACGAGACTCTGAAGGGCTGCAGGATCAAGTCAGCCTCGAGGAGAGAACAGTCCAGCGGGTTTCTGAAGTCCCGGTTCGGAGTAACCGGTTCCTGTTCCAGTGACGGCACGAAGAAGGAATCTTCCAACCGTCCAACGCCACAGGAGTCCACCATGCCCGCCGTTGAAACCCTTCTCGAAAAGTTTGTCGCCCCCCTGTTCGCCGGTGACCGTTCCGGTGCCCGCGCGATTGTTGCGGAGGCCTTCGAAGAAGGGCTGACCGCAGAAGAAATCATCATGCAGTTGATTTGGCCGACGATGGAGAAGGTACAGGGGATGTACCGTTCGGATCGGATCAACACGGGGACGCATCACATGGCGTCGCGGTTGCTGCGGATGCTGGCGGACCAGTTGGCGCTGCGGTTGCCGCGGTCGGAGCGGAATGGGCGGACGATGTTGGTGGTCTGCTCGCCGGGGGAACCGGAGGAGCTGGGGGCACAGATTACGACAGACCTGGCGGAAGCGCATGGGTGGTCGGTGCACTTTGCGGGCGGCGGGGTTCCGAATGATGAGATTGTCGGGTGGATCGGGCAACTGCAGCCGCAGGTGCTGATGGTGTACGGGACGATTCCGAGCGCCACGCCGATGGTGCGGCAACTGATTGATTTGCTGCACGATGTGGGGATTTGTCCGAAGCTGCAGATTATCTGCTCGGGCGGGGTATTTAATCGGGCGGAGGGGCTGTCGGAGGAGATTGGTTCGGATCTGTTTGCTCCGGATCCAGTGTCGGCGCTGGAGATTCTGCAGGCGTATCCAGGCAAGCGGGCGACGCCGGAGCAGCAGACGGTGGGCCGGAAGCGCCGTGTGAAGAAGGCCCCCCCCCACTCGGCCGCGAAGGCGGAGTGAGTTTTCAACGATTGCCAAGCAGCACCGGGAATCCTCACGGAGATAGGGTCCCGGTGCTTTCGTTTTGCGGGGGGTAATTGTCGAAGCGAGAGCACATTCCGGCGATGCCATCGCCGGCTTTTTGCTTCAGTGATTGAGTTCGTGGCGGATGTTGGTGAGGGCGCGGGCGATCTGGTTGCGGAGGGAGGGGGTGGTGCGGGTGGCGCCGAAGCGGACGTCGTAGTAGGTGTTGACGAGCCAGAGTGCGTCGGCGGAAGCGGAGCGGAACCGGGGGGCGAGGAGCTCGACGTATTCGCGCGGGGTCTGGTCGGGAGATCGGCGGGCGCCGGTGCGGGCGAGAAGTCGGAGGAATTCCTCGAAGAAGAGGAGGTCCTGGGCGAGTTGGCGCTGGATGCGGCGGTCCACCTTGCGGAGGATGCGGGTGATGGGGCTCGTGCGGCGGCGGTTCCAGCGGTAGGTGAGCCAGAAGACCATCCAGGCGATGAAGATCGCGGAGCCGGTGCCGAGGATCTTGTCCGACCAGGTGGTGGTGCGGGAAAAGGCGAATTCTTCGAGGGTGAGCCCCCAGTCGTTGGCGAGGTGACGGAGCTGGTCGGGGATGCCGGCGAAGATGCTGCGGACGTATCCGAAGACAGAGGAGCGGGAAGCGTTGTCGAAGCCGATGATGGAGGAGAGCCAGTCGCGCTGGACGATTTCGGCGAGGTCACGGAAGAGGTTGGAGAAGGGGAGTTGGGAGGGGGTATCGCCGCTGGCGGGGGTGGGGTCGAAGGTGACCCAACCGCGGCCGGAGAAAAACAGTTCGGCCCAGGCGTGGGCGTATTTTTCGCGGACGATGTAATTGCCGCTGATGGAGTTGAATTCCCCGCCATGGTAGCCGGTGACCATGCGGGCGTTGATGCCGACGGAACGGCAGAGCATGACCATGGCGGAGGCGAAATAAGTGCAGGGTCCGCCGGAGTCTTTGCAGTTGAGGAGGAAATCGGCGGTGGGGTCGAGACTGGAATTGACGGAGTGTTGCGTCAGGGAATAGGGGTAAGAGGTGCGGAGGTAGTCTTCGAAACGATCGGCGGCGAGGCGGATGTCCTGGGCGCGGATGTGCTCTCCGGGCGGGGGGACAGGAACGATGCCATTGAGGAGTTGGCGGGCGAGGCTGGAGACCTCATCGGGGATGTCAACGGGGGTGACGAAGGTGGGTTCATCGATGTTTGTGTGGGCGATGAGATCGGAGGTGATGGTGTAACGGAGGGAGGAAAGGGGTTGGCCGCGCAGGAGAAGCGTATTTTCACGGTCGGCGAAGCTGATGACGAGATTGGTGTCGGATTGGAAGGTGGAAGCGGGGGCGAGGGTAAACAGGACACTGCCGACGTTTCCCTGGATCCGGTACTGCTGAGTGATTTGGGGCGTGCCGGAGGAATTCTGCTGGGGACGAAGAGGGACGGGGGTGTTGGCGGGTGCGGGGATTTCGCGGACGTTGGGGCTGAAACTGTAATCCTGGGGAAAGAGATAGCCGGAGCGGATCCATTGGCGATTGTGGCTGTCGTAGGTGTCGAGGGCGAGGCCGCGGAAATAGGGTTGGTAATACTCGGAGCCGATGTTGACGCCATCCTGTTCGAGTCGGACTTCCATGGCGACGGCGTTATTCTGGCGGAGTTCACCGTAGTCGCCGAGGTGGACACGGTCGGAGAAGCCGGTGCGAAAGGTGGAGTTGGCGGACCAGCCGTAGACGAGGCCTGAGCCGCGGGTGCGGGGGAGGAGGAGGAAGGCGCCCACGGCGACCAAGGCGAGAAGCACCATGGACCAGGAGGTAACGCGGCGAATATCGCGTCGGAGGAGGGGGTCGGCGAGGTTGGAGAGATTGGAATTGATGAGCCGACCGAGGATGGCGGATTCGGTTTCAGCGCGGAGGTGGAGGAGCATGATGGCGTAAAACGCGAGGCCGAGGTAGGCGACGAGGATGGAGGCGAAGAAGAGCGAGGCGGAGAAGATGGCGCCGGCGACCATGATGAGGAGTGTGAGGGTGAAAATCTGGGCGTAATCGCGGTTGGTTTTGCGGTCGAAGAATTTGCAGATGAGGATGCCGGTCATGAAGTGGCCGAGGATGAGGAGGAGATTGGGGCTGGCGTTTCGACCCTGGGTGGGGTCGAAGACGACTTCGTAGAAGAGAAAGGCGGCGGTGCAGAGGACGCCGAAGTTGACGATGGTGCGCGGCAGGGGTTTGCCGCGGGGGCTTTCGACGATGATCCAGGAGATGACGGCAGCGGCAGAGATGAGGATGAAAGTGATGGGGTTTTCTTCGGCATAGGCGAAACCGGCGACGGCGAGGAGGACGAGGAGGTACGCGAGCACCCGGAAGCGCTTGTAGAGGTCGAAGGCGGGTGTGGGGGCGACGGTCATGGGCGCTGCGATTCCGACTGAGGGGCCGAGAGGCAACGGGACTGAAAGTCTGCTGAGATTATACGTTGGGGATGAGGGGGAGTTGCGGAAAATCCCGGGGGGAGGGGGGAGGGTGGGGTACGGTTACGGGGCGGCGGTTTGGTTATTGGGGCGCGCACAATGCCCCGCGCCGCCCGAGGCGGCGGGCGTCGTTCCGGGTGCAATGCGGAGATGGGTTATTTGCCGGCGACGGTGAGTTGGACGCGGTGCTCTTCTTCGAGGCGGCGGAGGGAGTAGGGAAGCTCAAAGTGCATGTTTTCTTCGGTCACGTGGACGTCCTCGACGGTGGCGTCGTATTCCTTCTGGAGGAGGGCGATGATGGCCTGGACGAGGTCTTCGGGAGCGGAAGCGCCGGCGGTGAGGAGGAGGGTTTTGACGCCCTTGAGCCAGTCGTGGTTGATCTCGGAGACATCATCGACGAGGTAGCTCTTGATGCCGCGGTTTTCGGCGATCTCGACGAGGCGGAGGGAGTTGGAGGAGTTCTTGGAGCCTACGACGAGGACGAGGTCAGACATGGGGGCGAGTTCGACGACCGCTTGCTGGCGGTTGGTGGTGGCGTAGCAGATGTCTTCTTTTTTCGGGGTGTGGATGTGGGGGAATTTCTTTTTCAGGGCGTTGATGACGCGGTTGGCGTCGTCGATGGAGAGGGTGGTCTGGGTGAGGTAGGCGATTTTGTGGTTGGCGGGGATTTCGAGACGTTCGACGTCTTCGGGGGATTCGACGATCTTGATGCAGTCGGGGGCTTCGCCGAGGGTGCCGATGACTTCGTCGTGGTCTTCGTGGCCGATGAGGATGATGGTGTATTTCTTGTTGGCGAAACGGATGGCTTCGGAGTGGACCTTGGTGACGAGGGGGCAGGTGGCATCGACCTGGAGGAGGTTGCGGTCCGAGGATTTGTGGCGGATTTCGGGGGAGACGCCGTGGGCGGAGTAGACGACGGTGCCGCCGGAGGGGACTTCTTCGATGGAGTTGACGAAGATGACGCCTTGGTGGACGAAGCGGTCGACGACGTGCTTGTTGTGCACGATTTCGTGATAGACGTAGACGGGGGGGCCTTTGAGTTTGAGGACGCGATCGACGCATTCGATGGCCATGTTGACGCCAGCGCAGAAGCCGCGGGGGTTGGCGAGCAGGATTTTCATGGCCATAGACATCCTTCGTATGTGCGACAGTGCATCAAAGTTCGCAGGCGGGTATTCTAGCAGAAATGATGGCGGAGGTGGTAGATTAGGGGGACTTATGAGGGAAATGGTCATGAGCCATGTTGAAGCGATTTTCCGGCACGGGGTGTTTGAGCCATTGGAACCGGTGAATCTGCCGGAGGAGCAGCGGGTTCAGTTGAGCTTTGAGGCGAAGGGTAAATTGGAATTCCTTGGCTGGCTAAAGAAAGTGCGCGCTCTGCAGGAGGAGATCATTCGCGAAGTCGGCATACTTCCGGACAGCACGACGGATATCGCCGAGGACCGTCTACGATGAATGAACTGGTCGTTGACAGTTGCGTGGTAGCAAAGTGGATCCTTCCTGAAACTGACTCTCTTCAGGCGCAAAGATTGGTCACTGACGCTGGGACGTCCTCCATGAAACTGGTGGTGCTGGATTTGGCGTTTGCCGAAGTTTCGAACGCCATTTGGAAGCGACATCGGCAGAAAGGCATTTCGCTGGAGCGCGCACGAGAATTGGTGCGCGAGCTGGAAGCACTCCATTCCCTTCCCCTGCAAATTGAAATTTCGCAGAAATTCATTCGCCCAGCGTTCGAGATTGCGACCCAGTATGGCCGCTCGATGTACGATGCGTTGTTCCTCGCGCTGATGCAAGAACGAGGATCGCGAGGAGTCACGGCGGACGAGCCTTTATACAACACCACACATGCGGATTTTCCCAATCTGATCCTCTTGAGAAACCTTCAATAGCCGTTTAACCGGTTTGCGGGAACGAAGCGAGCTATTAGGATGGGGGACTTTGGTATTTGAGGTGATGGTTGTCAATTCCTGCGGGACAGTTCGCTGAGATGACAAAAGGGGAAGCGGAGGCTTTGGGGATTTCGCGCGAAGGATTGCCTCCGACGATACGCAGGGCGTTTGAGCCGGTGGCGGGGGCGACGGAGGCGGAGGCGTACACGCGGGAGCTGACGCAGTCGCATTACGAGAATTTTTCGGTGGTGAGTGTGCTGCTGCCGAAGCGGTTGCGGCAGGATTTCTGCAATGTGTATGCGTTCTGCCGGATCGCGGATGACCTGGGCGATGAGGTGGGGGACAAGGGGCGGGCGCTGGAGTATCTCGGGGCGTTTCGGGGGCAGTTAATAGAGTGCTACGAGGGGCGGGCAAATACGGCGGTGTTTGTGGCGCTGCAGCAGACGATCAGGCGGCACGATATTCCGATGAAACCGTTTGATGATCTGATCCGGGCGTTTGAGCAGGATCAGGTGGTGACGCGGTATGAGACGTTTGAGCAGGATGTGGAGTACTGCACGAAGAGTGCGGATCCGGTGGGGCGGCTGGTGCTGTACATGTGCGGGTATCGGGATGAGGAGCGGCAGCGGTTGAGCGACAGGATCTGCACGGCGCTGCAATTGATCAATTTCTGGCAGGATGTGCGGCGGGACATTCTGGAGCGGGATCGAATTTATTTGCCGCGGGAGGATATGGAGCGTTTCGGGGTGACGGAGCGGGATTTGCGGGAGGGTCGAGTGACGGCGGGGTGTCGGGAGCTGATTCGGTTTGAGGTGGAGCGGACGGAACGGATGTTTGATGAAGGGGCAGCGCTTCTGCCGATGCTTAAACCCATGTATCGGAAGCAGATTGCATTGTTTTTGAAGGGCGGGCGGGCGGTGTGCGCGGCGGTGCGGCGGCAGGGGTTTGACACGCTCACTCGGCGGCCACGGCTGAGCAAATGGCAGAAGGGTCGGCTGATTGCGGGGACGATGATGGGGTATGTGGTGGGGAAATTGACGGGAGGGGCGGCGTGACGGCGATTGTGCGCGATGACATGATCGGTGTGGATGCGGCGGTGCTGGAGAAGTCGCGCGTGTATTGCCGGGAGCTGACGCAGCGCGAGGCGAAGAATTTTTACTACGGGCTCAAGCTGCTGCCGGAGCCGAAGCGGTCGGCGATGTATGCGTTGTATGCGTACATGCGGATGGTGGATGACATTGCGGATGATGAATCGAACGGGCGGACGGTGGCGCAGCGGAAGGGGGATCTGGAGCAGTGGGAGCAGTTGACGCATGAGGCGATTCACGCCGGTACGGAGGGGAATGGGTCACTGCCGCGAGGGCATATTCTGTGGCCGGCGTTTTCGGAGATGGTGCGGCGGTATCGCGTGCCGGGGCACTTGTTTGATGACATGATCGCGGGGCAGCGGCAGGATCTGGAGCCGGTAGCGATCGGGACGTTCCAGGAGCTGCACGAGTACTGCTATCGGGTGGCGAGCGTGGTGGGGTTGGCGAGCTTGTACGTGTGGGGATTTGAGGGGGGCGAGGCGACGTTGAAATTGAGCGTGGATCGGGGGATTGCGTTTCAGTTGACGAATGTGCTGCGGGATTTGCGGGAGGATGCCGCGCGCGGGAGATGTTATTTGCCGCGGGAGGATTTGGAGCGGTTTGGGGTGAGTGAGCGGGAGTTGGCGGCGGGGGCGGGCGGGGCGATTCCCGAGGGGTTTTTGTCGTTGATGCGGTTTGAGATTGAGCGGGCGGAGGGGTTCTATCGGAGTTCGGCGTCGCTGGACGAAAAGGTGCGGGCGGATTCGCGGCCGACGCTGGTGGCGATGACGGGGATTTACCGCGGGATTCTCCAGAAGATTGCGGAGGATCCGACGCGCGTGATGCGGGGGCGGGTGCGGTTATCGACGTTTAATAAGTTGATGATTGGCTGGCGCGCGATGCGGGGGAAATAAATGGAACCACAGAGGGCACAGAGAACACAGAGGTCGACGGCGGATCTGAGATTCGTGCGTTGCGCTGGTTCCGTTGTCTCTGTGTCCTCTGTGTTCTCTGTGGTTGGACTCCATGCCTGACGCAGAAAAGAAAACGGTGATCGTGGTGGGTGGTGGATTGGCGGGGATTGCTTGCGCAGTGGCGCTGGCGAAGGCCGGGGTGCGCGTGATGTTGCTGGAGTCGCGGTTTGCGCTGGGGGGGCGGGCGGGATCGTTTGAGGATGGCGATGGGGCGCTTTTGGATAATTGTCAGCATGTGCTGCTGGGGTGCTGCACGAACTTGATCGATTTGTATCGGCGGCTGGGGGTTTCGGAGAAGGTGCGGTTTCATCGGAGCGTGCATTTTCTGGATGGGCGCGGGAAGCGACACGATTTGTGGGCGGTTTCCGGGTTGCCGGCCCCGTTGCATCTGGGACTGTCGTTTGCGCTTTTTTCGGCGCTGACGCTGGGGGAGCGTGTGGCGGTGGCGCGGGCGATGCGGGAGATGCTGCGGATTGGGAAGAGCGGCCGGAATCAATTGGAAGGGGTTGCGTTTGGGGAGTGGCTCGATCGGATGAAGCAGCCGGCGGGGTTGGTGCATAAGTTTTATGATCCGGTGCTGATCAGCGCGCTCAACGAAGAGACGCGGCGGGTGAGTGCGAAGTATGCGATCCAGGTGTTTCAGGATGCAATGCTCGCGCATCGGGAAGGGTTTGTGGTGGGTCTGCCGGCGTGTCCGCTGGGAGAGCTGTATGCGACGGTGCCGGGGGTGGAGGTGCGGGTGAATACGCGGGTGGAGGAAGTGGTGTTTGAGCGAAATTCAGAATTCAGAGTTCAGAATTCAGAATGGAAGGCGGTCGCGGTGCGATTGCGCGGGGGGGAGGAGTTGAGGGGGGATGCCGTGGTGCTGGCGACGAATCATCATGCGGTGCAGCGGTGGATTCCGGAGGAATTGAAATCTCGCGATGCGCGGTTTGCGGGATTAGAGAAGCTGGAGAGCGTGCCGATTCTGGGGGCGCATCTATGGTTTGATCGGCCGATCATGCGGGAGGAGGCAGTGGCGTTGATCGAGGGGCCGCTGCAGTGGTTGTTTCGGAAGGATGCGGAGGGGCGGGTGCTGCACGGAGTGATCAGCGCCGCGCGGGCGTGGCCGGCGGTTGCGAAGGAGCAGGCGCTGCGGCAATTTGAGGCGCAGGTGCGGTCGCTGTTTCCTGCGGCGCGGGAGGCGAAGCTGGAACGCGGCGTGATCGTCATCGAAAAACGGGCGACGTTTTCCCCGCTGCCCGGCACTGATCAGTTCCGTCCATCGCAAGCCCCGCCCCCCGGTGGCATCGCAAGTCTTTTTCTTGCCGGCGACTACACGAAAAGCGATTGGCCCGCGACGATGGAGGGAGCGGTGCGGAGCGGGTATCTGGCGGCGGAGGCGGTGTTGGGCGCGCCGATGGCGGTGGTGGCGGATCTACCGGTTCAATGGCTGGCGCGGGTGATGGGTCTTGCACGGTAATCAGCGTTGAAGTGGGGTATCAATGGCGAATAAATGGCTACGAACTGAGTCCCCCACGACGATCGAGTGGGCGCGTTCTCAGGATGGAGTTTCATATAGGATGCGGATTGCGAGCTTCGCCCTGTTGCTGGGTTTGATCGGCGGATTGGCGGCGTGCGGAGACAACGGCACGGGATCGACAACAGCGCCGGCCACCGGGTCTTCCGCGGCGGCACAGCAGATTCGGGAGCACTTGCAAGCGGCGGGGCAGGAGGTTCGAAACGCCGCCACTGAAGCCGCCACCGAAGTGGGGCCGGCGCTCCGGCGTGCCAAGGAGGAGGCGCGGGAGACGGTGCATGATCTCTCGCAGAAAATTGCGGACCGGACCGCGCCGGCTTCCGCCACGCAGCCGTGAAATTCTGCCTTTCCACTGCACGAAAACCGCTTTCGCAGCAACATGATTCCTTTATGCCGGTTCTCGGGGGTCTTGACAGGTGCCACGCTCACCTGTATTTCCACAGGTCTCTTTCATACTCAGGCGGAGGTTCGTCATGAGCAATGCGGCGGATATCGTTGTCGATCGACTCACCAAGAACTACGGCTCGTTCCTGGCCGTCGATCATATTTCGTTTGAAGTTCCCAAGGGCGTGATCGTCGGTTTCCTGGGGCCCAACGGGGCGGGGAAGACGACGACCATTCGCATGCTGACCTGCTACATGCCCCCGACTTCGGGTACGGCGACCGTCGCAGGCCACGACGTGTTTCTCGACTCGCTGAATGTCCGGCGCAATATCGGCTACCTGCCCGAATCGACGCCGCTTTACACGGAAATGCGTATTCGTGAGTATCTCGACTTTAAGGCGCGGCTGCGGGGACTGAATCGCGAGGAGCGGCGGAAAGCGATCGCCCATGCGGCGGACCGCACGTGGCTTACCGATCGGCTCGAAAGCGTGATTGGGCATCTGTCGAAGGGGTATCGCCAGCGCGTCGGAATTGCGGACGCGCTACTGCACAATCCGCGCGTGCTGGTGCTGGATGAGCCGACCGTTGGGTTGGATCCGTCGCAGATTCGCGAAGCGCGGAAGCTCATTTCGGAATTGGCGGGCGATCACACGGTGCTGCTCTCCACGCACATCCTGCAGGAAGTGGAAATGGTGTGCCAGCGTGTGATCATCGTCGCCCGCGGGCAGATCGTGGCGCAGGGAACGCCTGAGGAATTGAAGAACAAGGCGGGTTCCGGCGTGCGGGTGGAGGTGCGCGGGCCGTCGGATCAGGTGAAGTCGGCGCTGAGCACGATTGCGGGCGTGGAGAAGGTGGATGTGCTGCAGTCGGGGGCTGTCAGCACGGTGAATGTGCGGGGGAAGAACTCGCCGGAAATGCGGGAGCAGATTGCGGGGATCATCTCGCAGCGCGGGTGGGCACTTCGGGAGATGCGTCAGGAAGGGGCGAGTCTTGAAGAATTCTTTGTGCGGATTACCGATCCCGGTTCGGCTGCCGCGTGAGATGCTGTTAGGTTTTCCGGTGCGTCTGCGTCATCCAGAAAAGGGCTCAGGAAAAGACTGAGGTTTCTATATGGGTCGAGTCATTGTGATTGCGAAGCGCGAAGTGGGGTCGCTGTTTTATTCCCCGATCGCCTATTTTGTTCTCTTCCTGTTTTTGATCGTTACGGGAATACTGTTCGGCTGGCTGGTGTTTATTCCAGGGAAGCCGTCGGAAGTGCGCGATCTGATTGATTTCTCGCGATTTGGGCTGTTTTTCATCATTCCCGGGCTGACCATGTCGCTGCTCGCGGATGAATACCGCTCGGGGCGCATTGAAATGCTCCGGACCAGCCCGCTGACCGAACTGGATCTGGTTCTTGGCAAGTATGTCGGCGCGATGCTCTTTTACCTGATCCTGCTTGCTTCCACGTTTCTTTATGTTGCCCTGCTCGTGGCGTACGGTCGGCCGGATTGGGGGGCGACTCTTGCCGCGTACCTCGGCCTGCTGCTGCTGGGGATGATGTTCGTCTCCGTGGGGCTTTTCTTTTCCAGTTGCACGCAGAATCAGATCGTCGCCTACCTCGCCACGCTGCTTGTGCTCGGGTTTTTCACATTCTGCGGGGCGCTCACGTCGCTCTTCCCGGCGTCAGTGGGGATCGTGCCGATCCGACAGCCGCTGACGTATCTCGGTGTCAGCTCGCACATCGCCGATTTCGCGAAGGGCATCATTGCCATTTCGCATCTGAGTTATTTTCTCGGCTTCACACTCCTCTTTCTATTCCTGACTTACCTCGTTCTCGAGAGCCGCAAGTGGCGGTAAGAGACAACTTTTCCTCGCCTCCCGGCCCCGCTCCTTTTTGAGATTCTTTCAGGTGAACAATGACTCAATCTGATACGCAAAGCTCGCAGACCCCTGAGACCGGCAAGAGAAGCTACTGGCTGTACGGCTCGAACGTCGCCATCCTTGTCATCATCGCCGTTGTCATCATCACCATGCTGATGGCACTGACGGCCCCTATCAGGAAGAAGTGGGACCTCACGGGCAACGGTGCGTACTCGCTCAGCGGCTATACGCAGCAGCTTCTCAAGGATGTCGACGAAAAGAAGCAGAAGTTCGAGCTCATTAATGCATTTCCGCTCACCGAAAGTCGGCAGCAGCAGGTGCAGGACATTCTCGACGAATACGCCCGCGCCTCGAACAACATCGCTGTCGCGGATCTGTCGCAGGTGAACCGGGACCAGATCGTCCAGAAGATCAAGGATCGTTACACCTCGGAGCTGCATCCGTATGAGGATGCGGTCGCGGACTATCGCAAGGTTTCCGCGGACGTCGCGAAATTTGCCAAAGCGGAAGCTGCGAATATGGGGGCCGTCGCTCAGCAACCAGGGGCGACTGAACAGACGCAGAAGGATGCCGCGCAGATGCAGGGGCTTTTCAGCGACCTCGTCCCGGCGGTGCTCAGCGACACGCGCCGGGATGTGAACCGATATACCGACACCACGACTCCCGACTATGGGCAGGCGGTGGATTCAATCAAGAAGAACTTCGGCCAGATCGTCAAGCAGCTCACGCTTTTGAGCGATCAGAAGCAGGTCGGGGAAATACTCTCTCCCCCCGTCGCCAAACTGCTTGCCGATGAGGAAAAACAGTATGCCGCGATGCTGGCGGAGCTGAAGGATTATCTCGCGAAGCTCGACAAGCTGCCGCCGTCGAAGGTGCAGGACGTTCTGAACAATCTGGGGCCGGACACGATCGTCGTCCTCGGCCCCAGCAGCGCGTCGGTCGTTTCCGAATCCTCCATCTACAAGGCCCCCACCGACGAGAGTTCGCAGGCCACGCCGGCGTTCCAGGGCGAGCAGGCGGTCAGCTCCGCGCTGCTTCCGATGATCGAACCGAATAAAGTGAAAGTTGTGTTTGTCTCCTCCACGTCGAACCTTCATCCCTCCACTTCTACCAATGAGGAAGGGTGGAGCGACATTGCAGATCGCCTGCGTTCCGTGAATTTTGATGTGATGGAGTGGGCGCCGCCGGGTCCGCCGACCGGGCCGGACCAGCCGCCCCAGAGTCCCACGCCGCCGGCGGAAGGGAAGGGCGTCGTCTGGATCGTTTTCCCGCCCGATCCGGCGAATCCGCAGATGATGATGATGGGCATGCCGCCGCCGAGCCCGCAGCCGGTGATCGATGCCGTGAAGAAGCATCTCGACGAAGGCGGGCAGGTCCTCTTCCTCGCCGACGCAGCATCCAACGACATGTTCAGCCAGGGGACCGGATACGCTTATGCCGACCTGCTCAAGCCGTTCGGTATTGATGTGGAGTCGAAATACACCGTTGTTCACAATTATCCCGATCAGAACGGCGAGCGGCGGGTCTTCCCGCAGATTCTCGTAAGCCGCTACGGGGACCATCCGATCACCAAGCCGCTGCAGGCGCTGCAGACCGCGTTCGTCGGCTTCGGCAGCAGGAACATGCCGGGATTTTTCGGCGCTCCCACCTACGTCGGCGTCGACAAGCAGATTCCCGCCGGCGTGGATGCACAAGTGCTCCTGGAGTCCCCCAACGACAGCGACACCTGGGCCGAAGCGACCTACAACCAGACCGCCGCCTTCAACAAAGGCACCGACCTCGCCGCTCCGATTCCCCTCGCCGCGGCGGCCGTGAAAAACAACGGCAAGCCGGACGAGCAGCGCGTGGTGGTGATCGCCTGTCGGACCATTGGCGCCAATACGCTTATCGAAGCCATCAATGCCCGCGAGAACGATCGCGGCGGGGCGGAGCTGTTCATGGTCAACCCGGGCAACGCGGAGTTGCTGACGAATAGCGTGCTCTGGCTGGGCGGGTACAAGAACATGATCGCGGTGAGCGCAAAATCCGCCGCCGCCGCACGCATCCGCAGCATTCCGGAAGGCATGATGCTCTTTATCCACGTTATGCTCTATCTTGGCATTCCGCTGCTCGCACTCGTGCTCGGCGGCGTGGTTTATTTCTTCCGCCGCCGGTAACCGGATTCTGAATTCCGACTTATGACTCCTGACTTCTCCCAGAGGCTCCCATGAATTTCCGTCTCACCCTCTCAATGGTCATCGTTCTGGTCCTCGTGCTCATTCTTTACATCGGCATCACGAACCACCAGAAAAACGCCACGCCGGAGAATGACGCCACGAAGAACCTCGTCATCTCGCCGGCGCCCACCGCAATCAAAACGATTTCCTACACGCAGGATGGCGACAAGCAGGTCGCGTTCGAGAAAATCGCCACCGGCTGGAATCTCACCTATCCCACCACCGCCCCCGCGAACACATGGGATGTCGACCCCATTGCCGATGGCCTGAAAACTCTCTCCTTCAAGGAAAAGTTCGAACCGGAGGTCAGCGGCGTGAAGAGCCCGCAAAACACCGGAACCGACAAGCCCCGCAACGTCATCACCTTTAGCGACGATGCAGGACACGAGCACACGCTCAACCTCGGCAAGGCCACCATCGGCGGTATCTTCGCCACCATCGACGGCGGCAAAACCATCTATCTCCTCTCCGCCAACCCGCTCGACAACCTGCAGAAAGACCCCAACGATTTCCGCAACCGCACCATCAAGGAAACCCCCGCCGACAGAATTGCCGAAATCCAGATCAAGCATCCGAAGGAGACCATCTCGCTCGAAAAATCCGGCGACAGGTGGCTCATCGACGCCCCAATCACCGCGCGGGCGAATCACAGCACCGTCGATGAAATCATCAACGAGATGAAGGGCATCCACGCCTTCGGTTTCTCCGACCTCGCCAAGACCCAGCCCGCCACCGGCCTCAATCCGCCCGTCCTGGCCGTCACCGCCATGGTTGAAGAGGCTTACCCCTCCACGCCCGTTTCCACTTCCCCCTCCACCCAACCCTCGAAGAAAACCCCCGTCACCCTCGAACTCGGCTACTACACCGATCTCACAAGCAAGAACGCCGTCTACGCCAGTCTCGCCGGCTCCGATGGCGTCTTCACCGTGAGCGCGGATACGTTCAAGAAGCTCGATCGGCAGCTCAAGGAGTTGCGCGATCCCGCCATCACCCCCGCTCCCGTCGCCAACGCCACCGACCTCTCCATCAACACCCTCACCCTGAAAAAAGAGAAGGAACAGTGGCAGATCACCAGCCTGCCGCACCCCATCCCCGCGGGTATATCCGAGGTCAATTCCCTCCTTGCCGACATCGCAGGCCTCCGCGCGATCAACTACGCCGACAACGCCGGCGACCTCAAATCCATCGGCCTCGATCCGCCTCAGATTACCATCACGCTCACGGTTCCCGGCCAGTCGCAGAAGGAAACCCTTCTCATCGGAAAACCGGAAACTGCGGACAAGGTCACCCCGATGATGCGGCAGGGCGAACCGACCGTGTACCTCGTGCAAACCGCTGACGCCGACAAGATCGCCCCCACGCCGCTCACGCTCCGCGACAAGACCGTGGACAAGCTCACCGCCGACGCCATCCGCACCATCGCCGTCTCCGGGGAAAAGAACTTCACGCTGCAGCGCGAAGGCTCTACGTGGAGCGTCACAGAGCAGAACGGCAAGCCACAAAAAGCCGACGAACTGAAGATCACCCCCCTGCTCGGCGACTTCACCCCCGTCACAGCGGCGAAGTACCTCGCCGAGGAGAGCAAGACTGGCTGGAATCTCCCCGCGAAGCCGGACCTCACCGTGATGATCACCTCGCAGGAATCCGCCGCCCCGACCTCGCAGCCGACAACCTTCTCCGCCGCGCCCGCCGGTCCCACGCTCACGCATCCCGTGACCCACACGCTGCGGCTCTATAAGGATTCGAAGACGAACACATGGAAAGCCGTCTGGGATGGCGGTTCCGAACCGCAATGGCTGTTCGAGCCGGTGCCCACGCTGATCGCGCATCTGACGGCCACCGATTACCCGGTTCCGACCACGCAGCCGGCGACGCAGCCTGCCGCTCCGGCCGCGGCGCCGCAGTAACGGAACGCTGCATCAAACGCTGCGTCAGCAGTGTGTTAAAAAGTCCGATGGCTCGTTTTCAAAATGATTGCACATTCCGGCGATGCCATCGCCGGCTTTTTTCCCGTTCCCCGTTACGTGCGGATCGTATCCAGCATCACGATTGCACAGGGCCCGAAGATCATCACCGGCAGCCACGCCGCCAGCAGCGGATCGAGCTTCGTCCCCGCCATCTGGAACATGACAAACGTCGCCACGAAAACAAGCCCCGACACGATTGTGCAGTAGACCATGTTCTTGATGAGGCGGTTCGGTTCGCGGGTCAGCAGGAACGGCACGCCGATCAACAGCATGATGATGTTCATCAGCGGCTGGGTCACGCGCAAATCCATGACCTTGTACAAGAGCGGTTGATTTGCCGGCGGGCTGCTCGCCGCCAGTTCGCGTACCTGCGATGTCGATAGATAATCCACGGCCTTCTTGCGGAACATCAGGTCCAGTTGCTGTGGCGTCAAGCCCGTCTGGTACACCTGCTGCTCCACATTGCCGACAAATCGCTTCGTCGGGTCCGCATCCAGCCGGTCTTCGGATTGAATGACGCGCCCGCGCAGCATCCACGCCTCGGAGGTCTCGTTGGGCGGAAGCTCCCACGTCGCCCTATCCGCGGCGATGTGCCCGATCGGCGCGCCCTTTTCGTCCCGCTGCACGATGAGAACGCCCTTCATTTCCTTTTTCGCCGGATCATACGAAGACGCGACCAGGAGCGAATTGTCTCGCGGGTCCTGCACAAAATAGATCGACTCGGTCTTGGTGACCGGAACCCCCACCTCGTCGTGCCGCCGGAGCAGCTTCTGCACGACGTCCGGCTGGCTGATGATCCATTCCTGATTGACGACCGTCAGCAACCCGAAGACCACCGACACGAGCACGACGGGCAACGCCACCCGGAAGAGCGACACGCCCGACGCGAGCATCGCCGTCAACTCGTGATGCCGCGTCATGCGGACCATCGTGAAACCCGCCGCCAGCAGGGGAATGGCCCCGGAGACCGTCTGAAAAATCACGAGCGACTGGTAGCTGTAGTAATCGAGAATGTTCCAGAGGGCCCCTCCCGCGGACGTGTTCGCCTGCGTCGCCCCCGCGAGGCCGGCGGATTTCGAGAAGCTGTCCAGGTTCACTATGAGGTCGAGCAGGATCGCCATCCCCACCAGCACCACGAGCGACAACAGGTAGTTGAACACAAACGCCTTGACGATGTACCGATCCAGTATCCGCATTGCTTTGCTTTCACTTCCCTGCCATCTGACTTCCGACTTCCGACTCCTGACTTCTCATTATTGCCGCAGCAGTTTCGAATACACCACCGCCACGATTCCCAGGAGCAGCACGTTGCCCGCCCAGATCAGCGCGATGCCCACGTGCTCGTTGCGTGCCGACCCCTCCGCCATCTGCCGCCCCGCCGTGATCAGGAGCACCAGCAGAATCGCCGGCACAAATCCGATCACAAACACCGCCAGCGGATTCTTGCCGCGCATCAGCAATCCCAGCGCCGCGCCGAGCATCACCAGCGTCAGGCAGGACAGTGAGAACGATCCGCGGCTGTGGAGCTCCGAGTCAATCTCCTGGAAGAGCCGCGACGCCGCCGAGCGAACGTCCGCGCTTAATTTCTGCATCGACTTCACATCCCCCTTCGCCGCGCTCTTCACCAGTTCCTGCGGGTCGCTTGGGGCCACGGTGGCAATCCCCGCCGGCAGGACCAGTCCCGAAAGGGTCACCACGTCGGAGGGGTCCGGCCCGATTCGCCGCAGATGATCCGTCCGCGTCACATGATCCCGCAGCAGCAGAGTCCCGGTAATCCCCGCCCCGGAGAAATCATCCTCCGACAACTCAACATCCACCGCGTCGCAGTTGTACGAAATCGCCAGCGTCCTGCCCTGGTACCGCTCCACGTGCACCTGCTTCCCCGAAGCCCCCATGAACACCAGTTGCTTTTCCGAATTCAACTCCGCACGCGGGGCTGTAATCTTCACAAACTCCGCGGTCGATCCCCCGGGACCGGTCATCTCCAGCGTCATTGGCGCACCACCGGTGATCTTCCACGCCCCGTACAACCGGTCCGCCACCACCTGGTATTCGTGCAGCGTCTCGAGCTGGTCCACGATATCCCGCACCGGCTGGAACAGCATCGGATTCCGGTCGTAATTGAACAACTGGCTCACATTCAAAAACTTCGGCTTGCTCTTCAACTGCGACGCCACCACGAACGGCTTGCCCCCCTCCGTCAACGCCGGCACCGACCCGGAAATCTTCGCCATTGTCGCCGGATTGAACGCCGCCGCCCCCGTCAGCGTGAATTTGATCGCCGCGCCACCCGTCTCCGGATCATCCGTGATCGTCGCATTCGCCTGCTGCGCCACCACGATTGCATCCGGCTTCCCATCCTTCAGTTTCAGCCCCGCCATGCCATGCACGACCACTTCGGAGGTGTTCGGCACGTTCGTCGGCAGCAGCTCCGCAGAATCGCCGTAAATCACCAGCCGGTCCAGTTTGAACTGCCCCTGCTGGTTGATCTGGTTCGTCGCCAGGCTTCCGAAATCGCTGATGATCGCCCGCTCCGTCCGCTGCAGAAACACCGGCACCACGTAGTTCACGAACACCAGATCCACGCTCGCGACCAAAAGCCCCAGCGCCAACGCCGGCATCACGATCGCCGTGAATGAAATCCCGCTCGCCCGGCATGCCGTCATTTCGTTGTCTGTCGCAAGCCGCCAGTACACCAGCACCGCCGCGAACAGCGCCGCGATCGGAATCGCATACGCGAGCATCGCCGGCATCAGGTTCGAGATGATCGTCATCAGTTGCGTGATCTCGATCCCCTGCTTCGTCACCGGCTTGAACGTCCCCCCAAACGCCAGCAGCGTCGTCAACGCCGACGACGTCAGCAGAAATATTCGCAGCAATTCGCGGAAGATGTACCAGTGCAGGGTCTTGTAGACCATTAATCAATTCTTCCCGCGATAAAACTCCGCCGGCTCACCGCACCAGGCGGGGTGAAACAGCCTAATGTGACACAAACTTACCAACCGGTCAACGCTTTCCATGTCCTCTCAAATCCTGATGCAATCCATTCCAATTTGTCGATGCTGGAGATTGCCTAAATGTTTGCCGCGTTGTCGCCGGGGCATCCGCTATCCATGAAACGACTTTGAACTCCTTCCCGCGTCGGCATTTTTTACCTATGCCCTTTTTAGTCCGTTGCCATGCCGATCGTTTGGAACCACATTATCTCTGACCTATAATCCGCCTTCCCGTTAGACCCCGACCTGCCATCTTTGAGGATTTTTCATGCAACACTCCACCCGCCCGCCCCGCTCCTGCTCCCGTCGCCTTGCCAACTCACTCCTCCTGGCAGCCGTCGCCTCCTCCACTCTCCTCGCGGGCTGCAACTCCGCGATCGATCACGAATCCGCCGACCGCGGCTCGGCACGCTACAGCGATTCCCTCGTCGCTCGCGCCATCCTCCAGGGCACCTACGGCGCCGACGCCGCACAGACCTTCACCGTCGCACAGGGCGTGCGTGAATATCCCCGCGTCGATTCTCCCGGTCCGACCACCTCCGACAACGCCGTCGTCCCCGCCACCACCACTGCCCCCGCCAACCTCACCAACACCACCCTCCCTCCCACGACCCAGGCCGTCGAACTCAATCCCAACGGCACCACCGCCTTCAACGACATCTCCTCCCAGCCCTACGGCTCCGCTTCCACCCAGGCCAATCAGGTCGGCCTCGCCGCAGTCACCCTCAACGCCCCCGAAAACCTCTTCAAGCTCTCCCTTCAGGATGCCATCGCCCGCTCCCTCAAGAACACCCTCGACATCAAAGTCCAGGCCTACAACCCCGCCATTTCCGAATCCAAGGTCATTCAGCAGGAAGCTTTCTTCGACCCCACCTTCTTCGCCAATTCCAACTGGACCAACAACGACGAACCCGGCGCTACCGTCATCGACAACCCCGCCAACACCGCCAACCACACCCTCCCGCAGGTGTTCCGCGTCGGTCCCGGCTTCAACAACGGACAGACCTGGGTCAATGACGCCGGCATCCGCAAAGTCCTCCCCACCGGCGCCAACGTTTCCGTCTCCTCCGGCTTCACCTTCCGTGACCTCACCACCGGCGCCGGCACCGGGTACCCCAATGGACAAAGCATCGCCGCCAATATCGCCGCCAATATCACCCAGCCCCTTCTCCGCGGCTTCGGCACCGATGTCAACGAATCCCAGATCTACCTCGCCCAGCGCGATCAACGCATCAGCCTCGAACAGTTCCGCGCCCAGGTGATCAACACCGTCGATACCGTTGAAGAGGATTACCACAACCTCATTCTCGCCCGCACCACCGTCGACATCGAGGAGCAACTCCTCGCCGCCACGGAAGAAACCGAAAGGCGCGTCAGCGACCGCATCAGCGTCGATGCCGACCAGATCTCCATCAGCCAGGCACAGGCCGCCGTCGAACAGCGCCGCGCCGAGCTCGTCCGCGGCCGCATCGACCTCCGCAACGCTTCCGACAAGCTCAAACAGGACCTCAACGACCCCGAAATCGACATCCGTAACAACGCCCTGATCGATCCCAGCGACCGCCCCATCGCCGAGCCCGTCGTCTTCAATGTCGCCGATTCCATCGAAACCGCGCTCCGGCAACGCCCCGAACTGCAGGAAGACCGTCTTAAACTGGAACAGTTCGACATCCAGATCAAGGTCGCCCGCAACACCCTCCTCCCCCAGCTCGATCTCACCGCCTCCGTGCAGACCAACGGCCTGAGCAATGAATTCGACGCCGCCTTCGCCGCCACCGTCAGCCCCGGCCATTACCTCGATTATGGCGCCGGCATCAGCCTGCAGATTCCCCTGGGCAACCGCCAAGCCGAAGCACTCCTCCGCCAGCACCAACTCGAACGCGAACAGCAGATGACCACCACCGTCGACGACGCCCAGAAAATCGTCCGCGACGTCAAGAACCAGCTCCGCGAACTCCTCGGCAGCTACCAGGAAGTGCAGCAGCGCGAGCGCGCCCGCATCCTCGCCGCCAAGGAACTCCAGGCCATCACCCGCAAGGAGGAAATCGTCGCCCTCACCCCCGAATTCCTCCAGCTCAAGCTCGACTCCCAGGCCCGACTCGCCGCCGCCGCACAAGCCAACATCCAGGCCATCATCAACTACAACATCGCCCTCGTCCGCCTCGAAAGAGCCAAGGGCACGCTCCTCGAATTCGACCGCATCTCCCTCAACCGCGCCCCCATCTACCACCCCCAGGACGACTGGAACAAGATCCGTTTCATGGGCAAGACCTACGACGTCACCAAGTAACGCAAGCTTCCAGCCTGCATCGTGGCGCCAAGATGGCGGCGGTACGGACGAAAAATAAGGAGTTGCGCGCGATTTTGCGCGGGGAAAATGCGTTTTGGGGGTAAAAACGCAGGTTTTGCGGGATTGAGGGTGGTTTTTGGGGTGTCGATTCGACCTCGATCCGCTGAGATCCGCTTCGTTTCGCCTTCGTACCCCCGGGTACCTTGGGGTTGGCGCGTGGAGTGTGTCGTGAGGGTGTTTCGGGAGGGCAAGAGAAGAATTTCGAGATGAAGATCGGTTGGGGATTGCGTGGAATGGGTGCGAGCGGTGCGTTTGCGGGCAATCGCTTTAGTGGATGTGTGCATGAGTCGCCCCCCGGGTTTTCGATTCTTCGACGCGCGTATTGTACGGTAAACGTTTGGGTTGTCAAGAAGATTTTGGTTGTGCTGTTTTGAAGGCGGTGTGGTCGGCGGGTTTGTGGAAGGTGGCGGCGAGACGATGTTTGACCCCCTTTCTTTATGTCCATGAATAGTTAGTGTGCTTCCGGAAAGTGTTTCCAAGGGGGAGTGACAAAAACGTTGCCGCTACGGCAACGGCTAACAGGGTTTGGGGTTGGGGGAGGCCTTTCTGGTTTGTGTTTCGGATTTTGCTCGACGTTTTTTGGACCGACCATTACCCTACCCCCAGGCAATCGCGTCTGAAATCCCTTGCTGCGTTTTGGTTTAAGACGACAGGCGTAGTGCCGCCGCCGAATGCCATCCCGGGCAAGCCCGGGGCTAACCCTACGCGCGTCCTCTCTCCCGGAGAACCAAGAATGCTCGCCAAGGTGCACGCCTTTGTCCTTCAAGGCATCGACGCCCTTCCCTGCGAAGTCGAAGTCGATCACGCTGAACGCGCTGAGGCCGGTCCCAAGCCCACCATCGTTGGGCTGCCCGATACGGCGGTCAAAGAATCGCTGGACCGCATTCGGGCGGCGCTATTCAACTGCGG
>Ga0335069_10002832_pt1 | contig 26514 bp, 14 predicted proteins | sample Lox_Sample_11_FD_206714 | JGI IMG/M metagenome (GOLD analysis project Ga0335069, IMG submission 206714) | Soil microbial communities from Loxahatchee National Wildlife Refuge, Florida, United States - Lox_Sample_1.1 | ecosystem: Environmental > Terrestrial > Soil > Wetlands | place: USA...
CTTCTGCACACGTATCAGGTCCTGGCGCCACTGCTCCCGTAATCCGATAGCGGTGCGATCCGATCCTGCAGCCTTCTCCCAGAAGTGCGGCAGCGAACCAGCGACCCGGCCCGTCTCCACGGATATCTGCATGATGTCGCGAGCGTCTGGCTGCATCGCAAGTGCGCGTGAAGCCCCACTTGAAAGGCTGCCGACGAGCGTTGCGCCTGCAGCAGTCACAAACTGCCTTCGATTGATCACACGGTCTCCGTTCAGATTCGATGAAAGGAGATCATAGCCCAGGCACCGGACCGCTCGAAAGCAGGATCTACCTATTGAGCCATGCGCTTGCGCTTCACGGCGTACATCGACTGGTCGGCAGCTTCGATGAGGAGATCGACGTCGGAGCCGTTCTCAGGGTAGATGGCGGCGCCGATACTGGCGTTGAGAAACAGCTCGTGTCCTTCAAACTGAAATGGCTGGCAGATCTCACTGGCAATCCGGTCGGCGATTTCAACGCCGCGTTCCCGGTTCTTGATCTCGGGAACAATGACTGCGAATTCGTCTCCGCCGAGGCGGCAGATCAAGTCGCTTTCCCTTGAGACTGAGCCGATGCGCCGAGCTGCTTCGCAAAGGGCCGCATCGCCGGTGCGATGGCCGCAGCGGTCGTTGATGGCTTTCAATCCATCCATGTCGATTATCAGGATCCCGAAGGCGTTGTCGGATTGCCGGCGAGCGATGGAGAGACGTTGGCGAAGGCGATCGTAAAACGCAGCGCGATTCAGGAGCCCCGTAAGGGAGTCATGCGTCGCCTGGTGATAGAGCTCGTTGGTTTCGTTTCTGGCGGCGTGGTACATCGCTGCGGCGATCAGCTCCGACATCAGCTCGAGCACGCGCACATCGCGGTCCGTGAAGGCGTTTGGCACAGCAGAGGCCAGCATCAGCGCGCCGACTGTTGTTTCGTTGTGATTGAGCGGAGCGACGACCATGGATCGCAATCCGACTCTGAAGCAGGCCTCATGGTTGACGCGGTGATCCTCATTTGTGTCGTCGGAGCGAAGCACTTGGCTCTCACTCACACACAGGCCTGAGAGGCTGCCCTGGCGCTTGATTCGCAAACCAAGAAAGGGCCGGGCGATACCGCTCACGCCCCGGTACACCATGTCGTCGCCTTCAGCGAACTGCACGATTGCGCCCGCCGCATTGGTCAGACTCTGAACACGATCGGCGACGAGACTCACGACGCCGCCAAGATCGAGACCGAGTTTTGCGATCTCGGTCTGCATACGAATGATTTCCATCAAAACGTAAGGATCGGTGCTTATATTGGAGCCCACGTCTGTCATGCCTGGCCCCCGGGGGATGATCTGGTACACACATGACCAGTCTCTCGAATGATACGAGACGCGCCCGGTCCCCGAAACGCCTCTCCGGGGGATTGTGCGTCAGAAGTAACTGTGATTAACAGCCGCCGGTCAATTATTTCGGCAACTGCGAGATGTCCCAGCCGCCTCCAAGGGCGCGGATGAGCTGGACGGACGCGGCAAACTCACGCGTTTTCAGGTCGGTGGCTGTGCGCTGGTTATTGAGGAGCGCATTTTCGGCGATGAGGACCTCGAGGTAGCTTGTGACTCCAGCCCGATAGCGCTCGTTGGAGAGGTCGAGCGAGCGCTGTGCGGCAGCGACGGCGCGATGTGAGGCTACCGACTCCTGTTGAAGAACTCGAAGATCCGAAAGGCGGTCCTCGACCTCGTTGAAAGCCGCGAGCACGGTGGCCTTGTAGGTGGACGCCTGGGATTCGTACGTCATGCGGGCCTGTTCGGTTAGGGCGTGACGGCGGCCGGCATCGATCAGCAACTCGGCTGCCTGAGCGCCGAGACTCCAAAGGGCGCTGGGGCCCTGGATCCACGTGCCGCCATGCGTGCTTTCGAACCCGCCCGTACCGCCGAGGGAGATTGTGGGATAGAAGGCAGCGATGGCAATGCCGATCTGCGCGTTGGCTGCGGCCACGCGACGCTCGGTTGCGGCAATGTCGGGGCGGCGCTCGACGAGTTGCGAAGGCAGGCCTATCGGGACATTGGGAAGCGTCAAGTCTAGCGGCGCCGGCTGGAGCGAAACTTCGCGGGCCTCCTTGTTGATCAGCGTGGCAATCGCGTGCTCGTACTGAAAGCGTGTCTGGTTGATGTCGATGAGCTGCGCGCGTGCGGTTTCAAGCTGTGTCTGCGCCTGAGCCACCGCAACTTCTGTGGCGACTCCGCCTTTGAGAAGCTGCTCGTTGAGATCGAGTTGTTTCTCAAAATCGGTGACAGCGGACTGCAGAACGCGGCTGTCTGAGTCGAGGCCACGCAATTCGAAGTAGTCCTGAGCAAGCTCAGCATGAAGGCTCAGATCGAGATTGGCGAGGTCAGCTGCGCTTGCCTGTGCGTTAGAGCTGGCTGCTTCGACCGAGCGGCGGATTCGCCCCCAGAAGTCCGGTTCCCAACTCGCCTGTCCGGCAAGGAGAAGGTCGTTGTAACTCGATTTGGAGCCATTGACAGCCATCGGGCGGTTTTCGGAGAGCTTCTGGTGTGTTGCGCCGATGCCGACGGAGACTGTCGGGAAGTAGTCTGCGCGTGCAACGGCTACCTGCTGGCGGGCAGCGAGATAGCTTTGAAGGGCTGCGTGCAGGGTTTGATTCTGCGGAGCAAGCTGGTCCTCGAGCGCGTTGAGCTGCGGGTCCTGGTAGATTTCCCACCATTTGCCGCGAAGCATCCCGTCGGAAGGAGAAGCTGGCTGCCAGGCACCTCCGTTGGGATTCGGCGGTGGAACGACCGTGCCGGGAGCGCCAGTTCCCTTGTACTCAGGAGGCGGCGCGGTGTCCGGGCGATGGTAATTTGGGCCAACGGTGCACGAGGAAAGAAGCCACAGCACAGGCAGCAGGAAGAGAAGACACGCCTTCGCCGTGAAGATCCCGTTCCCTTTCCGCGAGCGAAGCAATCGCATCAATGCCTGTCTCCCTGCGCAGATTGGCTTGACCGACCTGGGTTGTCGGGATTCTGCGGACTCACCTTCTGGCCTTCGATGATCGAGTCAGGAGGATCCTGGATGACGCGGTCATCTGCGCTGAGTCCTTGCACGATCTGCACCGTGGCTCCGTCGTCCTGACCAATCACGACCGGTACAAGGTGTGCGGTGTTGTCGCGGTCCACAGTGGCTACCTGCATTCCCTGTGAGCGAAAGATCAGCGCAGATACGGGAACGATGTAGGTTGAGGCATTTGCCGGCGTCTTGAAATGGACCTGTGCGAGCGCGCCGGGAAGAAGCTGGCCGGCGCGGTTGTTTATGTCGACCTCAACGAGCAATGTGCGGCTTGACGGATCGATGGCCTGCGCGGTGCGCACAAGGGTTCCCTGATAAGTCCTTCCGGGGCGCTCGGGAAACGTGATGTCAATCTTCTGGCCTTTGCTGACACTTGCCGAGTATTGCTGCGGCACGTTGGCGTAGACGCGGAGCGTGTCGAGAAGCTGCATGTGGAAGAGCTCTTTGTTGGCTCCGGAATCGATAAGCTGGCCGATGTCGACAGAGCGCGAGGTGATGACACCATCGAAAGGTGCGTAAATCTTCTCGAAGGACTGGAGCTCCCTGAGTCTTTGTACGTTGGCCTGGGCTGACCTGACAGCGGCGGCGGTAGCGTCGGCCTGGTGTCTCAGCGTCTCGGCATCCTGCTGCGAGACCGCGTTAGTCTGCGCGAGGCCCTGATACCGCTGCGACTGGGAGTGTGCGTTGGTGGCGTTAGCTTGTGCGGTAACAAGGTCGGCTTCAGCCTGCGCGAGCTGCTGGTCCACTTCAGGAGTCGCAATCGTGGCAAGGAGCGCGCCCTTCTTCACGTGGCTGCCGATGTCGTAGTACCAGTGCGTGAGATAGCCGGAGGTGCGCGCGTAGATCGGCGAGTCGGTGTAGGCGGTGACATTGCCGGGGAGCACGAAGCTGTCGACGGGGGCCCCGGCCGTGGGCGGCAGCGCGATGACGGTCGGAGCGGCCGCAGCCTGCGTCGATTTTGCGAGCACCGCGTCATGGTGCTTTCGGCCCAGGATGCCGAATATCGCGAGACCGGCGAAAATCAGCAGCACAATCATCGCGCCGATCACGGCGTTTCTCGGCGCAATGGGCTTCAGTTGGGGCGCGAGCTGGTTATTGTGCCCGGTGGGTGCCGCATGCGATTCGTTTGCCATAAGAACCACTCCAAATGCCCGCCATGGGCCAGGTAGCCTAATCGAATTCATCAAACGTTGGGGACTGGGCTTCGCGGCGATCGACCTTTTTGCGTTTCTCGAGCCAGCCGTGGATCACAGAGAAAAATACCGGCACAAAAAGAAGCGTCGCAACGGTGGCGAGCAGCAACCCGCCAATCACTGCGCGGCCAAGAGGCGCGTTCTGCTCTCCGCCCTCGCCCAGTCCGAACGCCATCGGCATCATGCCGATAATCATCGCCAGAGCGGTCATCAGGACCGGCCGAAGGCGCACAAAGCCCGCATTGAGGGCAGCTTGTCGCGCGTTGCCCACGAGTTCTTCCATCTGTTCGCGGGCAAAGCTGATGACGAGGATGGAATTGGCAGTGGCGACACCCATGCACATGATGGCTCCGGTGAGCGCAGGCACGCTGAGCCTGGTTCCCGTCAGGAAGAGGAGCCAGACAATTCCGGCAAGCGCCGTGGGCAAAGCCGAAATAATCAGAAACGGGTCGAGCCACGATTGGAAATTGACCACGATGAGCAGGTAAACAAGCAGGATTGAGAAGGCCAGCCCGGTCAGAAGTCCGACATAAGACCTTTTCATCGTCTCGCTCTGACCGCGCAGGGTGAAGTGGGAGCCTCTGGGCAGATCCTTTTCGTGCCGCGCGACAATCTTTTCGATCTCGCCCGTCACGGTGCCGAGGTCGGTGCCGACGACGTTGGCGTAGATGTCGAGAACTGGCTGAACGTTGTAGTGGCTGACCGTACCAAGCTCGGCGCCAGGTTTGATTTCAGCAAGGTTGCCGATGATCTGAACGGGGCGTCCCGTCACACCGGGTGCATCTGTCGACGAGGAGTTCTGCGGAAGGATGTACGCGTCAGCCGAGGCGCTGTTTCCCGCCGGAGTAACCGGCAGGCTCTGCAACTCCGCCAGAGAATCGATCTTGTATTGCGGGGCCTGTACCGCAACGTTGTAGCTAACGCCGTTGCGGGGATCGAGATAAAAGCTCGGCGTGGTTTGGAAGCTCCCGCTGAGAGCCACCAGCACGCTCTGCGCCACGTCGCGCTGCGTGAGCCCGATGGCCTGTGCACGCGTGCGATCGACATCTACGGTCATGTTAGGGAGATTGAAGGGCTGCTGAATTCGGGCGTCAGCTGCGCCGGGAACGTAACGAACCTCATTCAATATCTCTTCGGCGAGCGCGCGGTTGCCCTGGAGATTGGGGCCGATGATTTGAATGTCGATCGGGGCGGACAGCCCGAAGTTGAGAATCTGGGTGACGATATCAACCGGCAGAACGTAAAAGATGACGCCAGGATAGTCGTGAGCGAGCACGCCGCGCAGTTCTTCCACGTAATCGTCGGTGGCGTGATGCTTCGGGGCAAGCTGCACCTGGATGTCGGCGTCCGCCGGTCCAATGGGTGCGGAAGTGGAGTACGAAAGATTCAAGCCGGAATAGGGCAGGCCGATGTTATCGACGATCGTAACGATTTCGCCGGCGGGAATGTGCTCGCGGATTGTTTGATCGATGTGGTCGCAAAGGGCGGCGGTCTCTTCAATACGCGTGCCGGTGCGGGCGCGAACATGGATCTTGAACTGGCCGGAGTCAACCGAAGGGAAGAAATCCTGGCCAAGCCACGGGGTCAGAACGAAGAGCGAGCTGACCGAAAAAAGCAGAAAGGCGATTAGAAATACCCCGGAGTAATCGAGACAAAGGGTCAGCAGGCGAACATAACTGTTTCGGAATCCCGCGAAGCCGCGCTCAAACGCACTCTGGAACCGGACGAAAGGATTGCGGCTGACTTTCTTGCGCGCTACCGCCGCGTCGTCGTGTTCTTGGAGCAGGTACTTTGCCATGGTGGGCACGACAGTGCGGGAGAGCAGGTAGCTGGCCAGCATGGCGAAGACAACTGCTTCGGCGAGCGGAACGAACAGATAGCGCGCGACGCCGCTCAGCAGAAACATCGGCACGAAGACGATGCAGATGGCGAAAGTTGATACGAGAGCGGGAGTGGCGATCTCCGCGGCGCCGTCGAGAATGGACTGCTCGAGTTCCTTTCCTGATTCGAGATTGCGATTGATGTTTTCGATGGCGACGGTGGCGTCGTCAACCAGGATGCCCACGGCAAGCGCAAGGCCGCCGAGAGTCATGATGTTGATTGTTTCGTGGAGCAGCGAGAGCGCGGTGATGGAACAGAGAATCGACAGGGGGATCGACACCGCAATGATAATGGTCGAACGCCAGCTGCCAAGGAACACGAGGATCATGAGCGCCGTCAGGCATGCTGCGATGATGGCTTCACGAACCACGCCGTTAATCGCGCCGCGAACGAAGATCGACTGGTCAGAGAGAGCGTTGATTTGCAGCTGTGGCGGCACCCCTCCCTGCTTCTGCATGCTTTCGACCCTGTCTTTGACGCCCTGGATGATTTCAAGCGTGGATGCAGAGCCGGTCTTCATGATGCTCATCATGATGGCGCGTTTGCCATCCACGCGAACGATGTTGGTTTGCGGAGGACTGCCGTCCCGGACGTGAGCAACGTCGCGCAGATAGACAACGGCTCCGTTGATCGTTCGGATCGGGAGGTTGTTGAACTGGTCGACGACGGAAGGCGCAGAGTTGGTTTCGATCGCATATTCGAAGCGATCGATCTTCATCGTGCCGGAAGGCACAATCAGGTTCTGCGTGGAGATGGCATTGACGACATCGGCAGGAGAGAGTCCCTTTGCCTGCAGTGCTGCCGTGTCAATATCGACCTGGATCTGACGCTGCCTGCCGCCGTAAGGGAACGGCGTTTGTGCACCTTCAACAGTAGCGAGCTGGGTGCGGATCGTGTTCTGGCCAAGGTCAAAGAGTTGCTGTTCATTGAGGCCTTGTCCTGACAAGCCCAGCATCAGGACCGGAACGCTCGAAGCGTTGTACTGGATGATGAACGGCGGAGTTGTGCCGGGCGGCAACTGGCGAAGCTGGACCTGGCAGATGGCCGTTACCTGTGCAACCGCATTCCCGATGTTCACGTGCGGCTGAAAGAAGATCTTCATGATGCCGATGCCGGCGAGGGACTGCGACTCAATGTGTTCGACATCGCTGACCGTGGTGGTCACACCGCGCTCGTTGTTGAAGATGATGCGGGTTGACATCTCCTGCGCGGAAAGCCCCGCGTAGTTCCAGACGATCGTGACGACCGGTATATCGATGTTGGGGAAAATGTCCGTCGGCATCGTGAGGATGCTGTACGCGCCGAGAATCAGAATCAGCAACGCAAATACGGCAAAGGTATAGGGCCGCCTGAGCGCTAGCCGGACAATCCACATCATAGGGGTGGTACTCGCTCCTGAGGCAATTTGCCCGTCACCACAATGAGGGTGGAGAGTCGACCGACCCGGCGATGTCCGGGCGGTCTTTCAGGCAAAATACGGCTCAAACGGACCCGGAGGCTGAAAAGCTCATGAGCCGTTCAGGTCCGTTCCCAAAAATGGCTGAACAGACAATGTTAGTCGATTGTGCGCTTGCTACCGCACACGTTCGCAAAACCGGCGGGGCCGTACTCAATAAGGACGTTTCAGGGGGCCTCGGAGATTCAGGCTCCCGAGCCGCAACGTCTCAGCATACGAGCCGTTTCGAGCAACTCAAACTCCAGCCAGTCGCATGCGGGAGGCATTCAGAGGGCGGTAACCGCCACTGCGATCACGAGCGCACCCACCGCAAGGCTGACCCGGTCGCGCATGGCAAAGACGACCGGGTCGTCGTCCAACTCGCCGCGCGATGCGATCAGCCAGACGCGGTAGATCCAGTAGATCAGCAGGGGTACGATGAGCCACAGGCGCATGGGGTGGCGATACAAGGTGGTCACATCAGAGCGGGCGATGTAGAGCATGAAGACAACAACCGCGGCGGTCGCTGCCGAGGTTCCGAAGCTTCGAATCTGCTCCATGTCGGAGACGAGATATCCGCGCCCGTGCGCACGGGTTGCGCCCCGCTCACGCAGATTTTCGAGCTCGTTGAAGCGCTTGACCATGGCCAGTGACAGGAACAGGAAGGTCGAGAATCCGGCCAGCCACGGCGAGATCTCGGTAGTGGTTGCAGCACCTCCCGCGAGCAGACGCAGCGTGTAGAGGCTGGAGAGCAGGATTACGTCGATAATGGCAAACTGCTTCAGGAAGAATGAGTAAGTGGTCGTGCTGGCAATGTAAGCACCGAGCCAGAGGGCAAATGCAGGAGGTAGCAGCGGCAGAAGGGCAAACGAGGCAACGGCGAAAGCTACGACCAGGGCAAGACCCTGTCCGACGGCGAGGTCTCCTGAGGCGAACGGCCGAAGCCGTTTGGACGAGTGCCGGCGGTCGTTCTCGATGTCGAGCATGTCGTTGATGAGGTAGGTGACGGTGGCCATGAAGCTGAAGCAGAAGAATGCGGCAACGGCCGCTCCAACCGAGGAACGGGTCAACTGGTGCGACATCAGGAGCGGGAAGAACAGGAGAATGTTCTTGGCCCACTGGTGTACGCGAATGGCCTTAATCAGCATCTGGAGCTGCGGCCGGCGATCGACAAAGGAACAGGCCACTGGGATATTCCGGCTGCGCACGGCAAGGCGCAGGCCCGCGCTAGGGTTGGCCAGCATGGGCACGCGCGCCTGGCGGAGCATCGGCAGGTCGGCACGGGAGTCGCCGATGTAATCGAATTCGCCAAGTTGCTCCTTGACGCGGGCGAGTTTCCTGTCGCTCGTCAGATTGGTGGCACCATCGGATGCAAGCACCCCATCGAAGAAGCCCAGATGCGAGGCGACGCGCTCTGCAGGGCTGGCATCGGCACCGGTGGTCAGGAAGATGCGCCGTCCGGCGCGACGTTCGGACTGAAGAAACCGGAGCAGCGCGGTGTTGTATGGAAGGCGTGCGGGGTCAAGCTGGACACGCTTTGCGACTTCGGACTTGAGCTGCGCACGCCCCTGCATAAGCCACAGAGGGACTCGCCAGATCTGAAGCGGCTTGCGGCGGGCAAAGAGACAAAGGCCGTCCAACAGCGTGTCCGACTTGACCAGCGTGCCGTCAAGATCGACGCAAAGCGGAGGTTCTCGGTGATCCGGAACAGGGGGTGCGAAGATGTCGGAACTCGATACCAATCATCGCCTCGCCAGTGGAAAGATTGCGGCAAATCGCCATGCTCTTTCCGGGCCAAACATTGCGCCAAAACAGGCAGGAAAGCCGTCTGTAAACGTGTGGAAACGTGTTTCGTCCAGATTATAGGAGAAAGGATCCGAAAACCCGGCATTACCGGAGAGTGAGAACCAGCGAAGGCGCGATCCGATCCGACCCCCGGCGAACAATTTGAGCGTGGGCGGCCATCCGAAGGATTACGCGGGAACTCGAAACCCTCGCCGGGGTCTGATCGTCCCTATAATGTGGCCGCGGGCCGAAAGAACCTCCGATCCAGATCAAAAACTCCACGCGTGATCGCCTGGGCGGTCCCTAGAAGAATCGACGGGAAATAACAACATGCCAATGCAAAACGCGACCGAGACACCAATGCCTAAAATCGGCGAGCTGAACCCGCGCAGCAGCAGGCGCACCGGGGTTCGAATCGTCTTTTACCTCATTCTGGCGCTCATCGTAGCTCTCATCGTGTGGCGGGTTTATCAGAATCAGCAGAAGCAGGCAGCCGCCTCTGCCAGCCAGGCGGCCGCGCTGCAGGGGCGACCGGTCCCGGTGCAGGTAATAGCCGCGGAACAAAAGCAGATGCCGATCTACCTGTCGGCACTGGGCACGGTTACGCCCTACATGAGTGTGACGGTGAAGGCGCGGGTGAGCGGAGAGCTCCTCCCCGTGAAGTTCACAGAGGGCCAGGAGGTTAAGGCGGGCGAGACGATCATGGTCATCGATCCCAAGCCTTACCAGGCCGCACTAGACCAGGCAAAGGGCACACTGGCTCACGATCAGGCATTGCTGAAGAATGCGCAGGCCGAGTTCAACCGCTATAAAGCGCTCTACGATGCCGGGGTTGTCTCAAAGGAATCAATGGAGGCCAATGAGGCCCAACTCGGTCAATATGAAGGGGCGATCCAGTCCGATCAGGCCGCCATCGAGACAGCGCAGCTGCAGTTGAGCTGGTGCTATATCAAATCACCCATCAACGGCAAGATCGGCCTGAGGCTTGTAGATCCGGGCAACATCATTAACGCCAACAGCACCAACCTCGTCATCATCAATCAGTTCCAGCCCATTGCCGTTTATTTCACGCTGCCTGAAGGGCAGTTGCCGCCGGTGCTGCGCAAGCTGGCGGCGGACCACAAGATGCTGGTGGACGCCTACGACCGTAGTGACACGCAGAAACTGGCCACCGGGGTGCTGCTGACCGCCGACAACCAGATCGATACGACGACCGGCACGGGCAAGCTGAAGGCCGTCTTTGACAACAAGGATTCAATCCTCTTTCCCAATCAGTTCGTGAATGTTCACCTCGTGCTTGAAAACCGGCCAAACGCCCTAGTGGTGCCGTCGGCGGCAATTCAGACGGGGTTGAATGGCTCACTATTCGTCTGGGCTGTCGACGGGGATTCGTCAGGGAAGACGACGGCCAGGATGCAACCGGTCAAGGTGGCGCTGGCAGAGGGGCAGTCGACCATCCTGGACAGTGGACCCGAGCCAGGGACGAGGGTGGTTGTGGACGGGGCCGACCGTCTGCGGCCGGGTCAGCCGGTCACCGTGGCTGCGGCGCGTCAACGAGGGACCCAGGGCGGCGCCCAGGGGACAGGTCATCAGACCGAGCAAGCGCCCGGACAGAGACAAACTCCATTTGCCGAAGGAGCATCGGGTGGCAGGCAAGGCGCAAATGCAGGCCAGCCCCGGCAGAACCCCGGCGCCAACCAGAGGCAGCAGTGAGTCTGAGTCCATCACGTCCATTCATTTTGCGCCCGGTTGCAACATCGCTCTTGATGGTGGCGATTCTGCTGGCTGGCGGAGTCGCCTTTCAGCAGTTGCCGGTCTCGGCGCTACCCGAGGTGGACTACCCGATTATCCAGGTGCTGACGTTCTATCCGGGCGCCGGGCCAGAGGTGATGGCGTCGTCAGTAACCTCGCCGCTGGAACGCCAATTTGGCCAGATGCCGGGCTTGAAGCAGATGACCTCGGTGAGTTCCGGCGGCGGCTCGGTGATCACTCTGGAATTCAACCTGGAAGAAAACATCGACGTTGCCGAGCAGGAGGTGCAAGCCGCGATCAATGCGGCAAACAGCTTCCTGCCAAATGATCTGCCCAACCCGCCCGTTTACAGCAAGGTGAACCCGGCGGACGCGCCAATCCTGACGCTGGCACTGACTTCGGATACGCTGCCGCTGGACAAGATTGAAGACGCTGCAGACACCAACCTCGCGCAGAAAATCTCGCAGGTCACGGGAGTCGGCATGGTTTCGATTGCAGGCGGGCAGAAGCCATCGGTTCGCGTGCAGGCGAATCCCGCGGCTCTCGCGGCGTACGACCTCAGCCTCGAGGATCTGCGGACAGCGCTCGCAGCGGCAAACGTCGACCAGGCAAAAGGCACTTTGAACGGGTCGCGTCAGTCGTACACCATCGGCGCGAACGACCAGCTTCTGTCGAGCGGTGACTACAAGCCGGTCATCATCGCGTACCGCAACGGCGCTGCGGTACGAACGTCGGACGTCGCGACGGTTGTCGACGCAGCTGAAAACTTGCAGCAGGCTGCGTGGATGAACCGGCAACCTGCGGTAATCGTCAATATTCAGCGGCAACCGGGCGCCAATATCATCGCGGTCGTCGACCGGATCAAGAAGCTGCTGCCTCAGCTGCAAACGAGCCTGCCTGCAGCGGTGCAGGTCCACATCCTGACCGACCGAACCACCACGATCCGTGCCTCGGTGAAGGATGTCGAATTCGAACTGATGCTTACCGTCGCCCTCGTGGTGATGGTGATCTTTCTCTTTCTCCGCAACCTCGCAGCAACGATCATCCCCTCGGTGGCAGTGCCGCTCTCGATCGTGGGCACGTTCGGCGTGATGTACCTGCTTGGTTACAGCCTGAACAATCTCACATTGATGGCGCTCACGATCGCAACGGGCTTCGTGGTCGACGACGCCATCGTGATGATCGAGAACATTTCGCGCTTCATTGAAGAAGGCATGAGCCCCATGCAGGCAGCGCTGACGGGCAGCGAGCAGATTGGCTTCACAATCATGTCGCTGACAGTCTCGCTGATTGCGGTGCTGATTCCGCTGCTCTTCATGAGCGACGTGGTGGGGCGTCTCTTCCGCGAATTTGCAATCACGCTTGCGGTGACCATTCTCGTCTCCGCGATTGTCTCGCTGACCCTCACACCGATGATGTGCTCGCGCATCCTGCAAGACAAGACAACCGCGAAGGAGACGCGCTTCTACTATTGGTCAGAGCGTGTCTTCAACAATGTGATCGCGTCTTATGGACGCGGGCTCAGGGTGATTCTGCGTCACAGGTTCGCCACCCTGGTGGTGACAATCTCGACCTTTGTGGCGACGGTATTGCTTTTCATCGTCATCCCCAAAGGGTTCTTTCCGGTACAGGACACAGGCGTGATCCTGGGAATTAGCGAAGCTCCACAGACCGTGAGCTTCGCAAGCATGGCAGAGCGCCAGCAGAGGCTGGTCGACGTGGTTCTTCAGGATCCGGCGGTGGAGAACGTCTCATCCTTCATCGGCGTTGATGGAACGAATACGACGCTGAATTCCGGACGAATCCAGATCAACCTCAAGCCGCTTGAAGAACGCAAGATCTCGGCGACAGAAGTCATCCGGCGGCTGCAGAGGAAGCTCCAGAACGTTGAGGATATCCAGTTGTTTCTGCAGCCGCTGCAGGATCTGACAGTCGAAGATCGCGTAAGCCGGACTCAGTTTCAATATTCTCTTGAAGATCCTAATGCAACTGAACTTGCCACCTATACACGAAGAATGGTCCAGGAGCTGAGCAAAGAGCCGGTCGTGACCGACGTGGCCAGCGACCTGCAGGACCAGGGCATGGGTGCCTCGCTGGTGATCAATCGCGATACTGCGGCGCGCCTCGGCATAGCGATGTCGGACATCGACAACACGCTCTACGACGCGTTTGGCCAGCGGCAGGTGTCCACGATTTTTACGCAGCTGAATCAGTATCACGTGGTGATGGAAGTGGGGCGGAACTTTCAGACCGACCCCTCCATGCTGAGCAATCTTTACGTGAAGTCGGCAAACGGAACACAGGTTCCTGTGAGCACAATCGCGCACTGGGAGCAGTCGCGCGCTCAGCTCGCGATCGGGCACCAGGGCCAGTTCCCGTCCACCGTGGTCAGCTTCAATCTTGCTCCGGGCAAGGCCCTTGGCGACGCCGTTAAGGCGGTGAACGCTGCAGAGCAGCGCATCGGGATGCCGACTTCGATCAATGCCAGTTTCCAGGGAACTGCGGCGGCGTTTCAAAACTCGCTGGTAAACGAGCCGCTGCTGATTCTGGCCGCGCTGGTGACGGTGTACATCGTTCTTGGTGTCCTGTACGAGAGCTACATTCACCCGATCACGATCATCTCCACGCTGCCTTCTGCCGGAGTAGGCGCGCTTCTGGCACTGATCATCACGCGGATGGAGTTCAGTGTGATTGCGCTCATCGGGATCATTCTGCTGATCGGTATCGTGCAGAAGAATGCCATTATGATGATCGACTTTGCCCTGGCTGCCGAACGCATCGAAGGCAAATCGGCGGAAGAGGCGATCTTCCAGGCCTGTCTGTTGCGCTTCAGGCCGATTCTGATGACAACGATGGCGGCTCTGCTTGGAGGGTTGCCACTGGCGCTGGGAGGCGGCGTGGGGGCAGAGCTGCGCATGCCCCTGGGCGTGAGCATCGTGGGTGGGTTGATTCTCTCGCAGCTTTTGACGCTGTTTACGACGCCAGTTGTGTATCTCTATTTTGACCGGCTCTCGAAGCGGCTGCGCAAAGGCGCATACGAGCCGGCCCTGGCCGAACATGCGGTTACGGCAGACTGAGCGAAACAATGCACATCTCTGCGCCATTCATCAAACGACCGGTAGCAACGACGCTGTTGAGCCTGGCTCTCATGCTTGCCGGCTCGGTGGCGTACTCGATCCTGCCGGTGGCCTCGCTGCCGGATGTGGACTTTCCGGTGATCGGTGTCGGCGCTGGATTGCCAGGGGCCAGTCCAGAAACCATGGCCTCAGCGGTGGCTACGCCGCTCGAGCGGCAATTTGGCCGTATCGCGGGCGTAAACCAGATGACCTCGTCCAGTTCGCTGGGCTCGGCGTCGGTGGTATTGCAGTTTGATCTGAATCGCGACATTGATGCTGCAGCGCGTGACGTACAGGCTGCCATTAACGCCGCGCGCAGCCAGCTGCCCGCCTACCTGCCACAAAATCCCGGCTACCGCAAAGCGAATCCAGCAGAGGCGCCCATCCTGATTCTCACGCTGACCTCCGACGTTGTGCCGAAGCCGAAAATCTATGACATGGCCGACTCGATTCTCGCGCAGAGAATCGCGCAGATTCAGGGCGTGGGCCAGGTCTTCGTAGGCGGCAGCGCCCAGCCTGCTGTCCGCGTCGAGTTGAACCCGATGCAACTGGCCAACAATGGAGTTGGCCTCGAGGCGGTACGCACGGCGCTGGCCGGAGCCAATGCCAACAGACCCAAGGGTGTGTTCCAGAACTCGGATCATCGGTGGCAGATCACAGACAATGACCAGATCTTCAAGGCTTCTGATTATGGGCCGATTATTGTCGGGTACAACAAACAGACTGGCGCGCCGGTGCGTGTGGGCGATCTTGGCACCGTTACAGACTCCGTTTCGGACATCCGCACGATGGGATTAGCGGGAAACAAATCCCAGGGACACAGCGGGATTCTGAAGGACGCAATTCTGATCGTGATCTTCAAGATCCCGGGCGCCAACGTAATTGATACGGTGGATGCTGTTCTCAAGGAGATGCCGCGGCTCCAGGCGGAGATTCCTCCCACAATCGCGATGAATGTGGCCGTCGATCGAACGACCACCATTCGCTCGAGCGTGCGCGACGTGGAGATTTCGCTGATCATCAGCGTTTTGCTCGTGGTGCTTGTCGTATTCCTGTTCCTGCGCGAGGTCTGGGCAACGATCATTCCCTCCGTCGCTGTGCCGTTGTCGCTGGTGGGCACATTTGGCGTGATGTACCTGCTGGGCTACACCATCGACAATCTCTCGCTGATGGCATTGACCATCTCTACAGGATTCGTGGTGGACGACGCGATCGTGGTGATCGAGAACATCACGCGGTATCTCGAAAAGGGGATGCAGCCGTTTGAAGCGGCAATGAAGGGGTCGCGCGAGATCGGCTTTACTGTGCTGTCGATGAGCACCTCCCTGATCGCCGTGTTTATCCCGATCCTGCTCATGGGGGGCATCGTCGGCAAGCTGTTTCGCGAATTTGCGGTTACGCTCAGCGTCGCCATTGCAGTGTCTTTGCTGGTTTCGCTGACGACCACACCGATGCTGTGCGCGAAATTTCTCAAGCCGCGTGACGAGAGCCGCCACGGCCGGATATATCGTGCCGCGGAGGGAGCATTCCAATGGCTCCACCACGAGTACAATTCCGCTCTCCGGTGGGTTCTGCGTCACCAGTGGATCACGCTGTCGGTGGCTGTGGGATGCGCATTGCTGAACGTATACCTGTACATCATCGTACCCAAAGGGTTCTTTCCGCAGCAGGACACTGGTCGCATGGGTGGCGCCACTCGTGGGGCGCAGGACATCAGTTTTACGGCAATGCGGGAGAAGCAGCGCGAACTGGCCCAGATGGTGCTTGACGATCCTTCTGTAGAGACCGTCACTGCCTTCGTCGGCGGTGGCGGGCCGGGTGGCGGAGGCTCGAATGTCGGCAGGATGTTCGTCGCTTTGAAGCCGCTGAATGAGCGCCCGGGCAGGAAGTCAGCAGACCAGGTGATTGCCGGACTGCGCGCGAAACTCACGAGCGTGCCCGGAGCGACGCTGTTCCTGCAAGCCCAGCAGGACATCCAGGTAGGTGGCCGAGGGAGCGATGCCCAGTATCAGTACACGCTCTCTGACGAGAACCTCAACGAACTGAACACATGGGCTCCACAACTGCTAGCGCGGATGCGCACCATGCCCGAGCTGCGCGACGCATCAACCGACCAGCAGAACCAGGGACTGGCGGCCAACCTGGTGGTCGATCGCGACACAGCTTCGCGGCTGGGCGTGAGCATGCAAGCCATTGACCAGGTGTTGTACGACGCCTTCGGACAGCGCCAGGTATCCACGATGTACACGGGACTGAACCAATACTTTGTAGTGATGGAGGTCGATCCCCAGTACCAGTTGAGTCCTGATGCTCTCAAGAGCATCTACGTCAAGGCTGGCACCTCGTCGGGCGCGCCGACAGCGATGTCTTCAACCACGGTGGCGGCGACTGCCGCGACGACAGCTCCGGCAGCCGGGGCGCCCATGTTTCCGGCTGCACCCAAGGCACCAACAGGAGCCACCGCCGTGTTTCCGACTTCCGGTGGAAACCTGGTAACCGAGAGCTCAAGCTCCAGCGCCAGTCCCGCGGCAACTGCCGCGACGTCGAACGCCGGAACAGCCGCCGCGATTCCAGCAGCGGCGAGCACGCCATTGACCGCGGGATCGACGGGAGGCGCGATGGTGCCTCTTTCCGCCTTCGCCCACTTTGAAGAGAAGCGGACCTCGTTGGCTGTGAACCACCAGGGGCAATATCCGGCAGTGACGCTCACCTTCAATCTCGCCCCCAACGTGGCACTGGGAGATGCCGTGACTGCGCTCGAAAAGGTGCAGGGCGATATGGGGATGCCGTCAACGATACACGCAACGTTTCAGGGCACGGCGCAGGCATTTCAAGACTCCCTCAGGAATGAGCCGTACCTGATTCTTGCTGCTCTGGTGGCTGTGTACATTGTGCTGGGCATCCTGTATGAAAGCCTGATCCATCCTCTGACGATTCTTTCGACGCTGCCTCCGGCCGGAGTGGGCGCAATCCTTGCGCTGCTGATTACCGGAACCGACCTGAGCATCATGGCGCTGATCGGAATCATCCTGCTGATCGGGATCGTGAAGAAAAACGCCATCATGATGATCGATTTTGCCCTGCAGGCAGAGCGCGAACAGGGTCTGCCCCCGGTCGAAGCGATCTACCAGGCATCGCTTCTGCGCTTCAGGCCGATCATGATGACCACGATGGCTGCGATGTTTGGAGGATTGCCGCTGGCCATCGGCATGGGCGTTGGCTCGGAGCTGCGCAAGCCGCTGGGCATTACGATCGTCGGCGGGCTGATGGTATCGCAGATGCTCACGCTCTTTACCACGCCGGTTGTGTATCTCTTCTTCGACAGATTGCAGTGGAAGGTCATGAAGCTGCACCGCATCGGTTCGGAGCTGGAAGAGCCGACGGGAGACTAAAAGCAAGAGTTCAGCGGTCAGCCTCCAGCCATCAGCTTTCAGTCCGCACATTTCGGGAATACCCCAGTAGAGACGACCACGAAGCGCGTGAATCGGTGCACCAGAATCGGTGCGGATTTCGACATTCAAGTCGATTCCTTACACCGTCTTTGTTCGTCGTGATCCACTATTGGTGGTAATGTCGAATCTACCCGCATCTCCCGGATAGCAGGACTTTTCTTTCGCCGCACCTGCCGGCAGCCGGTCCAGCAATCTTGAAATGCCTTTGCCGCTGGGTGAACGGCATGACCGACGTGTCGATGTCTCGTTGATGACGGAATGAAAGGCGAAGGTATCGCGATGGCTCACTCTTTTGAAGCAACTGACGCCACTCCTGTTTTGACGCTGGACGAGATCACAAGCCTGACCCGGGATGGAAGCAAGCCGGCAGACACGCTGATGAACGTGGTGGCGCTGATCGCTGCGCGCTTCAGAACCGATGTGTGCTCGGCCTATTTGCTGGAGCCGGACCGGTCGAACCTGGTGCTCGCGGCGACAGTCGGACTGCATCCTCGAAGCATCGGCGTCCTGCGCATGCCGCTGAGCGAGGGACTGGTGGGACTGGTTGCGGAGCAGGTACGCCCCGTTGCCGTTGAGGAAGCGGGCAAGCACCCTCGTTACAAGTACTTTAAAGAGTCCGGCGAAGAGGAGTACCACTCGTTTCTCGGTGTGCCGCTGATTGACCGCGGGATTCTTCAGGGCGTCCTTGTTGTGCAGACGAAGGAGCCGCGGGTGTTTCGTGATCAAGCGGTCCGGATGCTTTCCGAGGCGGCGCTTCAGCTGGCGCCGGTGGTCAGCGAAGCGCGTGCGCTCGATCGCTTCATTGCCCCGTCGCAGGAGCGGTTGTGGGCCCTTGCGCGCAATGTCTGCTGGAGCTGGGATATCGAGTGCATCAACCTGTTTCGCGATCTGAATCCCGCTCGCTGGCGGGAATTGAACCAGAATCCGATCGCCCTGTTGAACGAGATGCCCCTGGAGGAGATCGAGCGTCGAGCGGGCGAACTGGTCCTGCACAGCCGCATCAACTACGCATACCGGCGGCAGCAGGAATATCTGTTAAGCGATCGCACCTGGGGTGCGTTAAATGCGGGCGTGCTGCGCACGCGGCCTGTGGCCTACTTCTCGGCGGAGTTCGGGCTGCATGAGTCGCTTCCGATCTACTCGGGCGGCCTCGGAGTTCTGGCGGGAGATCACATCAAGAGCGCGTCAGACCTGGACATTCCGCTGATCGGTGTCGGCCTGTTCTATGGCCAGGGCTACTTTCTGCAGAGACTCGACCATGACGGGTGGCAGCGCGAGGAATACCTAGCGACAGACACGAACCACCTTCCGATGCAACCGGCGATTGGACTGGACGGCGAGCCTGTTGTGGTGGAGATCGCCACGCGGGGCAGTTCCATTCGCGCAAAGGTCTGGCAGATCAAGGTGGGGCGCTGCAACCTACTCCTGCTGGATTCAAATGTGGAGGGGAATCCGCCAGAGGACCTCGACACGACTTCGCGCCTGTATGGCGGAGACTCGCGAACCCGCATCCGCCAGGAATTGCTGCTCGGCGTGGGTGGATACCGCGCATTGAAGGCCATGGGGATCAGCCCGGGAGTGCTTCATCTGAACGAAGGGCACAGCGGCTTCGCGGTGTTTGAGGCGATTCGATCGCGGATGGAAGAGGAAGGGCTGGACTTCTATTCCGCTGCGAGCCAGATTCCGCGAGAGGTGATTTTCACGACGCACACTCCGGTGCCGGCAGGTCATGACCGGTTCACGGCCGATCTGATTGAAGAACACCTGGGGCCGCTGCGCGAGCAACTCGGCATTTCGCAAGAGAACCTGATGGGATTTGGCCGCGAGCACCCGGAGGACTACGGAGAGCCATTCTGCATGACCGTGCTCGGCCTGAAGCTGGCCCGGCGCGTCAACGCGGTTTCGTCGCTTCATGGTGAGGTTTCGCGGGCGATGTGGAAGAGCCTCTATCCGGAAAGGCCGGAAGATGCAGTGCCCATCGGCCACATCACAAACGGCGTGCATGTGCCTTCGTGGCTTGCTCCGCAGATGTGGCGCCTCTACGACCGTCACCTGGGCGTGGGCTGGCAACAACAGAGCGGGTCGAAACGTACATGGGAAGCAATCGAAAATGTCGATGACGGAGAACTGTGGGAGACGCATCTCAGCCTCAAGGCGCGCTTGCTTAGCTTTGCCCGGTTGCGCGCGAAGGAACAAGCAGAGCGCCGCGGCGAATCTCCGCAGGCTCTCCAGCGCCTGACGAAGTTGCTTTCACCCGATGCGCTGACCATTGGATTTGCGCGGAGGTTTGCCACCTACAAGCGCGCGAACCTGCTGCTCAAAGACATTGAGCGACTTGCCGCCATGGTCAACGATCCCAAGCGGCCGGTGCAGTTTCTCTTTGCGGGCAAGGCGCACCCGCACGATGAACCGGGCAAGAAGGTGCTGCAGCAGATTGCTGAGATGATGCGCAACCCGGAGTTTGCAGAAAAATTCTTCTTCATCGAGGACTACGACATCAACGTGGGACGGCACCTGGTGCAGGGCGTCGATGTATGGCTCAACAATCCGCGGCGCCCGCTCGAGGCTTCGGGAACAAGCGGGCAGAAGGTGGTTTTGAATGGCGGACTGAACCTGTCTGTGCTCGACGGCTGGTGGGCCGAGGCATACGACGGGCTCAATGGATTTGCGATCGGAAAGGGCCGCACGCACTCGAACATGGACGTTCACGACAGCCGCGACGGAGAGGATCTCTATCGCGTGCTGCACTCTGAGCTGATTCCGCTCTACTACGAGCGCGATCGCGACGGGTTGCCGCGCGGCTGGATCAAACGGATGAAGCGGACGATCCGTACGCTGGGCTGGCGGTTCAACGCCGACCGCATGGTGATGGACTACACACAGAAGTGCTATGTGCCTGCGGCTGGCGGAACGTCGAGCGAGATACGGTCGCTGTGTTGAGGCAGCTATCAGCTTTCAGCCGTCAGCTACCTCATTCATCGCGATAGAACCGCGATGACAGCACCCGAGAACGTTGAGTATGCCATCAGTCCCATGTTTGGCCCGTTCGCTCTAGGCTTCGCGGGCCAGGGATTTCCATGACCATGCAAACAGCAGGAAAAAAGCCAGATCGGCATAGGCCCACGGGATCCAGAGCCCAGGGACGCCGCTATTGAATTGGTACCAGAACACCAGGCCGAAGTAAGACGCTTTGAGCGCCATGCCGTAAGGAATCAACTCGCGCCGCTTCAACGGATCGGCGGCGATGCGAAAGAACATGACCCCGAAGATGATGAGCAGCAGAGCCGGAAACTGAACATAGCCCCAATGGTTCGGCGGCGTAACCCGTGCAATGTGAAATACCGTTGCCGGACCAAGAAAAAAGGCTGCGCCCAGCAACCCGTCGTATAGCCCGCTGACAACAAACAGGGCTTTTGCTAAACCGATCGACATGTCAGGCCTCCTTGCTTATGAGCGTTCCGACGCAGTTGCGCACGGTAATTGCGGTGGAATTGGGAACGCCGCGTTTGAGTGAATTCGTCTGAATAGATCCTGCTGCCGAGCGTTCGCAACCCTGTTTCAAGCTCTGCGACGCTCATCTTTGCTGGTTGAAAGTTGACGTCGAACAGAGTACACAGTTCCCACGCTTCTTCACGAAGTATTCGGCCTTCATGCTTCAGGCGCGCGTAGAGCGGAGTTCCCGGAAAAGCCGTTTGTACCGTGATCTGTACGTCATAAAGTCCGCTCGCGCGAACGAATTCCCAGGTCTCATCGAAGCTCTCTGTTCCTGATCCATCGAGCCCAAGAATGAAACACCCGTTGACCCTCACGCCGTGGTCCTGCACCCTTCGAATTGCGTCGAGATAGCTGTCGACCTGTTTCGCTTTCCAGTTAGTTCGCTGCTCGACGCCGTCCACTCCGGAGAAAGTGGTGCCTTCAAACCCGATCAGGATCTCAGCACAACCCGCGTCTCGCATCATCGCAAGCAACTCGGGATCGTCCGCAACAGAGAGGTCGGTTTCGGTAAACCAGCGGATGTTCTCGCCGGCAAGAGCGCGCATGAGCTGCTTCGAATGGGCCTTGTTCACGAATGTGTTATCGTCGGCGAATTCAATAAAGGGCCGCTTCCAAAGGGACTTGATGCTACGGATCTCAGCAATCACGCGATCAACGGGTTTGGTTTTGTAAGTTGGTGAAATGCGTACGGAGGCTGCGCAAAATTCGCAGCGGAAGGGGCATCCCCGCTGGGTCTGGACAGTCAGGCGATTGTATCGTTCGATGTCGAGCAGATCGAAACGCGGCATCGGAGAGTTGCAAAAGTCGTAGGGTGCAAGGCGCGCATCGTAGAAGCGCTTGAGCTCCCCGAAAGAGCCGAGAAGGTCAGATACAACGGCGGCCCAGACGGGCTCACCTTCTCCAATGACCACCGCATCGGCGTGGAGACTCGCTTCCTCAGGTACAGCGCTTACGTGCAGCCCGCCGAGAATTACTCGCGTCCCGAGCAACCGATACCGATCTGCAAGTTCGTACGCCTCGAAGATCTGCGCGGAGAAGCTGGAAATCGCCACGGCGTCGAATTCCTCCGGAACGCCTGGCACGTCTTTCAAATCCGGGACTTCGAGATAGCGAATATCAATGTTTTGAGGAGTGAGCCCGGCAAGAGTCAGCAGACCGAGACTCGGCAGCGAAGCGATCACGCGGCTGCGCTCAACAAATCCCGGCAACGTGAGCCCCAGCGCTGTAAGTTCAGGGTTATGGGCTCGAACACCGCTCATCGCGATCAATCCAAGTCTCATCGATTCCACCAGCCGATTAGTATCGCCACGATCCCGGTTGCTACGGAGACGACGGGAATGGGAAACAGGTGTCGCATGGGCTTTTTCCAAGCGGAAAGGAAGCAACAAGCGGGCATCGTGATGGCGCCGAGGATCAACGCATCCGATGCGGTGACAAGATACGCGTGACCGATTGCAAGCTGACCTGCAGTTGCTGCAAAGATGAGGTTGAGAAAGCCGAGGCCGAAGAATGAGATGTGGCCGAGCCGCGTCAGCCTTCGGCGGTACGATCCATACCCGCCCATCCACTCTTCCCGGTGAAAGTACAGGCCAGCAACGGCACCGGAAAGCACGCCGGCCAGCATTCCAAGCCAGCCGCCAATGAGGTTAACCGGCATATGCCACTTCTTTCAGGTGTCTACCTGCCAACTTGCAGCTCCCGACACACCCATTGTCTCGACAATGATTTTGGCGGAATTGTACCGCAGCGAGTGTCCCGCCGATGAAATTGCGGAAGGATATGGGCACTCGTTTTTTTGCGCACTGGCGCGATGAATACGGTTACTTCATGGCGTAAGAAGGAGCGCTCTCTTCTACCCTGGCCAGCTCGATGAGCTTGACCGGGTAGTAGGAGTTGCGGATGTACTGCTTCACCATGCGATTGGTATTGAAGTAGGAGCCGTTGAAGGCGAGCGTTGTCCGCATGAGGTGCGCCCACTTCTCCGGCCCAGAGCGGTAAAGCGGAACGACAGCGTTCTCGAGCTTGTTGTAGAGGGAATTCGCTTCGTCGGCATCGTTGCTGCCATCTTCAATGGCCCAGCCGGTGAAGCCCTCTATACATCCTTCAATCCACCAGCCATCAAGGATCGACAGGCTGGGTACGCCATTCAGCGCAGCCTTCATTCCGCTTGTGCCCGACGCCTCATAGGGACGGCGCGGCGTGTTGATCCAGACATCGACGCCCGCAGTCAGCAGAGCGCCGAGATCCCACGCGTAGTTCTCGAGGTAGACGATTCGCAGCATGTCATTCGAGAGCTTGCCGGCAGTCTGGATGACGCTCTCGATCAGGGCCTTTCCGGGCTGGTCGGCGGGGTGAGCCTTGCCGGCATAAAGAATCTGCAGTCCTCCGGCCTGGTTTGCAATTTTAAGCAGCCGTTCGGGGTCGGTGAGCAGCAGGCTGGCTCGCTTATAGGTCGCGGCGCGGCGCGCAAAGCCGAGGGTGAGCACGTTGGGGTTGAGCACGAGGCCTGTGCGCGACGCGACCTCGGCGAGCAACGCCTCCTTGGCGCGGCGATGGGCGTCGAGGATCTCCTGCTTGGGCAGGTCGATGGCATAGCGGAGGAAGAGGTTGTCGCGCCGCCATGCGGGGATGTGCGCATCGAGCATCTGCTGCACGGGCTCCGAAATCCATGTCGGAGCGTGAACACCATTGGTGATCGAGTCGATCTGAAACTCAGGAAACATAGCGCGTGACACCTTGCCGTGCTGCATGGCGACGCCGTTGGCGTAGCGCGAGAAGCGTAGCGCGAGCAGCGTCATGTTGAGCAGGCCATCCTCGAAGACGCGAAGCATTTCAAGCCGCGCCGTGCGTTCGCTGCCCAGAATGCGAATCGACTGCTCGGTGGAGAAGCGATCATGGCCCGCAGGAACCGGGGTGTGGGTCGTGAACACGCACTTCGATCGCACCAGTTCGATGTCAGACTCGGTGGGCTTGTTGAGGGGGCCGCCGCCGAGCTGGCTCTCCAGAAGAGCCAGAGTAAGCAAAGCAGCGTGGCCTTCATTCAAGTGATAGACGTTGACCCGTTGGCCCAGAGCGTGGGCCATGCGTACACCGCCCATGCCGAGCACGATCTCCTGCTGCAGGCGATAGTTGGTGTCGCCGCCGTAGAGATGATCGGTAAGACCGCGATCGGGGCCGGAATTCTCTTCAAGATCAGTGTCGAGCAGGTAGATGGGGACAACGTGACCATAGCGGCCCTGCAGGTTGTAGCGCCACGCCCGGATGGTGACGTCGCGCCCTGCGACCGAGACCTTCACGCGAGCGGGTTCTTCGGCGCAGAAGGCTGCGGGATTCCACGGCTGAACATCTTCGCTCTGCGTGCCCGATGGATCGAGGCGCTGCTGAAAATAGCCTTTCCGATGGGCGAGCGTAAACGCGATGAGGGGGACTCCCAGATCAGCGGCAGAGCGCAGCGTGTCACCAGCCAGGACTCCGAGGCCACCGGAGTAGGTTGGCATGTTCCGGTCTATCGCGATCTCCATGGAGAAATAGGCGACCACACCTGCGGTTGGGAAGAACTCATAGGAGAAGGGTTTTGACGAATTCAATTGCATCCTCTTATATCTCTCGGCGGCTCTCGTAGGCTTCAATAACCATCCAAACCCGAACGGCCATAAAACGTCGTTCGGGAAAAATGATCCCGGCCATTCTTGGGGCAAGTTTTATGAAAGCCTGCAAAAGATTCTAGCAAGGTACGGGGACCTGATTCAGGGGGGACGTTGCTCTCAGGGTGACTTCGGATTGCCGGCTCGACCCCTCAATTTGATGAGATGCGCTAGACGTTCATGAGGAAGGCTTTGGCCGAGCTCAATGGGAAAAAGCCGGAGCTACCCGGTGGGCTCCGCCTGAGGCGCGGCAGATGTGAATCTGCGGCACGATGCCGATCTCGTTGGCGTAGCGGGCACCCAGAGCTTCGGCAAAGCCGGCGGCCTGGCCGCGTTCGACGAGATTGATTGTGCACCCTCCAAAGCCTCCCCCGGTCAGGCGCGCGCCGATCAGACCCGGCAGATCCTGCGCCAGATTGACCATGGCGTCGGCCTCGATACAGCTCGCTTCGAAGTCACGGCTGTAGCTGATATGTGCTTCGGCCATGAGGCGCCCCACCTCGGCCAGATCGTGATTCATCAGGGCCTCGGCAGCGGCTACGGTGCGCAGGTTCTCAGAGATGACATGACGGGCGCGCTTGAGTGCGTTCGGGCTCATTTCGCCGCCCCAGCGCTCCAGGTCGTCCAGCGTGGCGTCTCGAAGGAAGCGCACCTCGGGGCGATGGCGAGCAATCACCGCGGCGGCTTCTTCCACTTCGGCGCGGCGGGTGGTGTATTCGCCGCCGGCGACTGAGTGCTTGACCATGGTATTTGCGATTACGAGTGCCACACTGGCAGGAATGGGAACAAGCTTGTAGCTGAGGTCGCGGCAATCGAGCAAAAGTGCGTGATCTTCCGCGCCATTTGCTGAGATGAACTGGTCCATGATGCCTGAGCTGGCGCCTACGAATTCGTTTTCGGCACGCTGGCAAAGACGGGCCAGCCTCGGGCCGGGGATATTCGTGCCGGAGAGAGAAAGGACGGCGAGCGCAGTGGCTACTTCGAGCGAAGCAGAGCTTGAGAGCCCAGAGCCTAATGGAACGTCCCCCCAAAGACTCATGCTGAAGGCGGGGACTTTGCTGCCTTGCTCCGCCAGGATGGAGACGACGCCGAGCGGGTAGTCACTCCAGTCCTTCGTGGCCTTGGCGGGCAATGCCGTCGCATCAAAGGAGCGTTCCTCTCGAAAGTTCTCAGAGTAAAGAACGACCTTCCCATCGGTGCGTGGCGAAATGGCCGCCAGCATGGCAAAATCGATCGCCACGGGCATCACGAAGCCTTCGGCATAGTCGGTGTGTTCGCCGATCAGGTTGACACGGCCGGGAGCGGCAAAGATTGCGGGATCCGCCTGGAAGCGGGAGTGGTGCAATGCGAACAAGGCGGCAGGGTCATGCATAAGCTTCTCATGTTACAGCAGTTGGAGGTCTAGGTTCATCTGCCAGGCATCGTGCTCTCCTGGCGCCAGGACGCGGGTCCACGGACCAGTTCGTGCCAGGGAGTCCACGGGAGCGGTTGCAGGTTCAAGCGCTACACAGTTCTGCTTCGGGCCCGGCCGGTCAGGCCAGCCACCGTAGCAGATCCAAAGTCCCAGATAAGGTGTCGCTGCCGGGTCAAAACTCGCGCGAATCCGCACGCCGGCCGTGGGGCGCTCCAACGCACACCAATCTCCGGCTTTCGCGAGAGGACCGGTAAAGAGCTTGTCCCCGATCTCGGACAGGGGAGACTGAA
>Ga0335069_10002833_pt1 | contig 26514 bp, 27 predicted proteins | sample Lox_Sample_11_FD_206714 | JGI IMG/M metagenome (GOLD analysis project Ga0335069, IMG submission 206714) | Soil microbial communities from Loxahatchee National Wildlife Refuge, Florida, United States - Lox_Sample_1.1 | ecosystem: Environmental > Terrestrial > Soil > Wetlands | place: USA...
CCGTTGCTGAAAATGGAAAGGCGGCGCTCCCAAACCGGAGCACCGCCTCTTAGTTCAAAGCCCGTTTCGTAACAGCCTCGTGGGCCGGGGTCTTCTACTGGGATTCTTGCTATGCCTTTGCGCTATGCCATTGCGACCAGTTCGGGTGTTCCCAGAGCCGGTGCCGGGGCTGGAGCGGGCTGCTGCTGGGTATGCGTGCCGCGGGTCAGCCGATGCACAAAGTGGTAGGGCGGCCATGGGCCCGACAGCTGCATGTGGCAATCCCGCATCAGGGCGCTGGTGGTGGCGAATTTGTTCTGGTAGCGCTCCACAAACTTCCGCTCGATCAGGTGAGCGATATCCAGCACCATTTTTCCGTTTTCGGTGAGACGGCAGCTGACTTCTTCATCCAGAGGCATAAACAGACGATGCATCTGGAAGCTCACAGCCCGTGCCCGCGTCTGGCGCTCCCGTTGGCGTGCTGCGGTCTCCCGCAGATTCGATAGATACTCCCGCCCCACCGTCTCATTGGTGAGCGCCCGGCTCACCTCCTTGGTGCAGCAGTCATCTACGAAGATCTTCAGGTGCATCTCGGTCTTGCCGCGCAGCTTGTCGATGTTGGAGAGGAACTGCCTCTGATTCGACCGGATGGAGCGCCGGAGGCTGTCATCGTCGTTAAAGACCGTCCCAAACCGGAAAGGAAGAACCGTGGAGTGCTGGAAGCAGTCCGCGATCACCCGGGCGTGGTCCACGCCGGATTTCTGACTTAAGGCTTCGGAAGGGTTATGCTCGCTGACGATAATGGCGAGATCACTGGCGGGATAGAGAAAAACCTGATTTCCGCTGACACCATGTACGGATTCCATCGGAACAGGTTTACGATGTCTTGCTAGTTCTGGAAAGGCTTGCTTTTCACCGATGCAGTAGGCATACCATGCCATGACTTTGCACTCCGTGTGCGGACGCCGGTAAGCGCCGCTCGTTAGTGAAGCTCTGTGAACTCAGGAACAACTGCATTGTCGAGCTGGCAACGAGATTTCCAATTCGAACTGTTGGGAATACTAGCCCGCCGAAAACACGACTGGCAATGTCCGCGAGCACGAACCACATAAAAGGTAGCGAAGAATGCCTAAATTACATTCGTAATGTGAAAATAGCCATTCATTAAATGGAAATCAAGTTCAAATTGCACAAAGAGCAGTGCTATGTCCGGAGTGCGCCCGGACATGCCGTGGCCAGCCTCCCTTGCCGGTCCGTTCAAGGGCGGGTCCGCCCTCACCGCAGGCCGCCTTTTACGTAAACGAACAAGGCAACGTTTAAGCCGATGAGGAGGAACAGCAGGATCACGCCAAGGATGGCAAAGGTGCGCACGCTCTTCCTGGTTCGTGTCAGCTCCTCGGCAGCTTCCTTCTGCTCCACAGAAGCCCGTTCCAGCGATTCCTTGACGGTTTCCAGCTGGTCGTCGATGCGTTTGAGAGCGGTGTCCTGCTGGGCGCTCTTGTCCTGCATCACGGCAAGATCGCCGCGGACCTGCCGGATCGCAGTCTCAAGCGGCTGTAGATCGACGGGTGGCCCCGCCGGCGCACGCGGAGCCAGCAGATTGGCCACTGCCGAAGCCACATTCCCGTCCAGCAGGGGCAATAGCTTCTGGGCCAGAGGAACCATGGTTCGAATGGCCGCCGCCGTGCGCTGCAGACCTGCGGAAGGCTCGCTCTTGCTGGTGCGCGGCGTGGCAGCGATCGCCCGGGGGGACGATGCGCGCTCCGGGCTCCGCCGCTCCTGTTCCTTTCCTTCTTGGGCTGGTTCCGGTTGCCGAACCTCCGGGCTCATCTCACTCATCCCCTGACCGTCCTTTTCCAGCTACCAGACTACTCTGTGGCTTGGATGAGGCGTGACTGCCATACGTGGCCGGAGACGTCCGTCGAAGCCCGTTGCGAATACGCCAGCGTATCCTCGTTTCGAGGAGAATCGCATGGGAACCTTTCTTGCGGACTTGGCTCGTCACCTCCAGAGGTACATGCTGGCGGGCCTCATTACGGTGGGGCCGCTGCTGGTCACCTGGCTTGTCTTCCGCTGGGTTTTCGAGACCCTGGCCCACGCAGGATTGCCGCTGGTTCACTTCTTTGGCTCCATCGACCAGCCCTGGCTGGAGTCGCTGTTCGCCGTTCTCTTGACCCTGATTGTCCTCTACGGCGTCGGCCGCATCACGTCGCTGGTCGTGGGCCGGCAGGCCTTCAACATCTTTGAGGCGATCCTCGAGCGCCTTCCCATCGTCGCCAAGGTCTACACCTCGGTCCGGCAGCTGATCGAAACCATGATGGCAAAGAAAGAGGCCGGCCAGCGCGTTGTGCTGGTCGATTTCCCGATCGAAGGGCAGAAGAGCATTGGATTCCTCACCCGCACTCTCACGGATGCGGAGACGGGCAGGGAATTGGCTGCCGTGCTTCTGCCCAACGCCATCAACCCCACATCGGCGTTCCTCCAGATTCTGCCCCTCAACCTTGTCACCGAGACGGATCTGAGCATGGAGCAGGCCATGAGCATGCTGATGACCGGAGGCGCCGTGGCTCCGGACACGATCCGGTTCACTCCGGCGGCCGGGACCCCAAAATAGACGGCGCTACTTCGTCGCTTCCGCCGCTTCCAGGTCCTCTTCGGCGTGCTCGCTCTCCACCGTCACTTTACGCAGGCTGACATGGTCGATCTGTGCCCAGATCAGGCCCACGGGCACGATGCTGAGAAAGGTGGTGAGCAAAAGCGTGGCCGCGCACGCCGTAGCTGGTTCGGGATTGACATCGAGGAACTTGGAAATCGCCGCGGCAACGATTCCGATCTGTGTGAACCAGCCCAGCACCGGCAGCTGCACGACGCTTGAGACGCCACTGACGACCATCAGCAAAACGCACTTGGCTGGCGTCATCGCAGCCAGCACCGGATCAGCAACAAAGGCCTGCATGGTGAACAGGTAGGCCCACGCAATCAGGATCCACATCCCAATCGACAGCCCCGCCGCCGCACCAAAATCCCCGAACGAGCGCATGGTGTCGAGTCCGGTGCGGAACTCCCGGATCTTGTGCCCGACCGCATGCCCCGCCTTCTTGGAAAGTACCCCAAGCGTCTTCTCAAAGAATGCCGCGACAAAGTTGCCGGAAAACCGAACCGCCACGAGAAATGCCGCGCCCGCGACAGTTCCGGCCATGCCCCAGTAGCCCGCCTTTTTCACAAGCTCCGGATGGGGCAGGGCTCCCGGTCCGCCAAACCAGCTCGAGAGCAGGATTGCCGACGAGAAGATCAGTGCCATCGATCCCATGTCGAAGAGCCGCTCGACGATGTACACCGCCACCTGATTACTCAGCGGCAAGCCTGTCTTTTTCGACACAAGATAGGGCCTCACTGGATCGGCCACCCGTCCAATCAGCGCCACTGCCGTGAACCCGATCACCTGCGTGCCCAGCAGCGACAAAGGATGGACTTTCATGTTGTGCCGCAGCAGATAAGCCCAACGCACGGCGCGAAAGATATAGGCGACATAGATGCAGCCAGCCCCAAGGGCGATGTGCCTCCAGTCAGCCTGCGCCAGCTGCGCGCGGAAAAACGCAAAATCGAAGTGGATTCGGTTGCGGCCCCAGATCACCAGGGCGGCAATGGCCGCCAGTACCACCAGGCCCAGAATCAGTTGGTTCTTCTTCAAGCGCACTCCGTTCGGGCTAAAGCTAGGTCGATTCTACGGTGGCAGGCCTTTGAGCCCAATCGCTCATTGGCCGGCAGGCGCTCTCACGGTAACCTGCTTCGTCTGGGCCTCGCGCGCCAGCACACGCCGGTTGAACTCGTGGATCACGCGCGCCACGTAGGCCCGCGTCTCGTGATAGGGCGGCATCCCATGGTACTTATCCACCGCCGCCGGGCCCGCATTGTAGGCAGCCAGCGCCAGGGCCAGATTCTCGTGGTAGCGGGTCAGCAATTCGTCCAGATAGCTTGTCCCGCCCCGCACATTCTCGCCGGGCTCGAAACTGTTCCTGACGCCTAGATTCGTCGCGGTCGACGGCATCAACTGCATCAGCCCCTGCGCGCCCGCATGGCTGACCGCATTCACATTCCCATCGCTTTCAGCCTTCACCACGCTGGCCAGCAAATCCACGTCCAGATTGTGCGTCTGTCCGGCACTGGCCAACATCTCGTGCAGATCGGCGGGCGAGAGTGCGGCTGCCCTCACGACCTCCGCCGTCCGCGCCGTGGCCGATGGGGCCGCAACCGGGCCCAGAACCGTGGCCGGAGCCGGGTCAGGCACCACCTCGAAGCTTTTCACTTCCTCGGGCCGGAGGGCGATGTAGTTCGATTCGCCAACGCTGAGATAGAGGCGCATCTGCCCATCGACGAGGGCATGATGGTCGCAGTCCATTCCGAAGCCGTTGCTCAGCGTCACGTGTTCGGCGGCCTGGGCCAGCGGAGTGCCCAGAGCCAGCACTGCGGCGACCACAACGATCTGGACCCGGTCCGGCATCGCCTAACTCCGCGCCATCGACGCCCAGTGTTTGGGCCGTGCGTTCTCTTCGGTATGTCGCTTCAGGATCGATTCCAGGATCACCGCCACCCCATCCTCATCGTTGGGCGGAGCCTGCTTCCATCCGTGGGTCTTGGCCATGTTCTTCAACTCCAGAGCGGCGTTGCCCATGATCACGCTCTGTCCGGCCCATTCCAGCATGTCCACATCGTTCCAGTTGTCGCCGATCGCCATCGTCTCTTTGCGATCGATGCCCAGCCTTTGGGCCAGCCTCTCCAGCGCCCAACCTTTCGAAACACCGGGCGGCAGTAGATCGAGAATCGACAGGTCGCGCCCTGGATACTCGGTCCGCACGCACTCGCACGAGACCGCCCAGACACTCTCTTTCAACGCTTTCTCGGCCTTCTTCATCTTGCCGATTCCGCCGGCCACCATCCCCTGGATCGGGTCGTTCCCGTCCTCCAAGGCCTTTTCCAGCGGTTTCACCACTTCAATGCCGCCACGATTGGCTTCGACCCACAACGCGATGCGTTCGTGCGCCTGTTCGAGATCTTCCAGGACCAACTCGCCGTGCCCAACCTTGTCGAAAGTGAAAACAACGGATCCGAACTTGCGCAGGAGCCCGCAGATCCCCCGTGCCACCCGCGCATCCATGTGGCTTCGGTCCAGAGGGTCGCCTCGCAGCGTACGCGTCACTGCACCATTCGACGTGATGAGAGGCATGTCCGCTCGCAGCCCGAGACCCTCCAGCAGCGGAGTGGTGTACGCCGTGCGGCGTCCCGTGGCGATCGCCACCACGACTCCTGCGTCCTGGGCCGCTTTCAGCGCCTTCGCATTGCGGGGACTGATGGTTTGAGAGAAGGTCGGCAACAGCGTGCCGTCGATGTCGATGGCCACCAGGCGCACAGGCGGATGCATACCCTCAGTGTACCGGGGAGGTCGTAGGGAAGGCGGCGCTCTCAGAAAGACCTCTGCACACCAAAGTGTGCCCGCGGTCACACTCCCGGTCCCGCTGCAAAAGAGCACAATGGCCGCGCATCGAAAAGAGAAAGCCATGTCTGCCTCTGTGCTCATCGCTTACGCCACTCGCAGCGGATCGACGGGTGAAGTCGCCCAGGCCATCGGAGCAGCGCTACACGAAACCGGCCTCGATGCCGATGTGCTGCCTGTTGGGGAAGTCGAGTCTCTCACCGGAAAGACCACCGTGATTCTTGGCGCTCCCTTATACGTAGGCCATTTCCCGCGAGAGTTTTGCCGATTCCTCAGCGCGCATCGCAGCGCGCTTGCCTCGGCACGATGCTGGTGCTTTGTCCTGGGTCCCACCCGCGACGAGCCTGCCGACTTTGAAGGGGCGCGCAAACAGGCGGCCAGGCAACTGCTCCACTACGGCTGGTTCCACCCCGTCGACGTTCACATCTTCGGCGGTCGATGGAGCGTGCAGGGCGTTCCATTCCCCTTCAGTCTCGCGCTCCACCTGCCGGGCAACCCGCTTGCCAAGGTTCCGATGTCCGACATCCGCGACTGGTCGGCTATTCACGACTGGACCATGGGCATCGCCTGCCAGATCGCTCCCGCCGCCTGAGCGGTTCATCTTCTACACTGGCTGCATGGAGCGTATCTGCAGCAACTGCCACGCCGTGCTCGCCTCGGAAACCCAGGCCGACTGGTGTCCTGCCTGTGGCGGCGCGATCGTCGAGCGCCCAGCCCTGCCCCAAAACTCCTCCGAAAGTCCGCTCCACGCAGTGGTGGACCATCGAGGCATCGTGCTTCCGCGTCGCCACGCTGTCGGCGGCATCATCACTCCACAGTAGCGCGCGCACCTTCGCTTCTCGTCCCCAGACCCAATGATCCGCCTCGATCGCATCTCGCCCGGGAACGCCCTCATCTTCAAGACCGTGCGCCTGCGTGCACTCAGCGATTCTCCCTTGGCCTTCGGCAGCACCTATGCCAGGGAATCGCTTCTTTCCGATGAAGAGTGGCTGCAGCGCTCTCGGCGCTGGAACACGGAGGGCTCCATCGGGTACATCGCCTTCGACGGAGAGCAGCCCTGCGGGCTCGTCGCCTGCTATGCCGAAGAGGAGAATCCAGGGTCCGGCCATGTGATCTCAATGTGGGTCGATCCTGCATACCGCCGCGCCGGGGTGGGTCGCGCGTTGATCGAAGCACTCAGCGCATGGGCGCCATCGCAGGGTCTGCGTCAATTGCGCCTCATGGTCACCAGCGTCAATTCAGGCGCAATCGGCTTTTATCAGCGCCTGGGCTTCCGCATGACCGGCAGAACGGAACCGTATCCCAACGATCCCGGCATCGTGGAGCACGAGATGGTCCTGCCGTTGAATCCCTGATTCGCGGCTACTCGTAGCGCAGCGCTTCCGCCGGGAGAATGCGCGCAGCCGCCAGCGATGGATAGAGTGTGGCCAGCAGCGAGATCCCGATTGACACCGCCGACACAATCACCCCGTCCATCAGGCGCGGGGCAAATGGGAGCGTGTCGATCGCGTACACCTCGGCCGACAGGTGAATGAAGTGGTAGTGCGCGCCGACCCAGGACGCGACGTAGCCCACGACAAGGCCCAGCACCGTCCCGATCACGCTGATCAGGAATCCCTGCATCAGGAAGATATTCCGCACCTGGTTTGGATCGACGCCGAAGCTCATCAGCACGGCGATGTCGCGCGTCTTCTCCATCACCATCATGGTCAGCGCGATCAGGATATTCAGCGCCGCCACAATCACGATGAGTCCGATCACGATGAATGTGACAACCTGCTCCAGCCGCAGCGCGCGAAACAGCTCGCGATTCTGGTCCATCCAGTTGGTGGTCATGTAACCGGGCCCGGCTGCCTGTTCGATGGTCTTGCCGATCTCCGCAGCGCGATTCAGGTCGTCGACGCGGAAACTGATCGCAGTGACCAGGTCCGGTTCATCGTAGAGCCGCTGGGCATCGGCGAGTCGCACGTACCCCCACGACGAATCGTACTGATAGAACCCGGTATGGTAGGTTCCGGCCAGCCGGAAGTTGACGTACTTCGGCACGATACCCATCGGCGTCAGATCGCCCTGTGGGCTGACCAACCGCACTGAATCGCCGACAGCGACACCGATCGAATCGGCGAGGTCCTTCCCCAGCACGATGGGCGGCAGTTGCGCGAACGCCCCTGCAGGAGCTTCGGCCTGTGGTTCCAAAGCCTGCACCGCCTCTGGCGTCGCATTCTGCAACACGCGGCTGACCCGCACCTCGTTCTGTGGGATCACGCCTTCGATCAGCGCGTATCCGGCGCGCGCACCATGGGCCACAACCACCTGCTCGTCCAGCTCCGGCGCGGCGGCCACCACATGCGGCAGCCTGCTGAGCCGTTCCAGCAAAGGCCGCCACTCGCGGATGCCATCGCCCTTTTCCTTCAGCAGCTGCACATGCGCGCTCGAGTCGACGAGTCGATCCTGGAGGTCCCGCCGCATTCCATTGGTGATGGCCAGCGCGATGATGAGCGCAGCGACCCCCGCGGTTACGCCGGCCACAGAAATCACCGTGACCACACCGACGACGGCCTGCCGCCGTTTGGCTTTCAGATAGCGCGCCGCAACAAAAAACTCAAATCGCATGCTGAACTCGCCGGCAAGCCCTATTTGGTCGTCGTGAATACGGTCTTTGCCACGCCGACGTTCTCATATCTGTCGTAGACGCGCACGGTCAGCAAGTGCTCGCCGGCTTTGGACTCCGGCACCTGCACCTTGAAGTCGTAGTGCTCGCTCTTCGAGTCAGAAAGCTCGCCGACCGGCGCCACAAACTTCCACGGTCCGGCGTCCAGCGAGTACTCGGCATGGGCAATCGGAGACGCCGCATCCGCCGCGGCAAAGCTCACGTGGACGGGCTTCGTGCAATTGGCCTGCGTGCAAGTCGACGCCTCTTCCGCAGCCGTCAAGTCGTTTACGACCGGCGGAGTCGTATCGACTTCAAACCGGTCGCTCACTCTTTCGCTCGTCAATGCGTCGCCCGGGGTGTGCGATGGTGCATCGCTTGCCACGACTTTGATTTGATAGCCCCCATCGGGAATCAGAGTCGCATCGAAGCTGTAGGCCTTGTCGGTCAAATCGTCCTTCAGCTGCCGCCACACGTGCTCCCCGTCTCCACGCAGATAGAGTGCGTAGGTCAGGTCGTCCCCATTGTCGTCGTGCGCTGCCCAGCGTACCGTAATCGCACTCTTGTCCTTGATCGCCTGGATGGGACCGTTGCTGCCGGCGTCGAATGACACTCCGGCGTTTTGCGTCGTCGACGGCAGCGCGATATTCACCGTCTGCTGGCCGGCGGCAGGGCTCTGCACATTCAACCGCGCTCCCGGTACGACCACCACCTCATCGACGACCGGTGCAGCGTTGACGGGCAGGTAGTTGACGCCGACGCTGCCGATCGTGCCATTCGCGGTCAGCACTGCCTTCCACTGGAGAAAACGGCCTGCAGGGGACGCGACCGCGCCGTCCTTCAGTGGCGTCCAATTGCTCCAGCCGCGCACCGGCTGTTCCACGTTGCCCGAGCGTGTCCACAGCTCGTAGCCGCTTGATCCCGGCTCGATCTCGACACGCCCAAACCGCGCCAGCGCTCCCGCATCCAGCACATCGCTGGCATACTCGTGCTTCTCGGCCGCACCCAGGCTGAAAAGCTTGCCGGTGTTGCCGGTCCCGATCAGCAGCTCCGCGCCGCTCCCGCGCGCTACGCACAGCCCCTGCTGCGCTTCCAGGTGAGCCACATCGGCGTAGTCGCCGTTCTCCTGAATGCGGAAGATATGTCCGCGGTTGCCGCTCAACGCCAGCACGCCATCCGGCCGCGCTGCCAGCGCATACACAATGTCGTCCTTGCTCGACCAGAGTTTCCGCGCTGCTTGTCCGTCTTTCAGCGCATACAGCTCTGTCCCCTCAGGCACCGAGGTGCTGGCATTCGCCGCCTGCAGAGAACCCGGCTGCACAATCGTGATCGTGATTGCGCCGATCCCCTGCACCGGCAGCGGCGGCAGCGGATTGTGGCTCTTGTCCCCCACGCTCGCCGCATAAACTGTGCCATCCGCCCCGACCGCCACCGACGTGATCTCCCGCCGCGGCGCTTCGAACAGCACGTACCCTTTGCCTTCGGGGCTGATACGATACACCAATCCGCTTCCGTCCGACCCGGCGATCAGGTTGCCCTTCGCATCCCACGCCAGCGTGCGGATATGTTGTTCGTCGCTCTTAAAGAAGAGCTCCGGCTTGCTTCCAGCCCTCGTCACATCCACGCGATAGACTGCGCCCGGTCCGCCGGTGGCGACATAGAGCCTGCCTGCCGTATCGAAAGTCAGATCCCAGATGTAATGGGATTTGGCATCGCTCTTGTCGGTGGTCGCACCGTCTGTCTCGGTGCTCTTTGCACCATCGATACTGGCCGCGTCGAAGACGACAGTCGCCTTCTGCTCGTCGATCTTGGCCGTTGCCGTTGCATCGAGCTTATAGACCTTGCCGCTGGGCACGGTGGCTGCGTAGACGGCGCCATCTGGGCCAACCTCGATGGCCTGCACGCTCAGGTCCTTACTCTCGAACAAGGGGAAGGGCTTTTCACCCTTTTCGAGCCGCAGCACGCTGGCCGGCGCACCGGTACCCAGAAACGCCGTCCCGCTTTTGCTGGTGGCCACCGACCAGACAAACGTCGAGGGCGTCGTCACCAGTTCCTTCAGTGCCGGCCCCTGCAGCAAACGGCCATCGCTGCCGATGGCGACGCCCTGTGGCGTGCCTTTCTCGAACTCCTCAAAGCGCGACTGCGTCCAGAGGCGGGTCTCCTGCGCCGCAGCAAGCGGAACCATAGCGCCAATCAAGGTGCAGACGCCAATCAAGGTGCAGACGAAGGTGAAGAGCGAAAGGGAGGTTGTACGCAATGACGCACACATGCTGCCGTTGAGTCTACTAGACTCTGCGCGCGCTGCGTCGTGAGCAGACCACACTCAGCGATGGGGAAAATCACGCACTGCCGCGAAATTGGATGATTCGGCGCCGGTCGCGCTTGGTCGGCCGTCGCGCAGGGATCGGCGCATACTGCTGCATGGCTTTCCGCTCTTCCGCCGCCCGCAGCCGTGCTTCCTTGCTCGTGTCCGTCTCACGATAGAGCTTCTGCGCCACCGCCGCCGGGCCGCGCATCTCGCTCAGCGCGAGCACCTCGATTTCGAACTCGCCGCCCTCGTTCTTGATTTGCAGCATGTCGCCAACGCGTACCTCACGGGCCGGCTTGGCTTCCACGCTGTTTGAGCGGATGCGTCCCAGGTCGCAAGCCTTCGACGCCAGCGCCCGCGTCTTGAAAAAGCGCGCTGCCCATAGCCACTTGTCAATGCGTACGCCTGTCATGTTTCGCTCGGTCGCTAGTTAGCCAGAACGGCCCGGTAACGCACCTTGTTCTTTCTCACCTTTTCAATGGCTTCGTTGGCATTGGCCATGGCAAAGCGCTCCGTCTTGGCTTGCACACCGTGCCGCGCTGCCACGTCGAGCATCTCGCGCAACCGGGCCGGGCTGCCCGTCGGGTTGCCGGTAATTGTCCGCAGGCCGGCGATCAAGGGAAAGGCGTGCACGGCAATCGGGGAGGGTGGAATGCCAAGCAGGCACAGGGCTCCTGTGGGCCGCAGCGCCTGGACATACGTGCTCCAGTCTTCGTCGGCGTTGACGGTGCTCAGGATCAGGTCCATCGTCCCCGCCACGTCGCGCATTCCTTTCGTCTCGCGCGAGTTCACAAAGTGGTTCGCGCCAAGCGCCCGCGCTTCTTCCTCCTTTGCCGGAGAGGTAGAGAATGCGGTCACCTCTGCGCCAAACACGCGTGCAAACTGGATGGCAAGATGCCCCAATCCGCCGATGCCCACCACGCCCACGCGCGACGAAGGATTCACCCCGTGGGTGCGCAGCGGGTTATAGACAGTGATCCCTCCGCACAACAGCGGTGCTGTCTGTTCACTCGGCAGCGGATCCGGAATCGGCACCACAAACCGCGCATTGGCGCGGACGCGATGGGCATAGCCTCCATTGCGGTGCACACACGTTGCTTCGGCGGTCGGGCATAGATTCTCCATTCCCTGGGTGCACCACTCGCAGTGTCCGCACGAATTCGATTGCCATCCGAGTCCCACGCGCTGTCCCACCACCAGTGAGCGCACTTCAGCTCCAACAGCAGTGATGGCGCCAATCACTTCGTGTCCGGGAATGAAGGGATATTGACTGATGCCCCAGTCGTTACAGATCAAATGAACGTCGCTGTGGCAGATACCGCAGTGCGAAATGCCGATTTCCACTTCATTGAGGCCCAATTCTCCCGGGTCATAACGGAACGTCAAAAGCTCGGCTCCCGCTGCGTGGGCTGCTAGTCCTTGTATAAGACCCATGGTCGTTCCCTATTCCTCTCTCTATGGCTGATCAGCAACATGTGTCCAAACATGTGTCCCGGAGGGTTGGCCACAGGCAAGCACAACCAACCGCGAGCGGGCACAGTCTCTCCTGGTCTGCCCCAATATAGGAGGCAGGACCAAAACAGCGTACCTGCCCGAAGGATGTAACAAGATTCCCCTGATTACCGTGACCTAGTCTAACCCGCCGCCACCTTCGATGTGCAGGCTTAGAATCTGGAATCCCGCCAGTACACCACCGGCTGGAGCATGCCCGCCCTCTACCGCGGATTCGCCGTTCATGGCCACATCCTGTGCCGCATGCAGCGGTTCCAGTGCATTAGCCATCGACAGAGGCAAACCCGTCAGCGTTTGACCTTCCATATTGGCCTGTGTCTCCGGCGTCAGCAAGCTCACATACACCTGATCGGCAGGGTGCATCCGCCGCGCCTGCGCCAGCGCGGTCTCCAGATCGGCCGGCCGCGGTATGAGCCGCGGCTGGTCCATCGTCCGGTCCAGAGTTCCCGCATCCGAGACCAGCACTCGGACATTGCCCGACTGCAGCCGGTCCGGAATCCGGACAGGAATGCGGACATTGCGTGCCGGTTGCTGCCAGGGCCGCAGCGTTGCTTCAACCACAATCGAATCCCCCGCGTGCACAATGTCGCCCGAGATCACCCGCGCTGATTCCAGGTCAACCTGCAGGTTCCGTGGAATCTCTTCCACCTTCAGATCGATCGAGTGCACAGTGCCTTGCCGCGTGCCATTCGAATAGAGCTTGGTGAAGCTCTCGCCCGTCAGCAGCGCCGCCACCAGCGGTGCAGGTGTGCCACCTCCACCGGGAGCCCAAAGATCGAGCGGGGACGGCGGGTATCCATTCAGGTCGATGCTGCCAGTGATGTGGTAGCTGGTGTCCGACGTGCTCTCGTTGGTTTGCAACAGCGCGTTGTAGATTGACACCATCAGAGCTTGCGGTGTCAGAGACGGCAAGTCCAGCACCTCGAAGTTGAGCTTGCGCGTTCCCTCGGGCCCTCGCACCGCCACGTGGACCGGGATCATGTGCGCCTTCTCGCCGAGGATTCCGCGGATCGCGGCGTCGCGGTCCTGCGTGAATGTCCCCACCGTTTCACCTGTGTTGACGATCTTGAAAGCGTTCAGGGGCGAGGCCAGAGTCGCCACTACATCGGTGGTTGTCATCGGCATCGAGACGGGACCAGTCTGCAGGATCGGATGGCCGCAGGCGAGCAGCTGTTTGGGATCGACATAGGTCACCGTGCACGTCGCCGCGATCTCCAGGTCTCCTCGAATCAACTGTGCGCTGATCGCCGAACCCGGGACGATGCTCTTCACGGCCGTCTCCGAGATGTGTCCGTCGACGCCTTCCGCGCTTGAAAGGGCCGCGCTGGAAAGGGAACTGCCGCTGCCCCCGGCGGCCACCATCTCCAGGCCTGTTCCGGCCATCTTTTCCTGCCACAGCTTGATGGCTTCCGGCCGAAAACCACTCATCACGGTCGGCGTCTCCATGGCCTGGAAGGTCATTCCATCGGCATCGACCGCGGCTTTCGTGTCCCGTGCGGTCTCCACGGTGCGCGCTGCATCGATGGGTAGATCGCGCACCTCGAGCATCTGCTCAATCGGCGTGATGCCCGCAATGGGGTCCTTGCTGAACTGCCCAATCCGGTACGACAAAGAGCCGAGCAATTTGTTGCCGATGTATACCGGACTGCCGCTCATCCCGGCCACCACGCCTGTGTACTCGGGTTTGGTTCCGTGCAGCTGCGCCAGGATCATGTCGTGCCCCGGCCCGCGCGCCCCGCGCAACACACCCAGGATCTCCACCTGCATCGGCTCCGGCTTGTCTCCAGTAAAGACCGTCCAGGCTGTTCCGATGAGCCCGCGGTGGACCTGGCTGAGAGGGAAGAATCCTTCATTTGCAGGAGGAGCCCCTGAAACGGCATCGCTTGGCACGGGATCGCTTGCAGCGGCAGACAAATGGGGCGCGACTGCCACTCCAAGGGCTGAGCCCAGCGTGGCCAGGCGCAGCAGAGTTCCCTTCAGGCGTCGTCTCACGTCTATTAGAGTACAGCCGCCGCCGGCGGTTTTCGAGATCACGAAACTTCCTGTCGGTCGCACACGTTTCACTCATTGGACGGATGGGCGAATGGCCCGTCTTATGAATAGCGATATTGGACAGGCGATATCCCAGTCCGCCCCTTTCCCGTATGCTGTTTTGAGCATAGAGGTTGTCATGGTCACATCTCGCGTCTCGCTGGCTCGGGCCTCACGTTCGCGCCTTCCGCTGCTGATCCTGTTTGTTGCCGCACTGGCCGGAGCCCCGTTGGTCTCGGCTCAGAGCCAGTCGCAATCGCAGCAGCAACCCCAGACTCCGCCCTCCCCTCCGTCCTCCAATGATGCCGCGCCGGACGCTGCCGGCGGTCCCAGCGCCGACAACGGTGTCATCGCGCTCCCCAAGAAGAAGGAGAATCCCGACGCAGCCCCCCTTCCCCCGGCTCCGGCCGCGCCGAAGGTCAAGAACCCCGAAGGGCTCAACAACTTCTCCATTCGCGTCGATGTCCCGGAAGTCAACGTCGACGTCGGCGTTCTGCTCGAGAAGACCGGGCAATTCGTCCCCAATCTGAAGCTCAACAATTTCAAGGTCTACGAGAACGGCGTGGAGCAGAAGCTGGTCGGGTTCAAGCGCGTCGAAGCTCCCATCACAGCTCTCCTGCTGTGCGAGTTTGCCTCCACGAATTACTACTTCGTCTACGACATGCGGAATGCCGCCTGGTCCTTCGCCCAGCAGCTTCGTCCCCAGGATTACGTCGCCATGATGACCTTCGACATGCGCACGCAGATCGTCACGGACTTTACCCAGGACAAGCGCCAGCTCTACAACGCCATCAACTCCCTGGTGATCCCCGGCTTCTCCGAACGCAACCTCTTTGACGCGCTGTACGAAGCTGAGGACCGGCTGAGCCGGATCGAGGGCCGCAAATACATCGTTCTCATCGCTTCCGGCCGTGACACGTTTTCCCGAATCACACTCGACAAGATCATGCAGAAGGTCAAGAACACACCCGATGTGACGATCTTCGCGGTCTCAACCGGAGGCGCCCTGCGCGCCTTGACTGAGGGCGGTCCAGGCTTTGGGCAGCAGTTACGCGATCTCGATTATCTCCAGGCCGACAACCAGATGAAGACCTTCGCCAAGATGACGGGCGGCATGTGGTTCGAGCCGCGCTTCGTCGGCGAGATGCCCGACATCTTCTCCAGCATCAACACCGCCATCCGTTCCAAGTACCAGCTGATCTACCATCCCAGCGACGCCAAGCAGGATGGCACTTATCGCAAGCTGCGTGTGGAGTTGGTGGACGACGAAGGGCAGCCCCTGCGCATGCAGGACGAGAAGCACAAGCCATTGAAGTACGAGATTATTGCACGCGACGGCTATCGCGCCCGGCAGGAAGTGGAGTAGCGGGCCGATCTGGAGAGAATGACATCAGGGAATCCTGGCGGCTGTTGTTCTGCCGCCAGGAACCCGTCAGGCAGGGAGAGACAGTTATTTGAACTGGTTGATGATGTCGACGATGTAATACCCAACCACCGACAGCGTTGCTGCGCCCACCAGCCAAAGAGCAACCCGCAGAATGGGCTGTACTTTGTTTACCTTGGCAACAATGGCTGCCTGGGCGCTCTTCTCGTGCTCAAAGGAATCATCCAGAAAAATCTGATCTTCCTCGTCTCTGGTCAGATTCGAGCGGTAAATGTACAGTGCGGCGGTGAACAGAACCAGCACACTCCATACCACCCACAGGATGGGAGCGAGAGCCATACAACACCTCCAAAGAACTTTGAGGTCCCAGATACCGGCGGGCCGTGCGTACTGCATACCGCGGTCTCGTGAGTAGAGGGGCCGTACTGGCAGAAATCATAGCCCTGTTTCGGTGCACCCATCGTGACAAAAATCACATCGTTTTCCCGGATCGAACCGGCAGCGGCATCAACCGGCCAAGACACGCAACCGGCCTGGAATCTTGCGCAACCAAGGCTTCTGATTATTGCGACGAATCCGGGGTGGACTCATCAAACTAAAGGGCGCTTTGCCGTGGGCCTTGAAACCCCACGCGCATGGCGGTAAAGTTAAGATACGATTCGAGTACGGATCACAACACCGGAGAGACTATGTCCACAGCAGCTGTCACACCCCAGGAAACAGTCAAGAAAGCCCCTCTGATTCTTACCCCGCAGGCCATTGCCAAGGTGCGCGAGATCATGGCGACCCAGGACCCGCTGCCAGCCGGGCTGCGTATCGGCGTGGTCGGCGGTGGCTGCTCCGGATTCCAGTACTCCATGGCCTTCGAAAACCAGAGCGGCATGATGGATAAGGTCTTCAGCTTCGACGACCTGAAAGTCTTCGTCGACGCCACTTCATTGATGTATCTGAACGGCTGCACGGTGGACTACGTCGAGACCCTCGAAGCCGCCGGCTTCAAGTTCGACAACCCCCAGGTCAAATCGACCTGCGGTTGCGGTTCGTCGTTCAGCGTTTAAGACCGGACACCCGTCCCGAAATCGAAAGCCCGTCCCAGCAAAGCCCGTCCCATCGTTGACGGGCTTTTTCGCGCCTCAGCGCGGCCGAGTCGTAAGGCCCTGCTCCTTCCACAGCTTGTCCCACTGCCAGATGCCGCCCCACGCCTCGGGAGGCAGCCGGAACCCGAGTTGATGCGCGAGCTGGATCACCTGGCCCCGATGGTGTGCTTCATGCGCGAACATGTAGGCGAACATCGTTCCACCCGCAGGCCATGTGCGTGTCCAGCTGCCGCGGGAAAACTTCGTGATCTTCTGGCCCGGCACAGTCAACAGCGCATCTGCCATCATGCGAACGCAGAGCGGCGCACTCCTTCGCAGCGCACTCGCAGCCTGTTTCATCGTGCAGCGGCGCGGATCCAGCGGAGCGGGAGATCGCAGGTGCGGCGCATTGTGCTTCAGCCATACAAGCCGGCTGTTGTGCATGTGCGCGAAGATCGCAGCAATCGACCGGCCGTCATTCTTCCTGGCGCCAGGCAGCTGTGCCCGCCACGCCCGGGGATCCAGATGCTTGAGGAGGAGCTGGTTCATTGCGTCGTTGACGCTATACGTCTCCACCAGAACTTCACGAATGTCGTCGGAGAGAGTCGGCACACGAACCTCCGTTGCCCGGAATGTACTCTTCAGGCCCTTGGGGCTCGGGCCCTGCGGCGCTTCTGAGGAAAAGACTCTGCAGGAAACTCGTTGAGGAGTCCGGGGCCCGGCTCACTGCTGTGGCGAAGTCGGCGTCGTGGGAGCCGTCGGAGTCGTCGTGCCTCCGGAATTATTAAACAGCCCGCCGGAGCCTGTTGTACCAGTTCCATTGAGTCCGCTCGCCGGCGTTCCTATCCCGCCCATGTTTCCACCGGTCATCATCTTCTGATCCTGCTGCGGGCTGTAGAGAAACTCCCACTGGTTGTAGTGGTCCTTTTTCTTGTACAGCAGGATCGACTGCTTTTCGCTCCCCGGTGAGAACCCGATGATTCCCCCGCCTCCAAACGTCTGGGTCGAACCGATGGTCCCGCCGCTATTTTCTGATCCCGATGTCCCGCCACTCGCCGATCCTGCGTCGCCCGTCCCCGTGCCAGCCGTTGTTCCTGTCGGCGACCCCGCTGTGCCGGACGCAAAGGTTGAGCTTCCGCTGGACAGCGAACTGCCGCTCGAAAATCCGCTCCCGCTCAGCGACGCGCCTCCGCTCATGAAACTCGACCCAATGGCCGAAGCTCCCGTCACGCCTCCAGGCCCCGTTCCGGCCAGTGTCGATCCCGCCAGTGCCTGCCCAAAGAAACCCAGAACCATCGGCGTCTTGTTCTGCCCGTACATGATCGGCTTCCAGTCGTCTTTGCCCGTCATCGGATCGGTGTAGCGTTTGCGCAGGAAGCGGATCTCGTTCGTCTTCATCAGCGCATCGACATTGGGCGGATAGGCACGGAACTTCCTGTAGTAGAGCTGAATCGCGCGCCTGTATTGCAGCCCGCGATGCATCGTTTCAACCTCGCGGTCCCGCTGAATGTCTTCGCGCACGCGCGGCACCGCCACGGCCATGGAGATGATCAGCACCGCGAGCAGGAACATCACCATCACGAGGATGTAGCCGTCTTCCGAAGGCCGGCCTCGCCGCATTGTGCCTCTCTGCTTCACTCGTTCACTTCTTCAGGATCTTCCCGCGCACCAACCACAGACCCGGCTCACTGGCCACAGACCCGGCTCACTGGTTCGAAAGGGGAACCGTCTGCGTGTTGTTGTATGCCAGGTCGGTGATCTGCACGTTTCCACGCATGATCGTCAGTACTTTGTAGCGGTGGTCCACGATATCTCCCGGCTTGGCCATGAACACGTCATCGCCGTGCGCCAGAAATGCCTGCAGCGTCTTATCTCGCGTCTCGGTGTAGCCGAAGTACTTCAGCTCGATCGGCGGCGGCTGAGGCGGACCCTGCGGCGCGGCAATCACGGTCGGCTGCTCGATGCGCGCGCTCTTCACCGGTTGGGGAATCGCCACCGGCGCCGATTCGGCCGAAAAAATATTCCGCCCCGTGCCCGCGTAAACCACGTCTTCGCTTAACGCGAGTCTCTCAAGATGGAGTGTCGGGTCGATGCCCTCGTTACTCAGCTTGGTGGCCGCGGGACCACTCGCCGTGAACTCTGGCCGGACGGCGATTGCCGGCTTGACTGCGACCGTGCGCGCAGGCGGCCCGGAGAAAGCGCCAATCAACTCATAGGCGCCGATGCCTGCCATCACGACCACCAGACCGACCAGCAGGTACACCTGCCGCTTGTTCTCCGTGCCCAGAGCGAGTGCCATCTTTATTGGCCCTCCCCGCTCACGGCGGCCGGCTGCGCGGCCGGATTGCTTTCCGCTTGCGGAAATCCGCTGGCCGCCGCGTCTGCGGCACGAAGCCACGTCGAAACCCGCAGCCGCAGATTCACCTGCCCGCCCTGCTGCCCGGTCAGCGCCATCGCACGAACCACAAAGAAGGTCTGATCGCGTTCCAGCCCATTCACGAACTTCATGATCTGCGGATACTCGCCGCTGATCCCCGCGTCCATCGAGATCTCCGTGAGGTCTCCGCTCTTCGCCCCCTGTGCATAGAGCACCCGTGACAGCCGCGCGCCGGACTGCACTTCCAGATCGCCGATCCGGCTCGCGATAAGGGAGTAGCTCGCCGGAATGCGTCTGGCGTAGAACTTCTGCATTTGCTCACGCGAGAGCGCCACGCGCTTGTCCAATCCGCGCAGGGGAGCTGTCTGCAGCTCGAGCGCCTTCAGTCTCACCTGGTCAGCCGCCAGTGTGTCGGTCTCGCTGCCGTGCGTTGCCGACCAGTCCATGGCGAACCGTATCGCCAATGCGCTCAGGACCAGCGCCAGAACCACCAGCCCCACCCAATGCCAGGTCAGTGCCGAGCGCAGCCGTTCGCGCAGAGAGATATGCTCGCTCATTGCACACCTCCGCGATGCGGTTGCACCGGAGGACGCAGACGCCCCGCCTTGGGCGGTCTTGAGATTCCTGTGTACGGCACTTCACGGACTCCCGCAGGTGTCCCTGTCCCGATCTTCTCCGCCCCGCTCTCCTGATCGGTATTCGCAGTCTTTACCAGCTTCCGGTCACCCGGCTTTGCCGGAATATAGTCGGCCAGAATCTCGAAGTTGACGCGGTTCGATGCGCTCACCGGCTCCACACGTTGATTCGGTCCGGCAGCCGACTCGGAACTCTCGCCCACAATCCGCGGGCTCACAAAACGGCGCGAGTGCTCCAGATTCTCGACCATCTGGATCGCACGATCGCGCGGTCCAAGCACGCGCAAATGCAGCGTGATGTTCCCATCCTTGTCGCGTGTCGGCTCCAGCGTCGTTACCTGCACGCCGCCCGGCAGCACCGTTTCCAGATCTTCCATTGCCAGGGTCCAGCTGAAGGCTTTCACATCGAAGAGTTGATTTAGATTCTCTGCCTGGGCTAATACTGCAGCGTTCTCCGGCTGGCGCATCATGGCCTGGTAGCGTTGCCGCTCCTGATTCAGGTGCGCAATCTGCGCTTCGACCGCGTGCTCACGCTCGCGTGCACGCTGCGCCTTTTCGTCCAGGGCGTGCACGCCGAAGCCGAGAGCAATGGCCACGACAGCGATCGCCGCCATCGCGATCCGCAGCTTCTTGAGCAGCGGGGCCTGATCGGCATAGGGCCTGGTCGCAAGATTGAGTGAGATGCGCATGGCTCAGGCCACTCCCGCCAGCGCGCCCAGCACTCCGGCAAAGTTCATCTTGCCGAGGGGCGTTGCGGCGCCCGTTGTTGGCCGTGGCGCCAGCTCTACGACTCTCATCTCGGAATCGCCCAGCTGGACCCAGCGCGCAAATTCGTCTGCACCACCCACGCCGCCATAGTGAAGTTGATGTGCTTTCGCCGCCAGCTTGTCTTCGTAGTAGGCCGCGGCGACAGCAATATCCTTCTGCACTTCGGCTAAGCGCTGTGCCGGATCGGCCGGCAATTCAATCGTGCGATAGAGCAGCAGGTCTTGTCCGTTCGTGATGCTCGTCGTCAACGAGGCGCCGCTGAAACAGGCTGTCAGCGCAGCCGCTTCGGGTTCCAGTCCCGCCAACGCCGCCAGGCTCGACGGCACCACCGCACCCGGTTCAAATCCCGCTGCCCGGACTGCGCCCTCGTACTCGGCAAGAACGGGTCCCGGGACGACCGCGATCAGCACCCGGCATCCGCTTGCGTCTTGTGAAAGAACCTGGTGGCCAATGCTGGCTTTCTCCACATCGAAAGGGACCATCTTGCGCAGCCGGAACCGCAGGACTGCCATCACCTCGGCTGGCTTCTGAGGCAGGGAATCGAAGTCCAGCACAAAGACGCGTGCCGTCGTGTCCGGAAGAACCAGCGTCACATGCTTCGATCGTGTCGCAACGTCACCCAGCGCCGACTGGATCGCCTGCGCCACTGCCTCCGGCGCACGCAGATTCGTCTCCTCGATGCCGGGCGTCAGCGCAGCCGCCGGCAGGGGCGCAAACGCGTACACCGGCGCAGAGCCCTTGCCGGGCAAAGCCGCCGCCAGCACGCCCTCCGGCATCAGCTCCACCGCCGTCGGCGGCCTTGAACCTGTCGATACGCTACTTCTCTTCGAATTCAAACCGGCCATTCATCTCAACCATGATCCCTGTTCCCTGTCTTTCTGTTCCCTAATCCCTGTTCCCTTGTTCTCTTGTTCCCTGTCTTCCTACCTTGACGCCTCGATGAACGTCACCTTGTTGATCTCTTTCAAGGTCGTGATGCCACGCCGTACGCGGTCCAGGGCAGATTCGCGCAAGAACGTCATCCCTTCCTTTTGCGCGAGCTTGCGCACTTCCGATGTCGGCTTCTTATCCAGAATCAACTCGCGAATCGGATCGGTCAAATCCAGCAGCTCATGGATCGCCGTACGCCCGCGATATCCGGTACCGCCGCACTCCATGCACCCCGTGCCCTCACGGAATTCGAACCCGCGCCACTGGGCCAGATCCAGGCCTGCATCCAGCAGATCCTTGTCTGCATACGTCACTTTCCGACCGCAGTACTCGCAGATCGTGCGCACCAGCCGCTGCGCAAGAATGCAGTTCAGCGCCGAGACGAAGTTATATGCCTCGACACCCATATTCAGGAAGCGCCCCAGCACATCGACCACGTTGTTGGCGTGCACCGTTGTGAACACCAGGTGCCCGGTCAACGCCGAGTTGATGGCAATCTGCGCCGTCTCCTGATCGCGAATCTCGCCCACCAGAATCTTGTCCGGGTCGTGACGCAGAATCGATCGCAGCCCGCGCGCAAACGTCAATCCCTTCTTCTCGTTCACTGGGATCTGCGTGATGCCCCGAATCTGATATTCGACAGGATCCTCGATCGTGATGATCTTGTCCTCGTCGCTCTTGATCTCGTTCAGCGCTGCGTACAACGTCGTCGTCTTTCCCGATCCCGTCGGCCCGGTGACCAGCACCATGCCATAGGGCTCGCGAATATAGCGACGGAACCGCCGCAGATCCTCTTCCGCAAATCCCACCACATCCAGCGTCAGGTTGCGGAACTTCTCACTCATCGACTCCTTGTCGAGCACGCGCAGCACGGCGTTCTCGCCATGCACCGTCGGCATAATCGACACACGGAAATCGATGAGCCTGCCTTTGTAACGAACCCGGAAACGCCCGTCCTGCGGCACCCGTCGCTCGGCAATATCGAGTTCGCTCATGATCTTCACGCGGCTCAGAATCGTCGTATGGTGCTCGCGCGCAATCGGCGCCATCGCCTCCTGCAACACGCCATCGATGCGGTACTTCACGTGCACCGAATCGTCGTAGCTCTCGATGTGGATGTCGGACGCACGCCGTTCAAGCGCAGTGAAGATCGTTGTATCGACGAGCCGAATGATCGGGCTGATATCTTCGTCGCTGGTCAGCTTTTCGATGGAGATATTCTCGTCGGCATTGTCATCGGCTGAGAGCACATCGAACGTCAGCCCCTCGCTCGCCTCATCCAGAACGCGCTGCGACTGCTCGGTCTTCTTCAGAACTTCGGTGATCTGCGACAGCGTCGCGACGCGCGCAATGATCCGGTGCCCCAAAAGACCTGCGATCTCATCCAGCACCATCAGCCGCGAGGGATCGCTCACCGCAATCACCAGCGCGTCATTCTGTTGCTCGATGGGAACAAAGTTATAGCGGAACATCAGTTCCACCGGCACCGTCCGCAACAGGTCGTGCTGGATTTTGAAGTTCTTGAGATCGACAAAATCGGCGCGATAGCGCTTGGCCAAGGCCTCAGCCTGGGCCCGCTCTTCGGGGCTGCCGGGAATCGGCCCCACGGGAATCGCCAAAACAGTTGTGTCAGCCATAATGTCTATCCTTGACCCCCAGCTGCCGAACCCAGCGAGAAGATCGGGAGGTAAAGCGAGATAAGAATAAAGACCACGACGGCGCCCATCACGATCAGGATTGCCGGCTCAATCAGCGCAAGCGCGGCCGTGAGAGCCGTGGCCACGTCTTCTTCAAAAAACTCCGCCACCGAGTTCAGCATCTGCGGCAGAGCGCCCGTCTGTTCGCCCACCGAGATCATCTCCGTTGCCAGATCCGGAATCACCTTGGTTGCCGTCAGTGCATCGGCCAGGCTCTTGCCCTCGCGTACGGTCGCAATCGAATCCAGCACCGCCTTCGACACGCGCCGCGACGAGATGGAGTGCGCCGCGGTCTCGAGCGACGGCACCAGCGGCAAACCTCCCGTAAGCAGTGTCGAAAGCGTACGGGAAAAAAGCGCCACCTGGTATTTGAGCCAGATCTTTCCAAACACCGGCAGCCCGATGCGAAAGTTATCGACAAAATCGCGTCCCTTGTCGGTGATCGAGAACCGGTATCCGACTACACCTGCGATCAGCGCCGTCAGCGCGATCCAAAGAATGTTGTGCTGCGTCCAGGTGCCGAACGCGAGAAGATCGAGCGTCATGGTCGGCAGCTGCGAGCCCATCTCCTCATAGAGCTTCGAGAACTGCGGGATCACCACCGTGAACAGAAACACCATCAGGCCCGAGACCAGCGTCAACAGCAGGCACGGATAGATCAGTGAGGCCGTCAGCTTCTTGCGGAAGGTCAGCGACACGCGCTGGAAGGCGACATAGCGCTCCAGCACCTCCTGCAGATTGCCGCTGCGTTCGCCCGCCAGCAGGGTCGTCGTGTAGATCGGTGCGATTCCTTGCTGTGCTTCAAAGGCCGACGACAGTGCCTCGCCCGTCTTCACCCGATTCGCGACATCTTCCAGTTGGCTGGCAAAGTGCGCATCCTTCTGCCCCTTGGTCAGCATGTTCAGCGAATTCAGGATCGGCAGGCCCGCGCGAATCAGTGTCAGGAACTGCTGATTGAAGATCAGAAACTTCTCGAGCTTCACCTTGCGCCGCCCCAGCAGTGACACGGTGCTGCGCGGCTTCACCTCGAAGACGTGGTATCCCGCATGCGCAAACCGCAGGCGCAGTTCCTCGGCGCTTGCCGCCGTCTGCACCTGCTCCTGTACGCGGCCACGCTCGTCGGCCAGTTTGATTACGAACTCTGCCATCGGTCCGATCGGGGCATCAGCCCCTGTATTTCCCTCGACTTACTCCCTCAAGGTTACCCGATAGACGTGCGATTGCCTCCAACCGTTCGCGACCATGTTCCCTCCCGATCCCCCCGCCCCTTCCCTATGACTCCCGCGCACTTGAGAGCGGCGTCAGGATGTTGGGCCGGCTCCGATCCATGTATTCTTGACCCTAATCCTCATGCGCTGGACGATGCGTCAAGCCTTTCGCCGGCCCGCCTCCGCCCTCTTCGGGGCAGGGAAGCGTCATCCCCGCCTGCTCATCGCCGGGGTTCTTGGCCTTGCCCTGGCCGCCTTCTTCGCCGGCCCGGTCCTCTATCGCAACGTTCATGCCGCCAAGCCCGTCGTCCCCTATCCCCACGAGTTGGCCCGGGTCAGCTTTGCCGTCGCCGGCGACGTCATTCCCCACGAAGCTGTCCGCGCCGCTGCTGCAGCCGAGGGCTCCGATGTGCAGGGCTGGACCGCTCTTTTCTCCGACGTGGCCGACGTCTTCCACTCGGCCGACTTCGGCTTTGTGAATATGGAGACCCCGGTCGCCCCGAATCACTCCAAAGGCTCGAAGCCCTTTATGTTCGACGCGCCCGTCGCTCTGCCCGAGGCGCTCAAGGCCAGCGGTATCAAGGTTGTTTCCTTCGCCAATAACCACGTCATGGACCAGGGCTGGGCCGGCTTTGCCGAAACCCGCGACCACCTCCGCGAAGTGGGCCTGCTCTTTGCCGGCACCGCCGACACCGCCGCTCAAACCTTCCAGCCCGTGTTTACCGAAGTGTCCGGGGCCCCCAACGACAGGTCTTCGTCGTTGGGGAGTAACGGCATCAAAATCGGTTGGCTGGGCATCACCCGCTGGCTCAATGGCAATCGCAATCCCGACGCCCCCGACCAGCCCCACGTCAACTTCTTCCCTTATCCCGGCGAATCCGGCGGAGCCTCCGGCGCCGATGAGGCCCAGGTGCTGGCCGCCGTCGCCGCCGCCCGCACCCAGTGCGATCTTCTCGTCGTCTCTATCCACTGGGGCATCGAGTACGCCACAGCCCCGCGGCCCGAGGATGTCGATCTCGCCCATAAGATGCTCGACGCTGGAGCCTCGGTCGTCGTCGGCCACCATCCGCACGTCTTGCAGCCCGTTGAAACCTACCGGACCGCCGACGGCCGCAACACCGTGATCTTCTACTCCCTCGGCAACTTCCTGTCCAACCAGTCGCGCACCTACGTCGACGGCCTCATGCCCGACAAAGAAGGCGATCCGCGCGACTCCATGATCGGCCTCTTCTCCGCCGTTCGCCAGGATTACGGTCCAGCCGGCACCCGCGTCGAACTGGGCCATGTCGGCCTGCTGCCTGTCTGGGGCGAAAACAACCGCAATGACATCGCGGCAGGCAAGACCCACACGCCCATCATCCGCCCCGTCCTGATCGATCGCGAGATTCCCAGGCTCGAGGCGCGTCTCGACGAACTGACCAAAGCCGCAGGCCTCGACCTTTCTGCGGCTCAGAATCCCGCGTCCGCATCCCCTGAAGATCGCGGTGCCGCAACCCCGGTCGCCAAGCCTGCAACGCCCGACGTGCTCTCGCCCGATCAAAAGAAGGAATTCATCGAAATTACGACACAGCTCAAGCTGCTCACCGACCGCCGCCAGCAGATTCTCGCCCGCACCGGCGACGAGTACGTCACCGACCCGCCCAAACTTCCCGCCAAACCGTGACCCCCGGGCCCGATCGTCTCAAGCCAGGACCACAATTCCTTCGGCCTTCGCGGCTTTCGCCAGATCGTCGTCGAGCGTGGCCAACACCAGCTTCTGCGCCACGGCAAGCTCCAGGTACGCTGCATCGTAGATGCTGAGCTTGTGCTTCCGGGCCAAACGAAGGGTCCCTTGGCTCCCTTGCGGGAACACGATGCGTGTCAGCGAACCGATGGTTTGAAGAAACCGTTCGGACTCTGCCGTTGAGATTCTGCCCCTGCGTTCGTTCTGCACCAGGATATTGCGTACTTCGTACCACCAGATTCCCGGTACCAGCGGCCGATCCGTCAAAGCCCTCGCCTTTGCTGCCTCCGCCCGCGGATCGCTTTCGTCCTGCATGGCCCAGCAGATCGCTGTGGATGCATCCAGCACAAACGGCATAGTTATCTGCGCCCTCTGTTCTTGTCTGCCAGGATCTGTGCCAGTGAGACGGGCTTCACCCGTTTGCGAATCTGCCCAATGGTCGCGAAGGCGCGCTGCGCCTGTTCACGGTAGTCCTCATCGTCGGGTTCGGGGATGATTCTCGCAATGGTGCGCCCATGCCGGGTGACCTGGAAGGCCTGTCCGCCCTCCACCTCATCGAGGATCTTCAGAAACTTCGTCTTGGCTTCCGATGCCTGGATTGTCTGCATAATCTGACCAGTCAATTGACCAGTCAAATTATAGCAACAATTTGTGCGCTCTTCATCGTCATTCTGACCCCTGATCCCTGATCCCTGACCCCTGAAACCTGACCCCTTAATACCCGTTCGCCACGAGCCACGCCTCA
>Ga0335069_10002834_pt1 | contig 26511 bp, 29 predicted proteins | sample Lox_Sample_11_FD_206714 | JGI IMG/M metagenome (GOLD analysis project Ga0335069, IMG submission 206714) | Soil microbial communities from Loxahatchee National Wildlife Refuge, Florida, United States - Lox_Sample_1.1 | ecosystem: Environmental > Terrestrial > Soil > Wetlands | place: USA...
GCTTGGGCGCAAACTCTTGCGACAACACTTCCGCCTTCTTCGCTTGGATGCGCCCGCGCTGCCAGTCGCTGTTCTTCATCGCCTCTCGCGCGCTATCCATGAAGCCGCGAATCTTGGACACCAGATCCTGCTGTGCGGCATTGAGTGTCCTGCCCTGCGTGAGGCCTACGTTTCGTTCGGCCACGCTCAAGCTCTGCTCAATCGCCGCCTTTGCCGAAAACACCTGCTGCTCGGTGAGCCCCGGCGCCAGGATGGGCTCGGATGGCTGTTCCTCGGCAACCGGTTCGCGTGCCGGCGCAGCGGCCACGCGCGGCTTTGCCGGCCCGCGGCGCGGGAGCGCGAGTGGCGGAATCGGCTCGGTCTCATCAACTAAAATCTCCGGCTCGTCGATCACCGCAGTTCCGGCTGGATGCGGCGCCACGGGATGCGCAAGCGTGACCGGGCCCAGGCTCGCCGCAGGCCTTCTCGCTGTGAAGCACCCGCAGCACATCACAATGCAGCCGCACGCCAGCAACAATACACCTTTGGCCGGGCGGGGACTCCGGACGGAAAGGGCTTGGGACTTTTCCATGTTCACGCGGCGAGCGGCAACTCGATCCGAAACGTAGTTCCGCGACCAACCTCCGATGTAAAGTCTATCGAACCGTTGTGAAGCTGCACAATTCGGAAGGTGCTCGCGAGTCCGATGCCGCTTCCGCCCGGCCGCGTTGTAAAAAACAATTGAAACACTTTTTGCCGGTCCTCCGGAGAAATTCCTTTTCCGGTGTCGCCCACCGTAATCTCCGCCACTTCGCCGCGCCGGCTCAACGTCAGTTGCAGTTGCCCGCCGTTCGGCATCGCTTCCACCGCATTCAGCACCAGGTTCAGCACTGCTTGCTTCAACAAATCGCGGTCCACGAACACTTCGGGAATCCCGATCGGCAAAAGCTGAGCCACCTGCACATTGGCCTTTTGCAACTGCGGCTTGGCCACTTCGAGCACCTCGCGCAACAAATCGGCGAGCTGCGTCGGCTCCAGCCGCACGTCCATCGGCCGCGAGAAATCCAGGAAGCGTTTCACCACTGCGTCCAGCCGGTCGATTTCCGCGTCCAGAACGTGCACGGCCTGCAGCGCGGCGCCGTCTGCATCCGCGGGCAAAGATTCCTTCAAATTCTCCAGCCACAGCCGCATCGAGTTCAGCGGATTCTTTACTTCATGCGCCACACCGGCCGTGATGCGGCCCAGAGCCGCCAGGCGCTCGCTCACCTGCAGTTGCGTATTGATGTTTTCCAGTGAATCCAGATCGCGCAAGGTGACCATCGCGCCCATGCGCTCGCCTGCACCCTGAATTTCCTGGACGCTGACGCCAACGCGTTTCCGTCCTTCCGCGGTCTCCAATTCCGTTTCCGATGCCACCTCCATTAAATGATCCCCGTCGAGGTGCAGCGCCTCAAAAAGCGGGTGCCCTGGCGGGAAAATATCGGTCACGCGACGTCCCAGATACTGCGCAGCAGGCGCGCCAAGAAACTTTTCTGCCGCGGGACTGATCATGACGGCGCGCGCGTCCCGGGTGAACAGTAGCAGCCCGTCTTCCAGTCCTGCCATCACCGAATTCATGTTTTCCCGCAGCGAACTGAAAATCTCATGCACTCCGCGCAGTTGCTGCCCTACCTGCAGAATTTTCCGCCGTACCTGTCCGAGCTCGTCCCCGCTGCCCCCGGAATCTTTGGCCGATGCCGTGGGGCTGTCATACACGCCCGAGGAAATGCGCTCCAATTGCGCCAGGATGTCTCGAATCGGTGCCAGTGCCACGCCGCTGACGACCGCAGCTAAAAACGTTGAAAGCCCCAATGCCAGCAATGCGATGGTGCCCCAGCGATTCAGCCGCGGCTTGATATCGCTGAGCATAAGCGCCGTGGAGACCGAGATGCGTACTGCGCCATACGGTTGCCCGCGCAGATGAAACGGATACTCCACCTGATAGATATGCGGTGACTCCGCGAGGATGCGCACTTGTCTCACAAAGGAGCTCTGCACGAGTTGGGAAAGCGGGGGGCGCCGCAACGCGGTTTTCCCCACCAGATGCGCGTCGCTGGAGGCCAGTACCTCATCGTCGTTGCCTACGATGCTGGTTTCGTAGATTGCCGGCGAATCGAGCGTGGCCTGCAGCCGCGTGTTCAGTGCTTCGCTCTCTTCGAAGGCCTGCACGAGGTAATTGCGAATGTCCTCCGTATCATCCGAGGCTGGACGCAAACCCCGGGCGCGTGCATCCTCCAAAGCGCGCTTCGCGAACTCGAAGATCTCACTGGCCAGATCGTTTGCGCGCTTGTCGGCATCGTGCAATTCCTGCTGGACCAAGAGCTCGGCGAACACCAGCGATAACACCGCCGTGGACAGCAGCACCAGCGCTGTCATCATCATCGTCAGTTTGGCGCGCAGCGTAAGCTGCATACCCGGCTACGACTCCGTTTCCACTTTTTCGCTGCCGTATTCCTTCAGTTTGTTGTGCAGGGTTTTCAAGCTGACGCCCAGCAATTCCGCGGCGCGCGTCTTGTTGTTCCCAGTGGCGTGCAGCGTTTGCAGGATCAGCTCGCGCTCCATCGCATCCACGGTCGTGCCGATCGGGAACTTCACCGAGGACAAATCGCCCGGACTCTTGCTGGCCACCTTACCGAACTCGCCGGGCAGGGAACTTCGCGAAATCAAATCCTTCTCGGACATAATCGCTGCCCGTTCCAACACGTTCCTCAATTCGCGGATGTTCCCCGGCCAAGTATGGCTCATGAAAATGTCCAGCACTTCCGCGCCGATGCCGCGTACGTTTTTGCCGTGCTTGGCGTTGATGTCCCGCAGGACGTGCTCGGCCAGCAACGGAATGTCTTCCTTATGATCGCGCAGCGGCGGCAGATGGATGTGGAAGACGTTGAGTCTAAAGTAGAGATCCTGGCGCAGGCCGCCGTCGGCCACGGCTTTTTCCGGATCCTTATTCGTGGCCGCAAGTACGCGCACATCCACCGGCGTTTCCGTCTTGCTCCCCAGCCGCCGCACCTTGCGGTCTTCCAGCACGCGTAGCAGTTTCGCCTGCGTTGGCGCGGGCATTTCGCCAATTTCATCGAGTAGCAGTGTGCCGCCATCGGCCAATTCGAAGCACCCGACGCGCCGTTCCGCGGCTCCCGTGAAAGCCCCGCGTTCGTGCCCGAAAATTTCACTCTCCATCAAAGTTTCCGGAATTGCCGAACAGTTAATGGCCACAAACGGCCCGCTGGCACGCGGCGAAAGCTTGTGAATCGTCCGCGCCACAATCTCCTTGCCGGACCCGGTTTCGCCGGTGATCAACACGGAAGCCGAACTCGGCGCTGCCATCTCGACGATGCGCATCACTTCCTGCATCGGTTTCGACGCGCCCACCAGATCGCCCAACCGCCCAGCCTCGCGCAACTGCCGCTGCAACACGGCGAGATTGTGAGCGTCGCGCGCCTTGCTCAAGGCCCGGTCCAGCAGCGCCCGCAGCACCGGTCCTTTCAGCGGCTTTTCGATGTACCAGAACGCACCCGCTTCGATCGCCGCCACCGCGCGCTCTTCGCTTCCCTTGCCGGTAATAATGATCGCGGGGACTCCGCTCAAGTCATCGCCAAGCTGCTTCAGCAGGTCGAGCCCGTTCATTCCGGGCAATTCCACATCGGCAATCAGTGTGTCCGGTTGAAAGCTGGAGAATTTCGCCAGCGCGTCTTCGGCCGTGCCGACGCCCAGCACTTCGTAGCCCCACCGCTGCAGCAGTTGTTCGTAGCCCTTCCGCGCGTTCTCCTCATCCTCGACGATCAGGATGCGGTCCTTGCGTTCGCCAGTTTCTACCGTGCGTACGGCTTTGCTCTCCTCGCCCATGCGCCTGTGCCTCGTCTCCTCACACCACTACCATGTCTATTGTCGCACTAAGGGTGGGTGGAAACGACTCTAACAAGTGCAGTTCCGAATGCCAAGCAGCGCTTTGTAGTGAGTGGCGTGGTGAAGCGAGATGTGGGTCACCCCTTCAGGGGTGAGGGTTTACGGGGATGGAGGCAATCTCGCAAATACTTAGGAAGGCCCTCAGGCCCGAAGGCCTGAGCTACAAGCGGATTCCGACCGCGGGATTCCTTCTTTCTACTTTCCAATTTCTATTTTCACTTTTGGCTCCGGCTAATCCTTCAACAAATACACCGCGCGCTCCAACTCCAACTCCAGTTTCGTCCCTTTGGCCAGTTCAATCTCCTGCCCGCGCCCCGCTTCCGCCAAATAAGCCGTCAGTGCCGCCAGGGCCGCGCCTTCCGCGATTTCTTTCTTGTTCCGATCTTTCACGCCGGGAATCGCGCCCATTGCTGCGCCAGCTGCAGCCGCTTGCGCCGCATCCTTCTGTGTGCTGCTGCGTCCTTCAATCGCTCCTTCCTGAATCGGTCCAGTCTTGATGCTGTGGTCTCCCGGCACCGACGCCACGTCCGCCACAATCGGCAGCTTGCCAAAGCGCGTTTGAATGTCGTCAAATGTTAGCCAGAGTTTTGCGCGTCCCATTTCTCCCGCCGATTCCACTCGGCTCACATGCCCATAAATCACCGCGCCCGCCGGCAGATAATTCCCTTGGCCAGCCTCCAGCGGCTCCAGCGTGCGAACGCGAAACTCCTGATTCTTGCGCAACTCTTTTGTGTTCAAGCCGCTTTCCAGCCGCACCAGGATTCTAGTTCCGGGCACCACGGCGAATGCCTGTTCCGGCATCCCATGACGCCCTCCATCCACGGCACGTGCATCCCCCCGTGGCTCCGTTGTTTCGGTCGGGATCACGTCGCGGCTGAGCACCTGTCCCTCCTGCGCAAAAGCCGCGGCCCCAAGAAACGATCCCATAGAGATCGCGCAAACGATGCCGAAAACTGCGGGTCTAAGACGCAAGCTCATGACGAACCTCCAGAAATCTCCCCGGTTTGCGCAGTGCAGCCCAAAGGCCAACCTTCGCTTGTTATTACGCTTCTAACCTGTTGAGTGGGAGCGGGTTAATGTTTAAAGTCCGACCGTGGTCCGAACCCATGCCAGCGGCGCACATCTTATTGTCGGCCAAATCTGGCAGCGAACTCCTTGGCGGCCGCTGATGCCCAAATTCCTGTAACCCGTGTCTCCCCGGTGACTCATACTTATACGGAGTAGGCTGAAGGCGTTTCGCTCCCGAACTCGGCCGCGGAGCGTCTGCGGCCGAAGGAGAAACGACCCACATGCTTTTCCGTTCGAAGTCGAAATCTGATTTGACCTATGCCGATGTCACCCCGAAATCCGTCTACCTGAATCGCCGAAAATTTCTGAAAGCCGCCGGGCTAACTGGCGCCTCGATACTGACCGGCCGCGGCCTCTGGGAACTTGCCGAGCCATCCTCGCAAGCTCTCGCCGGAACGAAACTCAACGTCGCCTCGAAAAGCCCCTTCAGCACCACCGAAAAACAGAACACCTACGACGACGTCACCCACTACAACAACTATTACGAATTCGGCGTTGACAAAACCGAACCGGCCAAGAACGCCGGCACACTGAAGACCTATCCGTGGACAGTCTCGATCGAAGGCGAAGTCAAGAATCCCCGCAAAATCTCCATTGAGGAAATTCAGAAGCTCGCCCCGCTGGAAGAACGTATCTACCGCCACCGCTGCGTCGAAGCCTGGTCCATCGTTGTTCCCTGGATCGGCTACTCCTTCAGCGAAATCATCAAAATCGCCGAACCCACGCCCAAAGCCAAGTACGTTGCCTTCGAAACTTTTTTCGATCCCCGGCAAATGCCTCTCGCCAAATACGCAGGCATCGACTTTCCCTACGTCGAAGGCCTGCGACTCGACGAAGCCATGAACCCGCTGGCGCTTCTCTGCGTTGGCATGTACGGCGAAACGCTTGCCAATCAGGATGGCGCGCCTGTGCGCATGATTCTTCCCTGGAAATACGGCTTCAAGAGCGCAAAGTCCCTGGTTAGAATCCGCTTCGCCAAAAGCGAGCCGCCTACCACCTGGAACCGCCTCGCTCCCAATGAATACGGCTTCTACGCCAACGTGAATCCCCACGTGGACCACCCGCGTTGGAGCCAGGCCCGAGAGCGCCGCCTGGGTGAATTTTTGAAACGCGACACGCTGATGTTCAACGGCTATTCCGATCAGGTCGCCAGCCTCTACAATGGCATGGACCTGAAGAAATACTACTGACCCAAGCGCGGGCGCATGCGAAAACTCCTGACCAGTAAATGGACGAAGGTTCTCGTCTTCGTGCTGTGCCTTCTGCCGTTGGCCTCGCTGGGGTGGGACGCCCTGCACCACGGCCTCACCGCCAATCCCATCGAGTACATCACCCACGCCACGGGCGATTGGACATTGCGCCTGATCGTCATCACGCTGGCTGTGACGCCACTGCGTAAAGTTCTTGGCCTGCCTGATTTGATCCGCTTTCGCCGCATGCTCGGCCTCTTCGCCTTTTTCTATGGCTGCCTGCACTTCACCACCTATATCTGGCTCGACAAATTCTTCGACCTCGCCGACATGTGGAAAGACGTCGCCAAGCGCCCGTTCATCACCGTTGGTTTTCTCGCGTTTGTGCTGATGATCCCGCTGGCCATTACGTCCACGGCGGGCTGGATTCGCCGTCTCGGTGGGAAAAACTGGCAAGTTCTGCACCGCGCTATTTACATCACCGCCATCGCCGGCGTCATTCATTACTACTGGCTGGTCAAATCCGCCGTCATCCGCCCTCTCACCTACGGCGCGATCGTGGCGGTGCTCTTGTTGTGGCGCATAGCCGACAAACTCTGGCCGCGCTCAGACGCAAAGCAAGTCGCTTCACCCGTATCTCAACCAATGTAGGGGCGGTTTCATGCCGCCTTCTTCTCCGCAATCGTGGCCAGCCCGCCTCTCTACTCTAGAAATCTGCGTATCCGCTTCAACACGCCCGCGTACATCGCTTCTGTCAATCGCCCTGTCTGCGTGTTCTGCTGGCTCGGGTGATACACGCCAAACAGGCGCGGCAAATCTTCTGCAATCGTGAATTCCGCTCCGTGTGAAAAGGAAATTCCCGCCCGCGATGGAATTCGCCGCTGCTGTTTCAGAAGCTCCAGAAACGCGTCCCAGGCAATTTTCCCCAACGCCAGCAATGCCCGAGGCCGCAGAATGTCGAGTTCCCGTTCCAAAAATTGCCGGCAATTCAAAATCTCGCTGAGAAGCGGCTTGTTGGCAGGAGGCGCACACCGCACCGCCGCTGCAATATACGCGCCTTTCAATTGCAATCCATCGCCGCGGTGTACGGAAATGGGCTGATTCGCGAATCCAGCCTCATAGAGCGCCTTAAACAGAAAATCTCCGGAACGATCCCCGGTGAACACTCTTCCGGTGCGATTCCCTCCGTGAGCCGCCGGTGCCAGTCCCAAAATAAAGAGCTTCGCCTTTGGGTCGCCGAACCCTGGAACACCCCGTCCCCAATAATCCCAATCGCGAAACGCCCGCCGCTTCTCCCGCGCCACCTTCTCACGGTACTTCACCAGCCGCGGGCATTTGCGGCACGCCGCCACTTCTTCCTGAATCACCCGCAAAGCCTGCGCGTCGCTCACCGCTTGCCCTCACTGTGGCACAGGCTTCAGCCTGTGCACCCGAGCCACCACCAGAAGTCTTGCCTCCGCACAATCCAGCCACCGGCGACCATCTCTTCTATTTGCTCTTCAAAGCCTCTGCAATCACCACCGCCTGGTTCTGCTTCTCATCATTTCGTCCGTAGATCAGCGTTACTGTTCTGTACTTCTTTTCCAGTGAGCGAATCTCTTCCAGCAATTCCTTCTTCTTCGTCAATTCCGCCCTGTACCTCTTCTCGAATTCCGGCCACGTTACCTTTTCGTCGTGAAACTCTTTCCGCAGCCCGTCGCTCGGCGCAATCTCCTTCAGCCACAAATCCGCGGCCGCCTTTTCCTTCGTCAGCCCCCGCGGCCACAGCCGGTCCACCAGCACGCGAAATCCGTCGTCCTTTGATGGCTTTTCATACACGCGTTTTGTCCGAATCATGCCCCACCTCAGCGCAAAAGCTTCAGCACCTCTTCGTGGATCAATCCATTCGTGCTCACAAAGCGTCCCTTGTAAATCGTCCGCTCGCCGTCCACCGTTGTGGAAGTTCCGCCCGCCTCCTCCACGATGATCCCCAGGGGCGCCAGATCCCACGGTTTCGACACCCAGTCCACCGCACATTCAATTGCGCCCTCGGCCACCAGCATGTGCTGCCAGAAGCCGCCGATCGAGCGACTGTTCCGCGCTGCATCCGCCAATCCCCGCAAACGTTCGCGCACGCCCATGTCCTTGCTCGGTCCGGTGCCCGTCGTGAAAATCATGGACTCGCTCAACCGCGCAACACTTGACACCCGCAGCCGCCGATCGCCCCGCCACGCGCCTTCGCCGCGGTACGCCCGCCAGCGCGTGCCTTGGCCTAATGCAGGTGCGCTGGCAATCCCCGCCACAATCTCACCGCTCTCCTCAATCCCCATCAAGGTTCCAAACGTCGGGATCCCCCGCGTGTACTCTTCCGTCCCGTCAATCGGGTCAATGATCATCCGTGCGCGCCCGTTCGTTGCCGGTCCTTTTGGAATTTCCCCGCTGGTTTCCTCGCCCACCACGTCCATCGGCAGCCCGCTTGCCTGCACGCGCGCGATGGCCATCTGCTCGATGGCCTTATCCGCAATGGTCACCACGCTTCCGTCGCGCTTGCGCTCCGTTCCCAGCGCCTCGCCCCGAAAATACCCCATCGCCATGGCGTCCGCTTCGTTCGCAATCGTCTCCAGCAGCGCCCCGTATTTCGCCTTGTAACTCATCCCGCTCCCGTCCCCGCCTGTTCTCCAGCCAACAGCTTTATTTGACACGCTTCTCCGCACTCCCTAGCATACAAGTTCACCTCCATGAACGCCCACGCCAACACCGGCACCGTCCTTGACCGCATCCTCGAAGCCCGCCGTGCCGAGGTCGAACGCCGCAAGAGCGTCCTGCCCGAAACCGCCCTGAAATATGGCGTAGCCGCTGCGTCTCCCGTTCGCGATTTCGCCGCTGCTCTCTCTCGCGACGCCATCAACGTCATCGCCGAACTGAAACCCGCCTCGCCTTCCCGCGGCATCATCCGCGATCCATTCGATGCTCCAGCCCTGGCAAAGGCTCTGGAATCCACAGGCGCAGCCGCGCTTTCCGTTCTCACTGAGGGTGAGTTCTTCGGCGGCTCGTTGAAAAACATGCGCGACGCGCGCAAGCATACTGCGCTACCCGTTCTCCGCAAGGACTTCATCTTCGATCCCTGGCAAGTCTGGGAAGCCCGCGCCAACGATGCCGACAGCTTCTTGCTCATTGTCGCGGCGCTTTCCGATATGTGTCTTGGCGAGCTAATCACCCTTGGCCGCGAACTGAAAATGGAGCCCCTCGTCGAAGTCCACACCCGCCCGGAACTCGATCGTGCCCTCGCCGCTGGTGCCCGCATCATCGGTGTCAACAATCGCGACCTCAAAACGCTCAACGTGCGCGTCGAAACATCCTACGAACTCATCGAAATAATTCCCGACGATTGCCTCGCCGTCGCTGAATCCGGCCTGCGCACTCACGATGACCTGAAAAATCTCCGCGCCGTCGGCTTTGACGCCTTCCTCATCGGCGAGCATCTCATGCTCGCCCCCGACCCCGGCGCCGCCCTCCGCGAACTTCTCACTCCTCATTGACGCGAAGTTGCCAGTCCTGTGGCACAGGCTTTAGCCTGTGCAGCCGATGGAAGAGCACCCAGATTTCCTTTTTAGCATCGCTTCCAGTTGCGTGACCGTTCGTGCCGCTTGGAGCATCTTCCGTTAAACTATTTCCTATGGTCCGCGTCAAAATCTGCGGCATTACCAAACTCGAGGACGCCAGACTCGCTGTGGAACTCGGCGCCCATGCCATCGGCCTGAATTTCTATCCGGAGAGCCCGCGTTCCATCACGCCCGCAAATGCCGCGGAATTAATCGATCGCCTTCCTCCGCTAGTCCCCGCCGTCGGCGTCTTTGTGAATTGGGAAGCCGACCCGGTCGTCGCACTTTGCCGCGCTCTTCATCTCACCGCCGCGCAACTTCACGGCGACGAATCCCCAGCCACCGTGGAGGCCGTCGCCCAACAAGTCCAGGTAATCAAGGTGCTGCGCGTGGGGCAGGGAACTCCTCCTCCCCTGTTTGCGAAATATCGTTCGTCATCCGCGATCATGATTGACGCCGCGCAACCAGGGCAGTTCGGCGGCACCGGCACCACGGCCAATTGGCACCTCGCACGCACTATCGCCCAATCGCAGCGCGTCATCCTTGCCGGCGGCCTCTCTCCTGAAAATGTCGGCGAGGCGATCCGCGTCGTGCGCCCCTACGCTGTCGACGTCGCCAGCGGCGTCGAATCGCGTCCCGGCCGCAAAGACCCCGCCAAGCTCCGCGCCTTCTTCGACGAAGTCGCCCGCGCCAACCGCGACCTCTTCTCCTGATCCTCGACACCACCCCGCTTCCACTGATTCCTCTAGGCATTGGCCCCCTAAGTTTGTTCTTGCCTTTTGGACATCTTGTTCTAAGCTGGTCACCAATTCTGTACGTTCCCTGGACATTACTAAATAGGAGGCAGCATGCTCACCGTGCCCACACCCAAGGATCCTGTTGTTCTTTCCTATCACGCGCTACGCCAGGCCGTCGGCTACGTTGCTCTCGGGCTTCCCTTTGTCGTGTCCATCGGATGGTGGCTGTTTGGCGGCCACGTCCTGGAGAATTCCATCAGCAGTTACTACTACACGGGCATGCGAAACATTTTTGTTGGCAGTTTATGCGCCATCTCCATGTTTCAACTCTGTTGCCGCGGGTACGACCCAAAGGACGAAATCGCGGGAATTTTCTCTGCCATCTTTGCGTTGGGCGTGGCTTTCTTTCCAACCACCCCGGATGTCGGCGCCACGCCGCATCAAAAGGAGATCGGCACAGCACACTACACCTTCGCAGCGTTGCTGTTCTTGACCCTTGCCTATTTCTGTCTGTTTCTTTTCCGGATGTCTGCGGCGGACCGAAAGCCTACCCCGCAGAAACTTCAACGCAACAATGTCTATACGGTATGTGGCTGCGTGATCCTTGGTTCACTCATCACGATTTTTGTCCTGAAGTTCCTCAACGTAGAGTATTTCGGCAAACTCGGCACGGTTTCCATCTTCGAGACCACTTCGCTCCTGGCTTTCGGAATTGCGTGGCTTGCAAAAGGCGAGGCATTTCTCAGCGACAAATGAAAAAGCCCCTTGATCGGTAAGCGGCTACAGTCTACGGGGCGGGTTCCGGAAGGCAACCTGACGGCGAGCGTTCAACCAATTTGGCCCGCCCTGCTGCATCTTGCCGCGCTCAGGGTACAATGGTGGTTTAAAGCTATGTCCACGCAACTCACTATCCCGGCCTCCGTCCCGGGACGCTTCGGCCCTTATGGTGGCCGCTATGTTCCCGAAACGCTGATGGCCCCTCTCTACGAACTCGAGCGCGTGTACGAACAAGCGAAATCCGACGCCGCGTTCCAGGCCGAATTCCAATCTCTGCTCAAGAATTTTGCGGGTCGCCCCACGCCGCTGCAATTCGCCGCTCATCTCACGGCGAAGCTCGGCGGTCCGCGCATCTGCTTGAAGCGCGAGGACCTTCTGCACACCGGCGCGCACAAAATCAACAACGCCATCGGCCAGGGCCTCCTCGCGGTCCGCATGGGCAAGCCGCGCATCATCGCCGAAACCGGTGCCGGTCAGCACGGCGTCGCCTCCGCCACGGTCGCCGCGCAACTCGGCCTGCAATGCACCGTCTACATGGGTACCGAAGACATGGATCGCCAGGCGCTCAACGTTGCCCGCATGCGCATGCTCGGCTCCGAAGTCGTTGGCGTTGAATCCGGCAGCAAAACCCTGAAAGACGCAATCAACGAGGCCATGCGCGACTGGGTCACCAACGTCCGCACCTCGCACTATCTCCTCGGCTCTGTCCTCGGCGCGCATCCGTATCCAACCATGGTCCGCGATTTCCAGGCCGTCATAGGCCGCGAAGCCCGCCAGCAAATCCTCGCCGCCGAAAACCGCCTCCCCACGCATCTCTACGCCTGCGTCGGCGGCGGCTCCAACTCCATCGGCTTGTTCCACGAGTTTCTAAAAGACGACGGGGTAAAAATGGTCGGCATCGAAGCTGGTGGCCGCGGCAACGGGCTCGGCGAACACGCCGCGCGCCTCGCCGCGCACCAGGGCTTCACCGGCGCGCGCCCCGGCGTCCTCCAGGGCACCTACACCTACGTCCTGCAAAACGAAGACGGCCAGATCGCCTCCACGCACTCCATCTCCGCCGGCCTAGACTATCCCGCCATCGGTCCCGAGCACGCCTGGCTCGCCGATCAGCACCGCGCCGAATACGCCGCCGTCTCCGATCAAGCTGCGCTCGACGCGGCGAAACTTCTTTCGCGCACCGAGGGCATCATTCCCGCCCTCGAATCCGCGCACGCGCTTGCAGGCCTCATCGAACGCCTGCCGCAGTTCAAGTCCAGCGATCTGGTCGTCGTGAACATCTCCGGTCGCGGCGACAAGGACATGGACACCTATAAGCGCCTGCTAGGTGAAAAGGCGTGAACGGTTTTTTTCGGTCAGTGATCGTTCAGCCATACTGTCATCCCGAGCAGAGAACCGGTGCCTTTTGCCGGTTCGCAGTCGAGGGATCGAGGCAGGATTGAACAATTTAGATGAGTACGGAATTCACAACCCGAATCGCTCGCCGCTTCGCGGAACTCCGCGCAGCCGGCGAACTTGGCATCGTCGCCTACATCACCGCCGGCGATCCCTCTCTCGACGCCACGCACAAGTTTGTCCTCGCCCTTGCCGAGGCTGGCACCGATGTCGTCGAACTCGGCGTCCCCTTTAGCGACCCCCTGGCCGATGGGCCGACGATTCAGCGGGCTTCCGAACGCGCTCTGAAATCCGGCACAAACCTCCGTGGCGTTCTCGATCTCGTCCGCCGTATCCGGGAAACCAGCCAGGTCCCGCTCGTTCTTTTCAGCTACTACAATCCTATCCTTCAAATGGATCTAGAAAGATTCGCCTCAGCTGCCGCACAAGCCGGAGCCGATGGCGTTCTCGTCACCGATCTCACGCCCGAAGAATCCGAAGATTACCGCCGCATCCTTCACGCACACCAACTCGACACGATCTTTCTCGCCGCGCCCACCTCGGACGACGACCGCCTGCAAAAAATCTCCGCGTGTTCTTCCGGCTTCCTCTATCTGATTTCCCGCACCGGCGTCACGGGCGCCAAAGACGCTCTTCCCGACGATCTCCCCGGCCTCCTACGCCGCGTCCACCACTTCACGCAACTCCCCGTCGCTGTCGGCTTCGGCATTTCGTTGCCGGGACACGTCTCCGTGCTGGGCGGCCTCGCCGATGCCGCCGTCGTTGGCTCCGCGCTCGTCTCCGAAATCGAAAAAGCTCCTAATGTCGAATCCGCCGCCATCGCGCTCGCCGACCGTGTCTGCTCTCTCAAGGAAGCCGGCCGCAAAGGCCTCTCCCGCCGCGAGGTCGCGTCATGATTCTTCGCTCGCCATTCGCCACTCGCCACTCGCCACTTCGATCCGCCAAGGCACTCGTATGAACATGAACATCTCCGACTGGCGCCGCCGCATGGACGAAATCGACAAGAAACTCGTCGAACTCCTCAACGAACGCTCGCAATGCGCGCTCGAAGTCGGGAAGCTGAAGCAGGCCGCCGGCATGCCCATCTATCAGCCCGCGCGCGAAAACGATGTTCTGGCTAATGCCGCCCACAATAACAAAGGCCCGTTGTCGAATGCCGCTATCCGCCGGCTCTTCGAACGCATCATTGACGAGGCTCGCTCCGCCGAACGCATTGCGATGCACGGTGATCCGTCGGACGAGGACAAAGATTCGAAATAGCCTTGTAGGGCCCGCCTTCTGAGGCGGGCCGTTTGTATGCAAAATCTGGAATCGGGAATGAGGAACCAGCCATGGTCATCGTAATGCAAGAAGGCGCCACCGAAGAGCAGATCCAGCACGTCATCGACCGCATCGTCGCCAGCGGCTTTGACGTTCATCGCTCCACTGGCGCCAGCCACACCGTTCTTGGCGCCGTCGGCGTCCATCGCGATTTCGATCATCGCGACTTCGAAATTCTTCCCGGTGTCCGCGAAGTCGTGCGCATCACGCAGCCCTTCAAACTCGCCAGCCGCGCCTTCAAACCCCAGGGCACCATCGTTGACTTGGGCAAAGGCGTCAAAATCGGCGGCCCGGAAGTCGTGGTCGCGGCCGGACCATGCTCGGTCGAATCCCGCGAACAAATCCACGCCGTAGCCGGAGCCGTCGCCAAAGCCGGTGCAAAAATCCTGCGCGGCGGCGCCTTCAAGCCGCGCACCTCGCCCTACGCCTTTCAGGGCCTCGGCGAAAAGGGTCTGCAAATGATGCGCGAAGCCGCCGACAAGTTTGGCCTCTTCGTCGTCAGCGAAGTGATGGACCCATCGCAAATTCCGATGATGAGCGGCTACGTGGACATCTTCCAGGTCGGCGCGCGCAACATGCAGAACTATTTCCTGCTCCGCGCCCTCGGCGAAATCCAGAAGCCGGTGCTGCTCAAGCGCGGCATGTCCGCCACCATCGAGGAACTTCTCCTCAGCTCCGAATACATCCTCGCCGGCGGTAATTACAACGTCATCCTCTGCGAGCGCGGAATCCGCACTTTCGAAACGTATCTCCGCAATACGCTCGACATCGCCGCCATCCCGGTCATCCAGAAGCTCTCGCACCTGCCCATCGTCGCCGATCCTTCCCACGGCACCGGACGCCGCGACAAAGTCGGCGCCATGGCCCGCGCCGCCGTTGCCGCCGGAGCCGACGGCCTCCTCATCGAAGTCCACAACGATCCCGACCACGCCCTTTCTGACGGCGCACAATCGCTCGAGCCTACGCAGTTCGCGCAGCTCATGAGCGAAATCCGCATCATCGCCCCGGCCGTGGGACGCCGCGTTGCCTGACGATGGCTCATCTCATTCAACGCGTCGCGATCCTCGGCACCGGCCTCATCGGCGGCTCTTTCGGCAGAGCCTTACGCCGTTACACGCCGGACATGTATATCACCGGCTGGGATCGGGAAGACGTCGCGCAACAGCTTAAAACCTCAGGCGCGGTGAACGAATCCTTATCCGGCGCGATCGAGCCCGCTATTCGCGGCGCCGATCTCATCTATCTCGCGCTCCCCATCGGCGTCACACTCGATATTCTTCCCGAAGTCGCGCAAAACGCCGCGCCGCATGCGCTCGTCACCGATGCCAGCAGCACGAAACTGCGCATCTGCACCGCCGCCGCCGAACTATTTGAGGATGAAGAATCGACGCCGATTTTCCTGGGTGGCCACCCCATGACGGGAAGGGAACTCTCCGGCTTCGCGCAATCCGACGCTGACCTTTTCCAAAAGGCCACTTACGCGCTCATCGGCTCACCTGGGGAAGACCGCGACCCGCGCATCGTCGCGTTCACCAAGATTCTCGAAAAAATCGGCGCGCGCCCGCTGTGGCTCGGCGCTCAGCAGCACGATTACGCTGTCGGCCTCGCCTCGCACCTTCCGCAGCTCGCTGCCGTAGCCCTTGGCTCGTTCCTCTACGATCGCCTCGACGAAAACGGCCTGCCCATCACTCTCGCCGGCCCGGGCCTCCGCGATTCGCTCCGCCTCGCCGGTAGCTCCTACGCCACCTGGCGCGACATCGTCCTCACCAACAAGGAAGTTCTCTCCGCCGCCCTCGATCTTTACGCCCGCCGCCTCGACGACCTCCGCGACCGCCTCGGTTCCCGCGACCTCGAAGCCGACTTCGACGCCGCCAACGAACTCTACCGCCTCCTCCGCAGCTTGTAACGTAAGCCCATGCTCAAGAAAATCACGCTCCTCCGCGAAAAGGTCGAAGACTGGAAAAGGTATCCCTTCTGCGTTCCGGTCATCCGCAATCTCGAATCGCTATTGTTTCCTGCAAGGATTACTTTTTTTGCCGGTGAGAATGGCAGTGGGAAATCGACTTTGCTGGAGGCCATAGCGGCGCACTATGGCTTTGGCCGTGAAGGTGGAACGCGCAATTTCACTGTTAACACAACGGACAGCAATCAGTCCGTAGATCCTTTGATCCGAGCGTTGCGGCTTTCCTTTGATAAAAGGACGGGCGAAGGCTTTTTTCTAAGGGCGGAGAGCTTTTTTAATGCCGCCAGCTACGTCGATCAGTTGGGCCTGGCTGAATACTACGGAGGGCGAAGTCTTCACGAACGCTCCCACGGAGAGTCCTTCTTCACGCTCTTGCAGGAAAAATTCCGAAGAAACGGGCTGTTTTTATTGGATGAGCCCGAGGCAGCGCTGTCTCCTCAACGACAACTGGCCTTTCTTGTCCTTGTTCATGACACGCTTCGGAAATACAAAGACGCGCAGTTCATCATTTCGAGTCATTCGCCCATTCTTCTGGGCTACCCCGAGGCTCAAATCATCTCTTTCGATCACGAAAAGCTTCAAGAGATTCCGTATGAAGAACTTCCAGCGGTGCAAATTGCACGAAGGTTCCTAAATAGCCGCGACAGTTTCTTGCAAAACCTCTTGGGCAAATCCGGTTCGCTATTTTAGTTAAATCGAGAGTAGGTGAGGGCTGCTTCGACATCAGCGGCCGTCAGAGCTGGATAGCTGCGAAGAATTTCTTCGTGTGTTATTCCAGCAGCGACATTGTCTACAATCGCAGACACGAGCACCCGCGTCCCACGGATGCATGCGCGACCGTGGCACACCGCCGGATTAACGCTGATCCGTTCTGTCCAATTCTGCATGCTCTATTCTTACCACTTTGCCCTATTGTGGGCTAGTTTTTAGAAGCCGCCGCCTCTTCCTTCACGTACGCCGGGCTCAATGTCCCCTTCTTCTTCGCAATGTCAATCAGCGTCGGATAAAACTGCACGAACGTCGTGTCCACCGCCGTGTGCTGCGCGTGGCACGAATAACACTCCATCTCCGTCGGGAACGCCTGCGCCGTCGGCTTACCGTCAAACCCGAAAAACGCCCATTTCCCCGGAAACCGGCTTTCATCCTTCACGTGGACTTCCTGCCCCATTAGCTCCGTCGTCTGGTAATGGCCGGACTTGTTAATCGCCGATTTCGTCGCCGCCTTGCGCACTTCCAGCACCAACATGGTTTTGTCCGGCCAGGTCCCATTGGCCACGAAATATTTGTACGCCTCCGGATTCACAAACACGTTGTCGAACATCGAATGCCCCGCCATGTTCAAGTCCGGCCGGTAGCTCATATCAATACCGCTGGTCAGGTAAATCCACTCCCGGTAATTCTCTGGGAACTTCAATTGCCCATCCGCCGTATATTGCGGCACATTCGCCGGAGTTGCCCCTCCCTGGTTCGCCGGAGCCCATGCTACTCCGATAATTAACAGCGCCAACGCCGTGCCTGCGATTCCAGACATCGATTTCATAACCCTTCCTTTTCCTGACCACCCTTGACCGAGTCTTTAGACGGCCGAATCCGCCAAATGCCGCCCTTTCCAGCTACGTACTTTGCATCGAAATGTTCGACGATTCAACCTACTCCCAAGCCCACACGACTTGGAGTACACTTTTCTGCGAATTATACGGAACGATTCCATGGACAAACGCATTACCTCTCCCGACGCCGCCATTGCCAACCTGCGCGACGGCATGACCATCCTCATGGGCGGCTTCGGCCTCTGCGGCATTCCCGAAAATCTCATCGACGCCGTCCGTCGCAAGGGTACCAGGGATCTCACCGTCGTCAGCAACAACGCCGGAAGCGACGACTTCGGCATCGGCCTCCTCCTGCAGACGCGCCAGGTCAAGAAAATGATCTCCACCTACGTCGGCGAAAACAAACTCTTCGAGCAACTCGTCCTCTCCGGCGAATTGCAGGTGGAACTCAATCCCCAGGGTACGCTCGTTGAACGCCTCCGGGCCGGCGGCGCCGGCATCCCCGCCTTCTACACGCCCACCGGCTACGGCACCATGGTCGCCGAAGGCAAGGAAACCCGCGAATTCGACGGCCGCCACTACGTCCTCGAACGCGCCCTCCGCGGCAATTTCGCCTTCATCAAAGCCTGGAAGGGCGACCGCTGGGGCAATCTCCTTTACCGCAAGACCGCGCGCAACTTCAATCCGCCGATGGCCACCGCCGCCGACTTCGTCATCGCCGAAGTCGAACAACTCGTCGAACCCGGCGACCTCCCGCCCGACCAGGTCCACACCCCCGGCATCTACATCGACGCAATCTTCGAAGGCGCAAATTACGTCAAGCGCATCGAAAAGCGCACGGTTCGGAAAGAATGAGGACGAGCTTACAATGAATTTATTTGAGACCTACACGCGATCACAACGCGAGAACTTGGCTTCTTGGCTGTTCGCGATTCTCGTCGCACTGATGTGCATTATGTTCGGTTCGGCATGGGTGGGATTCCTCCGCGCCTACTTGCCAACCTTGCAGATGCTAAGTCAGACGGTGAACAAGGAGCTTTCGTGGCCGGTACGTTTCTTGCTTGCGACTCACTCGTGGCTTCTGCCACTTTTCTTTTATTGCGCTGCGGTTATAACGATCGTCAAGGAAGGTCTGATTCGCGATTCGCGTAAGAATCGAATTTGGAATACTGTAGCCTTTGTGGTCGTTGCTATTGTTGTAGGCCTAGCTGAACTTGCACTGTATTTGCAGAGTGCACATTTGGCGAAGGTGTCGCAGCATTGAAGACGGTTCCGGACCAGCTTATGACGCTAAGTGACGATCAAAAACGCGAACGCATCGCCCGCCGCATCGCGCGGGAACTCCGCGACGGCTACTACGTGAACCTCGGCATCGGCATGCCCACGCTGGTCGCCAACTTCGTGCCGCCCGGGATGGAGGTCGTCCTGCAATCGGAAAACGGCATGCTCGGCGTCGGCCCCTATCCGCTCGACTCCGAAGTCGATGCCGACCTCATCAACGCGGGCAAGGAAACCGTCACGGAACTCCCCGGCACCTGCTATTTCTCCTCCGCCGATTCATTCGCCATGATTCGCGGCTCGCACGTGGACCTCACCGTCCTCGGTGCGCTGCAAGTGGATGAAAAGGGCACTCTCGCTAACTGGGCCATCCCCGGCAAAATGCTCAAAGGCATGGGCGGCGCGATGGATCTGGTCGCCGGAGCGAAGCGCGTCTTCATCGCCATGGAACATGCCACCCGCGACAACAAGCCCAAAATCCTGAAAAAATGCACCCTCCCGCTCACCGGCGTCGAAGTCGTGGACCACATCGTCACCGAACTCGCCTTCCTCGACGTCACCCCGCAAGGCCTGCTCCTCCGCGAACTCGCGCCGGATGCCACCCTCGAACAAGTACAAGCCGTCACCGAGCCGCACCTCCATCTCCCCCCCGGCGGCCCCGCCGTCATGCCCGTCTAACAATCGTCTCTCAAACACAGGAAAGGGAAGGATCTCGCGATGAAACCCAAAACGATCTATCTGATCTTGTGCGTCGTTGGCTTCGCCGTGCCGTACGCCGCGTTCGTCCCTTGGGTCGCTCAACACGGACTCGACCTGCGCCTCTTCGCGCAGCAAATGTTCGCCAACCGCATCAGCACCTTTTTCAGCCTCGACGTCATCGTTTCCGCCGTCGTTCTTCTCCGCTTTGCCGCCGGCGAATCGGCTCGTCTCCGCATTCCCCGCCGCTGGCTGGTTCTTCTCGCCACTTTACTCGTCGGCGTCTCGCTGGGCCTGCCCCTGCTCCTCTACATGCGCGAGAAGCAACTGGAACATCAGCCCACTATGACGTAAGTGTTTGGAAACTCCCCGCGCGCTGCCGCTGCAACGTTCGCCCGCCTAAGGTAACTTGGAGCTATACAGGTAAACATCCGTGAACCCCAATTCCATCGTCATCGTCAGTCTGCATACGCCCAAGGAAAAAGTCTGGGGCATCCTGCTCGAAATCAACACCAGCGGGGTCACCATGCGCGGCATCGACATCAATTCGTTCGATCACTTCGTCAGCCAGATCAACTCGCTCGAAGCCGAGCGCGTCGGCCTTCCCACGATTTTCTTTCCCATGACCCGCGTCGAGCGCATATCCCTCGATGAGCCTTCCGGTTCCATCCCTTCCATGGCCGAACTCTTCCAGCGCAAAATCGGCCGCTCCCTCATGGACTACCTCTCCCAATTCGCCTAGCCGATTCCGAATTCCCGTGTAACACAGGCTTCAGCCTGTGTGCCGCCGAAGCCAACCCATTCCCAACCGAAAGCTCGCAAATGAAAAACCACAAGCTGAAGCCTGTGCTACTGACTCTTTCAACTTTTAACTTTGAACTTTTGACCTTAAACTCTTTCCAATGAAAGGCCGCATCTGGACCGTACCCAACCAAATCACCTTCCTCCGCCTCGGCTTCCTGCCGCTTTTCCTGATTCTGATTTTCTATGAAAAGTACGCGTGGGCCCTGCTTGTTCTTTTCGTCAGCGCCGCCACCGATGCCCTCGACGGCCTGCTCGCCCGCCGCCTCGACCAGAAATCTGCGCTCGGCGCCTATCTCGACCCCATCGCCGACAAGCTTCTTCTCAGTTCGTCCTTCGTTGTCCTGGCCATGGAAAAACAGATCGAATGGTGGCTCACCATTCTCGTCATCAGCCGCGACATCCTTCTCCTCGTCGTCGCCGCCGTCATCCTCATCATCCAGGGCTACCGGCCCTTTCCTCCGAGTCTTCTCGGCAAAGCCACCACCTTTTTCGAAATCGCCCTGGTCTTCTTCACTCTGCTTGGCGCCGCCTATCCCGATGCTCGTATCACCGCCCTGCTCCACTACCTCGGCTACGCCGTCTGCGCCTTCGTCGTCATCTCCGGCTTCCACTACGCCGTCACCGTCGCCCGCCGCCTCCACCACTCCACGTAAAAATGAAATGGCCAACTCTTAGGCCGGCCACAGGAAGAAAATGTGTGCTCAAAGGGGTGCTGCACCCTCCGCCTTTGCGGGAGGGGATTTTTCTTTTCTTCCTCAGCTGTGGTTCTTTACATCGGCAGCGGATCCCGGTAGTGGATCGCCATAAACACAAAACACGCCAACGTTATTAGTCCCGCCAGCCATCCGAGCGCGTACGCCCGTGTCGTCTCCGGACCACTCATCGGCGTCCGGTCCGCAAACAACTTGCCCAGCGCGAAACCCGCGGCCAAGCCCCCGGCATGCGCAATGTTGTCAGTCTGTAACCCGGAAAATAGCAGCCCGATTGCGAAAATCGTGACCACCCAGGAAATTAGCCGCGACCTCAGCTCCCGCATGTACGTTCCACCGCGTTTGGTGGTGATGGCGATCAACAGCCCGATCAGGCCGAGAATGGCCCCGCTGGCCCCGATGGAAAAATGCCCCGTCAGCGCGCTGACCAGGAAACTTACGGTTCCCATCACCGTATACAGAAACAAATATCGCGCCGACCCGTACACCTCTTCCACAATCGGCCCCAAATCCAAAAACACCATCATGTTGAATCCGATGTGAATCAACCCGCCATGCAGATACATTGCGGTGATCAGCCGGTACCACTCGTGTCCAAGGAAAATGCTGGAGGGATAAGAAGCGCCCAGCCGCAGCAAGGTCTCTCCGTTCATTCCCCACAATATACTCAATCCCCCGTATTTCCCCGCTTGCATCGTTCCCATCAACTCGGCGGCGAACATCACGATGTTCACGATCAGAATTGCCACGGTCACCGGCGCGTGCCCGCCAAAAAATTCCGCCAGCCCCTTGCTCCACGCTGCCAGCCCGAACCGCAAATTCGCTCCGCACTGGTGGCAGCGCGTCGCGTTAATGCCCACCAGCGCGCCGCACGCCGGGCACAATTGCGGCCGCTTCTCTCCTCCGCCAAACATCCCGCCGAACATCTGCTTCCAGCGGTCCACTCGATATTGCCAACGATAGGGAAGGGCCAACACTCCTCCTTGCATGCACTTTTGCGCGTTCCTATAATACCGGAAACACCGTTTGCCGTTCGTGACAGCGGCCTGGGGGAAGCATGGACAAGTTCGAAGACATGGGCAAGCGCTTGGACGAAGAATTGGCGCGCCTTCGCAAGTACGTCGAAGAAGAAGTCGCTCCCGCTACTGAAAAACGCACCGCTCAGGTACTACGCGAAGCCGCCGAAAAACTTTCAGAAGCTGCACGCAAAATTGAAGCTCGCGTCGCCGCCCGCACCGCCCAGGATTCCCCCGAACCGAAACCGTGACCCCGGCCCGACTCCGCGCCTCCGCCGTGCTGTTTGTCGCCGCGCAAATCCTGCTCGGGTGCGCGGCCAAGCATCCCATAGCGAACCGCCAACCTGCTCCAACTCCTCCGGCCACGACTCCCGAGGAAACCGCCGAATCCGCAAAGCGCGAAACGTCTGTCTCTCCATCGCCGCCAGCGCACCCGAAAGGCTCGAAAACGCCCCCGGCCCCCGTCGGCTACACCGAAGAGGGCAACGCCTCCTGGTACGGCAACCCGTTCAACGGTCGCCACTCCTCCAACGGCGAAATCTACGACATGTACAAGCTCACCGCCGCGCACCGCACCCTTCCTTTCGATACCATGGTGCGCGTCACCAATCTCGACAACGGCAAATCCACCACCGTGCGCATCACGGACCGCGGCCCCTTCGTCGCCAATCGCATCATCGATCTTTCGCTCGCCGCCGCCCGCGAAATCGAATCTATCGGCCCGGGCGTCGTCCCAGTTCGCCTCGAAGTCTTGGGCAACGTGGACGTCACCGCCGGCTTCTTCACCGTACAGGTCGGCGCCTTCAAGGATCCCGCTAACGCCAATCGCCTCCGCGACCGCCTCAGCCTTAGCTACTCTCCGGTCTTTATTCAGCTGTATGATTCTCCCGACGGCACCTTCTACCGCGTGCGCGTCGGCAAGATTTCCGGCGAAGAGGCGGCGCAGGACTTCGGCGAAAAGCTCCGCAACACCGAGGGCTTCACGCCTTTCGTCGTTCGCCTCGACGAAAATGGCCCTTCAGGAGTCAGGTAAAATGGACCCCAACTGCCTCTTCTGCAAAATCGGTGCAAAACAAATTCCCGGTAAGCTCGTCTATGAGGACAATGACGTTTTCGCCTTCGAAGACATCAGCCCGCAAGCCCCCACGCACATCCTTATTTGCCCGCGAAAGCACTTCGCCGCGCTACAGGACGCCCATCAGGGCGATGCCGCCCTCCTTGGCAAGCTCCAACTCGTCGCCGCCAAGCTGGCCACCGAACGCGACCTGCTCTCCGGCTATCGTACCGTCTTCAACAACGGCAGCGGCGCCGGACAGTCCGTCTTCCACTTGCACCTGCACCTCCTCGGTGGACGCCACTTCCGCTGGCCACCCGGCTAGCCGAGTAGCAGAGGCTTCGGCCTGTGTCTTCGGCGCTGCCTGCAGGGCCCGCTTTTTGAAGCGCGTTGTCTTCGTCCCGGACGGTTTTCCACGCGGGTTGCTCCCCCACGATCAACTTTCAGGCGTTGTCATCCTGAGTCGCGCCTTTTGCGTTGAAGGATCTCAACGTAAACTTTATCGGAGCTTTTCCGCTGAGCAGTTTCCTAGGAGCGCCATGTCACTTCGAGTCAAAGCGTATGCCGCCGCAATCGCCGCAATCCTTGCCAGCCTTGTCCCACTCACACATGCTCAACAGCCCGCCGCCCCCGGCGAACTCACCATCGCGCGCATCTTCGGCACTCCCTCTCTCGGCGGTCACCTCAACGCAGGTCTCGCCTGGGCTCCAGACGGCAAGCGCCTCACCTACGTGGAAACCACTGGCAGCGGCAAAGCCACGCGCCATGCTCTTTGGGTCGTGGATGCCGCCACCGGCCAGCGCTCCATCCTCGTGGACGGCGAAAAGTGGGAAGCCGCGCTCGCGAATCCCACGGAAAGCAAATCGCAAGCCACGGGCCTTGGCCGCCATGCGCCTCCGCTCTATCAGTGGGCTCCCGCAGGCGACGCCATCCTCTTCCAGGGCCCCACATCGCTCGCTTGGTACGATCTGAAATCCCAATCCAGCCGAGTCCTCGTCTCCGGCAAGCAGGAACTCGCGAACCCCAAAATCTCACCCGACGGAAAATATGTGAGCTTTGTCCGCGTACACAATGTCTGGGTGGTCAGCACCGCTGACGGCAAGGAACACGCCCTCACCCAAGGGGGCACCGAGGAAATTCGCAAAGGCGAACTTGACTGGGTCTATCCCGAAGAACTCGATATCACCACTGCCTACTGGTGGTCACCCGACTCCTCTTCGGTTGCTTTCCTCGAAATGGACGAACGCAAAGTCACGCAATTTCCTCTTGTCGATTTTGAGTCCTACAGTGGCGAGGCCGATATGGAGCGCTACCCGGTTCCCGGCGGCGCGAATCCCACCGTGCATGTCTATGTTGTTCCTGCAGCAGGTGGCACTCCACACCTCATGGATACCGGGGCCGAAGCCAACAACTACCTTCCACGCGTCAACTGGCTGCCAAACTCCAGGCAACTTGCCATTCAGCGCCTCAATCGCGAGCAAAACGTACTCGATCTCCTGCTGGCGGACGCCTCGACCGGTAACTCCAAAACAATTCTCACCGAAAAGGATCTCTACTGGATCAACATCAGCGACGATCTCCACTTCCTGAAGGACTCCAACCGTTTTCTCTTGTCCAGTGAGCGCTCCGGCTACCGTCATCTCTATCTATACGATCTAAGCGGCAAACAACTCGCCCAGCTCACCAAGGGCGATTGGGAGATCACGCAAGTGAATGCCGTGGACGAAGCCAGCAGCGTCGTCTATTTTGGAGCCACGGAAAAATCTCCTCTCGAACGCCACCTCTATCGCGTCTCCTTCGACGGCTCGCATTTTGCCCGCATCACCAAAGAAGACGGCACGCACGGCATCCTCTTTTCTCCCGACGCTAAGTCCTACGTGGACACCTACTCCAATGTCATGACTCCGCCGCGCCGCGACACGTATTCCACCGGCGGCACAAAGCTCGCCACGCTCGAAGAAAACAAAGTCCCGGAGCTCGCCGAATTTCATCTTTCCCGGGTCGAATTCTTTACCATCCAATCGCACGACGGCATGACCCTCAACTGCTCCATGATCAAACCCCCGAATTTCGACCCCTCCAAAAAATATCCGGTCATAACCTACACCTATGGCGGCCCGCACGCCCAGGTGGTCCTCAACGCCTGGGGCCGTGCGGGAAGCTTCCTTTGGCACCAGATGATGGCGCAAAAGGGCTACATCATTTTCTCGCTGGACAATCGCGGCTCCGCCGGACGCGGCCACCTCTTCGAAGAGCCCATCCACTACCGCCTCGGCGCGCAGGAACTTTCCGACCAGCGCGATGGCGCGGCCTGGTTGCGCAATCAACCTTACGTTGACCCGAACCGTATCGGTATCTGGGGCTGGAGCTACGGCGGCCACATGATCCTTCACGCGATGTTTGAAGCGGGGGAAATCTACAAGGTAGGATTTGCCGGTGGCCCGGTCACCGACTGGCATTACTACGACACGATCTATACCGAGCGCTATCTCGGCCTGTTGCCTCTCCGGGAAGAAAGCTACCAGGAATCCTCGCCCATCAAGAACGCCGATTACCTCAAGGGCAAACTGCTTATCGCCCACGGCACTGGCGACGACAACGTCCACTACTCCAACACCCTCGCCCTAATCAACGATCTCATTCGCGATGGAAAATACGTCGAAGTGATGGCCTTCCCCGGCCGCGGTCACGGCGTCAGCGATGTCCCAGCCCAGCGCCTTCTCTGGGAGCGCGTCACCAAATTCTTCCTCGATAATCTGTGACGTCGCGGCCGGCCCGAAGGTCGACTCTGTTTTTTTCTCTTCACTCTTCTGTGTAGCGCTTCGTCCCATCGCATTCAGGGCGGTGCATGTCATCCTGAGGGCTGCGCTATTTGCAGCCTGAACGATCTCAACGTACAGTCAACACCCGATTCTTCAACCGCATCGCGGCATTACTTCGCTTCCAAATCCACGTCCTTCAGCGGCAAATCCCAATGCGCATCCAGAATCTCAAACCGCCGCTGCTCTTCCTTCCAATATGCCTCCTGATCCGGGTACATCTGCTTGATCAGTGCCTTCGAATCGAAATCGTCATGCGCCACGGTCGCATTCTTGTAAACGATCGTCACCCGGTAATCCCAGCGTCCATCTTCCGTCGGGTGATAGAACGGTGCCACCGCCGTTACCTTCAGCAGCCGCCCCAGCTCCACTTCTTTCTTTAGAACGGGATAATGATTCTTGCGGAAGAGCGCGATGAACTCATCCGCATGTCCCCATTTCGCTTTGTAGTAATACTCCACCACGAACGGCTTGTCCTTCCCGTCCATGCTCTGCGCCGAGGTACGTCCCCCGAAGCCCACCACGAAAATCGCCAGCACCATCAGCAGAACAAACCACAAAACCGTCCGCACTCGAGTTGCACCCTTCATAAATACCCCCATTCGTGATGCGCGAATTCTACCGTGTTTTCTGCG
>Ga0335069_10002835_pt1 | contig 26496 bp, 22 predicted proteins | sample Lox_Sample_11_FD_206714 | JGI IMG/M metagenome (GOLD analysis project Ga0335069, IMG submission 206714) | Soil microbial communities from Loxahatchee National Wildlife Refuge, Florida, United States - Lox_Sample_1.1 | ecosystem: Environmental > Terrestrial > Soil > Wetlands | place: USA...
AAGCTGCTGCGCGTGCTCGAGACCGGCGCCTTCGAGCGGCTCGGCAGCAGCACGACGCGCCGCGTCAAGGTGCGGCTGATCTTCGCGACCAACGCGGACCTGAAGGCGGCGCTGCGTGCCGGGACCTTCCGCGAGGACCTCTACTACCGGATCAACGTCATCGAGCTCAAGGTCCCGCCGCTGGCCGCGCGGCCGAGCGACATCCTGCCGCTCGCGCGCCACTTCCTCGCGCCCGGCTTCGCGCTCGACGCCTCCGCCGAGCGCGCACTCGTCGCACACCCGTGGCCCGGGAACGTCCGCGAGCTCAGGAACGCCGTGCAGCGCGCGTGCCTGCTGGCGCGCGAGCCCGTGCTCTCGGCCGCCGCGCTCGGGCTCGAGAGCGCGAGCGAGGGCGCCGAGCGCGAGCCCGAGCCCGACGAGATCCGCGCCGCGCTCGCCCGCGCCGGCGGCGTCGTCGCGCGCGCGGCGCGCGAGCTCGGGCTGACGCGCCAGTCGCTGTACCGGCGCATGGGCAAGCTCGGCATCGAAGGACACTGAGAGGAGCGCCGATGGAACGCTTCACGATCTCGCTCGACGACGAGCTCGCGCGCGAGTTCGACGCCTTCATCGCCGCGCGCGGCCACGAGAACCGCAGCGAGGCGGTCCGGGATCTCATCCGCGCGCGGCTCGAGGCCGAACGCCAGACCGACAGCACCGGGCACTGCGTCGCGAGCCTCTCGTACGTCTACAACCACCACGAGCGCGCGCTGACCGAGCGCCTCGCCGAGCACCAGCACGCGCACCACGACCTGACCGTCGCGAGCCTGCACGTGCACCTCGACCACGAGAACTGCCTCGAGAGCGTGATCCTGCAGGGGCCGACCGCGGCGGTGCGCGACCTCGCCGGGCGCCTGACGGCGGAGCCCGGCGTGCGCCACGGCGCGCTCAACGTCGTCAGCGTCGAGCGCGCCGAGAGGCACGTGCACGCGCCGTACGCGCCCGGCCGCCAGCCGCACCTGCACCTGAAACCCCGGTACTGAGCTGCGGAAAACCGAGTCGCCGCTGCGCCCACCCGGGCGTAGTATGAATTTCCGGGAATTCCTCATACCGGGGCCCGCGTGTCGTCCCTGCCGACCGATTTCAGCGCGCTGATGCTGGTCGTGTTCCTCCTCGGCGCACGCCACGGCCTCGATGCCGATCACCTCGCGACGATCGACGGCCTGACCCGCGTCGGCAGCCGCGGGGGCGTGCGCCACGCGCGCTACTCGGGCGTGCTCTTCTCGCTCGGCCACGGGACGGTCGTCGTCGCGATCGCGGCGCTCGTGGGGCTCTGGTCGGCACGCTGGCACACGCCCGCCTGGCTCGAGGTCAGCGGCCTGTGGATCTCGGTGTTCTTCCTGACGCTGCTCGGCCTGCTGAACCTCGCGGCGGTCGCGAGCGCGCGGCCGGGCGAGGTCGTGGCGCCCGTCGGCCTGAAAGGGCGCTTCCTCGGCCGGCTGGCGCGCGCCGAGCGGCCGTGGACCGTGCTCGCGATCGGTGCGCTCTTCGCGCTGTCGTTCGACACGATCAGCCAGACGGCGCTGTTCGCGGTCGCCGGGTCGCGCTTCGGGGGCCTCGCGAACGCGCTGGTGCTCGGCGCGAGCTTCCTGATCGGCATGCTGCTGACCGACGGCTGCAACGGGCTGCTGATCGCGCGACTCCTCGACCGCTCCGACGAGCTCGCGCGGGTCGCCTCGCGGGTCATGGGACTCGCGGTCGGCGTCTCGAGCCTCGCGGTCGCGGCGCTCGCGGTGGCACGCGCGCTCGCGCCGGCGCTCGATGCCTGGAGCGCCGAGCGCGAGCTCCTGATGGGCGGCGGGGTCATCGCCACCGTCGGCCTCGCGTTCCTCGGCGGCGTCTGGCTCGCGCGGCGCCGCGCAGCGATCGCCTGAGGCCGGACTCGCGGCGGCGGGGGCGCGCGGCTATGCTCGCCGCGCCATGGACAGCAGCCGTTTCTCGTTCGCCGGGCTCCTGGCGCTCGCGCTCGGCGGGGCGCTCCTCGCCGGCGTCGGGCTCGCGCTCCTCGTAAGCCGCGTGCTTGCGAACCCGTGGCTGGCCGCGTCCGCGGCGCTCGCGCTCGGGCTGCCGCTCGCGGTGGCCGCGGCGCGCGCGCTCGGCAAGCCGTGGATCCGCTTTCTGGGCGCGCTCGCCGACGGGCTCGCGAGCCTCAAGGACGGCGACTTCAGCCTGAACCTCGCGCGCCCGCGCGGGCTCCCGGAGGCCGATGCACTCGCGCGCGCCTACAACGGCCTCGGCGAGCGCTTCCGGGCCGAGCGCCAGACGCTGGTGCAGCGCGAGCTGCTGCTCGACACGGTGATCCAGGCGACGCCGCTCGCGATCGTGCTCACCAACGACGCGGGCCAGGTGATCTACGCCAACCTCGCCGCGCGGCGGCTGTTCGGCGCCGGCCGGCCGCTCGAGGGCGAGGGCTTCAACCGGCTGGTCGAGGCGGCGGACGCCGCGCTCCAGGAGGCGATCGCCGGCGGACGCGACACGCTCTTCACGATGCGGGTGGGCGAGGAGGCGGAGATCTTTCACCTCAGCCTGCGGCACTTCGCGATGAACGCGCGCTCGCACCACCTGTACCTGCTGAAGCAGCTGACGCGCGAGCTCAACGCGCAGGAAGTCGCGACCTGGAAGAAGGTGATCCGGGTCATCGCCCACGAGCTCAACAACTCGCTCGCGCCGATCTCCTCGCTCGCGCACTCCGGCCGCGCGCTCGCGGCGGCGCCCGACCCGGCGGCGCTCGAGCGGGTGTTCGGCACGATCGCCGAGCGCGCGCAGCACCTGCACCGCTTCATCGACGGCTACGCGCGCTTCGCGAAGCTCCCGCAGCCGCGCCCCGAGGCGGTCGCGTGGGCGCCGCTCGCCGAGCAGCTGAGGGCGACGGTCGGGTTCGCGCTCGCCGCGCCGCTCCCCGAGGAGGCCGGCTGGTTCGACCCGGCGCAGATCGGCCAGGTGCTGATCAACCTGCTGAAGAACGCCCACGAGTCCGGATCGCCACCCGTCGCCGTGACGCTCGCGGTGACGCGCGGCCGCGGGGGATTCGAGATCGTCGTCGCCGACCGCGGCACCGGCATGTCGCAGGCGGTGCTCGAGCACGCGCTGGTGCCGTTCTACTCGACGAAGCCGCAGGGAACGGGCCTTGGTCTCACGCTCAGCCGCGAGATCGCCGAGGCGCACGGCGGACGACTCGAGCTGATCGCGCGGGACGGTGGCGGGACCGAGGTCCGGCTGTGGCTGCCGGCGCCGCGCTCGCCCCAGCCGCTTGACATAAATCCTCACGCAAAAGAGTCGAGACGCGGTTAGGGGAATCACCTAATATTGCGCGCCTCGACGGGGGCCCACACTCCCCTGCCGCCCCTCGCCAGGATCGCTCCATGAAGTCTCTCGATGCGCTGACCCGCTTTGCGACCGTGTCGTTCCCGAACGACGCGGCCAGCGACGACCGCCGCCCCAGCGGGGCCGCGGCCGCCGTCGAGCCCGCCCCCCGGCCCAGCGGTTGGGATCCGTTCGAGGTCTGGCGCACCCGGGTCCGTGACGCGCGTCGAGACGGGACCTCCAACTCCGACGGCTGAGCAAACCGAGGGTCATTTCGTGCGCCGGTGCGCAGTCCGGCGCACCTCGCCCAGTGTCTACTGGACATATTCGAGCAGCCTTCGAGGACGGGCCGCGCCTGCGGCAGCCCCTTTGAATCCCGACGAGACCCAGAGCCTGGTGATCGACGAATCCGCAGCGGCACGCCAGCTGCGGGCCGGATTCCCGTGGCTGAAATTCGAGGACGACCTCGAGCACGTGTTCCGCCGCGAGCAGGCGCGCGCGCAGCTGCCGCAGATCCGGTTCAACCTGTACCTCGGCGCGGCGCTCGTCGTCGGCTTCGCGCTCCTCAACCTGCTCGTCGTGCACGCCGGGAACCAGGTCCCGATGACCGTGCTGCAGTTCGGGCTGCTGTTGCCGGTGGTGGCCGTCGCGATCGGCTTCACGTACCACCCGAACGCCCACCGGATCTACCCGCGGGTCGCGGCGCTGCTCGCGCCGATCGCCGGGATCGCGGTGGTCGCGATCGAGATCAAGGCGGCGCAGGCAGGCGTGCAGAGCGTGTTCGTCAGCGTCGTGCTGGCGTCGGTCTACATCTACTTCCTCTTCGGGCTCCTCTTCTACCAGGCGCTGCGCGCCAACCTGATCATCTGGAGCGCCTACCTCGCCTTCGGGCTCGTGGGCTCGGTGCCGGAGACGACGCTCCTCTACAACGCGCTGGTGCTGCTGATCGCGAACATCATCGGCGCGACCACCGCCTACACCTTCGAGACCGAGATCCGCACCCACTTCCTCGAGCAGCGCATGCTCGAGGAAACCGCGGCGCGCGACGGGCTCACCGGCATCTACAACCGCCGGCGCTTCGACGAGCACCTCGAGACCGTCTGGCAGCTCGCGCAGCGCGAGGGCGTGACGCTGGCACTGCTGCTGGTCGACATCGACTTCTTCAAGCGCTTCAACGACCACCACGGGCACCAGGCGGGCGACGAGTGCCTGCGGGCGGTGGCGGGGGCGCTCAGGCGCGCCGCGCGCCGGCCGCTCGACATCGTCGCGCGCTACGGTGGCGAGGAGTTCGCGATCATCCTCTACGACCCGTCGCGCCAGTACCTGCAGGAAATCGGCCACCGGATCCACGCGAACATCGCCGCGCTCGCGATCCCGCACGGCGACTCGAGCGTTGCGCCGCTCTTGACCGTCAGCGTCGGCGTCGCCTACGTCGCGCCGACCCTCGAGCGCAGCACGCAGGGCTTCGTGCAGCTCGCCGACGAGGCGCTCTACGACGCCAAGGCCGACGGGCGCAACCGCTCGGTGTTCAGCGAGGCGGCCTACGACTCGCTCGAGACCGGCTCGTTCCGCAAGAAGCGGCGCCTCGTCGGCTGACGCTCAGCCGAGGAGCGGCAGGCTCCGGCGCCGCGTGCCGCTGAGCCGGTAAAGCGCGTTCGCGACCGCCGGCGCGACCGCCGGCACCGGCGGCTCGCCGGCCCCGCCGACCGGCTCCGCCGGGCTCTCGAGCAGGATCACGTCGATCGACGGCGCCTCCGCGATCGTGAGGAGCGGATAGCCGTCGAAGTTCGACTCGCGCGCGCGGCCGGCCTCGAGCGTGACCTTCTCCCGAAGCGCCGCCGAAAGCCCCATCGTGATGCCGCCCTCGACCTGCGCGCGCACGAGCGCGGGGTTCACCGGGGTTCCGCAGTCGAAGGCGCACGAGATCCGCCGCACCCGCGGGACGTTGCCCGCCGCGCGCTCGACCTCGGCGACCATCGCCACCACGGTCCGCCAGCCCGCGAACGCCGCGATGCCGAGCGCGCGGCCGCCCGGCCGCGACCAGCCGGCGCGCTCGGCGACCGCGGCGAGCGCGCGCTGCGTGCGCGGCTGGCGCGCCGCGAGCTTCAGCCGGTAGGCGAGCGGGTCCTGGCCCGCGCGCTCGGCGAGCTCGTCGACGAAGCTCTCGAAGAAGAAGCACGTCAGGCTCGCGTCCACCGAGCGCCAGGCGCCGACCGGGATGGGCGACTCGTGCATCCCGCCCTCGACGATGAGGTTCTCGAGCCCGTACCACGGCGCCTCGAGGTCGTCGACGACGTGATCGTTGGTCGCCGCGGTGCGGGCGCGGATCGCGGTCGGCATGCCCTGCGGATCGAGCGCCGCGCGCAGCCACGCGCTCGCCGCCGGGCGGTAGAAGTCGTGCTGCAGGTCCTCGCCGCGGTCCCAGACGAGCTGCACCGGCGCGCCGGCGGCGCGCGCCACGAGCGCGGCCTGCACCGCGTAGTCGACCTTGAGCCGGCGGCCGAAGCCGCCGCCGATGCGCGTCGTGTGGATCTTGACGCGCGCCACCGGGATGCCGAGCGCCTTCGCGACCTCGCGCTGCGCATCGGTCTGGTGCTGCGTGGGCGTCCAGAGCTCGGCGCCGTCGGCGTTGACGACGGCGAGCGTGTTCTGGGGCTCCATCGTCGCGTGCGAGAGCAGCGGCCCGCGATAGCGCTGCTCGAACGTGACCGGGGCGGCGGCGAGCGCCTGGTTGATGCGCTTGCGCTCGGCCTCCGCCGCGCCGAGCTTGCCGACCGGATAGAGCTTCAGGTCGTCGCGCGCCAGCAGCGCGTCGAGCTCGGCGTCGAGCGCGGCCGTCGCGATCGTCCCGGCCGGCGGGTCCCACACGGGCGCGAGCGCCGCGAGCGCGCGCATCGCGTGCCAGGTGCTGTCGGCGACGACGGCGACCGCCGACTCGAGCCGCACGATCGAGCGCACGCCCGGCAGGTGCCTGGCCGGGGCCTCGTCGACCTCCTTCAGCCGGCCGCCGAACACCGGGCACTGCGCGATCGCGGCGTAGCGCTGTCCCGGGAGGCGCGTGTCGATGCCGTAGACGAGGCTCCCTTCGACGATCGCGCGCTGGCCCGGACGCGGCAGCGGCAGGCCGATGACCGTCCACTCGCTGCGGTCCTTGAGCGGCACGTCGGGCGGCAGCGCCTGACGCGCGGCCGCGGTCGCGAGCGTGCCGTAGCGCAGCCGGTCCCTGCCGTTCGGGTGCACGACGCTCCCGGCCTCGGTGCGGCACTCGTCGGGACGGACCGACCAGCGCTCGGCGGCCGCGGCGACGAGGAGCGCGCGCGCGGTCGCCCCGAGACGCCGCCAGTCGTCAAAGAGCGGGCGGATGCTCCCGGACCCTCCCGTGTAGAAGGAGTCCTTCATGAGATAGCGCGGCTCCATCGGCGCGGTCGTCGCCGTGAAGGCGCCGGGCGGAAGGTCGAGCTCCTCGGACACGATCTGCGTGATGCCAAAGAGCGTGCCCTGGCCGAGCTCGGTGAACGGCACCTCGAGCAGCGCCGTGTCGTCGGGGCGGATCGTGAGCCAGGGGTCGGGACGGTGCGCTGCCTGGCGCCAGCGCGTCACGAAGCCGAGCGCGAGCCCGGCGCCGGCGGTTGCCGAGAGCACCAGGAAGCGGCGGCGGTCGAGGCGCAGGTTCATGGGAGCTCCGGGCCCGATGCTCGCACTTTAAGACCGCGACCGCGCGTTGAACACCCGGCCGGGACGAACGCCGATGGCGTTCGCAGCGTCGCCCGGCACGGCTATGATGCACTGCAAAGACGGCCCCGGCGACGGGGGTCGGGGTTCGACGGGGCCACTTGATGACGACAGCGCGCGCGGCCGGCGGCCGCATCCATCGCCTCCTGATCGCGAACCGCGGCGAGATCGCGATCCGCGTGATGCGCGCGGCCAACGAGCTCGGCATCCGCACGGTCGCGATCTACTCGCGCGAAGACCGCTTCTCGCTGCACCGGACCAAGGCCGACGAGAGCTACCTCGTCGGCGAGGGCAAGGGCCCGGTCGAGGCCTACCTCGACATTGACGACATCGTGCGCACCGCCCGCGAGGCGCACTGCGACGCGGTGCACCCGGGCTACGGGTTCCTCGCCGAGAACCCGGAGTTCGCCGAGGCCTGCGCGGCATCCGGGCTCGCGTTCGTCGGGCCCTCGCCCGAGACGATGCGCACGCTCGGCAACAAGGTCGCGGCGCGCGCGCTCGCGACCGCCGCCGGCGTGCCGGTGATGCCGGCGACGGGCCCGCTGCCGGCCGACCCATCCGCGGCGGCGAAGCTCGCGCGCGAGGTCGGCTATCCCTCGATGCTGAAGGCGAGCTGGGGCGGGGGCGGGCGCGGCATGCGCGTGGTCGAGTCCGAGGCGGAACTGCCCGAGCTCGTCGCCGCGGCGCGGCGCGAGGCCAAGGCGGCTTTCGGCAACGACGAGGTCTACCTCGAGAAGCTGATCCGCCGCGCGCGCCACATCGAGGTGCAGCTCCTGGGCGATGCCCATGGCAACCTCGTGCACCTCTACGAGCGCGACTGCACCGTGCAGCGCCGCAACCAGAAGGTCGTCGAGCGCGCGCCAGCCGTGTTCCTCGATGCTGCCGGCCGCAGCGAGCTCTGCAACCACGCGCTCAAGATCGGGCGCGCGGCGCGCTACCGGAACGCCGGCACCGTCGAGTTCCTGCAGGACGCCGACACCGGCCGCTTTTACTTCATCGAGGTCAACCCGCGGATCCAGGTCGAGCACACGGTGACGGAGGTCGTGACCGGCATCGACATCGTGAAGGCCCAGATCCGGATCGCCGAGGGCGGCTCGCTCGGCAGTCCCCAGTGCGGCGTGCCGGCGCAGGACGAGATCCGGGTCTTCGGCCATGCGCTGCAGTGCCGGATCACGACCGAGGACCCCGAGAACAGCTTCATCCCCGACTACGGCACGATCACCGCCTACCGGAGCCCGGCGGGCTTCGGCATCCGGCTCGACGCCGGCACCGCGTACTCGGGCGCCTTCATCGGCCGCTACTACGACTCGCTGCTCGTGAAGGTGACGGCCTGGGCGCCGACGCCCGAGGAGACGATCCGGCGCATGCACCGCGCGCTGTGGGAGTTCCGGATCCGCGGCGTCACGACGAACCTGCGCTTCCTCGACCAGGTCATCAACCACCCGCGCTTCGCGACCGGCGACTACACGACGAAGTTCATCGACGGGACCCCGGAACTCTTTGACTTCCCGAAGCGCCGCGACCGGGCGACGAAGCTGCTGAACTTCGTCGGCGACCTGATCGTCAACGGCAACCGCGAGGTCAAGAACCGCCCGCGCCCGACGCGCCTCGCGCCGCCGCGCGTGCCGCGCGTGGAGCTGCCGCCGCTCGCGCCGGGCTCCAAGCAGCTGCTGGACGAGAAGGGACCGAAGGGCCTCGCCGACTGGATGCTCGCGAGCGAGCGGCTGCTCCTCACCGACACCACGATGCGCGATGCGCACCAGAGCCTGCTGGCGACGCGCCTGCGCACGCACGACATGAGCGCGATCGCGCCCTACTACGCGAGCCTCTTGCCCGAGCTCTTCTCGGTCGAGTGCTGGGGCGGGGCGACGTTCGACGTCGCGATGCGGTTCCTGAACGAGGACCCGTGGGAGCGGCTCGCGGAGTTCCGCGAGGCGATGCCGAACCTGCTGCTGCAGATGCTGTTCCGCTCGGCGAACGCGGTCGGCTACACGAACTACCCCGACAACGTCGTGCGCTACTTCGTCGAGCAGGCGGCGAAGAGCGGCGTCGACGTGTTCCGGATCTTCGATCCGCTGAACTGGATCGACAACATGCGCGTGTCGATCGACGCGATCGGCGCGACCGGCAAGGTCGTCGAGGCCGCGATCTGCTACACCGGCAACCTCACCGACCCCGCCGAGACGAAGTACGACCTCAAGTACTACGTCAAGCTCGCGCGCGAGCTCGAGAAGGCCGGGGCCCACGTGCTCGGCATCAAGGACATGGCGGGCCTGTGCCGGCCGTTCGCGGCGCGCAGGCTCGTCAAGGCCCTGAAGGACGAGGTCGCGATCCCGGTCCACTTCCACACGCACGACACGAGCGGCGTCGCGGCCGCGAGCGTGCTCGCCGCCGTCGAGGCCGGCTGCGACGCCGTCGATGCCGCGATCGACGCGATGAGCGGGCTCACCTCGCAGCCGAACCTGGGCTCGATCGTCGAGGCGCTGCGCCACACGCCGCGCGATCCCGGGCTCGACGCCTCGCACCTGCGGCTGCTGTCGTCCTACTGGGAGCAGGTGCGGCACTGCTACGGGGCGTTCGAGAGCGACATCCGCGCCGGCGCCTCGGAGGTCTACCTGCACGGGATGCCGGGCGGCCAGTACACGAACCTCAAGGAGCAGGCGCGCTCGCTGGGGATTGACGAGCACCGCTGGGGGGAGGTCGCGCGCGCCTACGCCGAGGTCAACGAGATGTTCGGTGACATCATCAAGGTGACGCCGAGCTCGAAGACCGTCGGCGACATGGCGATCATGATGGTGACGTCCGGGCTCACCCGCGCCGAGGTCGAGGATCCGGCGCACGAGATCGCGTTCCCGGAGTCGGTCGTGCAGTTCTTCCACGGCGACATCGGCCAGCCCTACGGGGGCTTCCCCAAGGCGCTGCAGAAGAAGGTGCTGGGCGCAAGGGCGCCGCTCAAGCAGCGGCCGGGCGAGGTGCTCGCGCCCGCCGACCTCGCCGCCGAGCGCGCCGCGGCCGAGGCCAGGGTCGGCCACGCGCTCACCGACACCGAGCTCGCCTCGTACCTGATGTACCCGAAGGTGTTCGTCGACTACGCGCGGGACCGCAACGCCTACGGCAACGTCGCGGTGCTGCCGACGCCGACGTTCTTCTACGGCATGGAGATCGGCGAGGAGCTCTCGGTCGACCTCGAGCGCGGCAAGACGCTGATCATCCGCCTGGTCGCGGTCAGCGAGGCGCACGAGGACGGCACGCGCACGGTGTTCTTCGAATTGAACGGCCAGCCGCGCTCGGTGCGCGTCAAGGACCAGAGCCAGGTCGTGACCCGCGCGCCGACGCGCAAGGCCGAGATCGGCGACCCCAACCAGGTCGGCGCGCCGATGCCCGGCAACGTCGTGACCGTCGCGGTGCAGAGCGGCCAGAAGGTCGCGCGCGGCGAGACGCTGCTGACGCTCGAGGCGATGAAGATGGAGGCCGCGGTGCGCGCCGAACGCGACGCCGAGGTTGCCGAGGTCGCGGTGCGCCCGGGGCAGCAGGTCGATGCCAAGGACCTGCTGCTGGTGCTCAGGTAGCGGGATGCCGGCGCAGGAAGCGGAGCGCGCCCGGCGTCGCGTCGCGCTTCAATGAGGCTCCCTCGACCTCAGGAGCGCCCGATGAGCTTTCGAATCCGCGGCCTCGATCCCGAGTCGTTCCGGCACCTGTACGGCGCATCGGCCGCCGAGCTCGCCGCGCACCTTGCCGAGCGCCAGGTCGCCGATGCGGCGCCGGGCTTCCCGGACCGCATCCGGCTCACCGACGCGAGCCCCGGCGAGACGCTGCTGCTCGTCAACCACCTGCACCAGCCGGCCGCGAACCCCTATCGCGCGAGCCACGCCGTCTACGTGCGCGAGGGCGCGCTCGAGCCCTACGACGGGATCGACGCGATTCCGCCGTCGCTCGCGATCCGGCCGCTGTCGCTGCGCGCGTTCGATGCGTCCGACCGGATCGTCGATGCGCGGCTCGTCGATGGCGCTGAGGCCGCGGGGGCGATCGAGGAGCTCTTCCGGGACCCGCGCGCCCTGTACCTGCACGCGCACTTCGCGCGCTTCGGCTGCTACGCGGCGAGGATCGAGCGCGCCTGAGGGCATTGCGGCAGGGGCCCGCAGCGGGCAGAGTCGAGCGTCGACGACCCCGGAGCCTCCATGACGCACCCGCACCGCCTGCTGAGCGCGCTCCTCGTGCTCGGCGCCGTCCACGTTTCGGCCGCGCCCGCCACGACGCCGCGCTCGCCGCCCGAGTCCGAGCAGCTCGCGCGCGAGATCTTCGCCGAGCTCGTCGGCGAGGACACGACGCACGCCGTCGGGTCCGGGCGCGCCGCCGAGCGCCTCGCGGCGCGCTTCAAGGCGGCCGGCTTCGAGGACGTGTACGTCGGGGGACCCCGGCCCGACAAGGCGAACGTCGTCGTGCGCCTGCACGGCCGCGGGCGCGGCAAGCCCGTGCTCTTCAACGCGCACCTCGACGTCGTCGAGGCGACGCGCGACACCTGGAGCGTCGAGCCCTTCCGGCTCACCGAGAAGGACGGCTTCTTCTGGGGCCGCGGGACGGTCGACGTCAAGAACGAGGTTGCGATCCTGAGCGCGAACCTGCTGCGCCTCAGGCGCGAGGGCTTTAAGCCCGACCGCGACGTGATCCTGTTCTTCAACGCCGACGAGGAGGCGGGTGGCGACGCCAACGGCGTGGAGTGGATGCTCGCGAACCACCGGCCGCTCATTGAGGCGGGCCTCGTGATCAACCACGACGCGGGCAAGGGCCAGGCGCTCGACGGCGTCAAGCTCTGGAACACGATCCAGACCGCCGAGAAGGTGTACGCGACCTACACGCTCTCGACGACCGGCAGCGGCGGGCATTCCTCGCTGCCGACGCGCCAGAACGCGATCGGGCGCCTCGGGCGCGCGCTCGCGCGGCTCGACGCCTACGCGTTCCCGGTGCGCTTCACCGAGACGACGCGCCGCTACCTCGAGGCGATGCGCTCGCGCGCGGCGCCCGAGATCGCGAAGGAGATCGACGCGATCCTGAAGGATCCCGCGGATGCGCTCGCGCTCGATGCGCTCAGGGACGCGCCGGTGCTGAACGCGCAGCTGCACAGCACGTGCCCGGCGACGCTCGTGACCGGCGGCCAGAGCGAGAGCGCGCTGCCGATGAACGCGCGCGCGACGATCCAGTGCCGGTTGCTGCCCGACGAGGACCCGGCGGTCGTGCTCGCGACCTTCGCGAAGGTCATCGACGACCCGGGCGTCGCGGTCGGCGTCGCCTGGGCGCCCGTGCCGACGCCGGCGGCGACGCTCGACCCCCGGGTCGTGCACGCGGTCGAGCAGGTGACGGGCGAGATGTGGCCCGGCGTTCCGGTCGTGCCCGTGATGTCCTCGGGCGCTTCCGACAACGTCTACTTCCGGGGCGCGGGCCTCGAGACCTTCGGCGTCTCGGGGACGTTCGTCGACGAGGGCGACCTGCGCGCGCACGGGCGCGACGAGCGCATCGGCGTCACCGCGTTCTACGAGTCGCTCGAGTTCAGCTACCGGCTGATCAAGGCGCTCGCCGCGACGCGTTGAGCCGCTAGGGGAGCCGGACGTACTCGCCGGGCGCGTCGCGCAGCGGCGGATAGCCCCGGTCCGGCGCCCCGAGCCCGGGCGGGGCGACGTGGTCGCCCGAGTGCATCGCGAGCCACTTCTGCCACGTCGGCCACCACGAGCCCGGCTGCGGCGGCGTCGTCGCCAGCCACTCCTCGGGCGCGAGATGCCGGTCGTTCAGCGTGCGCGTGCGCACCCGGTGCTTGCGTTTCGGGTGCACGGGTCCCGAGACGATGCCGGCGTTGTGGCCGCCGCTCGTCAGCAGGAACGTGTAGTCGTTCGAGCGCGTCAGGTTCTCGAGCTTGTAGACGCTCTTCCACGGCGCGACGTGGTCGGTCTCGGTGCCGACGACGAACATCGGCAGCCGGACGTCGGTGAGGCGCACCGGCTCGCCGTGCACCGGGAAGCGCCCGCTCGAGAGCTCGTTGTCGAGGTACAGCCGGTACAGGTACTCGGTGTGCATCTTGTACGGCATGCGCGTGCCGTCGGCGTTCCAGGCCATCAGGTCGACCATCGCGTCGCGCTGGCCCTTGACGTAGCTCTGCACCATCGGCTGCCAGATGAGGTCGCGCGGCCTCATCATCTGGAACGCGCCGCCCATCTGGCGGCTGTCGAGCACGCCCTCCTGGTACATCTGCGCCTCGAGCATCGCGAGCTGGCTGCGGTTGATGAACAGCGCGAGCTCCCCGGGCTCCGAGAAGTCGGTCTGCGCCGCGAAGAACGTCAGGCTCGCGAGGCGCGTGTCGTGCTCGCGGGCGAGGAGCGCGGCGCCGATCGCGAGCAGCGTCCCGCCGATGCAGTAGCCGGTCGCGTGGATGCGGTGGCCCGGCACGATCGTGCTGACCGCGTCGATCGCGGCCTTGAGCCCGAGGTCGACGTAGTCGTCCATCGCGAAGTCGCGGTCGCCCGGCACCGGGTTCTTCCACGAGATCATGAAGACCGTGTGGCCCTGGTCGACGAGGTACTTGACCATCGAGTTGCGCGGGCTGAGGTCGAGGATGTAGTACTTCATGATCCACGCCGGCACGATCAGGACGGGCTCGGCGTGCACGGTCGGCGTCGTCGGCGAGTACTGCAGCAGCTCGATCAGCGCGTTCTGGTAGACGACCTTGCCGGGCGTCACGGCGACGCTCTTGCCGACCTGGAACTGCTCGGTGCCGGCCGGGGCCTTCTTGTCGACGACGCGTGACAGGTCCTCGATGAGGTTCTGCGCGCCCTTCATCAGGTTCTCGCCGCCCTCGGCGCGCGTCAGCTCCTGAAGCTCCGGGTTCGTCGCGAGGAAGTTCGTGGGGCTCAGGGCCTCGAGCCACTGCCGCACCGTGAAGTCGACGAGCTCGCCGTGGTAGTGCCGCAGGCCCTGCACGTCCTTCGGCAGCGTCTGCATCCATGCGGCGCCGTTCTGGTAGGCGCGCGCCAGCACGTTGAACGGGTACTGCTGCCAGGACTCGGCGGCGAAGCGGCCGTCGGCGGGTGCCGCGAGGCCCTCGTTCGGCGAGAGCTTCTCGGTGCCGGCCGCGCGCGAGGCGAACGCGAGGTTGTCGGCCGCGCGGCGCATCGCGTCCATCGTCAGCTCCATCTGCCGGCCTGGCGAGAGCGCGAGCTGCAGCGCCCAGTCGGTCCAGGCCGCCGTGTAGGGGGTCGTCGAGAGGCCGCCCGTGAGCTTGCCGATGGCCGCGCGGAACGCCCGGTCGATGGCCTCGGTGGTCGGCGCCCGGGGCAGGCTCGCGCCCGGATCGGGCGGCGGAGCCTTGTCGAGGACCGTTGCGCTCTCAGGGGCCTTGGGATCGCTCATGGACGTCTCCAGCGGGGGCCAGCCGGTCGATTATAGACGTCTTTTTGCAGTGCAGCAAAAGCCCAGCCCTCAGGCCGCGACCGCGTCCTTGAGCGCGACGGCAGGGTCGGCGAGGCGCGCGGGATCGAGGCGCGCATGCTCCTGGATCAGCTTCTTCGCCGCCATGTAGTCCTTGGGGCTGTTGACGCAGTCGATCGCGACGAGCTCGCCGCCCTTCAGGTAGCAGCACGCGAAGCTGCGGCTCGCGGGGCTGCCGCGCACCACCGTCGCGTCGTGCTCGAGGTTGAGGCCCACGATCAGCAGCTTCAGGTCGTACTGGTCCGACCAGAACCAAGGCACCTTGTCGTGGACGAGCGACCCGCCGCGCAGGTTCGCGGCGGCCGTCTTCGCCTGCTCGAAGGCGTTGTCGACGGACTCGAGGCGCACGCGCTTCGGGTAGCGCGGCGTCACCTGGCTCGCGCAGTCGCCGGCCGCGTAGACGGATGGGTCGCTCGTGCGGCAGTGCTCGTCGATCGCGATGCCGTTCTCGCAGGCGAGGCCGGCGGCGGCCGCGAGCCCGGTGTTCGGGACGACGCCGACGCCGACGACGACGAGGTCGGCCGCAATGGTCGCCCCGCCCGCGACGACGCCGCCGACGCGCCGCGAGTCGTCGGCGCGCGCGACGAAGCTGCTGACCGTGACGCCGAGGTGGATCGCGACGCCGGCGCGCCGGTGCTCGTCGGCGTAGAACGCCGCCACCGCAGGCGCCGCGACCCGCGGCATCAGGCGCTCGGCCATCTCGAGCACCGCGACCTCGTGGCCGAGCGTGCGGCAGGTCGCCGCGACCTCGAGCCCGATGTAGCCGCCGCCGACGACCGCGACCCGGCTTCCGGGCCTGAGCTCGGCGCGGATCCGGTCGACGTCGGCGATCGTGCGCAGCGCGTGCACGCCGACGAGGTCGTGACCGGGAACCAGGAGCTTGCGCGGCGCGCTCCCGGTCGCGAGCAGCAGCCGGTCGTAGCGGAGCCGCTCGCCGTCCGCGAGCCTGATCTCGCGGCGCGCGAGGTCGAGCCCCTCGGCGTGCACGCCGAGCTTCAGTTCGACGCCCGCCGATTCGTAGAACGCCGCCGGCTTGATCGCGAGCCGATCGATCGGCAGTTCCCCGGCGAGGAACTTCTTCGAGAGCGGCGGGCGCTGGTACGGCGGGTAAGGCTCGTCGCCCACGACGACGAGCCGGCCCTTGAAGCCCTCGCGATGCAGGCTGTCGACGGCCTGGGCGGCCGCCTGGCCGGCACCGACGATGACGAAGCTCTCGGGCATGGCGTCTCTCCCGCGAGCGGCCACTCTACCAGCGTCGCGCTGACGCGCACCAAAGCCGCGCAGCGGCGCGGCCGAGCCGCTCTACCGTGGTGCGTACGGATGCCGCGCCGCCACCCTAAGTGCATGATTCGCGGCCGAGGCGCGCGCGGCACGGAAGCTGCAACCCGCCGGATGCCTGCGATTTTCGCTAGAGTAGACGGGCGACAGGAGCCTGCGACATGAAATTGATCACCGCGATCATCAAGCCGTTCAAGCTCGACGACGTCCGTGCGGCGTTGTCGGAGATCGGCATCTCCGGCATGACCGTGACCGAGGTGAAGGGCTTCGGGCGCCAGCGCGGCCACACCGAGCTGTACCGCGGCGCCGAGTACGTCGTCGACTTCGTGCCGAAGACGCGCGTCGAGGTCGCGGTCAAGGACGTGCTGCTCGACCAGGTCGTCGAGGCGATCGTCGGTGCCGCGCGCACCGGCAAGGTCGGCGATGGCAAGATCTTCGTGTCGGACATCGAGCGCGTGATCCGCATCCGCACCGGCGAGTCGGACGAGCAGGCGCTCTGATTCCCACGCGCCAGCCGCGCCGATGAGCGCTACCCCAGGCGACCTCGCGACGGTGCTCGCGGGCCTGCACCTCGACACCGCCCGCCGCCACATCGTGCTGTGCGTCGGCGGCGCGAAGTGCGCGCCCGTCGAGGCGAGCGAGGCGAGCTGGACGTTCCTGAAGAAGCGCCTGCGCGAGCTCGGCCAGGTCGATGCCGTCGCGGGCGTGCTGCGCACCAAGGCCGTGTGCCTCAGGGTCTGCCGCGACGGGCCGATCGCGGTCGTCTATCCGGACGGCACCTGGTACCGCGACTGCACCCCCGAGAACCTCGAACGCATCGTCGTCGAGCACCTGATCGGCGGAAAGCCGGTCGCGGAGCTCGCGATCGCGACCGCCCCCCTCTCGGGCTAGCCGGCCGCCCCGGGCTGGTAGACTGAGCGCACGGTCGGCTCACGGAGGATCCCCCATGACCCGAGGCATACAGCTGCGCGCCCACGGCGGCCCGGAAGCGCTCGAGTTCACGTCAGTCGAGCTGCCGCGCATGAAGCGCAACGAGGTCCGCGTCCGTCACACCGCGATCGGCGTCAACTACATCGACGTCTACGACCGCAGCGGGCTCTACCCAGGCAAGCTACCGATGGTGCTCGGCCGCGAGGCGGCCGGCATCGTCGAGCACGTCGGCAGCAAGGTCGGCGCCTACAAGCCGGGCGACCGCGTCGCGTACGTGATGGCAAGCCCCGGCTCGTACGCCGAGCACCGCCACGTACCCGCCGAGCGCCTCGTCAAGATCCCGCCCGGGATCAGCGACGAGCAGGCGGCGGGCATGATGCTGAAGGGCCTGACCGCGCACTACCTGCTGAGGCGCACCTACAAGGTCAGGAAGGGCGACCCGATCGTCGTGCACGCGGCCGCGGGCGGCGTCGGCCTGATCCTCGTGCAGTGGGGGCGGCACCTGGGCGCCAGGGTGATCGCGGTCGTGGGCTCCGATGCCAAGGCCGCGCTCGCGCGCGAGCACGGCGCGCACGAGGTCGTCGTGACGCCGCGCGAGGACCTGGTGGCGCGGGTGCGCGAGATCACGGGCGGCAAGGGCGTGCCGGTCGTCTACGACTCGATCGGCGCGGACACGTTCTTCGCCTCGCTCGACTGCCTGCGGCGCCTCGGCCTCATGGTGACCTTCGGCAACGCCTCGGGCCCGGTTCCGCCCTTCAGCCCGCTCGAGCTGTCAAAGCGCGGCTCGCTGTTCCTGACGCGCCCCACGCTCTTTCACTACATCGCGACCAAGGGCGAGCTCAACCGCGCGGCGCGCGAGCTCTTCGCCGCGGTCCAGAGCGGCGCCGTCAGGATCCGCATCGGCCAGACCTATCCGCTCGCCGACGCGGCCCGTGCCCACGCCGAGCTCGAGGCGCGGCGAACGACGGGCTCGACGGTACTGATCCCCTGAGGAAACGACCGCTCGCGGCGCTGCTCCTCGCCGTGCTCGCGCTCGGCGCCGCGGCAGCCGCCGCGACCGAGCGCCCGGCGAGCGCGGTGCCGGCCGGCGGCACGCCGGCGCCGGAGGAGCTCGAGCGGCGCGGCGCGACGATCCGCCGCATCGACGTGCACGTCGAGAACATCTTCAACCTCGACGACCCGCGCGAGGCCAACGGGCTCTACACGCTCGCGGACCACCTGCACTACCGCACGCGCAACCGCACGGTCCGCGAGCAGCTGCTGTTCGCGCCGGGCGAGAGGCTCTCGGCGCAGAAGCTCGAGGAGACCGAGCGGCTCTTGCGCACGCGCCGCTACCTCAGCGACGCCTGGGTCGTGGTCTCGGGCTACGACGCGGCGACCAACAGCGCCGACGTCGCGGTCACGGTCCGCGACGTCTGGACGCTGAATCCGAGCGTGTCGCTCGGTCGCCAGGGAGGCGCGAACCGCACCCAGGTCGCGATCGAGGAGGAGAACCTGCTCGGGTTCGGCAACCGGATCCAGGTCGCGCGCTCGCACGATGTCGACCGCAGCTCGACGCTGTTCAGCGTCTACGACCCGAACGTCGCCGGCAGCTGGTGGCAGACGGCGCTGAACTACGCCAACAACAGCGACGGCAAGGTGAAGTCCCTCGACGTCGAGCGCCCGTTCTACGCGCTCGACACGCGCGATGCGCTCGGCATCTACCTGTCCGACGGCACGAGCCGCCTGTCGCGCTACTCGGACGGCGCGATCGCCGACCAGCTCTACGAGCGGCACACCTACCACCAGGTCTACTACGGCTGGTCGGACGGACTCGTCGGCGACTGGACCCGGCGCTGGTACACCGGCGTCCGCTACGATGCGGCCGCGTTCACGGCGATCCCGGGCGTCACCAACGGCGTGGTGCCGGACGACAGGCGCTTCGCCTACCCGTACCTCGGCTGGCAGGCCGTCGAGAACCGCTACGAGAAGACCGAGAACCTCGACCTCATCGGCCGCACCGAGGACCTGTACGTCGGCCGCTCGCTGTACGCCGAGGTCGGCTACTCGAACCCGACCTTCGGCGGCCGCGGCCGCTCGGTGCTGTCGCAGGTCTCGGCGCTCGATGCCTGGCACTTCGGCGAGCAGCGGATCCTGCTCTGGTCCGCGGCGTTCGCCGGGCGGATCGAAGACGGCAGCGCGCGCAACGTCAGCCTGACCTCGAGCGCGCGCTACTTCGACCGGCTGACGCCGCACCAGCTCTTCTACGTGTCGCTGTCCGGGACGACGACCCACCGGCAGGACGCCGACCAGCAGCTGCTGCTCGGCGGCGACACGGGACTTCGCGGCTACCCGCTGCGTTTCCAGGGCGGGACCTCGAGCGCGCTGCTGACCCTCGAGCACCGCGTGTTCACCGACTGGTTCCCGTTCCGGCTCGTGCGCGTGGGCGGCGCGCTCTTCTTCGACGCCGGCCGCACCTGGGGCCGCGACTTCGAGGGCGCCGAGCCGCTCGGGCTGCTCAAGGACGTCGGGCTCGGCATCCGCGTCGGCAACGTGCGTTCGGGTCTCGGCAATGTCGTGCACGTCGATTTGTCGTACGCTCTGGATGCACCGCCCGGCACCAGGCGCGTAGAGGTCACGATCCAGACGCTCGACAAGTTCTGAACATGGCACGCACGATCCCCGACGACATCTACACCGAGCCCGCCGACGTCGACGTCCGCACGCTCGCGAACCTAGGTCCCCTGACGCGCCTCGCGGGCCGCTGGGCCGGACAGCGCGGCACCGACTTTTTCCCGAACGCCGCGGGCGGCGGGACGCAGGCCTTCGAGGAGACGATCGACCTCGAGCCCATCGACCCGCAGACCAACGGGCCGCAGCTCCTCTACGGGCTTCGCTACCACCAGCACGTCGTCAAGCCGGGCGAAGTCGGCGCCTACCACGACCAGGTCGGCTACTGGCTGTGGGAGCCGGCGACCGGGACGCTCTACCAGACGCTCTCGATCCCGCGCGCGCAGACGGTGCTCGCGATCGGCGAGGCGAGGGCGGACGCGACGCGCTTCGAGCTCAAGGCGCGGCGCGGCACGACCGAGAACGGCATCGTCTCGGGGCCGTTCCTCGACGCCGCGTTCACGACGCTCGAGTACCGGATCGTCGTCTCGATCGAGGGCGAGGATCGCTGGTCGTACGACGAGGACACGGTCATACAGATCAAGGGCCGCAGCGCCCCGTTCCACCACCGCGACCGCAGCACGCTGACGCGCGTCGCGGCGCCCGTCCCGAATCCGCTGGCGCGCTAGGTGGCGACGGCGCGCAGCGACTACCGGGTGTTCCGGCGCATCACGACGCGCTGGATGGACAACGACGCCTACGGGCACGTCAACAACGTCGTCTACTACTCGTACTTCGACACCGCGGTGAACGGCTATCTGATCGAGGCGACCGGCACCGACATCAGGGCGCTGCCGGCGATCGGCATCGTCGCCGAGACCTCGTGCCGCTTCCTCGCGGAGCTGTCGTTCCCCGAGCCCGTCGACGCCGGGCTCGTGCTCGAGAAGCTCGGGAACTCGAGCGTGATCTACCGGATCGGGCTCTTCAGCGAGACGCGCAGCGAAGCCTGCGCGGTCGGGCGCTTCGTGCACGTGTACGTCGACGCCGGGACGCGCACGCCGGTGACGGTCCCGGACGTCATCAGAAGCGCGCTCGCGCCGCTCAGGGCGCCGTGATCGGCGCCCAGCCGGGCTGGTTCTCGACGCGTCCGATCCAGGCGCGGATCGCAGGGTACGGATCGAGCGGCAGTCCCGCCTCGGCCGAGGCGTGCGTGTAGGCGTAGAGCGCGATGTCGGCGAGCGAGTAGCGCTCCGCGACCAGGAACGGCCGGCCCTCGAGGCCCTGCTCGAGGACGGCGAGCGCCTCGCGACCCTTCTGGTGCTTCTCGGTGAGCTTCTCGCCGAGCTCCGCGGGCGTGCGCTTCAAGGACGCGAGCCAGAAGCGCGCCGTGCCGATGTTGGGCTCGAGGTTGTACTGCTCGAAGCACATCCACTGCCACATCTGCGCCCGGTGCCAGGGGTCGGTGGGCACGAGCGCCGAGCCCTCGGCGAGGAAGCTGATGATCGCGTGGCTCTCGGCGAGGCAGCCGCGGCCCGGGACCTCGAGCAGCGGGATGCGCCCGTTGGGGTTCTTGGCGAGGAACGCCGGGGTGCGGGTCGCGCCGACCTTGATGTCGAGCTCGACGAGCTCGTACGGGATCGCGAGCGCCTTCATCACGAGGCGCACCTTGTAGCCGTTGCCGGACGGGCGGTAGTCGTAGAGCCGGTACACGCTCAGGCCGCCGAGACGTGCGTGACGGTCGCGGTGCCGTGGCGGATGCCGAGCGCGCCGCTCCGGACGACCTCGAGCACCTCGCCGTACTGCGAGGCCTGCGCGAGGAAGCGCGACACCTGCGCCTCGCTGCTCGTGAGCTCGATGACGAAGCTGCCGAGCGCGCCGGAGAGGATCCGCCCGGCGGACTCGGTCACGAGCGCGGTCAGGGGCTCGAGCTGCGCGGCCGAGACCTTGAGCTTCAAGAGCAGCAGCTCGCGCTCGAAGTGATCGCCGCGCGTCAGGTCCTCGACCAGCACCACGTCGATGAGCTTTCTGAGCTGGCTCACGATCTGCGCGACGACCGCGTCGTTGCCGGCCGTGACCAGCGTCAGGCGCGACACGGTCGGCGTATCGGTCGGCGCGACCGCGAGCGACTCGATGTTGTAGCCGCGGCTCGAGAACAGCCCCGCCACCCGGCCGAGCGCGCCGGCCTCGTTCTGCAGAAGGATCGCGATGATGTGGCGCATGCGGGCTAACCGAAGGTTCCTGCGGGGGTTTTGCAGCATAGCGCGGTTCTTTTTGCAGTGCATAGACGGCGTGGCCGGCCGTTGCTACTCTCGGGCTGACGACGGGGAAACGACGTGCGAAGCAGCCATGAACTCACGGGCATGAGCGCCCACCCGCTGGCCGGCCGGACGATGACCGGCGCCGAGATGATCGTCCAGGTCCTCGCCGACGAGGGCGTCGAGGTCGTGTTCGGCTATTCGGGCGGCGCGATCCTGCCGACCTACGATGCGATCTTCGTCCACAACAAGGACGGCGCGCGCCGGCCGATCCCGCTGATCGTGCCCGCGAACGAGCAGGGCGCGGGCTTCATGGCGGCCGGCTACGCACGCGCGAGCGGCCGCGTCGGCGTCTGCGTCGTGACCTCGGGCCCCGGCGCGACCAACACCGTGACGCCGGTGCGCGACTCGATGGCGGACTCGGTGCCGATGGTCGTCATCTGCGGCCAGGTCCCGAGCGGCGCGATCGGCAGCGACGCGTTCCAGGAGGCGCCGGTGTCGGCGATCATGGGCTCGGTCGCCAAGCACGTGTTCCTGGTCACCGATCCCGAGCGCCTCGAGGCGACGGTGCGGACCGCCTTCGAGATCGCGCGCACCGGCCGGCCGGGCCCGGTCGTCATCGACATCCCGAAGGACGTGCAGAACTGGCAGGGCACGTTCCACGGCGACGGCCGGCTGCCGGTCCCGGGCTATCGCAGCCGCCTGCGGCAGCTCGAGCAGCACCGGCTCCTCGAACGCGAGATGGGGACGCTGTTCGCGATGCTCGGCGAGGCCAAGCGGCCGCTGATCTACGCGGGCGGCGGCGTCATCAACGGCGACGCCGCCGAGGCGCTCAGGGCCTTCAGCGCGGCCTTCGAGATCCCGGTCGTGACGACGCTGATGGGCATCGGCGCGGTCGACACGACGGGTCCGCGCGCGCTGCGCATGCTCGGCATGCACGGCGCGGCGTTCGCGAACTACGCGGTCGAGGACTGCGACTTCCTGCTCGCGGTCGGCGCGCGCTTCGACGACCGCGTCGCCGGCGTGCCGCAGCGCTTCGCGCCGAACGCGCGCCACATCGCGCACCTCGACATCGACGCCTCCGAGATCAACAAGGTCAAGCGCGTGCACTGGAGCCACGTCGGGCTCATGGGCCAGGCGCTCGTCGAGCTCACCGAGTACGGCCGCCGCCACGGCTTTAAGCGCGACTGGTCGCACTGGCACGCGCACTGCGAGGACTTGAAGCGCGTGTATGCGATGAACTACGACCGCGCGAGCGCGCTGATCCAGCCGTACTACGTGATCGAGGAGATCAACCGGCTGACGCGCGGCGAGGCGCTGATCACGACCGGCGTCGGCCAGCACCAGATGTGGGCCGCGCAGTACTTCGACTTCAAGAGCCCGCGGCTGTGGCTGACCTCGGGGAGCATGGGGACGATGGGATTCGGGCTGCCGGCGGCGATCGGCGCGCAGTTCGTGAACCCCGGGCGCCTGGTCATCGACATCGACGGCGACGCGAGCATCCGCATGAACCTCGGCGAGCTCGAGACCGTCACGACCTACGACCTGCCGATCAAGGTCGTCGTGCTCAACAACTTCGGCGACGGCATGGTCAAGCAGTGGCAGAAGCTGTTCTTCAAGGGCCGGCTGTCGGCGAGCGACAAGTCGCTGCACAAGAAGGACTTCGTCAAGACCGCGCAGGCCGACGGCTTCCCGTGGGCGCAGCGCCTGGAGCGCAAGGCGGACGTGCCGCGGGTGATCGCCGAGTTCATCGGCTTCAAGGGACCGGCGTTCCTCGAGGTGCTGATCGACCCCGACGCCGGCGTCTACCCGATGGTGGGCCCGGGCCAGGCCTACGACGAGATGATCACCGGCGAGCACATCGCCTCGCGCGGCAAGGGATCGACCCGGCCGCCCGGCGCCTCGGAGATGTTCTGAGCCTCAGTGCGCCGGCGCCGGCGCCGGCGGCGCGGCGAGGAGCGCATCGAGCCGCGAGGTGAACACGTTCGTCGGCTGCGCGCCGACGATGAGCGCGCCCTCGAGCGCATCGCCCTTCTTCTGCGCGATCACGAAGCCGGGCGTCCCGTTGATGCCGAGCCGCTCGGCCTCGTCGCTGTCGGCGGTGATCGCCGCGCGCACGACCGGGGCCGCCGTGCACAGCCGGTACGGGCCCTCGGCGACGCCGGCGGCCGAGACGACGGCGCGGATCGCCTCGTTCGAGAGCTCCGGCAGCGCGAAGAGCGCCTCGAACACGAACGGGAAGCGGCCCTGCTGTCCCGCGCAGCGCGCGGCGACCGCGGCCGGCAGCGCCTGCTCGTGGAACGAGAGCGGCATGTCGCGTACGACGAAGCGCACCTTGCCGGTGTCGACGTACTTCTTCTTGATCTCGGGCCAGGTGCGCTCGTGGAAGCGCTTGCAGAACGGGCACTGGTAGTCGGTGAACTCGACCATCGTCACCGGCGCGTTGGGAGAGCCGATCACGTCGACGGCGACGTCGCCGAGCGTGACCTTCGACGGCGCGCCGGACTCGGACTCGCCCGCGGGCTTTGACTTGAGGTCGGCGAGCGCGCGCTTGATGTCGGCGAGTTCCTTGAGGATCGCCTCACCCTGCTCGCGCGTCAGCGGCGCCGGGTCCTGCGCCGCGCAGTGGCTGGCGATCAAGAGCGCGAAGATGAGGAGGCCCAGGCGCATGGCGAGTTCCTTGCAGGGACGGTTGCGATTCAGCCTAGCACACGACCTCGGGGTGAAAGCGTGCGCCAAACCCGGCATCATTCGCCGACCGGAGGATGCGATGAAATACCTGCACACGATGGTGCGCGTCACCGACCTCGACGCCTCGCTCGATTTCTACTGCAACAAGCTCGGGCTCGAGCTCGTCGGCAGGAAGGACTACGAGGCCGGCCGCTACACGCTCGCCTTCCTCGCCGCGCCCGGCGATCACGCGGCGCAGGTCGAGCTCACCTACAACTGGGACCCCGAGAACTACGGCATCGGACGCGCGTTCGGCCACCTCGCCTACGAGGTCGACGACATCTACGCGCTCTGCGAGCGGCTGATGAAGGCCGGGGTCACGATCAACCGCCCGCCGCGCGACGGCCGCATGGCCTTCGTGCGCTCCCCGGACAACATCTCGATCGAGCTCCTGCAGAAGGGCGGCGCGAGGCCCCCGGCCGAGCCCTGGAAGTCGATGGCGAACACCGGCCAATGGTGAGCCAGTGGTGAGCCGGTGGTGAGCCAGCGGTGAGCCAGGCACCGGTTGCGGTTTTCCGCAGGCCCGCCCGGCGCCCCGCCTTGACCTGAGTCAAGGCGGACCGGCCTCCCGCAGCGCAGCATCCAAGCTGCGGTGAGCGCCCGCCTCCGGGCGCGGAAGATCCTGATCGGCCCGTGGCAAGTCCGGGTGACAGGGCCCCCCACCGCGCGGCCAGAATGCCGCCTCGTTACCGGGAGGTCCCGTGATGACTTTCAACCTTCGCTCGCTCGCGCTCGCAGCACTGTTGCTGCTTCCACTGCCGCTCTTCGCCGCGGCGCCGCCCGCCGACAGCGGCGAGGTGCTGCATGGCGACTTCGGCCCGCCGATGGGAGAGCCCGTCCACGCGACGCTGACCTCCCCGCCGCAGGTGCCGCCGCCGACGCACCGCTTCTATCCGGCGAAGGTGATCGTCGATCTCGAGGTCCGCGAGGTCGAGAAGGAGATCTCCGAGGGCGTGCGCTACACGTTCTGGACCTTCGGCGGGACGGTCCCCGGCAGCTTCATCCGCGTGCGCCAGGGCGACACCGTCGAGTTCCACCTGAAGAACCACCCCGACAGCAAGATGCCGCACAACATCGACCTGCACGGGGTCACGGGACCCGGCGGCGGCGCCGCCTCGAGCTTCACCGCGCCCGGCCACGAGTCGCAGTTCACGTTCAAGGCGCTGAACGCCGGCATCTACGTCTATCACTGCGCGACCGCGCCCGTCGGCATGCACGTCGCGAACGGCATGTACGGGCTGATTCTCGTCGAGCCGCCCGAGGGCCTGACGCCGGTCGACCACGAGTACTACGTGATGCAGGGCGACTTCTACACGGTCGGCAAGTACCGCGAGAAGGGCCAGCAGCCCTTCGACATGCAGCGCGCGATCGACGAGCGCCCGACCTACGTGCTCTTCAACGGCTCGGAGGGCTCGCTGATCGGCGACAAGGCGCTGAAGGCCAAGGTCGGCGAGAGCGTGCGGCTCTACGTCGGCAACGGCGGCCCGAACCTCGTCTCGAGCTTCCACGTGATCGGTGCGATCTTCGACCGGGTGTGGTTCGAGGGCGGCACGCACTTCCAGGAGAACGTGCAGACGACGCTGATCCCGGCCGGCGGCGCGGCGATGATGGAGTTCCACGCCAAAGTCCCGGGCAGCTACGTGCTGGTCGACCACTCGCTGTTCCGCGCCTTCAACAAGGGCGCGCTCGGCATCCTCAAGATCGACGGACCCGAGAACAAGAGCGTGTACTCCGGCAAGGAGGTCGACGCGGTCTACCTCGCCGAGAAGTCGCTGAGCAGCCAGAAGCCCGTCGAGACGGCCGCCGCCGCCGCCGCGCACGGCAAGCTCACGCGCGAGGAACAGATCAAGGCCGGCGAGGTGCTGTTCACCGGCACCTGCTCGGTGTGCCACCAGGTCAACGGCCAGGGCCTCGAGGGCGTCTTCCCGCCGCTCGCGAAGTCCGACTTCCTGATGGCCGATGCCAAGCGCGCGATCGGCATCCTGCTCAACGGCCTCACGGGCCCCGTGACGGTCAACGGCAAGAGCTTCAACTCGGTGATGCCGCCGATGAGCCAGCTCAACGACGACGAGGTCGCCAACATCCTGACCTTCGTGCGCAACAGCTGGGGCAACGAGGACCAGCAGGTCAGCGCCTCCGACGTCGCCGAGATCAGGAAGTCGACCAAGCG
>Ga0335069_10002836_pt1 | contig 26496 bp, 28 predicted proteins | sample Lox_Sample_11_FD_206714 | JGI IMG/M metagenome (GOLD analysis project Ga0335069, IMG submission 206714) | Soil microbial communities from Loxahatchee National Wildlife Refuge, Florida, United States - Lox_Sample_1.1 | ecosystem: Environmental > Terrestrial > Soil > Wetlands | place: USA...
TCCCCATCACCTCGAGCAGTTCCTGCACCGTGCCGTCTTCGCCGTCGCGGCCGTGCAGCGCGACGAACGCGACATCCGGCCGTCCGTCGGTGAGCCGATCGACGAGGTCGCCGCCGACGTCGATCGGCATCACGTCGTGCCCGAGGCGCTCGAGCGCGTCCTGCACGCGCGCGCCGGACTTCAGCGAGACCTGGCGCTCGAGCGAGCGCCCACCCTTGAGCAGTGCAACCCTGCTCATCCCGCGCGCTTGCGCGGCAGCCGCAGCACCTTGGCGAGCTCGGCGTCGGGCGCCGGAGGCTCGACCTCGCGCGACGCGGGCTGCGCGCGGGACGCCTCGGTCTCGCGCCGCGCGCTGTACGCGGACCCGGTGAGCGTGCCGTACAGCGTGACCTGCTCGCGTACGACCTCGCCGATCCGGCGGACGCCTTCGCGAATCTCGTCCTCGGTGACGCCGGAGAAGTTCAGGCGCATCTCGGAGCCGCCACGGCCGTCAACGTACGCCGCGCGTCCCGGCACAAACGCGACATGGTCCTGTAGTGCGCGCGCGAGCAGGTCGGTCGTGTCGATGTACGACGGGAGCGTCGCCCAGATGAACAGCCCGCCCTGCGGATGCGTCCACTCCGCCTCCCGCGGGAAGTGCTCGGCGAGCGCGTCGAGCATCACGTCGCGCCGCCGGCGGTAGATCTCGATCAGCGAGCGAACGTAGTCCTCCCACGGGCCGGAGTCGAAGTATGCGCCGACGAAGTACTGCGAGATCGACGATGAGCAGAGGTCCGACGCCTGCTTGCCGATGTTCATCTTCGCGAGCACCGGCGCGGGCGCGGCCGCCCAACCGAGCCGGACGCCGGGAGAGAGGATCTTCGAGAACGTGCTCGCGTAGATCACGAACTCCTCGTCGAGCGAGCGCAGCGTCGGCAGCGGGTCGCCCTCGTAGCGCAGCAGCCCGTACGGGTTGTCCTCGAGCACGAGCAGCTCGCGCTCGCCCGCGATCCGCACGAGCTCGTGGCGGCGCTCGAGCGACAGCGTCACACCGGCCGGGTTGTGGAAGTTGGGCACCGTGTAGATGAACTTCGGCCGCCGGCCCTCGCGCTCGAGCTCGTCGAGGAGCTGCTCGAGCTCATCGACCCGCATGCCGTCGCGGTCCATCGTCACCTGGACGACATCGGCCTGATAGGCGCAGAAGGTCGGGACCGCCCCCGGGTAGGTGGGCGCCTCGGTGACGACCACGTCGCCCGGATCGACCAGCGTCTTGCAGACGAGATCGATCACCTGCTGGCCGCCGGTCGTGACGAGCACCTCGTCGGGATCGACCTCCATCGCCTCGGCCAGCATGATCTCGGCGATGCAGCGCTTGACGAGCGATAGGCCCTCGGTCGGGCCGTACTGGAGTGCGCGAGCGCACGACTGCGCCGCCACCGTCCGCATCAGCGAGGCGTAGGAGTCGGGCGGGAAGGTCGTGGTATCCGGCAGACCGCCGGCGAGCGAGATCACGTCGTCGCGCTCGGTCAGCGCCATCAGATCCCGCATCGCCGAGGACTTCATCACCTTCGTGCGCTCGGCGAACAGCGCGGCGTATCGCTCGATGTCCCGCGCTGTCGATCGCGGTCGACGCCCCGTCGAGCGCGGGCCGTCAACACCGGAGCCACGGCTCATCGGCGTCTCTGCACTATCGTCACGCTCCGTCACGGTACAGCACGGTGCATCTCGTCTTCGACATCTTCCAGGGGATCGGCATCGCGGCGGCGGTGGGAATCCGCCCGTTCCTGCCCTCGCTCGCGGTTGGCGCGCTTGCCGCCGGCGATGTCGAGATCCACTTCGACCACACGGACTACTCTTTCCTGCAGGAGGCGCCATTCCTGCTTGCGATGGCGGTGTTGGCGATCGTTCTTGCCCTCGCCGAGCGTCGGCTGGCGCCCGAGCGCCTTGATCGCGGGCCGGGACTGATCGTGCTCGGGGCGTGCTCCGTCGTCCTCGGCGCGCTGTTCTTCGCCGGATCGCTGTGTCGAGGTGGCTACGCCACCTGGCCTGGATACGTCGGCGGCGTGATCTGCGCGTTGATCGGGCTTGCGGCGACGCGCCCGCTGCTCGCGCGCGCCCGGGCGCGCCTCGGCGCCGAGGAGGTCGCGATCCTGCCCCTGTTCGCCGAGGGGGTCGCGGTCGTGTTCGGGGCGCTGTCGGTGGTGGCGCCCCCGGTCGGGCCGATCGGGCTGGCGCTGCTGCTGTGGCTGCTGTGGGCCGGGCGCCGGCGGGAGGGCCAGAAGTACGCAGGCCTGCGAATCCTCAAATAGTGGCTCCGCGCAAGCAGACCCCACCGCGCAAGAAGCTCGTCCTCGTCGTGATCGACGCGCTCAAGCCGGAGATGCTCGAGCGCGCAATCGCCACCGGGCGAGCGCCGGCGCTGCAGCGGATCAGCGAGGAGGGCGTGTACGTCGATCAATGCGTCGCCGCCTTCCCCTCGGTCACGCCGGTCTGCGCCGCCACGATCACGACCGGCGTCGGACCCGACGAGCACCGGATTCCGAGCATGAACTGGTACCACCGCGAGGAAGCGCGCTACGTCGAGTACGGCTCGAGCTTCTCCGCCTCGCGACAGTTCGGCGTGCTGCGATCGCTGACGGACACCGTCTACCGAATGAACGCCGAACATCTGAGTCATGACGTCGACACCGTGTTCGAGTTCCTCGACGACGCGGACGTCCGCACCGCCGGGACCACCTACCTCATCTACCGGGGCCGCCACCACCACGAGGTCGCGCAGGAGACCGCGCTCGCCCGGATCGTCACCTCGACGCTGTTCCGGCGCACGATCGACGGCCCCCAGGAGCTGTTCTACGCCGACCTGTACGCGAGCCGCAAGACCGGCTGTCGCGGGCAGCTCGGGATGCCCGGCATCCGGGACCAGCACACGGGGTGCGTCGGCGCCTACCTCGTCGAGCACGACCTGTTCGACTTCCTGCTGTTCTCGTTGCCCGACAACGACGCGTGGTCGCACAAGAACGGGCCGCACGCCCAGGTGACCTCGATCGCCGCGGCCGATCGGCAGATCGAGCGGCTCATGCACGCAGCGGGAGGTCCGGACGCATTTTTCGAGCAGCACGCCGTGATCGTCACGTCCGATCACTCGCAGGCGCCGGTCGAGGAGCGGATCCGGCTCGACCGCGCGTTCTCCGAGTTCGAGGTCGCCATGCCGAACGCGTCGCGCTCGAGCACCGCGGAGGTCGCGCTCAGCCCGGCGCAGCGCGCGGCGATGATCTACGCGCTCGATCTCGACAAGCGCGCCGAGACCGTGGAGCGGTCGGTCGAGGTCGTCAGCGAGCTCGACGGCGTCGATCTCGTGCTGTGGCTCGCCGCGCCCCGCGAGGCCGTCGTCCGCAGCCCCCGCGGAGAGCTGCGATTCGCGCCGGGCGGCGCGGTCAAGGACTTCCGGGGCCGCAGCTGGAGCATCGACGGGGAGCTCGAGACGCTGCGCGCGGCGCTTCGCGACGGGCATCTCGACAGCCCCGACTACCCCGACGCGCTCGGGCGGATCTGGTCGGCGCTCACGTGCCCGACGGCCGGCGACGTGCTGCTCTCGGCCGAACCAGGCTACGAGTTCGTCGACTGGGGCGGCGCTGACCACGTCGGGGGCGGGAGCCACGGGTCGCTGCACCGCTCCGACTCGCTCGGTGCGCTGTTATGGTGCGGTACCGGACCCCCCTGCGCAGGAGATCGCGCCCAGTGGTCGCTTCGCGACATCGCGCCGATGGTCAGGGAGCACTTCGGATTGCAGTCCGCACAAACCCCGGATTAGGGGCTGATTAACAAGATTTACCCTCTTACTGTGCTCCAACATCACGCCGATACAGTTCCCCGGATGCCCGAAGACTTGACGACGACAGTCGAGCTGCCGATTCACGTCCGGCTGCGCCTCGGCGTCCGCCACCCAGGCAACTGGCTGCAGCTGATCCGGTTCGTGACAGTTGGTGCAAGCGGTTACATCATCAACATCGGCGTGTTCGCGCTGTGCGTGCACGCGCTGTCGATCGACTATCGGATCTCCGCGGTGATCGCGTTCGTCGTGTCGGTCATCAACAACTTCTGGCTGAACCGCCACTGGACGTTCAACGCCCGACACGAGCCGCCGATGTTCCAAGCGGTCCGCTTCTTCACGGTGTCGGTTATCGCCTTCGGCTTCACCGAGCTCGTGCTGATCGCGCTCGTCGAAGGAGTCGGGCTCTCGAAGGTGATCGCCCAGGCGATCGCGGTCGCAGCCGCGACGCCGCTGTCCTTCCTGGGACAGAAGCTTTGGAGCTTCCGCGCGTAACGCGCTGGCACCTCGCGAACCTCGCCGCACTCCTGCTCGCGGCGGTCGCTGTCTCGGCCGGGGCGGCACCCGGCGCTCGTGCCGCCGGGACCTCGGCGAGCAGCGCCACTGATCCCAACACGCCGGTCCTCGTCACCTCCGAGCGTGTGAGCGGCTACCGGCTGACGATCTCGCAGGTCGAGCAGATGGCCTCACGCCCGGCGAAGATTCGCGACGAGCTGCGCCGCCACCCGCGCCTCGAGGCCTACGAGTACACGAAGGGCCCGGGGCGCTGGCAGGTCAGCTGGTTCACGCGCGGCACGCCGCAGAAGGAGATGGCGCAGGTGTACGTCGACGACGCCACCGGTCGCGTCACCGAGGCGTGGACGGGCTTCCAGGTCGCGTGGACGATGGCGCGCGGCTACACGGGTGCGTTTGGGCGGCGGGTCAATGCGCTGTATGTGTGGATCCCGATGTGCGTGCTGTTCGTCGCGCCGTTCATCTCGCTGCGCCGCCGCCCGACGCTGTGGCATCTCGACTTGCTGATGCTGCTGGGTTTCTCGATCTCGCTCGCGTTCTTCAACCACGCCGAGATCGGCCTGTCGGTTCCGCTCGCCTATCCATTCCTGCTGTATCTGCTCGCGCGCATGCTGCTGCTTGCGTTCGGGCATGGCCGGCCGCGCGAGCCGCTGCGGGTGTGGGTGCCGGTGTCATGGCTCGCGGTCGCGGTCGTGTTCCTCGTCGGCTTCCGCGTCGGCCTCAACGTGACGAACTCGAACGTGATCGACGTCGGCTACGCGGGCGTCATCGGGGCGGACAAGCTGGTGCACGGCCAGGCGCTGTACGGGGGCTGGCCGAAGGACAACGCGCAGGGCGACACGTACGGCCCGGTCAACTACTACGCGTACGTTCCGTTCCGCGCCGTGTTCGGCTGGAGCGGCGTCTGGGACGACCTTCCGGCCGCGCACGCTGCGGCGATCGCGTTCGACCTGCTCACTTTGCTCGGGCTGTACTTCCTTGGCCGGCGGATCCGCGGTCCGACGATGGGCGTGCTGCTCGCGTACCTGTGGGCGGCGTACCCGTTCACGCTCTACGCGCTCAGCTCGAACACCAACGACACGCTCGCGGCGCTGCTGATCGTGGTCGCGTTCCTCGTGATCGGATCGGCGCCGGCGCGGGGCGTGGCGGGGGCGCTTGCCGGGATGACGAAGTTCGCGCCGCTCGCGCTCGGCCCGCTGCTGCTGCGTGGTGCGTCCGATCGCTGGCCGCGGCCGCGGTCGATCGTCATGTTCGTTGTCGCGTATGCACTCACGATCGTGGTCGTGATGCTGCCGGTGCTCGTCGGCGGCAACTTCCACGCGTTCTGGCACGACACGATCACCTACCAGTCCGGCCGCGGCTCCCCGTTCTCGATCTGGGGGCTGTGGGGCGGCCTCACCGCCGAGCAACGTCTCGTCCAGGGCGCGGCGGCGGCGCTCGCGGTGGCGGTCGCGTTCGTTCCGGAGCGGCGCGGGATGATCGAGGTCGCAGCGCTCGGCGCCGCGGTGCTGATCGCCCTGCAACTCGGGATCACCCACTGGTTCTACCTGTACATCCCGTGGTTCTTCCCGCTCGTGATCGTGGCGCTGGTCGGCGCGCACCCGCCGGCCGGCCTCTCGGAATTGGCGGGTGCACGCGGCTCGAGTCTGTGGTCACGCCGGGCGGCGGTCCCGGTGTAGCCCGGGGTCGGGTTAGGTCACGCCCGGCGCCGGCTCGAGCACCTGCTCGATCGAGTCCGCCCGCATCGGCTCGCTCGCGCGGATCAGCACCGCGTTGAGCCACGGGTCCTCGGTTGATGTCTCGAACTTGATCGGCATCCGCGTGAGCATCGACTCGATCGCCAGCTCGCGCTTGACCCCGATCACCCCGCCACGCGGCCCCGTCATACCGACGTCGGTGATGTAGGCGGTCCCGCCGGGCAGGACCCTGGCATCGGCGGTGGGAACGTGGGTGTGCGTGCCGACGACGGCGGTCACGCGGCCGTCGAGATGCCAGCCGATCCCGACCTTCTCGCTCGTTGCCTCCGCGTGCATGTCGACGAGCAGCTGGTCGACCCGGCCCTTGAGTGCGTGGACGGCGGCATCGGCCTCGGTGAACGCGGGCCTCCCTGCGTTCATGAACAGGTTCCCCGACAGCGAGATGACGCCGAGCCTGACGCCGTCGCGCTCGGTCACGCACCACCCGTGGCCGGGCTGGCTGCGCAGGAAGTTGACGGGCCGAAGGATCCGCTCGTGCTCGTCGAGATAGGCGTAGATCTCGCGATGGCGGTAGGCGTGATTGCCGAGCGTGATCACGTCGACGCCGCCCGCGAACAGCTCATCGGCGTTCTTCGGCGTGATCCCCATGCCGCCCGCAGCGTTCTCGCCGTTGACGACGATGAAGTCCGGGACGAGGCGCTCGCGCAGGCCGGGCAGCAGCGTCAACAACGTCCGCCGGCCGATTCCGCCGACCACGTCGCCGACGAACAAGATGCTCACGCCATGTTTGTTCACGTCTTCTGCACGCGCATACTTCCATGTAGATGCGTATGAAGCGTCCTTGGTGGAGGTCAGCGCGGCAGGCAACCGACGGCTCGGAGCAGGACCGGGAAGCGCGGCTTGCTCGGGACAGGTTTGTCGAGGGCCGCTCCGGCGACGCCGGCGACCGCGTCATCGGCGACCGTGGGGGCGCCACCGGCGCGACCGGCGATGTCGACAACGGCGACAGCGCCACCACGCATGATCACGCGGCCGCTGCGGAGCAACACGCGGCCGAAGGCCCGCAACAGGTGCCGGTCCTCGGTCCCGCGATCGGCCCGCCCGCCGCCGAGCTCGGAGCAACCTCCGAGCCGTCTCGTGTGATCGTCCCGCGCTGGATCCAGCTCGTCGTGCTGCCGGTTACGCTGCTCGGCCTGTGGGCGCTTGCGCGCGCGTCCGGCCCGGTCCTGCTGATCCTGATCGCCGCGAGCACGGTCGCGCTGATCCTCAACCCGATCGTCCGCATGCTCGAGCACCGGCGCGTCCCGCGCGGCGTTGCGATCCTCGTGCTCTACCTGATGATCTTCGCCGTGATCGCCGGGATCGGCATGCTCCTTGCCAACCCGATCAGCGACCAGGTCTCCCGCTTTCAGAAGGACGTCCCCCACCTCGTCGACCAGGCCAACAAGGACCTCGCGAACCTCCAGACCTGGCTTGACCAGCACGGGATCAAGATCCACATCCAGCAGCAGGGCCAGACCGCACTCGAGACCCTGCAGAAGAACATCCTCAAGCGGTCGGGCGCGATCGTGTCCTTCTCCCGCGACCTGCTCACCCAACTGGTGACGATCTCGTTCGACCTGGTGCTCGTGCTCGTGCTCTCGATCTACCTGCTGATCTACGGCAAACAGATCGGCGACCTCGTGCGGCGGATCATGCCGGAGGGGGACGGCACGCCCGAGGACGATTACCCGCTGCTCGTCCAGCGTGCCGTGTTCGGCTACGTCCGCGGGCAGATCCTGTTCAGCCTGATCATGGGCGCAAGCGCCGCGCTCGCGCTGTACATCTTCGGCCTGCTCGGGATCTTCCCGGACGGCGCGCACTATGCCGTGTTCTTCGGGGCGTTCTACGGGCTGATGGAGTTCATTCCGTACATCGGCCCGATCATCGGCCCGCTGCCGGCGATCATCGTGGCGCTGTTCAACGACCCGCTGAGCGCTGTCTGGCTGATCCTGCTGTTCGTCGCTCTCCAGCAACTGGAGGGCCATCTCGTCGCTCCGCAGGTGTTTCGCATCTCGCTGCGGATCAACCCGATCCTCGTCATCCTCGGCCTGCTGATCGGCTACCAGCTCTACGGGATCGCCGGCGCGCTTGTCGCGTTACCGGTCGCCGCCGTCATCCGGCAGACGATCCTGTACCTCCGGCGCCACCTCGTGCTCGAGCCGTGGATCGTCGCCACCCCGAGTTCGGCGATCCTGCCGCTCGGCCCCGATCGCTGCCCGGAGTGCAACACCGTGCCCGGTCCAGACGATCAGTTTTGCCGCGTGTGCGGGGTCTCGCTCGAGCCCCGCGTGCGCACCCCTGGATGATTGAGGCCTCGGACGGTCAGTTGAGGCCTCGGACGGTCAGCGGATCTGAAGGCCCGTCGGCCCGGGCGCCCGCGTCGGGCGTTGCTCTAGCCTCCGGCGGCGTGCCTCCAAGCGCGCCACCCGGCCCCAGCAGCGCGACGCTCGCCGCTCGCTCGCTGACGAAGCGGTTCGGCTCGCGGGTCGCGTTGCAGGGAGTGAGCTTCGAGCTGGCGCCGGGCGAGCTTGTCGGAATCATCGGACCGAACGGCGCCGGCAAGACGACGCTGCTGTCGATCCTCGCAGGGATCCTGACGCCGACCGACGGTGAGATTGCCCACTCCGATCGCACGATCGGCTGGGTGCCCCAGCAGCCGGCGCTCTACTCGAAGCTCTCGGTCGCCGAGAACCTGCGGCTGTTCGCGCGGCTCGAGAAGGTCCCCGATCCCGACGAGACCGTCCGCCGGATGCTGACGCAGACGGGTCTCGAGGATCGTGCCGACGAGGAGGTCGGACGGCTGTCTGGTGGCAATCAGCAGCGCGTGAACATCGCGATCGGACTGCTGTGCGAGCCGCCCGCGCTCCTGCTCGACGAGCCGTCGGCGTCACTCGATCCCCGCCAGCGGGAGCGGCTGTGGGAGTTCATCGATGCGCTCGCCGGCCGCGGCACGACCGTCGTGTTCTCGACCCACAACGTCGCGGAGGTCGAGCGGTATGCCGACCGGGTGCTCGTGCTTGTCGACGGAGAGCTGCTGTTCACGGGCACCCCGGGCGAACTCGAGCAGGCCGTCGGGGGCGCGGCTGCGGACCTCGAGGCGGCGTTCGTCCACTTCCTGCACGAGCGCGGCCACTGACCGATGCGCTGGCTCTTGATCAAGGATCTCCAGATCCTCCGGCGCTCGCCGCTGCTCGTCGGCCTGCTGATCGTGTACCCGATTGCGATCGCGCTGATGATCGGGTTCGCGCTGTCAAGCCCTCCCGGCAAGCCGAAGGTCGCGTTCTTCAACGAGGTGCCGAAGGGCAAGGGCACGATCACCTTCGGCTCTCAGCGGGTCAACCTCGCCGACTACGTCAAGCAGCTCTACCGGTCGATCGACCCGATCAAGGTCTCCACTCGTGACGCGGCGGTCGCGAAGGTTCAAAACGGCGACGCTCTCGCCGCGGTGATCATCCCCTCCGATCTGCCCTCGGAGATCGCGAACCTCGTCAACAACGGCGTCGGCAACCCGACGATCGAGCTGATCCTCAACACCAAGGACCCGATCGACCGCGAGTTCGTCAACCAGGCGATCACAACGCGCCTGAACGAGGCCGAGCAGGCGATCTCCAAGCAGGTTCTCGCCGCCGCCACGCGGGATCTTCAACAGGTGCTCAACGGCGGCACCGTCAACATCGCCGGCGAGAACGTGCCGCTGCTCGGGCTGCGCAATTCGCGCACGATCGTGCAGAGCGCGATTCAGACGCTCCCGACCGACTCCCCGGTGCGCACGGCGCTCAAGCAGGTCGCCGCCTTCGCCGACCTCGCGATCGAGGGGCTGGGGTTCGCGAGCCCGGTGCTCGGGTCGATCGGCACGCCGCTGACCGTCGACCAGACTGAGCTCGCCGGCAAGACGACACCGACCGATTCGTACGCGGCGGCGATCGCGGTGATCGTGTCGCTGATGTTCGTGGCGGTCCTGCTGGCGGCGGGGATGCTCGCGATCGAGCGCTCGGAGAACGCGTACACGCGCCTCGTGCGCGGACTCGTGAGCCCCGGGAAGCTGCTGTCCGAGAAGGTCGGGCTCGCTGCCGGCTGCGCCGCGGGGGTGACGCTCGTGATGGCGGCGCTCGTCACGCTGTTCGTCTCGCTGGACTGGGCGCGCTTGCCGCTGTGGCTCGTGACGCTCGTGGTCGCGGGGCTGGCGTTCGGCGCGATGGGCACGCTGATCGGCGCCGTCGCGCGCGACGTGGCGGCGGCGTCGCTGCTCGCGTTCCTGCTGTCGCTTCCGATCGCGTTCATCGCGCTCGTCCCCGCGAACTCCGTCTCGAGCGGGCTGAAGTCCGTGCTCGACGCGATCGCCTTCGTGTTCCCGTTCCGCGCTGCGCTGCAGGCAGTGGACAACGCATTCACCGGCAGCTCGCCGGGGGCGGGCTGGCCGCTCGTGCACCTCGCCGTGCTGGCCGTCGCGTTCTGGGCCCTCGCCCGGCTGGCGCTCAGGCGCTTCGCGTCCTAACGGTCAGACCTCCCGGGCGCGGGTCGGCAGGACGAAACGACGCGTCAAACGTGCCACGGTTACCCCGCATCGTCGAAGCGTGGGAGATTCCGTGCGGGTGGCAGGGATCAGTTGCCACGGTGCGTCGAGTCGGCCGAACCGTGGCAGTGTGTTCCCGTTTCGGATGGCCGCCCGAGCGTCCGGCACTCATGACCGCCGCCCGCCCCAGCGGGCGGCCGACAGGACCGACCGATATCGACCAGGCCTCAGCGACCGACGGTGCGCCGGAACAGCACCGCGCAGATCACGGCCACGATCAGCGCGACGATCGGGATTCCGGAGCCGATCGCCCCGACCGCCGCGAGCACGATCCCGACGACGCCGATCAGCCCGGCCGCGCTTCCGACGACGACGAGCTGATAGGCCCGCTTCTCGCGTGCGCGCCGCGGTGTGTAGCTGCCTCGCTTCTGGATGTCCGCCACAGCTCGGAGCGTACCGTAGGGTGTGCCCTCATGGGCGATCATCACATCCTTTTCTACGACTACGTCGAGAACATGGCCGAGCGCCGCGCGCCGTACCGGGATGCGCACTTGGCCAAGCTCCGCGCCGAACGCGAGGCCGGCCGGATCACGATGGCGGGCGCTCTGGGCGATCCGCCGCATGGCGCCGCGATCGTGTTCACCGGCGTGGACACGGACGCGATCGAGGAGTTCGCGCGTACCGATCCGTATGTCGAAGCGGGCCTCGTGACGGCGCGCCGGATCGAGCTGTGGAAGGTGGTCTGAGCGCCGGTATCCTCGATCGAGCTCATGCCGTTCCCGCAGACACGCCTCAGGCGTTTGCGCGCGACCCGCGCCCTGCGCGGCCTCGTGCGCGAGACGCGCCTGGATCCCGGTGACTTCATCTACCCGATGTTCGTCGCCCACGGCATCGATCGGCGCGAGCCGATCCCGTCGATGCCCGGCGTCGACCATCTCTCGATCGCGCACGCGGTCGAGGAGGCCGGCGCGGCGAACGAGCTCGGGATCCCGGCGGTGCTGCTGTTCGGCCTCCCAGCCTCAAAGGACGAGACCGGGTCAGGAGCCTGGGATGACGAGGGGATCGTCCAGCTCGCCGCGCGGGCGATCAAGCAGGCCCACCCGGAGGTGATCGTGATCGCCGACCTGTGCCTGTGCGAGTACACCAGCCACGGCCACTGCGGTCTGGTCACGACCGACGGTCGGGTCGACAACGACGCGACGCTCGAGCTGCTGCAGAAGACCGCCGTGTCGCAGGCTCGCGCCGGCGCCGACATCATCGCCCCGAGCGACATGATGGACGGCCGCGTCGGCGCGATCCGCGAAGCACTCGACGACCACGATCTGATCGATGTCCCGATCATGGCCTACAGCGCCAAGTTCGCGTCCGCGTTCTACGGGCCGTTCCGCGAGGCGGCCGATTCCGCGCCCGCGTTCGGCGACCGCCGCTCCTACCAGATGGATCCGGCCAACGGCGACGAAGCGATCCGCGAGACCCGGCTCGACGTCGAGGAGGGGGCCGACATCGTGATGGTCAAGCCGGCGCTGCCGTACCTCGACCTGATCCGCCGGATCAAGGACGAGACCGGGATGCCGCTGGCGGCCTACAACGTCAGCGGCGAATACGCGATGCTGAAGGCCGCGGTCGCCGCCGGCTACCTCGACGAGCAGGCGGCCGTGCTCGAGGCGCTGACCGGGATCCGCCGCGCCGGGGCGGACATCATCATCACCTACCACGCGAAGGATGCCGCCCGATGGCTGCAGTAGAACCCGGCACCCAGTTCGGCCCGAAGCTCCGCTCGCGCAAACACGGCGCCGCGGTCCCGCTCGATGACCTCGATAAGCGCCTGCTCAACCTGATGCAGGGCTCATTCCCGATCCACGAGCGCCCGTACCGGCACGTGGCCGCCGAGGCGGGGATCACCGAGGACGGGGCGATCGCCCGCGTGCGCGAGCTCCTCGAGGAGCGGATCATCCGCCAGGTCACCCCGATCTTCGACACACGCGCGCTCGGCTACTCGTCGATGCTCGTCGCCGCGAAGGTCGACCCCGAGAACCCGTGGCGCGCGGCGACCATCATCAATGCGCATCCGGGGGTCTCGCACAACTACCTGCGCAACCACGAGTTCAACATCTGGTTCACGATCGCGACCGAGCCGGACTCGCCGCTCGGGCTCGAGCGGACCCTGGACGTGCTCGGCGAGCTCGCCGGCGCCGAGTCGATCCGCCAGCTCCCGACCCTCAAGCTGTTCAAGATCCGCATGGACCTCGAGATGGAAGGCGGGACCGAGGCGCTCGCGCAGGCCGCCGAGGCCGCCGCGCCGGTGGAGACCGAGCGCCAGCCCTACGACGAGCGCGACATCGCGGTGATCCGCGCGCTCCAGGGAGACATGCCGGTGATCCCCGAACCGTACGCGCCCGCCGCTGCCCGATTGGGCATGGCCCAATCCCAATTCCTCGAGCACCTCCGCGAGATGCAGGAGCGCAACCTGCTCCGCCGCGTCGCCGCGATCCTGTTCCACCGCCGCGCCGGCTTCAGCGCCAACGGGATGGGCGTGTGGAACGTCCCCGATGAGCGGATCATGGAGCTCGGGCCGCGGATGGCGGCCTACCGCGGCATCTCGCACTGCTACCAGCGCCCGACCTACGAGGACTGGCCGTACTCGGTCTTCACGATGGCCCACGGCCGCTCGAAGGAGGAGTGCGACGCGATCCTCGACTCGATCGCGCGCGACACCGGGATCAGCGAGCGCGCGACGCTCTACTCCTCGACCGAGTTCAAGAAGATCAGGCTGCTCTACTTCACCGACGACTACCGGGCCTGGGAACGCGAGCACGCCGGGGTGTGACCCGCTCCGCCGATCTGTACGCGCGCGCGCAGACGCTGATGCCCGGGGGCGTCAATTCCCCCGTGCGCGCGATGCGCTCGATCGGCCGCGATCCGATCTTCATCGCCGACGGCCACGGCTCGACGCTGCGCGACGTCGACGGCAGGGAGTACATCGACTGGGTCAGCTCGTGGGGCCCGCTGATCCTTGGCCACGCGCACCCAGCGGTGATCGACGCCGTGAGGGCGGCCGCTGCACGGGGGACGACGTTCGGCGCACCGACCGAGGGCGAGGTCGCGCTCGCGGCCGAGCTCACCTCGCGACTTCCGTCGGTCGAGATGGTGCGGTTGACCTCCTCGGGCACCGAGGCGACGATGAGCGCGCTCCGGCTCGCGCGCGCGGCGACCGGACGCGAGCACGTGCTCAAGTTCGCGGGCGCCTACCACGGGCACGTCGATGGCTTGCTCGCGGAGGCGGGCTCAGGTCTCGCGACGCAAGGAATCCCCGCCAGTCCGGGCGTCCCGGCGGCCGCGGCGCGCGCGACCGTGATCGTGCCGTGGAATGACGAGGACGCCGTGACCGAGGCCACCGAGCGCTACCCGCTCGCCGCGATCCTGGTCGAGCCGGTCCCGGCGAACATGGGCGTGGTACCTGCCAGGGAGGGGTTTTTGCGGTTGCTGCGCAACCGAGCGTCGGCAACCGGTGCGCTGCTCATCTTCGACGAGGTGATCACCGGGTTTCGCGTCGCTCGCGGCGGTGCCCAGGAGCGCTACGGGATCGACCCCGACCTGACGATCGTCGGCAAGATCATCGGCGGCGGGCTCCCCGCGGCCGGGTACGGGGGTCGCCGCGAGCTGATGGAGCGGATCGCGCCGGCCGGCGACGTCTACCAGGCGGGGACGCTGTCGGGCAATCCGCTCGCGGTGGCGGCCGCGCGCGCGACCCTCGCGCTGCTCGACAGCGCCGCCTACGAGCGGCTCGGGCAGGTGACGGCCGCGACCGTGGACGGCCTGCGTGACGCCGCCGCGCGCGCCGGCAGGCCGGTTCACCTCCAGAGCGTTCCCGGGCTGTTGACCGTCTTCTTCAGTGAATCCCCCGTCCGCAACTATGCCGACGCAGCCGCGTGCGATCTCGACGCCTACGGCGCCTGGTGCCGGGCGCTGCTCGAGCGCGGCGTCTACCCGCCGGCCTCGCAGTTTGAGGCGTGGTTCCCGTCGCTCGCCCACAGCGACGCGGACATCGAGCGGACGGTCGCGGCGGCGGCGAGCGCGTTCGAGGAGATCGCGTGAGCGCCGCGCTGCGCGATGCGCTGCGGGCGCACGGCGGGACCCTCGGCGAGCACGTGGGTGCCGCCGTTGGCACGGCGTCCGGGCCGGCCCAGAAGGCCGCCTCGGGCCCCCGTGCCGCCGGGCGCGAGGCCGAGTACGAGCTGCTGCTGGAGATGATCCTCGAGGGGTCGCGGCTGCATTACGGGACCCCGAGCGTGGTCCGGGTTGAGGATCCCGATCTGGCGCTTTTGCTGGGAGATCAGCTGTACGCGCTCGGGCTCTCGCGGCTCGCGGCGCTCGGTGATCTCGAGGCCGTCGATGAGCTCGCCGACGTGATCTCGCTCGTCGCGCAGGCGCACGCCGCCGGCGACGAGGAGCTCGCCGACGCCGTCTGGGACGCGGGGGCCGTCGCGATCGGCTGGGGCTCGAGTGCGGCCCACCGCGACGCGAAGGAGCGCGCTCGTCGTCATGATCCCGGGGCCGTGAACTCGCTCCGCGCCGCGACAGACACCTGTTACAGCGCGTAGTAGTACTCTCTCGTGACGGTCGTCGCGATCTTGACGATACGCTTCCCGAGCCGTTCAATTCAGGTGCCGTTTAGGTAGAGACGCTGTGGCCGACAGACACAAAGAGGTAAAGCCGAAGTACACCGCCGACCGCCACATCCCGGGCGCGTTCGAGGGCGAGACCGTCACCCGTCGCCGGTTGATGGGGCTCACCGTCCAGGGCGCCGGGTTGATCACGGTCGCCTCGTTCACGCTGCCGGCGCTCGGGTTCGCGATCGGGCCGCTGTTCAGCCGGGTGCCGTTCGAGTGGCAGACGATCGGGGTTCCGGCGGACTTCTCGGATACGACGTACGTGTCGAGGATCGTCACGATCGTGCCCGGGATCGGCGAGACGGGCAAGTCGCTCGCGTATGTGCGCTCGCGCAACCCCGCGATCGACACCGAGAAGGGAGACCAGTACAACCAGTTCGTCGCGCTGTCCTCGCGCTGCATGCACCTCGGCTGCCCGGTCCGCTTCACGCCTGCCGCCGGGCGCTTCATCTGCCCGTGCCACGGCGGCGTCTATGACTTCAGGGGGATGCCCACCGGCGGCCCGCCGGTGCGCCCGCTCGACCGCTTCTACACGCGGCTGCACGACGGGTTCGTGCAGCTCGGCCCGCGCTATTCGGTCAACTCGGAGCTGCAGCGGTTCTCGCCGCGCGACCCCGGCGAGCCGCTGGACGGGATCGGCCAGTACCTCTATCCGAAGCGCTTCTCGACCTCCGTCGTTCCGAGCAACTGACAGCGATGCCGCGGCTTCCCAAGATCCTCACGCCAAAGCCCAAGCGTCCCGGCGAGGAGAACGGTCCGGTCAAGCACCATCCCGCCGCCGAAGCCGGCATCACGGTCGTGGACTGGCTCGACGAGCGGATGGCGGTGTCGGGCGGGATTCGCTGGATGCTGTTCCGCAAGGTCCCGCGCGGCGTCAACTGGTTCTACACGCTCGGCTCGGCGACGATGTTCGCGTTCCTCTCGCAGGCGGTCACCGGCGTGTTCCTGGCGATGTACTACCAGCCCAGCCCGACCGGGGGCGCATACTCGTCGATCCGCTACATCACCGATCAGGCCTTCCTCGGCCAGTTCGTGCGCGGCATGCACAAGTGGGGCGCTTCGGTGATGGTGATCCTCGTGTTCCTGCACATGGCGCGCGTGTTCTTCTTCGGCGCCTACAAGTACCCGCGCGAGTTGACCTGGGTGATCGGGGTTGTGCTGCTGATCCTCACGCTCGTGATGGGCTTCACGGGCTACCTGCTGCCGTTCGACCAGCGCTCCTACTGGGCGACGATCGTCGGCGTCAACATCAACGGCACCGGTCCGTTCGTCGGGCCCTACCTGTCTGACTTCCTGCGCGCCGGGCCCGAGTTCGGAGCAAACACGCTGTCCCGGTTCTATGCGATCCACATGATGCTCGTGCCCGGGGCGATCGCTGCGTTGATCGGCGCGCACCTGTTCCTGATCATGAAGCTCGGTATCTCCGCACCGCCGTGGCTGAAGGCAGAGCCCGAGCCCGACCCGGAGGCCGAGCTCGCGATGGAGCGGGCCGAGGTCTAAGGCGACGTGGAGCGCCGCGCATGAATCAGGCTGAGAAGGAGGCCTACCTCCGCGAGTACTCGATCCTGAAGAACCAGGGCAAGCCGTTCTACCCGTACGCGGTGGCGAAGGACTCGATCATGGCGCTGATCGTGATCCTCGTGATCATCTTCCTGTCGCTGATGTTCGGCGCGGAGATCGGTCCCCAGGTGGACCCGACCACGACGACCTACGTGCCGCGGCCGGACTGGTACTTCTTCTTCCTCTTCGAAATTCTGCGTGTCATGAAGAACGTGCCGAAGTTCACGCCGATGGCGACGATCGGCGTGCCGACGGTCTGCATGATCCTGCTGTTCCTGCTGCCCTTCTACGACCGCAGCCCCGAACGGCGGATCGAGCGGCGTCCGATCGCGCTCGCGGCAGGTCTCGCGACGATTCTCGCGATCGCCTATCTGACCTATGAGGGCGCCGACGCGGGCTCGCCGAACAGCGTCGACCTGAAGCCGCCGGCCAACCTCACTGCCGCGCAGAAAGCGACCTTCAATGCGGGCGAGGTCGTCGTCGCGCAGTCGGGATGTCTCGCATGCCACATCATCGGCAGCAACGGCAACAACGGGCCTGGGCCGCCGCTCACCCACATCGGCTCGAAGCTGCGTCCACAGGCGATCGGCTCGACGCTGCGCAACCCGACCGCGCCGATGCCGTCGTTCAAGGGTCTCGCACAGCAGAGCCCGCAGAAGTTCCAGAACCTGGTCAACTTCCTGGCAGAGCTCCAGTAGCCCGACGGCTTGCGAGCCGCTGCGATGACGGCGAGCGTTGACACAGCGCCATCCGGCGCCCCGGGGACTCTGGAGGAGACGCAGGTCCGCGCGATGTTCGACCGCATCGCCGGGCTGTATGACCGCATGAACTCGGTGATGACAGCGGGGCTGCACCACCAGTGGCGCCGCCGCGCGGCGGATCTGGCCGCGGTCGGTCCCGGCGACCGGGTGCTCGACGTCGCGACCGGGACCGGCGACCTCGCATTCGAGCTCGCCCGGCGGGTGCGCCCAGGCGGCGAGGTGATCGCGACCGATTTCTCCGAGAAGATGCTCGCGATCGCGCGTGAGAAGGCAGCCGGGGCCGGCGGGCCGGCCGGCAGTCCGGGTGCCGGTTCGGTTGCCGGTTCGGTTGCCGGTGTCCGGTTCGAGATCGCGAACGCGCTCGCGCTCCCGTACGGCGACGGCGCGTTCGCTGCCGCCACGGTCGGCTTTGGCGCGCGGAACTTCTCCGATCTCGAGGCCGGCCTGCGCGAGATGGCGCGGGTCGTGCGGCCGGGCGGGCGCGTCGTCGTGCTCGAGATCACCACACCGCAACGACCACCGCTGTCGACGTTCTTCCGATTGTGGTTTGATCGCGTCGTGCCGGCATTGGGGCGCATTGCCGGGGATGCCCAGGCGTACAGCTACCTGCCGAACTCCGTTCGGCGCTTTCCGGGGCCGGAGCAGCTCGCGGCCGTGATGTGGAGCTGCGATCTGCGCGAGATCCGCTACGTGCTGACGGCGGGCGGAATCATCGCGGTGCACGTCGGGGTGGTGCGGCGATGAGCGCCGTCCAGAACGCCGTGCAGGCCGTCGTCGAGGCTGGGGGTGCGGAGGTCTCGCGGCTGATGCTGCGCATCGAGCAGCGGATGGGCGAGCTGGCCGACGGTCACGGTCCGGTGCTGGGTACCCACGCCGGCGCGACGATCTCAGCGGGCGGCAAGCGGCTGCGGCCGCTGCTCGTGTGCCTCGCCGCGGGTGTCCCCGCCCCGGAGAGCGAGCGGTTGCTGCGCGCGGCGGTCGCGGTCGAGCTCGTCCACGGCGCCACCCTCGTCCACGACGACGTGCTCGACGGTGCATCGCTGCGGCGGGGGCGCCCGACGGTGGTCGCCCTCGGCGGGCGCCGGGCGGCGACGGCGACCGGCGATCTGCTGTTCTCGCGCGCGTTCGCCGAGCTCGCCGGCGGGGGCTCGATCGACGCGGTCCGCATCCTCTCGCGCGCGAGCTCCGAGCTGGCGACCGGCGAGCTGATGCAGCGCAGCGACGCGTGGAACCTCTCGGTCAGCCTCGGCCGCTACCTCGAGCGCTGCCGGCTGAAGACCGCGGTGCTGTTTCGCGCCGCGTGCGAGCTCGGCGCGCTGGAGGGCGGCGGAGACCGCCTGCTGCTCTGCACCTTCGGCGAGCAGATTGGGGTCGCGTTCCAGCTGCTCGACGACGTCCTCGACGTCTCGGGTCCGCCGGAGCGCACCGGCAAGCCCCGCGGCACCGACCTGCTCGACGGGACGGTGACGCTGCCGTTGATCGTTGCGTGCGAGCGCGATCCGGAGCTCAGATCGCTCGACCTGCGGGCGGTGGATGGTCCCGTGGAGGCGGCGAGGATCTGCGACCGGATCGCCGCGACCGGTGCGCTCGGGGCGGTCAGGGAGCGGGCGCTGGAGATGGTCGCGGCGGCGAAGTCACTGCTCCCCGCGCTGCCCGGGCGTCAGCGTGTCGCGCTCGAGCTCGTCGCCGACGGCGTCGTCGAGCGGTACTCCTGAGGACTCCTCAGAAGTCCTCGGGAAGGATGTAGTCCTTGTGCAGGGCGCCGGCGAAGCGGTCGATGTCCTCGGCCATGTTCGCCTGGGTGAGGCGCTGGAGGTCTCCGAGCATCTCAGCGAGGCCGTCGTCGAGCTTCTCCTCGAGCCGGTCGACCTCCTTGCGGTCGTACTGCCCTTCGCCGCACCACCAGCAGTTTGGGCACTCCAGCGTCAGCTCCCAACGATTGTCCGATGCCTCGGACCAGTTGACGGGCTGCACGAGCTCGGAGTGGCACTGCGGGCAGACGTGGAGGCCCCGAGGCGCGGGCTCGGCGCCGTCGTGGAAACGAACGACTTCGATCGAGCGCCCGCTTGGTAAAACGATTCTTCTGACTGAGTGGTGTTCAGGGTTGTGGTTCATCGGGGCCTCCTGGATCGAGGCATCTATCGGCGGCCCCTCTGCGCTACTTGAGTGCAAATCGGGCGGCCGAGCACAGAGACCGCTACCCTTGGTGATCCCCATCCGGAGGCCAAGGAATGTTCCGTAATCCGACTACCGATCTGATCGTCGTTCTGGTGATCGTGCTGCTGATCTTCGGCCCCAAGCGGTTGCCCGGATTGGGCAAGCAGCTCGGCCAAGGGCTGCGTGAATTCAAGGACTCGATCACCGGCGAGTCCGACGACTCGGACACGAACAACGAGCGGCCCGAGCTCACCCGCGCCAACACCACGCCGGTCCCTGGATCGCCCGACGTCGCCTCGACCCCCGCCGCCCCGCCGGCCCGCGATTCGGCCGAGCGCAGCTCATAGCGCGCGGTCGTTAGGAGCTCGCGCATGGCGAAGGTCCTGCGGCCGATCGGGCACGAAGAGCGCCTGAGCGTCATCGACCACCTCGATGAACTTCGCTCCCGGCTGATCATCTGCGGGATCGCGGTTGTCGCCACGTTCTTCGTCTGCTTCTACTTCAACCACGCGCTGCTGAAGGTCCTCAACCGCGCGCTGCCGGCGACGCCCTCGACGAGCTCGAACCACATCTCGGGGCTGACGGCCGATCAGGTCAAGCAGCAGAAGGCGTGGGCCGAGATGGCGAACGCGTACGCCGCGCTGTCGGTGTCCTCGACGCAGTCGCCCGCCGACCGCGCGCGGTTCGGGCAGCTCGCACAGGGAGCCAAGGCCGCCGCCGACGCGTTGCCGAAGGACACCGCGAAGCGGCTTCCGATCACGATCGGCGTCGGGGAGCCGTTCACGACCACGCTCACGGTGGCCGCCTACTTCGCGCTGCTGTTCGCGCTGCCGGTGATCATCTACCAGGCGTACGCGTTCGTGATACCGGCGCTCAATCCGGAGGAGCGGCGGATCGCCCTGCCGGTGATGGTGGTGGCACCGATGCTGTTCCTCGCCGGCGTCGCGTTCGCGTATTTCATCGTCCTGCCGCCCGCGGTCCACTTCCTTCAGGGCTACAACGCCGAGAACTTCGACATCCTCGTTCAGGCGAAGACCTACTACACGTTCGAGATCTTCACGATGCTCGGCATCGGCCTGGCCTTCCAGCTGCCGCTCGGGCTACTCGCGCTCCAGCGGCTGGGCGTCATCAATGGACACACGTTGACGAAGCAGTGGCGCTACGCTGTGGTCATCATGGCTGTGATCGCAGCGGCCATGCCAGGGGCAGATCCTGTGACCACCGGACTGGAGATGCTCCCCCTCGTTGTGCTCTATCTGGCCAGTATCGTCATGCTCAAGATCGCAGATCGCCGCGCCGCTGCGCGCGCCCGCTCCGAGCTGACGGAGCCATTCGGCGACGGCCTCGACCCCACTTAGTACCGACATGCTTTTTGATCTCCGCAGTCGCGGCCGCCGTCGCACCGTGCAGGCCGTCTACCTCGGCCTCGCCATCCTGATGGGAGGCGGCCTCATTCTCTTTGGCGTGGGCGCCGGCAACGGCTTCGGCGGCATCCTCAACGCCTTCACCGGCGGCGGCTCCTCGAGCGCGCAGAAGCAGGTCGTGAGCCAGCAGGAGAAGCAGGCCCTCGCTGCCGTCAAGGCCAACCCCAACGATCCCGCCGCGTGGGGCCAGCTCGTGTCCGCGCGGTGGACCTCCGCGACGACCGAGGGCGCCAACTTCGACCAGAACACGGGCACGTTCACCGCCACGGGCAAGAAGGAGCTCGCCTCCGTCGGTCAGGCGTGGCAGAAGTACCTCGCGCTCACGAACAAGCCCGACCCCACCGTCGCGATCCTCGCCGCCCGCGCCTACGCCCAGCTCGGCGATTACGCCAACCAGGCCAAGGCCTGGGAGATCGAGACGCTCGCCGACCCCAACCAGGCCAAGGGCTACGAATGCCTTGCGGCGGCGGCATATGCCGCCAAGCAGACCCGCAAGGGCGACCTCGCGGCCGCCAAGGCCGTCAGCCTCGTCCCCAAGGTCCAGCAGCTCACCGTCAAGCAGGCACTCGAGCAGGCGAAGACGAGCCCCGCGATCGCGCAGCAGTGCTGAGCTCGCCGCCCCCGGCCGCCGGACGCGGGTAACATCGGCGTCAAGGGCCGTTAGCTCAACTGGTAGAGCAGGGGACTCTTAATCCCAAGGTTGGAGGTTCGAGTCCTCCACGGCCCATACATACAGAAACCCCCGGAAAGCCGGGGGTTCAGTGCTTCAGAAGGACTGCGCGAACAGGGCCGCGCGAACGTATGCGCGAACATCACACGGCGAACGCTCCGGCGAGCCGCTCCATAGCCCGCTTGCGCGCCGCGCGCGACCAGTGGCCGTACACCTTGTCGGTGACCGCGGTCGACGAGTGCCCGAGATGGCGAGAGAGCCAGGTCAGCTCGGCGCCGTGCTCGAGCGCGATGCGGGCGAACCTGTGGCGGAAGCTGTGGAAACGGCGCAGGTTGCGGTGTCCGCGACATGATCGCCGGCTCGAGCGGGCGGCGCGCCGGTGGACACCGGCCACGTAGCGTCAGCGTCAGGCCTGCTGGCGATGAGACTCGATGGCGCCTGCGCGAACAATTCTTCTTGAAAGCCCCGCTTTTCGCGGGGTTTTCGCGTTCTGGGGAGTGTGCCAAGTCTGGAACATGCCCTCAATATCTCCCGAGATCGGCGAACGATCGGTGTGCGATGGCCGGATCGGTGCGATCACCGTCCGGTCAGGTGTTCCGTGTCGAGCGGGCGCGCGGGCCCCGTCTGGTACGCCAACTACCGGCTGCCGGATGGCCGCCATGTGCCCGCGCTACGTCGAGCACGACCGCGGGGTCAAGCCGTCGACGCTCCGCGGGTATCGATCGGCGATCGAGGCGCATCTGCTGCCGGCGGTTGGGTCGCTGCCGGTCGAGGACGTGACGACGACGGAGATCGAGCGGTGGATGGCCGGGTTCGACGGGTCCGCGCGGACGCGGAACAAGCTGCTGATCCAGCTGCACGGGATCCTCGGACGGGCGCGCAAGGCATACGGTAGGCATCGCGAACGTGCGCCGGGCGCCGGACGCTCCCTTTGCGGCACAGCACTCGTCCGAGGTCGGCGCGGCACGTGTCCTGTGGTCGCAAGGGGATCGCGCAGTCCGCGGCGCCGCGTTGCCGAAAGCGATCGCGGGAGCGCCATCAACAGCGGCGCGTGAACTTGCTCACGCGCATCAGCGGCGGATGTGGATGATCCGCGGCTTGCCCATGTCGCGGACGAGGCCATTTTTCGATAGTGCCCGCACCGTGACCTGGTAGGTGCCGGGCATGAGCCGCTTCCTGTTCACCCGCAGGTCCCAATGGACGTGCCGCTGGCCGGCGTGGAAGCTCCCGAAGGGAACGCGGCCCACACGCTTGAGCGTCGGCACGGTCTGACCGAACAGCTTGTGGCGGCCGACGATCTGCTGCACGAGGATCCCGACACCCGCGGGTTGGAGCAAGGTGAAGCTGACCGTGTTGAGGTTCGGAATGTTGGTCAATCGGAACACGGGCTTGACGAACAGGCTCAGGTTGCCCGAGTCGGGGGTATGGACGAGACCGAGGTCGACGCCACCGTTGAGCATCGTCTGCGTCAGGCTGTCCCAGATGAACAGCCGCTCGTGGCCGTTCGATTCGTCGCGGATGAAGCCGATGTAGCGACCATCGGGGGTGAACGCCGGCGTCGTGGTCGGCCGCTTCCGCCGCGGCACACAAAGCAGCCGGCCAGCGATCGTGACCCGATTAGCGTGGAGGTGACCCGATTAGCGTGGAGGTGACCCGATTAGCGTGGAGCAGTCACGCTCGTACGCGCGACAGCCGGCAAAGGCCTCCTCCGGCTGCTGCACGCGCCGACTCGGAATCTCGCCGACCAGGCACGGAAAACATGGCGGTGGCTTTCCATACCGCGGTGGTCCCGAGAGCGCGCTGGCGGCAAGCCGGAAGAGCGCGGGACAGGAGGCGCCGAGATGTCCTGCCGTGCGATCGAAGCCAGAGACCCGCTTCCGGGACTGAAGGTTGGTCATGCCCAGAATCCGTCAAGCGCGTACTGGTCGGCTTGGAAGCCCCCGTACGTCGGCGATCCTGCCGTCGCGGAGCGTCATCAGCTGGCAGACGAGGATGTCGAGCTTGCGCCGGGACGTTCACCGGTGGTGCGTTGCAGAACGACCACGCGGTCGTCGCCGGGAAGGATCGCCAGCACCTTGACCTTGAACGTTGCGCCCGTCAGCTCCCGGATGCGCCCGAAGAACTGGGTCGAGATCTGATCGAAGCCGACGTAATCGCCTGCCAGACGACTGCGTGCCGGGAGATGTCAGGCGACATCATCGGTCAAGCAGTCGCGGGCTGCGTCGTTGTCGTCCGCCTGAACGCCGCGTACAGCCGACGCACCACCGCGCTCGCGTCGTCACTCATGCGCGTTCGCTATCGCAAGCCATAGGCCTCGATCTGCTTCGCGGTGTCGACGTAGTGGCGCATGCGGTTGATTTTGCCCTCGGCATCGAGCGAGTACAGATGCAACTCCTCGTCGGTAACGCTGCCGCCGCCGGGCATCGCGATCGTGATCTGTACCTCGACGACGACCTGGCGATCGCTGGCGAGCATGTCGAGCACTTGGAAGTCCTGGATCTGCATCGTCGCCACGTAGTCGAAGAAGTCGGCGACGCCGGTGCGGCCGTGGCGCGGCTTCATTGGCGGAACGCCGGCGTTCTGCCCGTGGTTGTCGAGCCAGGACTCCCACGCGCAGTCGTCCGCGATTTGGTCGAGGATGAAGTCGATGTCGCCGCGGCCGAACGCTTCATAGATGCCGCCGACGACGGCGAGGTTGGCGGCGGCGCGGCTCTCGGTGGCACTCATGGCTGTCCCCTCTCGCTGCAGTGTCGGAGACGAACCCTAGATCGCGCTCGCTGCCGTGATCAAGCCGCCAGACCTTGCGGCCGAGCTGCGCCATCTTGACCATCGTGCGAACCGGCACGCTCGCCCGCACCCCGACGACTGCGTCGGCGTCGGATGAGACCGAAGTCGCCACCATCCGCAAGGCTCCGCCATCAGGGCAATTCTGACTAGGGTCGCAAGGTTTCCGGCGACGGATTATGAGTGGTGGGAGCGCGGCGATCGTTTGGCTGCGTTCTCCGCCGGCGTCGTGCATGAGGATGATCGCTCCGGGTTTGGCGCCGGCGAGATGGGCAAGCTGTTGGCCTGCGTGACGTCGCTCGAAGACGGCGACTTCGACCGCGGCGAAGCGCTTGTCCCCGACTGTGGGGCGCGCCATCTCGAGTCGATCATCTGGGCCAACGACGCAGCCGACCCGCTGTTGGACCAAATCGAACCCTCGGCCGCGGAGGTCTCGCGCCGAGACACGACCGCCCTTCCGAAACGGTTGGCATTCATCGCAAGGCGTCGCGTCGTCGCGGCAGCCGGGCGTCGGGGCGGCGACACCGCAGGAAGGCGACCGGAGTAGCGGGTGGGCGGCAGTTTGGATAGATTCTTGCGATCGTCGAGTTCGATGAGACGCCGCCGACGCTGCGCTGCCGGGGAGATGAGGACCGGGTCACGCAGGGCGCTCGCCGGCAGGCGCTTTCGCGCGCGATTCGGGCACAGGCCGACCTGATCGTCGATCTGAGCGAGTTGGTGTTCGCGGACGCGTCGCTGATGCTCGATTTCGCGATGCTCGCCAGGCGGCTGCGACGACGAGGTCGAGCGCTCGTGTTATACGACGCGCAGCCGCATATTCGCGCGCTGATCGAACGGGTCGGCCTGCACCGGCTGGAGGGCATCAAGATCGTCCAGGGCCCGTCCTCGGTGCTCGCGCTCTCCTAGCGCTGATCACGGCATCGCCCGATGTGCTTCGGGGTGGTTGCGGAAGGCCCGGTGTCGAGGGCCTGCAGACCGCGCATTCCCGGCCTCCCGGCGTCGGCTGCGGGATGCCCGTGCTGCAATGGATGCAGGGCCGGGTTGGTCGGCGAGCCGAAGGTCGCGTGCTGCTTTTCGACGCCGCCTGGAGCTGCGATCACGTGCACGTGGTGACTGCTCACCGAGTCGGGCCGGCGCTGAGGGCCAACCGGCGGGACGAGTCGGTTCGTTCATGAGCTTTGATAACGGCTCGTGGCTGGCCGTTGTGGAGGCGATCCTTGCCCCATAGGCTTTCCGGTGTGTCGTCGGTGGCGAGCGAGAGGGTGCGGTTGGCGGAGCTGGTCGCGTTGCTCTCGCTGGGCACCGATCTCGGGTTGGGGCAGCCGATGGAGCACATGATTCGCGCCTGCTTGATCGCGCTTCGACTCGGTGAGCGGCTGGGTCTGGCGGAGTCCGAGCGGGGCGTTGTGTACTACTCGGGTCTGCTCGCCTGGGTCGGCTGCCATACCGACGCTTATGAGCAGGCGAAGTGGTTCGGCGACGACACCACGCTCAAGCGCGACGCGCACTACTACTACGACATGGGCGGGGTCGGGCCGGCGATCTCTTTCGTGCTCAGGCATGTCGGTGGGCCCGAGCGGCCGCTGGCCGCGCGCGCCCGGGTCGGGATGGCGCTCATCGGCGACGGTCTGGGTGCGATGAGGGAGCTGGCGGAGAACCACTACCGCGCGACCGACGAACTGGTCGAACGTCTCGGCCTCGGGGAGGAGGTGCGTGAGAGCCTCAGGCAGACCTACGAGCGCTGGGATGGCAAGGGCGCCTACGGGATGAGGGGCGAGGAGATCGCGCTCAGCTCGCGGCTGATCAACCTCGCGGACGTGGTCGAGGTGTTCGGTCGCACCGGCGGCGTCGACGCGGCGATCATGATCGCCCGGGAGCGCAGCGGAACGCAGTTCGA
>Ga0335069_10002837_pt1 | contig 26495 bp, 19 predicted proteins | sample Lox_Sample_11_FD_206714 | JGI IMG/M metagenome (GOLD analysis project Ga0335069, IMG submission 206714) | Soil microbial communities from Loxahatchee National Wildlife Refuge, Florida, United States - Lox_Sample_1.1 | ecosystem: Environmental > Terrestrial > Soil > Wetlands | place: USA...
CACCAACGGTCTCTTCCCACACGACATAGACTTCCGTTCCGATTGCGGAGACCGCCGGTCGGCGCGAGTCTTTGGACGGCGTCTTTGAAAGGTTGACCGGGAAATCCCAAGTCCAACCTTGATCGCGCGAGCGGCGGAAAAACACGTCGAAGGTCCCCGGCGTACCGGTGTCGTCTTCCCACACGACATAAACATCCGAGCCTGCCGCCGCGACTCTCGGGACCCGCGAAGCACCGCCGTTGGCGGAGACATTCATCGCGGGATGGAAACTCTTGCCCTCGTCGCCGGAGCTGCGAATGAAAATATCTGCGGGCGATCCGAACGAGGCCTGCTGATACCACACCACGTAGACGTCGGAGCCGTCGGCCGCCACGTCGGGACTGGTTATTATAGAAGCGGGCCCCGAGAGAGCCACCGCCGGGTCAAACCCCGTGGGCAACGAAGCGAAGGCGTTTGCGGCTGTGGTCACGAATACGAGAATCGCAGGAAGTGGGCGAAGACAACCCCGAACTTGTTGACACATCGCGTGCCTCCTTGCAGTCAAATTCGGCTCTTCATTTGACCAGTAGCCGTGCTCAAAGTCCCACGTATCGCGAAACACGGCGCGGCGCGGCCCGCAAAGAGGTGGCGACCGCGGGCTTCTCACCCGCTCCGCAGTTGCAGACTCCGGCGCCGGAAGAATTGGCGAGCAGCAGCATGCAGTCTGTCTGTAGGGATGAGAGTTGGATCTGGTCGAGCGGTGCGTTCTGGAAGCGCTCAGCCGAGGCGCTCGTGCTGAATGGCGCGAATGGCGGCGCGCTGGGAGCGAGCGCCTCGGTATGCATCATTTCCGAGAGCAAGGTCGGCGTTGGATCGACTGCGCCGCTGACTCCTGAACCCGACGCCGAGCCGACTGCACCCGTCGGATCGCATGCAAGTCCACCCGCTACATTGATTCCCAGCGGCGGAGTCCCCCCAACACCCAAAACGAAGTTCAACCTCGACGATATCACCTCGATTACCCCGGCATTGCGGTTGGCCTGATTGACGCCGAAGTTGCCTGTGAGGTCGTTGATCGTCGACAAGGTTCTCACCCCGTTAGGTGTCACGGGGCATCCGCAGCAGGACTGAAGTTCTTCGCGGTCATCGAACACATAGATCATGGCGCAAAGCGTTCCGTTCAGCGTTGGGTCGCTGCGAGTCGGATTGACGATTCGCAACAGTGCTTCCCCGGCGCCTCCGGAGGAACCCGGCCCCCCGTACCCGGAGGCCGACGGAAATCTACTCGTGGCAACATCGTAGTAAGTCGTCTCCGCGAGGCCGTCGAAAGACGGGAAGGTCGGGGCATCCTGGAATGCGATGTCGTTCGCGAGCAGCTTCTTGTTCTGCGGCAGAGTTCCGAAGTCTCCGACGTAGCGCCATTCGGTGGACGTCATGCTGGCGACCACTAATCCCTTCCCGAACGAGTACTGGATCATCACAGGATTTGCGTTTTCGTCGGTTAGAATCGGAAGTGTTCCGGCGGGCAGGTTTGTGAGGAAGCCATGGCTCGAGGAACCCCAGTCGTCAAGGTCGTCGAGCGCCCCGGCGTCGAAGATCCGAGAGCAGTTTCCGCCAGGGCAGGATGCCGACCCGCGAACGATCGGCTGAAGCGGCGCTGCGATCTGATTGTCGTCGGAGAATGATGTAACCTTGGTCACGCCGCCCACAAAAACGTAGCCGTCCCACGAGCCGCCGTTTCCCGGACCGGACGCGTTATCTGCCAGATTGGCGGACAGAATCCCGCCATTTGACACCCACGAGGAAATCGAAGGGTGTATGGTCCCGCCCGGAAAAAGGTTGTTGTAGAAGGCTTGTGTTTGCGCGGCAGCGATCACAATCTCTTTGAAGCCCGAAAGATTCGTCGATCCGATATCGGCCGATCCGATCGCACACCAGTTTTTTCCTTGCGCCTCGAGTTCGGTCACGTCTGCGCCGTTGGGATCCTGGTCCGGTGCAGCGTCCCACGGAACGACGTCCTGAATCAGGAGAACAGTTTCGGCTCCCGCGCACGCTTTTGGGCTGGGATCTGCGCCTGACCACGACGCTCCCGAGTAAACCGAGCTCGGTCTTGCTTCGACACGCGCAGCGAAGAGCGCCAGGCCAAGAGACAGGAGCACCGTGTAGAGGGTGTGTCGGTAAGCGTTGACGGGTAGAGGCACTGACCAGTCACCCTTCTCATTAGCGAGACGAAACATCGTCTCCGGAACCGCACGTGCAGGCACCGGCCGTGCTGCTGTTCTGGATGGTTAGCAGGCAGGTACCCGACAGGTTGCTCAACTCGGTCGAGTCGAGTTGACTGGGCGCGAACTCCTCGGTCGAAACACTTGTCGTGAACGAGGTCGACGGAAAAGCCGGCGCCATCGTCTCGGCGTGGGACTCCCAAGGGTCGCATCCCCAGAGACCGCTGAAGTTGATACCGCGATTGGCTAGAGAACCGAAGGGAAGGTCGTTGATGTTTTCAAAGTTCGGGTCGTTGGCAATAATCCCGATCACACCCGCGGTCAGGTTACCGCCGCGGACGCCAAAATTCGCCGTCGCGTCGTTGATGACCGACAGAGTGCGCAGACCATCCGGCGTGACCGCACATCCGCAGCAGGCCTGCATTTGTTCGTTGTCATCGAAAACGTAGATCATCGCACACAGAGTGCCCTTCTGGACTGTACTGTCGTGCGACGGGTTGACGATGCGTATCAATTGGTCGCCGGCGCCCCCGGAGTGCCCAGGCCCGCCGTAACCCGAGGCAGGAACTCTCACGCTGGTGCCCACGTCGTAATGGACGATCTCCCAGACCAGGTAGCAGAAGCCGCCGCTGCCTCCCACTGCCCACGTGCCGTTGTAGAATTTGCAGCACTCTTGATCCTGTGGATAGCCTTTACAAAAGCGTTCTCTGGCTTGTGCTAGGTCGGAGACCGTGAACAAAACCAACAGCGCCGACGCGAGCGTGAGACAGAGCCGCGACGCTCGCTCGTTTGACTCAGATAACGTTGTCATAGCGACCCCCTTCTGTGTTGCGGAAGGCGAAAATCGCGGCTCGATGGCGACCGCTCGGTGACAATTCTGCACGCTTGTGCGACTCAGAAAGAGCACCCACGTTGACCCTCCGCGTAACGTGACGAAGGAAACATCGCCGTGAAAATTGGCCGAAACCGGGCGAAAAGGCCCCAAGCCCGCCTCACGGGGCTCGAGTAACAAGCATTAGCCGACCTGCCAAATGATGTCAAACTTACTAATGGAGAAACGAGAGAGGATTCCCTCACCATGGGCGGGCAAACGTTCTAAACAGAAAGTTAATTTGCTAGGTTTCAGCGCCTTCAATCTAAGCGATTTTCAGCCGTCCGCTCGGCGGCGCTCAGATTCGCAAGTATCTGGCGGACACGGATCGCCGCGCCGTCGCTCTTGAGCAGCACAGGCCGTAACGCCATCAGGTCGGTGGTCGCCATGTTGCGCCGCTGCGCTTGGATAATCACGTTATCCTCTCCATCGAAAACGCATCAGGCTGTCGGTGATGAGTTCGTAATTGGCCTCGAATCTGCCGGTAGCGGTAACGGTCGTGTACTTCTCTGCGTCAGCCAAAAAGCTGAAGTCCGGGATCCGCGAGGGATCAGCTCGCTCCGGTTCGCCCATCCAGATCCACAAGGCGCCGTACCTTTCCACGAGGCGATCGGTTCGTACGCGTGCCACCTTTGGAATCGCGCCATCTCCGTGCGGACTGTAGACGCATACTCCGGCCCCGTCGAAACGAAGCCCGTGATTGCGGCACTCGACAATATCGCCGCGCAGGCGGCCCCTGCTGAGACGGCCCATGCTGAGGGGAGCGAAGCGGTGGGCACACCGATCGGCGAGTGCTGTCGCCACCCCGTCTTCCCGCCGGAACATCAGTATCGGTTCGTTCAGAAGCTGCCGCGCCAACAGCGCTCGTCGAACCTCACGGCCGCATGCGGCGACGTACCTGCGTTTTTGAGAAACGGCATTCGCCCAATTTGCTATGGATCGCTGTGTAACGCGACTCGGGTCAACGGTCCAAAATTGAATTGCCACGGTGTTGCGGCGAAGGCGGGCGCGATCCAGGAAGACCAAGTTGCGTGGGCGGATGGTAAAGGGCAGAGAGGGAGCGAGCGGGGTCGTTTCGCGAGTTTTGCTCCGGCCTCGACACTCAACGGCCCAGAATGAAGAGCATCTCCGCGATTCGCGTGCGAAGCGAAGGCTTGAATTGCGGGGCCATCGGAATCTTCGCTAACGACTAGAATCCGGCGCACGTATCATTCGTCGAGACGCGCGCGATGGGTCTCTTTGTAAATCGAAAAATCGTACCACTCCAGAATGTTTCCCGCCGCACCTGCGATCGCCAGCCTCCGCAGTGAAGCGCCGTCCCCGGGGCCGTTCACAAGCATCCTGCGAAAAAAACCACTTGGGTATCGCGGCGCAGCTTACACGCCGGCCGTTGGCTCTCCAACTCGCACGCACGGCGTGCGGTCCTCGATCGTCGAGAGCGCAGGCGTTTCGGTTTCGGAATTTTCCCGCGCAATCAAGCGCGCCGTCGGCCTCCTGCGCGCCACCCTTCGTGATGACTGGAATCCTCGGCTAAAGCGCAGCAGACGCGATACCTCAAGGCACTCCAATAGTCTGTGAGCGTCGGGCCCACAACAGCAAGGTGGTTTGCGAGATCGGCGAGGATTGGCGCTAATAGTGAACCTCGGCGATAGAGGGCCGAAGAGACCCCGGCGGTGGGACAAGGAATCCGGTTTGTTCATTCGCACGAGGGAAAGCTGGCTTCGGAAAACGCGCACGGAAACGATTCCATTCGAGTGCGGCGCGCAAGGCAGGGTGGGTCGAGAAGACTTTTTGAGCGCAGAATTTTGACAGCCAATTTGACAGCCACGGGATCGGCTATCGGCGGAAGCAGCGTACCGATGCGGAAAATAAAACCCGCAATTTACTTCGATTTGGACGCCCGCGCACCGCGCACTTTGCACCTTTCACGTCGGTAACACGGGTTCAAATCCCGTCGGGGACGCCAATAAAATCAAGCATCTTTTGACGTTGCAGCGTTCGCTTTTTCGGTTGGCGCCAAATAGGTGCCATTTTCTTAAACGGAAGCCGCAGTTTGCCAACGCTTCCGCCCGATTTTCTATCCGATTCCCCTGCGACTGACCCACGAAAGTATGGGGTAACCAAGCGCGAGTGCGATAAGGCTCAAGACTGACGAGAGCGCCCTCATCTTTGTGGTTCCGAAGCCGACCAGAATCCGATAGTCGCCGGCCTTCGGCAGTCGCAGCATGATCAGCCCCCTTCGTGGTGCGAGGCGTTGCGCTTCCGCTGGGCCCGCCACCGTGGTGACTTTCCATCCCGGGAAGTCCAACACCTGAATCTCGACATCTTTTTCAGTCGCAACGCTCACCTTGAAGTCGTAGTGAAGGGGGTCGACCTCCGCGCGATATAACGCTCAACATCGGCTTTCGAAATGGCCCGCAGCGAACCCGGAAACGCGGCTAGGAGGTGCTTTTTCATGATGCCGAATCATTGCTCCTGGCTCCGCGGCTTGAGCGTTGGGGAGACGCGCTCCTGCCATAGCTTCGCGAAATCAGCGAACGAGATCGGGGAGTCTTCGGCCACGCCCAGATGAAGACGACGCGCCACGTTGCCGAGGATGCCATCAAGGACCTCCTTCGCAACGCGCTTGTTGGGTCCGATCATCTTGCGGCGACGGACGCCCTGAGCGTCGGACGCGAAAGCCGAAACACTCAAGGATAAAGTCAGCCCCGACAAGCGAGTTCTCCAGCGGTTAGCAGTTTTTCAGAGTCTGACGCGGGCGACTTGACGTCCTCGCCATTGAATCATTGCCGCAATGCGGCCTTCGCGATTGAACCAACTGTGGAGCTGAGCCAATTACCTGTTTAACGCTGCCATTTTGCCACGGCGAGCATCGCGCCGTGACAACCTCACGGACGCCACACGCGGCGGTCCGGGTGCCGTTCGTCGACGGTGCGCTCTGTTCGAAGCGCCGACGAAGAATCGACACGGCGTCAATTAAGGTCGGCACGTATTTTGCGCCGCACGCTCTAATGGGCCTATAAACCGCATCCCCAATGCTTCGATCTGAGTCAGATTGCCTCGATCGGAGCTAGCGCCTTTGCGTCGAAAAAGTCGGAGAAGGCAAATGAACCTAGCGGTGAAGAACGCACTGCAAGAATCGCTGACGGATCGTTACGTCAAACTGCCCGCGGACTTACGAGCCGCCTTTCGACCGCAGCGCGAATGGGCTGAAGGGCAAGGGCTGTGGCTGCTCCTCGCGTTCTTTTGCTCCGGCGTGGGAGCGGGGACATGGCTTTTCTCCGCCCCGGCATTCTTCGATGTTCCCGCCGGACTTGTAATCGGGCTGCTCCTGATGGTTGCGGGAAGCGGCGGCGCCCATCTCGCATTTCTGGGGCATCCGCTGCGCGCGTGGCGGATGGTGGCGCAGTTTCGGACCTCGTGGGTCAGTCGTGGCATCGTCGGGATCATGGTCTTCACCATTCCTGCGGTTCTCTACCTTGTGCCATCGGTCTTTCCCGGGGTCCCGTGGCGTCAGGACGATCTTTTTGGAAAGGCGCTTATGGCGCTCTCGATTTTCGGGGCATTGTGGGTGGCCACTTACAAGGGATTTGTGTTCGCCGTTGCGAAGGGGATTCCCTTCTGGAATTCGCCATTGCTCCCGCCGTTGTTCATCGCTTATGCGCTCCGTGGAGGGCTCGCGGTCTTGCTGTTGATTGGCGCGCTGGGGGGCAAGTTCGCGGCGTTTCATTCCGTCGAAGTGGTGAAGCTCTGGACTGTCGTGTCGAGCGCGGCGCTGATCGTCTTCTACGTATGGGTGATGAGCGACGCGGGCCTGACCGCTCGACAGTCGGCCCGCGAGATCATCAACGGAAGGGTGTCACTGGTCTTTTACGTCGGTGTGGTCGCCGGCGGAATCGTCGTCCCGTTAGTAGGCGGCTGCCTCGCCTTCTTCACCGACCTGTCTCTCGGCGCAGTGGGGTTGATCGGCGTGTGCTCGCTGGTCGGTGATTTTTCCGTCACCTATAGCATCGCGAAGGCAGGGATCTACCTGCCTCCCGCATTCGGCGCCCTCTCCGGCGTGCGGTAGTGATCGCAGCCGGTCGAGGACCGGCAGGAGGAAAGCGTATGCCAGAAATGCAAGATGACGCCTGGATACCTTCAGCGTGCAACATCTGCATGAACACCTGCGCCATCACCGTCCATCGCGAGAACGGCGTGGTCACAAAGATCGAGGGCAATCCCGAAAGCCCGATCAGCGCCGGCACGCTCTGCCCTAAAGGGCTTTCCGGTATCATGACGCTGTACGATCCAAACCGCCTGCGCGCCCCGGTAAAGAGAACCAATCCGGAGAAGGGCCTCGGAGTCGACCCCAAATGGGTCGAGATTAGCTGGGAAGAGGCAATCGACACGGTTGGCGGAAGGCTCAAACAGATCCGCGAGGAAGATCCACGCAAGCTGATTGTCAGCGGCACCGCTCAGGCGATGGCGAACTCGCTTTACATGTCCTTGTTCTCGCAGGCGTTCGGTACGCCCAACATGTGGTTCGCCGGAGCGGGTATCCATTGCGGAAACGGATGGCACCTCACCAGCAACCTCATATACCAATCGATCGGCAGGCAGCCGGACGTCGACCACTGCAACTATGTGATGCTGTGGGGCTCCAATTGGGGTATGGCCGCGGGTTACGCATTCAACATGATCGCGAAGAAGGTCGCCGAGGCAAGAGTCAGGGGTATGCGCTTGGTGGTGGTGGATCCATACATGAGCGTGTCTGCGGAGAAGGCTGACGAGTGGGTCCCGATAAGGCCGGGCACCGACGCAGCACTGGCGCTGGGGATGGTCCATGTCCTGCTGCACGAACTGAACATGTATGACGTCGAGTACATGAAGAAGTACACCAACGGCCCGTATCTCATCGGTCCGGACGGGTACTACGTTCGCGATCCGGCGACGCGCAAACCGATGGTCTGGGACGCCGTCGAGGGAACGGCAAAGGCTTACGATGCTGACAACATAAAGGACCTGGCGCTGGAGGGAATGTACAGCGCAGCAGGCATCAGGTGTACTCCGGCATTCGCCGTCTTGAAGGAGCACATCAAAACCTACACGCCGGAAAAAGCGGAAACCATAAGTACTGTCCCCGCCGCGACAGTGAGACGACTCGCGCGCGAGTTCGCAGAAGCGGCACGCATCGGTAGTACAATAACCATCGACGGCAAAACGCTTCCGCTGCGGCCTGCGGCCGCCCACGAGTTCAAAGGTCCCAACGGACACAAGCATCAATTGCCAAATGCAATCGCGATCGATTTGCTGAACCTGATCGTGGGCGCCCAGGACGTCCCGGGCGGGATGCTCGGTCAGAGTCCGCGATGCGAGGGTTTCCCCGAAACCGGGCGGCCTGCCTGGAAGCCGAGTCGAGGCCTCGACGGGCTTGCAGTAGCCGGCTCATGGATGATGGGTTCGCCCCATTATCCTCCGCATCAAGTGCGCCCCCCGCGTTCGCTGACGATGCATGAGATCATGCCGCTGGGCCTCATCAGTCCGATGCTCATTGCGACCGTGCTCGACCCTGAGAGGTACAAGGTCGATCACAAGCCCGAAATGATCATCAACTACGGCACCAATTCGGTCATGAGCTTCGCCAACGAAGAGGTGATGGCGCAGTGGTACAAGAAGATCCCTTTCGCGGTCGGAATCAGCCTGTTCCTTGACGAAAGCACGGAACTTTTCGACATCGTGCTTCCTGATACGTTTTACCTCGAAAGGCTCGACCCGATGCCCAACCTCCCGATCCCGATGCATCACATGTCGAGCAACCTGAGCGATGACTGGTCATGGGGCATCAGACAGCCGGTGGTTGCGCCGCGTTTCAAGGAACGGCACTCGATGGAAATCCTGCTGGACCTTGCGCAACGGGGTGGATTCCTGCCCGACATGTACGCGGTGCTCCAACTATACTTCTCGATAGGCGGAGAATATCGGCTTGATCCGGACGGTAAGTATAGCTGGGAGGAAATTTCCGACCGCGCATATAAGTCAAATTTCGGCCCCGGCTACGGTCTTGACTGGTTTAAGAAGAATGGCGTGCTCAAGTGGCCTCGTAAAGTCGAAGAGGCTTACTGGAGGCCGTTCAGCGATGCGCGCATCCCGATCTATTTTGAATTTTTCAAGACGCTCGGCGCCGAGGTTAAGAAAGTCACCGACGAATGCGGCATCCCGTGGGACATTTCGGATTACCAGGCGCTGCCTGATTGGAAGCCGTGCGTGGCCCATAAGACCGACTCGGGATTCGATCTCTACGCCTTCTACTATCGCGTTCCATTCCAGACGTTTTCCGCCACTGCTGAAAACCCGTGGCTCGACGAAGTGTCCAGGATCGATCCTTACGTCTACAATGCATGCATCAACACAACGGTAGGAAAGACAAAAGGCATCAAGGACGGTGAGGCAATTTGGATTGAATCAGCGGAGGGGCTCAGGATCAAGGCGCAGGTCAGACTGACTGAAGGAATTCATCCCGAAAGCGTGGCGCTGGCCAACTGTTTCGGCCATTGGAGTGATCATCTACCGATCGCGAAGGGCAAAGGCGCGTGCATCAACCATCTTCAGCAGGTTGACGAATCGCGCATGGACATCGTGGTTGGGGGCTTGGATCTCTGCAACAAAGTTAGAGTTTACAAGGCGGAGGGCCGGCTATGAGATACGGGATGGTCATAGACCTGAAAAAGTGTATCGGCTGTTACGCCTGCGCTATCGCTTGCAAGGCGGAAAACGCGACTCCTCCCGGCGTTCTATATATGCGGATCTCCAAGCACGAGACCGGAAGGTATCCTAACGTGCGCAGATTTTCGATTCCGATTCTGTGCATGCATTGCGCTGATCCGCCCTGTGAAAAAGTTTGCCCCACGGGCGCAACATTCAAACGTTCCGACAACGGCGTCGTGATGATCGACAAGGACATGTGCGTCGGATGCCGATACTGCATGATGGCATGTCCCTATGGGGCCCGGTATTTCCATGCCGAGGATAGAGAGTACTTTCCCAACCAGGGACTTACTCCCTATGAAAGGCAAGCCTATGCTAATCACCCGCCCGGTGGGGTGGAGAAGTGCGAGTTCTGTTCGAAGCGGGTCGGGAAAGGCCTGCAGCCCGCCTGCGCTGCCAACTGTCCGACCCGCGCAATGCATTTCGGCGATCTTGACGATCCAACCAGCGAAATCTCGCGCTTGATTGCGGAACGGGCCGGCTTTCAACTCCATCCCGAACTCGGAACCGACGCTTCGGTCTATTACCTTCCGCCGTAGAGAAAGATACGCAACACGGTTGACTAAGGAAGCTCTGCACAAGTAAGGAGCGCTTCGCGGACAAAGAACCGGTACCGGCTTCGCTTGGCAGCGAAGCTGTCCGAGATCCCCCGACTTCGTACGCGTTGCTCTCTTCGCTTGGGATGACAAACAGGGGCATTTGCATAGTACGCCGACTTATTCAGAGGTTCCCTGCGGAGATGGAAGTACGAGTCAGATTCTTCGGTAACTACCGGCAGCTGGTTAATTCGTCGCAGATCGTGCTGACGCTGGCAAGTGAAGCAACCCCGATCGACGTAGTCCGAATGCTCGGTAAGAGCTACGGCGAAGGCCTGCGCTCAGCACTTATGTCGGAGCACGACGGTGTCGTTCGCCTGCGTCCGGGCATCCGAATCGCGATAGGGGATGAGGTCATAGACTGCGCAGGCGATCTCGACAGACCGCTTTGTGAGACTGCTTTCGGCTTTGACGAGGCCGGAATCCAGGTGTTCATCTTTCCGTCGCTTAGTGGAGGAACCTGGCGAGGTTAGCCATCCCGGGGGCGCTGCCGAACACGTCTGCGGCGCGCCAGGGCGGTTAGGCACCGCGAGTGCTTGGCTGTCGGTCTCCTCAAATCCTTGCTGACCACGAAGATCAAGTTGAGGTTGTCCGCGCTCAGCGGGCGGGAGTGGGAAGCGCCACGCGTTTGGACTCGAACCGCATCCTGCGGCCAGCGTCATTGCGATGACCACGGACACTGTCCACACAACAACAATTTTGAGCGATTCCACGAGTGGTGATCGGCGGGTGTCTCACTATTGGGTTGATAACGCGGGTTCTGCTGCCCATCCTGATCTATCTGTGCCATTGGCGCCTCCGCAAAGCCGAAACCCGTCGTGAGGCACATTTGTATCGGGAAAGCGCTCGGACGCGGACGGAAGTGATTCTGTCCATCTTCGGATCCGAAGAGTGGGGGATCCCGAAGGCCGGTCCAATGAAGGCGACGGCGCCGATCGGTTCAGCGCGTGTCCGCTCAGCGTTGGAGGATCTGGTCGGCTGCCCAAGTCCCGGTCTGGATCGCCGATTCGAGCGTGCCCATCCCGACGTAGTCGCCTGCCAGCCACACGCGCCGGTCGCGCGGCGACTCGCGGCGATAGCCGGCGAGCGCGCGTGCCCGTCCGACCGGCCACTTGGGCAGACCCTCGCGCCAGCGCACCACGCTCGCGAACTCTCGGGCGGCGAGCGCTCCAGGGAACAGTCGCTCGATATCCACCGCGACCGAGTCGACCACCTGCTCGTCCGCCCAGTCCATCATGCGCTCGGCGTTGTCCGGGGTGAGGAACAGGTTGAGCATCTCGTGGCCCGCGGGCACGCGCTCGGGGTCCTTGGCCGATTCCATCGTGACGCCGACGATGTCCTTGCGATCGCTGCGTGGAATCATCATCGCCCACGCATTTGCGAGCGCTGAGTGACCCGACCAGTCACGTTTGGTGGCGAGGCCCACCTTAATGATCGGTCCATAGCTTGCCCCGGTCATCTCGCGCTCAAGACGGTCTTGGTTGGGATATATCCGCGCCGCCATCGAAGCAGTGGTCGCAAGCACGACAGCGTCGGCCCGCACCGTTTCTCCCGAGACCTGCACTGTCACACCGTCGGGCGCGACCTGCAGCGCCTGGACCGGCGCTTCGAGCTTGACGTCCAAGCGGGTTGCCATCGCGCGCGGCAGCGAATCGTTGCCCCGCGCCAGAGTCATGTCCTTGCTGTAGCCGTTGCCGGTCGTCGCCGCGACCGCCAGCGCGAACGCGCGCGAGGTCTCCTCGAACTGCACCATCATGCCGCCGGCGAGCAAGGGTTCGAGCAGGCACTCCGCGCCGCGTGCCATGCGCGGCGCGCTCCATCGCGCGGCATCTTCATCGTCATACCTGGCCCACGCTGAGTAATCGTCGATCGGTAGGCCGCGCGGGCTGGTCGTATGCCAAACGTATTTGGCGAGGTCGCGCACGCCGAGCAATCCGCTACGGATCGTATGCACGGCGGACATCATTCCGGATGACATTCGGCGCGGGCGCCCGTCCTTGAACACTGTAATCCAGTTGCTCGTCTGTCTCAGTTCGCCGAGCAACCCCATCTCCTTGATGAGCCCGAGCGCGTTGCGATAGGTGCTCACATAGAATTGCGTGCCGCGCTCGAACAAATAGCCGTCGTGACGCCCCGAACTGGTCCGACCGCCGACCCGATCGCTGGATTCGAAGACTGTTACCTCGGCGCCCGTCTGCCGCAGCCGGAGCGCCGCGCTGAGACCGGCCATGCCGGCGCCGACGACGATTACACGTTTGATCGCCATCCTGCCTCCTTTGCGCAACGGGGCCGAAGCGGGCCGCCGTCGTCCCTATTCAAAACTCCAAATTCTCGCGATACTCAAGTGTCGAAGCTTGGGCGCAGCCGGCAGATGACGCGCCGACAACGCGGGGCTAGGATGCCTTGGGGCGCAGTTAAGCGCGTGAGTCGTTCTTTCGCGCTGGGGTTCATTGTCGCCTGGGAGGCTTATGTTCCAGTCTCAACCGCCGCTTGTCGATTGATTCACGTTTGCCGGTGCCGAAGCCGGAAGCTACTTGGTCTTTTCGAACGAAAGGTTAGCCCAGGACCGCTGGGTCTTGACCAAAGCCCCGGGAGACACGCTGACTTCACCCCGGAAAGGCCAGTCAAGCGCGATAATTAGGACCACCACCAACGCCATCGAGATAACCACCGACGTGGTCATCATCAGATGCATGCGGAAGTCACGAAAGCCGAACAGGTAAGTGAAGCCGGTCACCAGCGCGCCGCCCAGAAAGAGAATCGACCAGATCACTGCTGGAATATGCTTGCGGGCCGCGGCGAGCCGGTTGGCACGCGCGCGGTAAATCAGATTCAGAGTCCTCAGTAGCTCGGCTTGGATCACCGCCTCGGCCAAATTAACTGGCAGCATCGTGGCGACCGCACTGTGCAGGTGGTGCAGCGGCTCCCATCCCTGACTGGGTGTTTTTCCGGCCTGCTGCACCGGCCACTCGTCGTTTACCACGGTACTGACATAGCGCTGCACGTCCTTGCGAATGCTTGCTCCCACGGCCTCAGGCAAGCCTTGGGTGTCACGGTAGATGCTGTCGACGTAATCGGCTTCCAGGTCGACGATCTCTGTGGCCTCACTGTAGGACTGCCAAGCCGCGATGGCGATGAATGCGAGCAGCACCGCGTAGGTGACACTGATCGCCCCCAGCATGAACCCGGCCAGGTCATTGTGCTCCCGGCGCCACCCGATGTGGACCAGACGGTTAAAAATCACCAGCCCGAGACATCCCGTCCCGGCAAGGAGCGCGACCAGAATTGTTCCCCACAGCCAAGTCGGATTGCTATAGATCCAATCGATAATCATGTCCCGCGTGCCCGAGCGTAGCGTTCCACCAATTTGCTCGATCTAACGATAGTCGAGCTGTGACGGGGGCCTCGGTCCTGTTCGGCCAAAATTTGCGTTGAAGATGTCTGTTTCGAGCCGCCGGCTCCGGATAGCGACACGGCGGTTCCGCCCAGTTTGAGCCATCGGTCCTCAGCTCGACCTCCGGGGACATTGGTGCAAGCAAAGGGTTTTACCCTAACCGGCGGCGACTACGCGTCGTGCCGCATCGGAAACCACCAGATCGTCGTCCGGTTCCAATCGATGCACGCGGCCACAACACATATTGCGAACGCGAAGCAGACGGCCGTTTTCATGATTCCCCGCCTTAAGCTGTGATTAGGCAGTCTTTCGAGTTAACGCAAACGGCTGAGCGAGGCTCAAAAGGCGCATCGCTAATTCGCTGCTCCGAGCCCGCTCGCCGACGCAATATCCTTTCCCGGGGGTCGAGGCGAGAGCGAAGCACGCCACCAAGGTATCGGCTGCCCAGCGTGCATTGCGACTACGAGAGCGAGCGCTCTTGGTGTCCTTGTGGTCCTTCCCCCTGTAGGTACCGCCCGGATGAGTTAGTGTCGGCCGGTGTTGAGCATCTTTGACCCGTGCGCTCTCGCATTTGAAACTAAACCCAAGCTGAAGACTGGCGATTTAACGGCGGCGTAACGATTTTCTCTGCGTGCCCATCTCCAACTGTGGTTCGCGGATCTTGACCTTGAGTCAGTCGCCGCCTGTTTCACTGTGCCTATACGAATTTTGTGCGCCACCGTGCTCGGTCATTTCACACCGCGTACTCACTCACGCCAAGAATCTTGAACACGCTCTTCTTTTGGATTTAGCGACTCAATCGCAGTTTCCTAATTTTCGTGTGCTTAGATCTGCGCGATTCGTTTTCTTCCCATCTGTTGGTCGAAGGAGGACCTCTATGTTTTTTGGAAGACGAAACCGCAGGCAGAAGAAATCTACGATGGTGTTGTCGGCAGCGCTGGCGACGGTGGTTGGGCTGGCTCCAATGGCGCCGGCCTACGCGGACAAAGGCGGTGTGCACGATACTGCGACACCGATCCAGCACGTTATCATCATCGTCGGAGAGAACCGGACGTTTGATAACGTCTTCGGCGGTTATCAGCCCAAGAAAGGGCAATCCGTGATGAACCTTCTTTCGGAGGGAGTTATCAATGCGGATGGAACGGCAGGACCCAATTTCGGCAACGCGCAACAGCAACAGGCAAACGACACCGGCACCTATTCGATCAATCCGACCAAAACTGGTCCATATTTGACGCTCCCGCAACCGGACACGACATACGCCTTCGGACAGACGCCGAATATTCCCGATCCCCGATTCCCCGCCAACCTGCCCAACGGTCCTTTTCAGATCAGCAAATATACCGCTTATCAGGGAGCTTTCACCGGAGACCCGGTCCATCGCTTCTTTCAGATGTGGCAAGACTACGATGAAGGGAAGTTGGACCTGTTTACGTGGGTGGGCGAGACGATCGGTACCGGCAGCAACGGCAACCCTGTCCCCTTCAACACGCATCAAGGCGGAGTTTCAATGGGTTTCTTCAACATGAGCCAGGGAGATGCACCGGTATTCAAGTTCATCGCGGATAACTACGCGATGAGCGACAACTACCATCAGGCAATCATGGGCGGAACCGGCGCCAATTTCATCTTTCTAGGCACTGCTGACGAAGCATTTTATGGCGACGGGAACGGAAACCCGCTAACTCCTCCGGTCAACCAGATCGAAAATCCTGACCCGGTCGCAAGCACCAACAACTGGTACACGCAAGACGGATACAGCGGCGGCTCCTACGTGAACTGCGCGGATTCGGGGCAGCATGGCGTCGCGCCGATAAAAAGCTATCTATCTACTCTCGGCGTCCGGCCCAACTGTGACTCAGGCCACTATTACCTCGTGAACAACTACGGCCCGGCTTATCAGGCAAACGGGCAGCCTGTCGATACTACGCTACATCCTTTTACGCTTCCGCCGCAGACGCTACCGAATCTGGCGCAGGCGCTCTCCGGAGTGGGCGTGTCATGGAGGTATTACGAGGGCGGATATAACGGAGGCAATGCGACCAGCGCCTGGTGCTCGATATGTAATCCCTTCCAGTTCATCGGGCCGGTGGTTAACAATCCCAATTTGCACAAGAACTTCGCGGATGTCTCGGATTTCTACCAGGATCTGGCCAAGGGCAACCTGCCTGCGGTGTCGTGGATTCGGCCATACGAGAACTATGCTGGTCATCCTGCGGATTCGACCTTGGATTGGTATGAAAACTTCATTGCCGCGATTGCGAACGCGGTGATCAACAATCGCGAGCTGTTCGAGAGCACCGCGATCCTCGTAACCACCGACGAGGGCGGAGGTTATTACGATTCCGGTTACATCCAGCCGGTCGACTTCTTCGGCGACGGGACCCGCATCCCGCTGATGATCATTTCGCCCTATGTGAAGGCGGGAAACATCGATCACACCTATTACGATCACGGCTCAATCATAAAATTCATCGAGGAAAACTGGGGAATCGGCACCCTTTCAGGCCGCAGCCGCGACAACCTGCCGAATCCGATCGCCTCCCCCAGCAACGCGTATATGCCCGCGAATGGGCCCGCGATCGGAGATCTGATGAACATGTTTGATTTCAAGCACAAGCGAAACGTCAAAGATGCTCCGCTGATCATCGCCGGCGGAATCTAAATCCCAAGCGGGTTGGGAGGTTTCGAAAAGTCCTCCCGACCCGCAACCTCTGAAAGCCAAGTCGCCCATGCCGCTGAGTCAATCCTGGGTCCAACGATGCCCCTCGGATGGCTCCGTCGATCCAAAACCAAAGATACTCTATGACCGGCATCAAGTTCTCCCCGCTTTGACTGATGATCACTGCTATAACACCGGGTCACGCAGATCTGGGACAACGCCAATCGACACATTCAATACAGCTATGATTCCTCGCACCGTCTGACATCGTTTACCGACGCAGTGGGAAACAAGACGACCCGTCGCGAGTCGAAGCCGCGCCATTTCAGCGTCAGTTGATGGCTACTTCTGTGCTACGACCATCACGTTGCGCACGCCGAGATGGCTCCACAAAAGCGGGAGATGTAGCGCGGACATCGCAGACTCCATAACGATCTTGAATCCGGTACCGACCATCGGACGCCCCCGCAGCATCGGCGACTGAAACGTCGTAAACGCGGCCGCGCGCATCCGCGTCCGCAAATCGCGATGCGACATCATGCAGAGATGGAAGGGGCGGTCTTGGTGATGACCGAGCCGGTTCGGACACCAGACCAGATAACGTCCGCCTTTCCTCAATACGCGCCAGACCTCGCACAGATGGCGACCGACGTCGTCGGGATGGAGGTGCTCGATCATCGAGATGCTGATCGCGAAATCGAAGCTGGCATCGGGGAGGTCGAGCCGTATCGCGTTCATGCGGCGGAACTCGGTGCGGGAATCAAGATCGGAATGGCGCGCCGCCCGCATCTGCGCCAGTCCGAGTTTCCGCGTGGAGAGATCGATCGCCACCACATGCGGTGCGCTCTGCGCCAGGACGCAGGTGAGATCGCCGGTGCCGCAGCCGATTTCAATTACGTCGCGCGCCGCCGTGCCCATCACGCTGCGGTACAGGTTCAAGCGCCGCATGCGCTGCGCATTCGCTGCGGGATTTTGGATAGGCTCCTGCAAGGCATCGCTACCGTCGAAATCGTTGAAGATTTCGTACAAACGCTCGCGCTCGCCTGCGGCGGCATCGCGAAGCTCCTGATAGGGATTCCTATCCAAGGGTGGTTTCCCGACAAAGCCTTATCTTTATGGCACGTGGCCCGCAGGGCGTGAAGTGGCGCCCTCGAGTGATAAAGAAAAGGGCGCATCCGGACGATGCAGTGCGAACGCAGACCACGAGCACCGTGCCGACGCACGACTCGGAGCGGCGCAAACGACGAAATCGGCCCTCGAAACAATCGCGTGATCTCTTGAGGATGGGCGTCCTCCGGCGGTACACCTGAACGCAATGATCAAACCGCGGCCATCTGCGGCGGCCTCTGCGCCAAACATCAAGTTCGGCTTCACCGACGAGCAAGAACAGTTTCGCTCTGCGGTTGGCCGATTTCTGACCGACAAGTCTCCAACTCCGGAAGTCCGGCGCCTGATGGCTACCACCGAAGGTTACGATCCGGCAGTGTGGCGCCGGATGAGCGAAGAGCTCGCGCTTCCTGGCATTCACATACCAGAGTGCTGCGGCGGCTCGGGGTTCGGAATGGTCGAGCTGGGAATCGTGATGGAAGAAATGGGTCGGGTCCTTTTGTGCTCGCCATATTTTTCCACCGCAGTGCTTGCGGCCGGCGCAATCATGAACGCTGGGACCGACGAGCAGAAGTCTGCGCTGCTGCCGAGGCTGGCGAGCGGAGCCCGTCTAGCGACGCTGGCGATCACCGAGCCTGACGGGAATTGGGATTTCCGTGGGATCGAGACCGTTGCGACTCCCGATGCGGACGGGTATCGACTCGACGGCGTCAAAAGCTTCGTCGTCGACGGCCACATAGCGGATCTGATCATCGTTGCTGCTCGCGTCGCGGGAAGTGGCGGCGCCGAAGGGCTGGCGCTGTTCACGATCGACGCGAATGCATCGAGTTTGGAACGTCGCCTGCTGGAATCCATGGATGCGACACGCAAGATCGCACGCATCGAGTTTCGTGGCGCACGTGCGCGACTGCTCGGCGGAATCGAGTCCGGCGCAACCACGATTTCGAAAACGCTCGATCAGGCTGCAATCGCGCTCGCCAACGAGATGGTGGGCGGCGCGCAGACGATGCTCGAATCTGCAGTCGGTTACGCGAAGCTTCGGGTCCAGTTCGGACGCCCGATCGGCTCGTTTCAGGCGATTAAGCACAAACTCGCCGATATGCTCCTCGAGGTCGAGCTTGCAAAGTCTGCCGCCTACTGCGCGGCTCAGGCCGCCGCGGTGGGAGACCCGGAGTGGCCGGCGAACGCCAATCTGGCAAAAGCCGCCGCATCCGAGGCATACGTTCATGCCGCTGCCGAATGCATCCAGATCCACGGTGGAATCGGATTCACCTGGGACGACGATACCCATCTGTGGTTCAAGCGCGCGAAGAGTTCGGAGGTGTTTCTCGGTCAGCCGAGCCGCCATCGCGAGCTTCTGATGCAGCGCTGGGGAGTCTGATCGATGAGCAACGTCACCGAAGGCGAAGTTCGTGCGGAAGTTCGCGAGTGGCTTAAGGCCAACTGGAATCCCGACATGTCCCTGGTCGAGTGGCGTCGCAAGCTCGCAGACTCGGGTTGGGGCATGCCGCAATGGCCGAGGGAGTGGTATGGCCGGGGTCTCCCGCACGCCCTTGTGCGCGCCGTCGAAGACGAGTTCGCCAACGTCGGCGCGGTCCGCGCCGCGAGTTCAGGTGTGCGATTGCTGGCCGCCGCAACGCTTCTGGAACATGGAACCGATCAACAGAAGAAGAAATTCCTGCGTCGCATCCTTACCGGCGAAGACACCTGGTGTCAGTTTTTCAGCGAGCCCGGCAGCGGCTCCGATCTGGCCGGCGCCACCACGCGCGCGGAATTGCAGGGTGATTTCTGGATCGTCAACGGGCAGAAAGTGTGGAGCACCAGCGCGCATCATGCCGACTACGGCCTGCTCCTTGCGCGCACCGATTGGGATGCGCCCAAGCACGACGGGCTCTCTTACTTTGTTATCGAGGTCAAGCAGCCCGGCGTCGATGTACATCCGCTTCGCCAGATGAACGGTCACGCGTCGTTCAACCAGGTGTTCTTCACCGACGCAAAGATCCCACAAGAGAACCTGGTGGGCCGCGTCAACGACGGATGGAAGGTCGCCATGACCACCCTGGCGCACGAACGGCGCGGTGCTGACGGACTCGTTGCGCCCTCCCGGCGCGGACTCAAGGTGGGCAGGATATACGAGGAGGAGCGGGCTGAGGCGGAGAAGGCTAATGAGCCATACAAGTGGTATCCGCAGCGCGCCGGCCGCGTGGATCTGATCATCGAGCGCGCAAAAGAGACCGGCGCGAACAAGGATCCGTACATTCGTCAGGAGATCGCAAAGCTGATGACGCTGGCGAAATGCGCAGAATGGACAGCGCGCCGTGCCCGCGCCGCCCAGCAACAGGGAAGGCCGCAAGGCCCTGAGGGATCTCTCGGAAAACTGGCGGCCAGTCACGTCGCGCGCGGATGTTCCCGTGTACACGCGATGATCACCGGCACCCAGGCAATGCTCAGCGGCGGCGAAAGCCCGCGCGAAGGAATAATCGCAGAAATTCTGGTCTCCGTTCCCGCGGTCTCGATCGCGGGTGGAACCGATGAAATTCAGCGCAATATCATTGCCGAGCGCGTGCTGGAGCTTCCCAAAGAGCCACGCTTCGACACCGGCCCGTTCCGCAACGTGCGAAGGAACTAGTGAGTCTGGGCCCAATCACCGCACGAAGAGGGTAGGGATTGGGAACCGCGTAGTAGCATTCAGCTTCGAGCGACCTGTACATCGACCGCGGGTTCAAGCTCGTTGCGACGTCGACGGAACCAAAACTTCAGAAAGTACTGATTTAGCGCGATCCGATCGCCGCGGACTCGAATCTCGAAGGTAGCGGGGCGTGTCGGAATGTGCGTAAAGAAATTCAGCTTGCGGCCCCTTGGCAACTAACTGTCTGCGAGCGCGCGAGGACGAGAAAGTTAAGACGCCGGCTTCCCTCGTCCCGGTTTATGATTGCAGCTTTGCAGCCCGCTGCTCGACAAAGAGAGCGAGCTTGTGGTTCCAGCTCGAAAGCGCCGGCCAGAGTTCTCCGTATATCCCGCCCAGTTCCGCGTAGGCCGCCATCTCCTTCGGCCTCGGTTCGAAGGTCCGAACGATAGCTCCGGCCATAGCGGCCGATCCCTCGGCAAAGTTCGGGAACCAGCCGCATCCCCTCGCGGCCGCGATTGCCGCGCCGAGAGAGGACGCCTCGCTTCAGTTGCTGAACCCCACGATGCCGCGCGACGTTGTCATCGGAATCGATTCTTCGACCACCGCAGGGGCACAAATCTATGTCAGCCGCAGCGGTGACAACAAGAGCTTCGGACACAAGCCCGAGCGACTTCGGCATTGACAAACATGCGTTGTACGCGAATCAGCGAACCACCTTCTCGAAGCCGCCTTCGAGATTTGGCGTCCCCGACGTGATTTCTTCCGGGTATCTGGCGGCCAATCAAGCGGTTGTGGCGAACCGGGCGCTGGACATTCGTGCGTTGAAGGACGTACCGGCAAAAAACGCTTACGGCCCTCTGAACACCGGAATAACTTCTTCTGCGAACGCCTGCACTTCTTCGTCGACTATCATCGGCCAAGCCTGCATGAAGATGAAATGGGTTACTCCGGACTTCACGAACCGTTCGATCGTATCGATACACTCCTGCTTGCTTCCGATGATCATTCTATCGCGGGCCTTCTCCGACGTGGTCTGACCCATCATCGCGACGAGCCCGGTCAGCATCTGCTCGCGATCCTTGGGCGGCTTGAATGACATCGCCATCATCTCGCTTATCTCGATTTCGTCCGTGTTGCGGCCAACCGTATCGCCGTGGCGTTCAATGGTTTCGATAAGCCTCTCCATCTCGTCCGCGTCCGCGTTGGTCATGTTCCACATGTCGGCGTGCTCGGCGACAATCTTGAGCAGCACGCGTTCGCCGTGACCGCCGATCATTAGTGGCGGATGCGGTTTCTGGAGAGGCTTCGGGTTCAGGACCGCATCGACGACTCGGTAATGCCTGCCGTTCAGCGACGTCTTGTCCTGCGTGAACATTCCCTTGATAATCCGACACGATTCATCGAGCGCCTGAAGACGGCCGGTAACGGTCTTGAAGTCGATACCGAAGCTGCGGTGTTCGGCCTCGAACCACCCCGCGCCGAGCCCGAGATTGAGGCGCCCACCACTTGCGATATCGAGAGTCGCCGCCATTTTCGCGACCAGGCACGGGTTGCGATAGGTATTCCCGTTGACGAGAGCGCCGATGCGCGCTTGCCGGGTGTGCTGGCTCAAAGCGCCCAGAAGGGTCCAACTTTCCATACAGGGCCCGGTCGGGTCGGGTACGAAAATCGGATAGAAGTGATCGAAGGCCCACAACGAATCGTAGCCCCAGGAGTCGACTTTTACCCAGAAATCGCGCATCCGCTCCCATGTGACGTCCTGCTGACCGGTCTGGATTCCGAAACGGATCGGGTACTTTGCCACAGTGGTCTCCTGCTAGAGCTGACTCGTCAGAACACTAGCCTCGGAAGCGGGCGATTGGAATCGCACCCTGGTGTCGTATTCCAGTTCTGCGATGGCTTCTCCTATGTCCCCGCGAGACAGCCATCGATCGTGAACTTCCGCTGTGGAAACGCGTCTTTCAGACCTTCGATCCCTTAGGAAATGACACTGAGAGCTTTAGAAATCACCTGATGTGTCGCCGGAGCCTTCCGGAATGGCACTGGTGATTTACCTCCACTTTATCGCCGGCCATCGACCCTCGCTTCATCTTCGTCGCTCGATTCAGAAGGGCTGTGCGAGAAGATTCGCGATCGTGTTACTGAGGTGTCCGGTCGACTTTGACGATCCAGCTACGCGCCCTCGCGGTTGCGAAAGCCGGTAATCGGCTCCGGCGGGAGGTTCAAAACATCTTTGGGAAAGAAGCCGCTGAGATATTCAATGATGTCGCGCATCGAAACGACGCCGACGGGCCGGCCCTGGTCGTCGGCCAGCGGCACATGGCGAAAGCCCTGAACGCACATCCTATTGAGCGCATACGCTACGGTGGCATCTTCCGGCAGACGCATTGGGTCACGCGTCATGTAAGGACGGAGGGGAGTGCGTTCGAGATCGATATTGGTGCCAACCACTTTCATGAGCACGTCGCGCTCGGTGAAGATGCCGCTTAGTTTGCCATCGCACGTCGCAAGCACACATCCCTGACGGCGCTCTCGCATTTGGAGCAGGGCTTCAGCGAGCGGGGTCTGCTCGTCGAGAATTAAGCCGCGATTCGAAAGAGCATCTCTGAGAGTCTGATGCAGTAGAGCCGAACCCAATTCCGAGGTCCCGCGATGTTCGTCGTCGTCGAAGGCCTCGGTATCTTCGCGGGCCGGACGGGTCTCGTCGTCTTTAGCCATGGTTTTACTCCTTCTCGAAGAGACAGGAGATAACGATTATTCGCGCGTCGAACCTCTGACAAGACGCGCTGACTGGATTATCGGAATATTCATCTGTGCGGTTTGTCGCGATTGGGCCCGAGTGGTTCGATTGATGGGCAACACGCCTTTGTCGGAGCGCAGAAACATGCGGTAAGGCGGGTAACCTTTGGAGGATCGCCGCGGCCGTAAATTCTGAGCAAAATACAATGTTGGTTTTACCTCTTTCTTTATAAGAACCGGCGAACGATCATTAACGATCGCGCGAATAGCGCTTGCGAATGGCGGGGCGAACCTGTGAACGCACTTGGTCCCGAGGCGATCCAGAACGAGATTGCGATCGCACGAATAATCACACGCAAACCTCTACTGGTTAATTTGCTGGCTCCGTTTCTTTCTCCCGGTATCGTCGAAATTGTCTTTGGCGGCGACTGCTTCCGCGACCGAACCACACTGCCAGATGACCTTCATTCCGGCCTTTCTTACCGTCGGCACGTGCTCGGCAGGGTCGCCCCAGAAGAACGTGACCGCTCAATCGGCTGCTTCACCAGGTGCAGGGTTTCGAGGCCGGGGGCCACGTGCGCGGTACAACGACCACGCTCACGCTGATTCCCGCAGCGCGCGATGCAATTGGTCCGAACCTTCCGTTGTTGGCGTCAGGGGGATTCGCCGATGGCCGCGGGCTTGCGGCTGCGCTTGCGCTGGGCGCGGACGGCGCCGTGTTTGGCACTCGTTCTTTGGCCTCTCGGGAAGCCGCCGCCCCTCCCGTGTACAAACAACGGGTTTTGGAAACCGAGGCAGCAGAAGACACCGTCCCCAACCGGGTGCGAATCACCCGATGCGGCGCTTTGGGCCACCCGATGTCGAAAAGTTCAATGGTGAAGTAGTAAAGAGCCCCGACAAACGTTTTTAGCTTTCATACAAATTCCCCTCCAACTACCGCTGAGAAGCGAGATCGCCACTGCTCTCATACGATTAAGCGTTTAGCTCCACTCCTGGTAAGGCGGCTCATCTTATCTAAAGTTCGTCGGCGTGCGCGTTGACGCCTCGCATGGCGTCGATCCTGAAAGTAGTCCGCGGCGTCCAAACCGCCGCGAAAGAAGAAACAATTGCCGTTCGTAACAAAAAATGGCGCTCTTTGGCGCATAGTTTCGAGGAAACATCCGGGCGAGTGAGGCCTAGACTAGCGAAAGCGCGTCGGGCGAGGCTACAACGGATTTTCGGCAATTGTAAATGTTACAGCGCCGAAGACCGAAAATCTCGGTATTCTTTATAGATTCTATTGGTCCCCTGCTTGCATATCTACATTCCCGGCGACTCGCCTCATTCCTGTTGTCCAAGCGTTAACTTGAGGTGATGTCGGCTTTCGTCGACGCGATCTCCGCCGGGAGTGCTCGCCGATACGAAGTGGGTGCGGCGCACTTTTCCAGCCGGCAACTATGGTTGCGGTGTGGTGGAGTGCGGCGAGTCGCACAAACCCAGCTCCAGCGAAGCGTAGGGCAAAGAGCTGTGTCAGGAGGAAGCCATGTCTCGGCGAACGTCTCTCTTCACCCGGATCGTGCAGCATAGGGGAAATCTACGACCACCAGGCCATGAGGTCGCTGAGGCAAGTGCATGTATTGAGGGTGCGAACCCTGTTTGCGGTGATCTCGGCGACGGTGTCGGGCGGTTACGAGTTTCGCGCCGAAAATTGGCGAGAACCGCAAACGTTTTGCTGATCACCGCGCTGGTATTCGGTCTGAATACCCCGTCGCGCAGTTACGCTTCCACGCTCACGGTTTGTGCGAGCGGATGCTCCGCTACCACGATCGCCGCGGCCATCGCCGCCGCGAGCGATGGTGACATCATCAGCGTGCAGTACGCGGTTGATTACGAAACTGTTCCCATCGTGGTTTCCAAGAGCGTGACAATTTCAGGCGCGAGCGCCGACAACACAGCGATTCGACCGGATGCAAGCGGGACGGGGCCCGTCTTTTCAGTCAGCAGCGGTGTTTCTGCGGAAATCCTCGACCTGGCTGTTGAGCTCGGCTCCAACGTGAACGGGTCCGGCGGCGGAATCTTAAACAACGGGACGCTTGAACTCCGCGGCGTTGCGGTCAGCGGCAACTCTTCCGGGGGTGGCGGAGGCGGAGGTATTGAAAACATCGGAACACTTTCGATCTTCAACAGCCAAATTCAAGGCAATACCGCGACCTTCAGCGGCGGCGGTTCGGGCGGCGGCGTCGAAAACTTCGGCACACTTACGATGACCAACAGCACGGTCTCTAATAATAAAGCCACCAACCCCGGTGGCGGTGGCGGATTCGGCGGCGGCATTTCCAACAGCGCGACGCTGACGATAACCAACAGTACCATCGCGAACAACTCTGCCGCTGCGAACTCTCCAGGCGTCTTTGGTACCGGCGGCGGCATTTTCGCCGCCCTCGGCACGACCACGATCAGTTTCAGCACGATCACGGGCAACAACGCAGAAGGCGACGATTCCTACCCGGCCAACGGCGGCGGCATACACGCGGGCGCTCCGGTCACGATTAAGAACTCGATCGTGGGCAACAACTTTCTTGCTTTCACCGGAGGTACCCGCGATTGCAGCGGTACCGTGAACGCCCAGGGAACAAATCTGGACACCGACGGAAGCTGCGGGAGCACCAACTTCGCAAACGTAACCGTCGCGGGACTCGGTCTTGGGTCGATCGCGCTCAACGCGCCAGGCATCACAGAGACGGTGGCGCTGGAGCCCGGTAGCCTAGCCATCGATCGGGTTACAGACTGCACTGACGTAAAGGGTAACCCCGTCACCTCCGATGAGCGCGGCGTGACCCGACCCCAGGGACCCGCCTGCGATGTCGGGTCGTACGAATGGCAGGGCCCTACGTTCTTTACCGGCGAAGCGTCTACGGGACAAGGTTGGTACTACCTGACCTTCCCGGACGGTACCTCATTTGGCTACTACGACTATAATTCCTGGCCGTGGCTGTATCACGCCGACATGGGCTTCGAGTATGTAATCGAGTCCGGCAATGCGGCGCATGGTGTTTATCTGTACGACGAGCTGTTGGCGCGGTGGTTTTATACTGACCCGGCTTCCTTCCCTCTCCTCTACAATTTTTCAGCAGGCGCTTGGTACTGGTACGCGCCCGCGCAAGACAAACCGGGGCATTACACAAGTAATCCGCGCTGGTTTCTGAATATGACAACCAAACAATGGATTCACAGTCCGTGACGTTGACGTTCCGGCCCGGACACCATTAGTCAAGGCTGGTTCAACATTTAGTCTTTCGCTAAACGCCGAACGCCGGCCGGAGAACGATTCCGGTCGGCGTTAGTGCTTTTCAGCCGCGAGCGAACGTCGCCGGCGGGGACTCAAGAACGCTTTCGCATCCGGCTTTCAGAGCGATCGTAATCGCGTCGCGCCGCGACCATTGCGCCCGACTACTTTGACCCGACGAATGAAGTACCCGCGATGTTCGCGCCCTGGCAAAGAAGCAAGCGCGGACGCGTCGCAATTCGCAGAGCGACAGCCTGCTCAGGCTCGCCCTGCTATATGCCGAC
>Ga0335069_10002840_pt1 | contig 26478 bp, 18 predicted proteins | sample Lox_Sample_11_FD_206714 | JGI IMG/M metagenome (GOLD analysis project Ga0335069, IMG submission 206714) | Soil microbial communities from Loxahatchee National Wildlife Refuge, Florida, United States - Lox_Sample_1.1 | ecosystem: Environmental > Terrestrial > Soil > Wetlands | place: USA...
GGGTCGGCGAGTTTGGTTTTGGGGTGAGGGGTTTGGCCGTAGAGTTTGGGGTCGAGGTCGTCGCCGCCGGGGACGATGAGGGCGTCGATGTTGTCGAGCATTTGGGAGCGGATGTCGGGGTCGTGGGTGATGGGGAGGAGGAGGGGGAGGCCGCCGTTGCGGAGGACGGCGTTGGCGTAGTCGAGGGGGAGTTCGAGGGTTTTGCGGGATTCGTCGGGGGTGCCGACGTCCATGGTGATGCCGATGCGGGGGAGGGGCATGGGGGCTCCAGTGGATCTGTGATAACAGTGGTAGCAGTGTAGCGGGAGGGGGTGGTGGGGGTAAGTGGTTAAGAGGTTAAGTAGTTAAGTGGGTTGGGGTGAAGTGCTGGGGGGAGTGCGAGGGTGGAAGTCGCGATTTTTCGCCAAAGAAGTCTTGACAATAGTCGTTACAACAACTATTATTGTCGTTGAACACTGGCGCTAGGCGTCGGCAAAGGAGCCGCGGGCCGCCGGTGGAGAAAGAAGGTTCTTTATGACTCTCCACAATGAAACGACTCCACGGGAAGCGGCCAACGCGGTGACGCCGATCGCGGGGCTGCACCACGTCACTGCAATCACGGGCAATGCGCAGCAGAACATCGATTTTTACACCAAGACGCTCGGCCTGCGTTTCGTGAAGGTCACGATCAACTATGACGATCCCGGCTCCTATCACTTTTATTACGGTGATGGGCTGGGTCGGCCTGGCACGATCATGACGTACTTCGCGTGGCCTGGTGCGCGGCGCGGAACCAATGGGGTCGGACAGGTGAGTGAAACGGCGTTTGCCATTCCGGTCGGTTCGGCGGATTACTGGAAGGAGCGGCTCGATCGTTTCGCCACGGGTGGTGCTCAACATGCGCAGCGTTTTGGTGAGAAGGTCGTGACGTTTCAGGATCCGGAAGGGATGCCGCTGGCGCTGGTCGAGACGGAGAAGGCTGCGGGAGATCGGCATGCGTGGAGGCATGGCGAGGTGCCGGTGGAACATGCGATCCGGGGATTCCACAGCGTCACGCTTGCGGAACTCACGGAGAGTGCGCCGGCGGGGATTCTGGTGAATCAGTTTGGATACCGGGAAGTTGGCCGGGAAGGGAAGCGCGTGCGCTATCAGGCGGCCCCGCCCCATGGCGATGCGATTGCGCGGGTGGTGGATGTGGTGACGGTGCCGAAGGGGAATTACCCGCAGATGGGCGCCGGCCAGGTGCATCACGTTGCGTTCCGTACGCCGGATGATGGGCAGCAGGCGCTCTGGCTCGAACAGTTGCGCAAGGCGGGCCGGAATGTGTCTCCGGTGATGGATCGGGATTATTTTCATTCGATTTATTTCCGGGAACCGGGCGGGGTACTCTTTGAGATCGCGACGGATGCGCCGGGCATGACGATCAACGAGAAGCCGGAGGAGCTGGCGACGCGGATTCAGCTTCCGGCATGGCTGGAGCCTCATCGTGTGCAGGTGGAGGCGGCATTGCCGAAGATCACGCTTGCGCCGCGTTTCGACGGCCTCGCCGCGGAGGAGGTGTAACGTGACTGCTCTCCAATTCACGCATGTTTATGAACAAGGGGCGGGCGCGAATGCGCGCACGCTGCTGCTTCTCCACGGCACGGGGGGAAACGAGCGGGATTTGCTGGGCGTCGGGCGTTCGCTGGATCCGGCGGCGAACCTTCTGAGTCCGCGCGGCAAGGTGCTGGAGCGCGGGATGCCGCGGTTTTTCCGGCGACTCGCGGAGGGCGTTTTTGACACGGAGGATCTGATTGCGCGGACGCACGAGCTGGCGGAGTTTGTGCGCAGCGCCAGCGGCACCTACGGATTTCTGCCGGAGAAGGTCGTTGCCGTCGGTTTCTCCAACGGGGCGAACATCGGCGGGGCGCTGCTTTTACTGCGTCCGGAGGTGCTTCGGGCGGCTGCGTTGTGGCGGCCGATGATTCCGCTGGTTCCGGAGAAACCGGCGGACCTCCAGGGGCGCGATGTGCTTTTGACGCACGGTTCGTTCGACTCGATGACCGATGAGCCGCAGCGTGAAAGGTATGCACGGATGCTCCGCGAAGCCGGCGCGCGGGTGGAAGTCGAAACGCTCACGGCGGGGCACGTGCTGTCGGCGAACGATATTTCGATTACGGAGAAATGGCTGCGCAATCGGGTGCAGGAGTAAGAGCACGGGTGGCGGTGCGGCGGCTTGTTTGGACGGTTGCTATGATGCGATATTCCGCGTTGTGGCTCGAGTGCATATGCCCGCCGTCCGTTCACCCCGCCGATCCGTCGTTTCGCTCTCTCAGTGGAGCGCGCTGCAGCGCGCGATTGAAACGTGTGACCGTTGTCCCCGCCTGCGAAAGCATTGCCAGGCGATCGGCGAAACGCGGCGGGCGGCTTATCGCGACCAGAGGTACTGGTCGCGCCCAGTTCCGAATTTTGGCGATCCTTCCGCGCGGCTACTGATTCTTGGGCTGGCGCCGGGCGCACACGGGGCCAACCGCACCGGTCGGCTTTTCACGGGGGACAAGTCGGGCGATTTTCTTTTCGCCGCGATGCATGCGGAAGGGTTCTGCAATCAGCCGACGTCGGTGCATCGAGCGGATGGGTTGAGGCTGATCGATTGCCTGATCACGGGGGCGGCTCATTGTGCTCCGCCGGGGAACAAGCCGACGCCGCGGGAAATAGAGAATTGCCGGCCATTTCTGGATCAGACGATAGACGCGATGCCCGGGCTGCGGAGCGGTGGTGGAATCCTGGTTCTTGGGAAGATCGCGTTCGATGCTGCGCTGGCCTACTATAAGCGGCGCGAGTGGCTCGCCGCCGATGCGCCGCGCCCGAAATTCGCTCACGGCGCGCTCTTCCGTTTTCCCGCCGCACCTTTCCTGCTCTGCACGTATCACCCGTCGCAGCAGAACACGTTCACCGGCAAGCTCACGCAGCCGATGCTGCGGGCGGTTTTCGCGGCAGCCCGAGCTCAACTGGAGAGATAGTTCGCGTCCAATTCGGGCCTTTTAAGAAATGCGCAAGGAGGCGAAAACGCTTGACCGCACCTGAGCGTGTTCGTATCCTGATTCGTTTTCCATTTTTGCACAAAGGTGTGACCCGACGTGGACATTCCCATCGAAGCGCCGATTATCGAAAAGGCTCACGCCCTCATCGAAGCACTGGGTTACATCCAGCGGTTTAATGAGAAGATCGTGGTGGTGAAGCTGGGCGGGTCGTTCATGGACAACGACGATGAGTTCCGCAAAGTGCTGACGGATGTCGTGTTCATGCAGGCGGTGGGGATGAGGCCGATCGTGGTGCATGGGGGCGGCAAGGCGATCACGGATGCGATGAAGAAGGCGGGGCTGCAGGCGCAGTTCGTGCAGGGGCGGCGGTATACGGATGAACGGACGCTGGCGATTGCGGAGCATGTGCTCTGCTCGGACATCAACGGTTTCATTGTGAACACGATCAACGTGCTGGGCGGCAAGTCGATGCCGCTGACGTCGCTCACGTCCACGGCGCTCTTCGCGGAAAAGATGTATCTGCCGGGCGAGGCGGGCACAAAGATCGACATCGGCCAGGTGGGGCAGGTAACGTGGGTGAACGCGCCGCTGCTGTTGGCGCTATGCCAGGCGGATTTCATTCCGGTGATTGCGCCGATTGCCCGCGATGCGGCGGGCGAGAAGCTGAATGTGAATGCGGATACCGCTGCCGGTCATGTCGCCGCGGCGACGAAAGCGGACAAGCTCGTACTCGTGTCGGACACGCACGGGATTCGCGCGAAGAAGGATGATCCGGCATCGTTGCTGCGGTCGATCACGAAGGGGCGGATCCAGGAATTGATCTCGCAGAAGGAAATTGGCGAAGGGATGCTGCCGAAGGTGGAGAGCTGCATCATCGCGCTCGATGCGGGGGTGAAAAAAGCGCACATCATTGACGGGCGGTTTCCGCACTCGCTCCTTCTGGAGATATATTCGGATCAGGGTGTGGGCACCGAAATTTTGTTGGGATAAACCATGGCCACGAAAACTGATTTCGTTTCGATTGTCGACCTGCCGCAGGAAAAGCTCGAACACATTCTGAATGTGGCGAAGCGATTGAAGAAGCAGTTGAAGGAGACGGGGCAGAATGAACCGGTCGGGCGCGGCAAGGTGCTGGCGTGCATTTTTGAAAAGCCTTCGCTGCGGACGCGGGTGTCGTTCGAGACGGCGATGTATCAGATTGGCGGCGGCGCCTTGTACATTTCGCCGAACGAGATCGGGCTGGGGACGCGGGAGTCGGTGCCGGACGTGGCGCGCGTTCTCTCCGGGATGGTGAACGGGATCATGGCGCGGGTGTTCGAGCATCAGAAGCTGAAGGAACTCGCGGCGCATGCGTCGATTCCGGTGATCAACGGGCTTTCCGATTACTCGCATCCGTGCCAGGCGATGGCGGATCTGATGACGGCGGAAGAACATTTTGGCAAGCTGGCCGGGCTGACGATGGCGTATATCGGCGACGGCAACAACGTGGCGCGTTCGCTGATGGTGGCCTGTGCGCGGTTCGGCGTGAAATTTCGAATTGCTTCGCCGGCGGGGTATGAACTGGAGCCGGAGCTGATCGAGCGGATCATGCGGCAGGTGCCGACGCTCGACTTCGCCAGCGCCCGCGACCCGCGAGACGCGGTGCGGCATGCGGACATCATTTACACGGACACGTGGGTGAGCATGGGGCAGGAGGCGGAGAAGGCGAAGCGGCTGCCGATATTCCAGCCGTATCAGATTAATGCGGCGCTGCTCAAGGCGGCGCCGTCGCAGGCGATCGTCATGCACTGTCTGCCGGCGTATCGCGGGGTCGAGATCACCGACGAGGTGATCGATGGCCCGCAATCGGTTGTTTTCCAGGAGGCGGAGAACCGGTTGCACTTTCAAAAGGGCCTCGTTGCCGTCCTGATGTGCGGACAATAAGGCACATTTGGCGGTCGCGGATCAATGGGGTATTCTGATGATGCGGGCGATTAGCTCAGTTGGTTAGAGCGCCGTGTTTACACCGCGGATGTCGGGGGTTCGAGTCCCTCATCGCCCAATTCCTCTCCAGTTCCTTTTTCATACGTCATTTCCTTTCCGTTTCTCTCGCGGTTCTGATTGCCGGCGCTAAACCGGTGTTTGCGATCGATTACTGCCGGGATCTGGGCATGCGCCGCAGGCGTATCGGGATGCATTCGCGAACGGCGTCGCATTCATCTGAGATTCATGGAGCGACATCACTCAATCGATGGAAAACCGCTGCGCTGGAGTCGAGTAAATACGAGCTTCTTAAGTAAGTGTTCTGCGCTACATGCATAAAAATCTCAATCATTATGCCGTTTAAACGAACTGCAGGCTTGTCTGGTTCTCTCGATATATTTAGGTATTTAATTTCGTTCCTTGACTAATCCATTTCCCGATGTAAAGTTCCGCAAATGAGGCGCGAGCCTTTGTGCTGGGACGGGGGAAGTTGAGTTTCACGCGCCTGATGCGCTCGTAGTGTAGTTTTGTTCGTCGGAAGCACGCTCCAACGTGTGCTCTTGGTCTGTATTCGGTAATGCACGCTTCATTTCTCGCCTTTCATTCAAGCACCGGACTGGGCGCATGACATCAAAACGCAAAGAACTCGCGCAAGTGATTGACGATCGGTGGGAAACAGCCCTGTAGGGCGACCCCGCCTGATGCGCGTCAGTCCATTTTGACGAAGCCACCGGCTTCAAAGTGAGAGAGGAATGTCGGTTCATCAACTCTTTTTCCGCCAGGCTGACCGAACGCCGGATGCGATTGCTTTGGACGGAATGAACGGGACAGTGACGTACCGGCAGCTCAGCGAGCGTTCTCGACAGATCGCGTCGCTCTTGATCGGAAACGGCGTTGTTCCAGGTGACGTCGTCGGAATTGCAATGGATCGAAGTGTCGACGTCATCGCCGGTTACCTTGCCATCTTGTCGGTTGGGGCCCTCTATTTCCCTATCGATCTGAACCAGCCGCGAGAGCGGCTCGAGTTCCTGCTTAAGGATGCAAAGCCCTCCGTTGTTCTCCTGACGCGGCAATCGGCAGATCGTCTGCCGGCCGGAGTTCCTGCCGCATATGTAGAGGAAGCCGATCGCTTAGCGCCAACCGGATTGGAGATGTCTGGCCGTTCCCACCCCCAGGGCATCGCCTGCCTGCTTTATACCTCCGGCTCAACGGGAGTGCCCAAAGGCGTATTGATTCCCGACGCGGGCATCGTGCGGCTCGTGACGGAATCAGATTTCATTCCGTTTGGCTCTCATTTGCGGTTCCTGCTTCATTCGCAGCTCCCCTTCGATGCCTCCACGCTCGAAATATTCGCGCCGCTGCTCAATGGCGGTACTTGCGTTCTTTTCCACGGTGAGAACATTGCCACGTTGCACGAGTTCCGTGAAGCAATCCGCCGTTTCCGCGTCAACACGGTCTTTTTTGGCCCGGCCATTTTCAACCTCGCCATCGAGGAAAACCCCGATGTTCTCGAGGGCCTGGCCTATCTTATTCAGGGCGGCGAAGCGCTCTCCCCGAACCATATTCGCAAATGCTTGGAACTTTTCCCGCATATGCATCTGGTCAACGGCTACGGCCCGACCGAGACAACCACCTTCGCAACCACCTACAAGATTCCCCGCAATCTGGCGGCCGGCGCCACCTCGGTTCCGATCGGCAAACCGATAGCACGAACGCAGACATATATCTTCGATGAATCCGGCAAGCTTATCACCGACGATCGCCCCGGCGAGCTGCTCATCGGCGGCTCCGGCGTGGCCCTTGGCTATCTCAATCGCCCGGAGATGACGGCGGAGCGCTTCGTTCCCGATCCGTTCAGCACCGATCCCCAGGCCCGTCTCTATCGCACCGGCGATCTTTGCCGATGGCTCCCGGACGGCAATCTCGACTTCATCAACCGGCTGGATTTCCAGGTCAAGATCCGCGGCCAGCGGGTCGAGCCCGGCGAAATCGAGGCGGCCATGCAGCAGCACTCCGCCATCGGCCAATCCGTCGTGATCGCCCGCGGCCAATCGGCGGACAAATACCTTGTCGGCTTTTATACGCTCGCTCGTGGGCAAACGTGCACTGCTGCGGAACTCCGCCAGCATCTGCAAAGGCACCTGCCCACCTACCTGGTTCCCGAAAAGCTCATCGCGTTGGAAACGATGCCCGCAACGCGCAACGGCAAAGTCGACCGTCGCGCCCTGCCGGACGACGTGCCGGTGGTGCAGATATCCTCCCGGCAACCGACGTCTCCTCTTGAGAAGGACCTGGCCGAGCTGTGGAAGCGATCGCTCGGCGTCGAGCAGATCGGCCTGGACGATTGCTTCTTCGAGTTGGGCGGAAGTTCGCTCGGCATGATGCGCCTTTGCACCCAGATTCAACAAAGGACGAACCGGTTCGTCTCGGTCAACACGTTCCTGTCCGCGACCACGGTGGGGAAAATGGCGGACATATTGGCGCGCCCGCAACAGTCGAACGACTCCAGCCTGATCGCAATGCTGAAGCCTGGCGACGGCGAGCCATTGTTCTGTGCTCCTGGTCATGGCGGGCATCCGTTGTTTTTCCGGCCGCTCTCGCAGCGGTTGACGTGGCCGGGGCCTATTTACGGTCTCCAGTTCCCCGGCCTGGACGGTACATCGGCCCCGGCGCAAAGTGTCGAAGAAATGGCTGCGCGATTCATCGCCGAGATTCGTTCGCTGGCCCCGGACCAACGCTATCATCTGATCGGCTATTCGTTTGGCGGCCTGATCACCTTCGAAATGGGCCGCAGGATGCGCGCTGACGGCGACGAGATCGGATCGACCATTCTGCTGGATGCGTTCACGTCGACGGCTGGCCGCAGCCGCCCGCCCATTGCGCGAATAGCAATTCATGTCAAGCGGTTCCTTCGAAAGAGCGCGCGAGCCAGATTTCAGCATATCAAGCCGCACCGCAATGCCGATCAGGAAATTCCGGAGTCGGCCGTCACGCTCATGCCCCACATTGAGCAAGTCAACCAACTTAATCGTCGGGCCTACGACAACTATCGTCCGGGGCCGCACGATGGCGATGTCACTCTGATCCAGGCGATGGAGAGGCCGGATTGGATCGAGTTTTGTATCGTCGATCCGACCGGCGGCTGGGGCGATTTCGTCAAAGGCAAACTTGAAATCAAGCAATGCCCGGGAAATCACCTGACGATGATGGAAGAACCGCACCTCCCCCAGTTGGCTGATATTCTGAATCAGTCGCTCTCCGTCCGAGAGATGGAGCCGGCCTTACCCAGTTGAACGGCGCGATCTCTTGCCTCTCCTGCCACGCGCGAATGGCGCGACAGGATCTTCACGTCTGGATCAGTCCGCTGCCGCCGTTGAACATTCATTGGCTTCGCCGGCGGTTGCCACTCCTGTTTTATTTCGTGCTGAACGGCAGGAAGATTCTGGCGAAGGCCCACGGCTCGGGTTCGAGGTGTTCGCTGGTTTACGCTCCGGATTCCCTTGACGCCTTGCGTTCGCGCGGGCCGGCGGCGTCCTCGTTGATGGATCAGTAGTGGAGGGAACAGACCCTGGGGGGGGGCGTCGGGCGAGGCTCTGAGGCTGAGGGCGTCGTCGAGGACGAAGAGTTCGTCGGCGAGCTTTTGGCGCGATGGTGGGTGAGGGGAGCTGGGAGAGAGAGGGGGCGGCGGCGGTAAACGTTTGGTCCGATTCCTGAACAGCGCGGAGAGTGAGGGGGGTGGCAGCGGTTGTTGCCGGGGAGTGAAACAGGCGGCGGCGATGGGACGTTTCTGGTAAAACGGCGGGGCGTTTGAGGAGGACGCTATGGATTGGCGAATTGGATCGGCCTTGGTAATGATGTTGGCGGTGGGGGGGTGTTGTCATGTGATTCAGCCTCCGCCTGCGCCGAGGGGCGATTTGCCGGCGGCGATTTCGATTGAGCAGCAGATCGCAAAGCTAAATGCGCGCGCTGTGCTTTTGCCGCGGTTCAGGGCGCACGCGGATGATGGGGGGGTGCAGATTATTTTGCCGAACAAGGAAGGGAAGCCGGAGACTTCGCCGGCGGGGAGCGGGACGCTACTGGTGGAGCAGACGTATGCGACGCATGGGGCGAAGCTGTTGCTATCGGTGCGGTATGAGTTGAAGGATATTTTTGACCTGGGGCGGAACGAGCAGGTGTGGTGGGCGATTGAGCGCGGGCAGGAACAGCGTGCGTGGATGGGGCCGGCGGCACGGGCGGGGGTGGAGCGGGAGATGGCGGCAACGTTGCGGGAGGGGAAGGGGGCGGACCCGAAGTTGTTCGAGGCGTTGTCGGCGGAGATACCGGAGTTGCTGGGGGTGACCGAGATCGCGCCGGATTCGGGAGAGAGCATCGTGATGCGGGTGGATGATGAGCGCGGGGTGAACGATTTGATTTTTGTGCGGCAGTCCGCCCCCGGGTCAGACGGGACGGCGACGATGGAGAAGGAGATTGTGGTGGATCGGCGCACCGGGGAGGTGCGGGAGGTCGATTTGTATTTGCCGAACGGCGAGCTGCTGGCGCGGGCGACATTGAGCGATTACCAGCCGGTGAGGTACAAGGCGGGGGGAGGGGTGTCGCCGCCGGTGGGGGAGGCGGTGCCGATGATGCCGCGGGGAGTGATCCTCGATTATCCGGCGCGGCGTGCGCGGCTGGGGATGAGTTTGTCGGTGGTGGAAGTGCCGGCACGTTTTTCGGAGGAAGCGTTTACGGTGCCGGATTGGAAGGAGGAGGGGGTTGTGCCGGAGGTGGTGAGGTAGGGAATGAGTCGGATTGAGTCATTGAGTCATCGGTTCATTGAGTGATTGTCGCTCAATCGAGCATCAATGCCCCGATGCCTCAATGACTCAATTCCATCAAAGTTCATAGATCTCGCTGAATTTGGTTTTCAGGTAATGGAGATACGGTTCAGTGGTGAGGGGTTGGCCGGTGGCGAGGGGGATGAGTTGGGCGGGCGGGTATTTTCTGCCGTGATGGTGGACGTGGGTTTTGAGCCAGCTATAGAGCGGGGCGAAGTTGGCGGATTGGATGTCGGGCATGAGGGAGGGGAGGTCCTTTTTGGCGGATTGGAAGAGTTGCGCGGCGAGGATGTTGCCGAGGGAGTACGTGGGGAAGTAGCCGATGCCGCCGCCGGACCAGTGGACATCCTGGAGGATGCCTTCGCGGTCAGTGGGCGGGGTGATGCCGAGAGATTGCCGCATTTTTTCGTTCCAGCGCTGCGGGGCGTCCTGGACGGAGAGCTTTTGCGTAAGGAGTTCCTGTTCCATTTCGTAGCGGAGGATGATATGAAGGTTGTAAGTGACTTCGTCGGCCTCGACGCGGATGAAGGAGGGCTTCACGCGGTTGATGGATTTGTAGAAGGTGTCGAGCGGGGTGGCGGCGAGTTGGGCGTGGAAAGTTTGCTGGAGGTGGGGATAGAAGCGATTCCAGAATCCCCGGGATCGGCCGACGAGGTTTTCCCAGAGGCGCGACTGCGATTCGTGGACGCCGAGGGAGACGCCGCCGGAGAGTGGGGTATGTTCGTAGGCGGGGTTGATGTTGAGTTCGTAGAAGGCGTGGCCCATTTCGTGCATGACGCCGAAGAGGGCGCCGGGGAGCCAGTTTTTTTCGTAGCGGGTCGTGATGCGCACGTCGTTGGGAGAGAAGTTGGTGCAGAAGGGGTGGACGGACGTATCGAGGCGGGCGCGGTCGAAGGGGAGGCCGCAGGCGCGGAGGATGTCGATGGCGAATTTCTGCTGAAGGGCGGGGTCGTAGTCGCGCGTGAGTGGCTCCTCGGAGACGCGGTCGGCGTGTTCCTGGATGGCGGCGACGAAGGGAATCGTTTCATTTTTAAGGGTCGCGAAGAGAGGATCGAGGGTGGCGGTGGTCATGCCTTCTTCGTAGTCGTCGTGGAGGACATCATAGATCGGTTTCCGGGGGTCAATCGCGGCGGCGTATTGGCGTTTGAGGTGGAGGAGCTTCTCGAGCCAGGGCGCGAAGGCGGGGTAGTTGTTATCAGTACGGGCTTTGGCCCAGACTTCGTGGGCGAGCGCGGTGGTTTCCTTGAGCGCGACGACGAGCGACGTGGGAACCTTGATCGCTTTGTCGAGGTTGCGGCGGGCGACGCGGAGCATGGCTTTGTGATCTTCGTCGCCGGGCTTTTCGGCTTCGGCGGCGGCGAGAAGGTCCTGCGTTTCTCTGGCGACGTGGAGTTCGTGCGAAAGTTTGGCGAGAGTGGAGAGCTGCTTCGCGCGGGCCTCGGCGCCTTTCGGAGGCATCATGACGAGCTGGTCCCACTCGAGGAGGGCGGTGGACTGATCGAGGTTGTGGATGTCGGCGAGGCGGGTGAGGAGATTTTCGAGGGCGGTGCTGGGGACGGGCATGGACACTCCTGAATACTGAATAAAGCGAGTCTGTGGATTCAGAATAGGTGGGAGCGCGGGAAATGAAAAGCGTTCGCGCGGGGATCAGGGGCGATTGTGTTTGGCGGTGGTGAGCAGTTGGAGGAGTACCCGCTTCGGCATCTCCAAAAACCACCCCATGTAGGGGGGGCGCATGTCCGGAAATTCCGCGGTGTGAATGCATGCACGGCGCGATTAGAATTGTCGTGATCAAGGGAGGGTTGCATGACCGCAGCGGATGAAAATCGGCCGGTGGTGCTCACGTCCGTGCCGACGGAATTGGAAGGGACGCTCATCGTCGGCCGGCTGGAGGGCGAAGGCATCGTCGCGATGCTCGCAGGCGGGGGATTGGCCGGGTGGCGTGCCGAGGTGCCCGCATGGGTCCAGGTGATGGTGCTCCAACGCGACGAAGCCCGCGCCCGCGAACTGCTCAGCCAATGGCGCAACCGCATGAACAGCGAAGACGACGACTAGGACACTGGTTCAAAGATCCAGGGAACCACGGCGAATCATCGGACGCGGACAGCTCCATCTTTCCAATCGATTGCGTGCCGTCCTGGAAATGCGAGAATGATAGTCCGTAATTCTGCGTATTTGGGCGGCAGCGAGAGTTTATGCGCGTTGTGGTCTCGAACCCGGATGGGATGGGCGATGTGGTGCTGCGGTTGCCCATGATGCGGGCCATTCTGGACGCCGGTCATGAATTGATGGTGCTCTGCCGTGGCCACGCGGAACATTTCGTACGCCGGGGCCTCGGTCCCGCCGCGCAAGTGGTTGTGCTCCAACGAGACCCCTATGCGATGCAGCGCGAGAAGATCGAACAATTCGACGCCGACCTGATCGACCGTGTCCACCCATTCCTCCAGAGCGACGGCGTGCTCGCGTTCGGTCCCTACCAGTGGACCATCCTCGAAGAGCACCTGGCACGCATCGCCGCGGAATCCGGCGGCACGCGCGTCCGCATGAACGGCTTCCGTTACCTCGGCGGCCGTAGTGTCGACGGCATCCCGGGCGCCGAGCGCGTGGTGGAGGTCCACGAACATTGGCACGAGTCACGCAAGAACGCAGCCCTCTGCGCAGGGGTGCTCGGCAAGCAAGTCGCGCTCGGAGATCCCGTTTTGCGAGCCGACGAAACCGACCTCGAACTCGCCCGCAAGTACCTCGCCGCTGAGCATCCCAGGTGGTGGGCGCGGGCGGGATCGACCGGCTTCTGGACGGGATTGATGGGGAACGCCGGCGATTATTACGCCGGCTTGAAGGAATGGGGACACGAAAACTGGGTCGACGTCGTTCGACATCTCATCACCAACCGGGGCCTTTGCGTGCTGCTGACCGGGGCGGAAAACGAGCGGAAATCCCTCGAACGCATCCGCAGCCTCATCGGCCTGGAGGAGCAAGTGGCGGTCGTGACAGGCGATGCTTCAACATCCGAAGGTGTCTCCATGATTCTCGGTTTGACATCCCTGTCGCAGGCTTATATAGGTAAAGATTCCGGTCCAATGCATGTGGCTGCCGCACTGGGCAAGCCAGTCGTAAGTCTCTTCGGCGGTGGCCATTGGCCGCGCTTCACTCCGCTGGCGACACCCTCTCTGGCGGTCGCGGTGGAAATGCCCTGTTCCCCCTGCGGCTGGTTCTGCCGGATGTCGGAGTCGTACTGCGTGAAGCTGGTGCCGGTGTCACGGGTGACGGCGGCAATCGACGCGGTCGCGGATGGAAGTGCAACAAGCCGTTGCGTGGAGTTGTTGCCACGCACGTAAAAAGTGGTGGTGCAAGTATCGGGGAATTCATTATGAGCCAGGAACAGATCGGCGCTGAAAACGGAGAGCTGCTGGATGAGTTTCGCCGGTTGCGTGAACTCCTGGTGCAGGAAGTGGCGGACGTGCGGGCGCAGTTGGCCAGGACGCAGGAGCGGTTGATCGCGGAGCAGGAGGAAAGTGCCTCGATGCGCGCCGAACGGGACCGTCTGCGGCAGGCGCAGGTGAGCGTGGACGTTCGCCTTTTGCAACTGCAGAAGGACATGGCGGCGAACGTGGAGCACGTGATTGAGCGGGAGCGCGAGATTGCACAGCGCGAGGAGGGGTGGGTGGACAAACTTCTGGCAGCGCAGAAAGAAGCCGGTTCGTTGCGGCTCGAACTGGGTCGCACGGCCGACAAACTTACCAATGCGGAAGCAGTCGCACGCAATGCCCAGAGCCAGGTGACGCAATACGAATCGGCGCAGCGGGCTCAGATGTCGCGACTCGGTGAACTTGAGCCCCGGGTAATCGCTTTGGAAGAGCAACTCCAGGCGAAGGCGACGGAATGGGCAAGGGTGAAAGCGGCATACGATGCGCAGTCGCGCGAACTGATTGCCAAACGCAAAGAGACCGAGGCCCGGCTGAATGAACTCGCCGGCGCACGTTCGCGCCGGCTCCTCATGAAACTCGGCCTCGTGAGCCGGTGCCAATGGGAAAAGTGATGCGGGGCGGGGGAGATTTGTCTTCTTTTTTTGAAACGGCCAAATGATGTCGCAACCGAAAATTGTTCCGCCGACCACCGCCTGGCCCATGGCGCCCGGAAACGGTTACAAGCGGAGTTGGGGCGAAGGGGATGCCTATCTCAACGATGAGCACGCGCGCATCTACAAGGAGACGGAGTCCCTGCCGGGATGGCAGGACATTCGTGACTCCGAAAAGCTCTACGAAATGGCATTCCACAACGGCGGCATCATTCTTGAGATTGGGATGTTTGGCGGGCGCAGCGCGACCGTGGAACTGCGCGGGGCGCTCGCGGGAATCGCGGCGAAGCACGGCCCAGAACTGCCCCAGTTTTATGGGGTGGATATCGACGGGCCCTCGGTGGGGCGGACATACGAGACGTTGAAGGTGCAGAAGCTCGCGGAGCACGCATTGCTATTTCGCGGCGGATTTCTCGAGTTTCACCGGATGATTCCGATCACGCCGACGATGGTCTTTGTCGACGGCGATCATCGCTACCCGGGGGTTTGGGCCGATTTGCACAATCTGAGCAGAATTCTGACCCCCGGAACGCCGGTATTGTGTCACGATTTCGGCGGGATTGACGGGGTCAGGCGGGCGGTGGAGGAGTGGGTAGGGAAGGGATTCTATCGCGCGATGGGACAATTCGGGCCGTCAGCGTTGCTGATGGCGACCGCCCGGTGCGGTGGCGAGGGTCCGGTCGGACTGCCGGCGGAGATTTTTCAGCAGATGCGCGAGCGACTGGTAAGCGTCTTTTTAAATGAGACGGGCGGGGCAGCAGAAACAGTCGATCAGGCGCGCCTGGCGGAGGTCACCGAGCCGGCGCGGGCGATTTGCCAGCGTGTGCGTCGTGACGGCTGGCACACGAGCAAGAGCGGATGGCCGTACTCATCCAACGAGGCGATCTCCCGCTATCCGGAAACTCTTCCTGACGGCCGTCCCTGGCCGAAGATTTCGATCGTCACGCCCTCGTACAACTACGGCGCGTTCATCGAAGAAACGATTCTCTCGGTGATCAACCAGGGGTATCCGAACGTCGAGCACATCGTGATCGATGGCGGTTCTCCGGACAACACGCGCGACGTGATCGAAAAGTATCGGCACGCGCTGGCGTATGCCGTCAGCGAGAAGGATCGCGGCCAGAGCGATGCGATCAACAAGGGCTTTGCCAAGGCCACGGGAGAAATTCTGACCTGGATCAACGCCGACGACATGCTCGCGCCGGGCGCCCTGCATGCGATGGCGCTGGCCTTCTGGAAAACGGGCGCCGACATGGTGGCGGGGATCTGCGAACAGTACCGCGAAGGCCGGCTGGTCGAGAAGCACATGACCTCCTGCGGAGACGGCGAGTTGCCCGCGGAGGAGCTGCTGGACCTGGAGGGTCGCTGGATGGCCGGGCAGTTCTTCATGCAGCCGGAGGTGATGTTCACCCGGGAGCTATGGGAGAAAGCCGGCGGGCACGTCGATGTCGATCTGCACTATTCGATGGACTACGAACTGTGGCTGCGCTTCGCGCTCGCCAAGGCGCGGCTCCATGTGATGGGGCGATCGGTCTGCTGGTTCCGGCATCACGGGGAGCAGAAGACGTCGGCGGTGGAAAAATTCCTGCCGGAGCTGACGCGCGTGCGCGACGAATTCGCGGCGAAGCATGGATTAAACGTGCGTCCGATCGGGCGAAAGGTGACGCGCGGGGCTCTGCGCGTGGCGTCGGTCAGCGATCTGGGCTTCAAGTACGGTGCGGGCATTGGTCAGCGGCGTCTGGTTAATGCACTCATCGCCGGCGGTCATGAAGTGATCAGCTTTGCCGCGTCGGAACGGGTGCATTCGGAAGTGGCGGCGGATGCGGCGAAAGTCGTGGAAGCCGTCGGGCACGTTTCGCCGGACGTCGTGATGGTGGGGAACACGCACGGCGCCTCGCTCTCGCCGGAACTGGTGGGAATGCTCGCGAAGCAATGGCCGACCGCGGTGGTGCTGCACGATCTCTGGCATCTGACCGGCCGCTGTGCTTACACGGGCGGCTGCCAGAAATATCTGGACGGCTGCGATGAGAGCTGCCCGACGGCCACGCAGTATCCGGTGCTCGCGCCGGAGAAGATTCGCGGAGCCTGGGAAAAGAAATACGAAGCGTATACGCAGGGAACGCCGCCGCTGTTCCTGGCGAACAGCGAGTGGACCGCCGACATCGCGCGCAACGCATTGAAGGCGCAAAAGAGTTCGGCCGGCGTTTCGACAATCTGCTTCGGCATTGAGCTGGATGTGTTTCGACCGATGGACAAGCAGTTCTGCCGCCGGATGCTCGGGCTGCCCGAAGAGGGATTTGTGATTCTGTCGTCCGCGTCGACGGTCACCGATCCGCGCAAAGGTGTGCACCTGCTTTCGGAAGCGTTGAATCGACTCGAACTGCCGGACGTAACAGTGGCCTGCGTGGGTTCGGCCAGTCCGGAATTGGAGCGGCTGATTCCCGGCGTCCGGGCGCTCGGCTACACGAACGATCCACAGCGCCTCGCGATGGCGTATGCGGCGGCGGATCTGTTCGTCGGCCCGAGCACCGAGGAGGCCTTCGGACAGGTCTTCACGGAGGCCGCGGCTTGTGGAACCCCGAGCGTTGCGTTCGCGGTAGGGGGAGTAAGCGAGGCTGTGATCGATAACGTCAATGGCCGACTGGCAGGGGCGGTGAATGCCGAATCGCTGTCGCATGCGATCTTCGCGCTCTATTCCGATGCACGCGCACGGCGCGAGATGAGCGTGTGGGGGCGGCTCCATGCAGAGAACGAGTGGTCGGTCGAGAACGCGTATCACGAATTGCACGTGGGATTGGAACGCGGTGGATTCCTGGCGAAGCTGGGAATCGGGCCAAAAGTACGGTTCGGGCCGACCGCGGATGTGGCTGTGGAACCGGTGACGCTGGGCCTGGCGGCGGGCGAGTGGGCCGCAGTCTCGGGCTTTGATCCGTGGGAAGGACCCTACGCGGAGCAGAAGCTGCCACGCTGCCGGTGGATGCTCGGCCCGGTCAGCAAGGTGCGGGTGAACGTGACCCGGCCGGGGATTCATCATCTGCGGCTCGTCTGCACGGCGTATCACCCGATGGCCGCTCTGCGGGTGGTGCATCGCGGCGTGAAGATTGTCGAATCGGCGGTGACTTCACACGAAGTGGCGCCGGAAGGATTCGTCGTGTCGTGCAACCTGGATCTGCGCGACAGCGTCGAAGAAATCGAACTGCATCACTGGCCGTGGGCGATGACCGAGTCCGGCCGGCAGTTCAGCGTGCTCCTCTATGACCTGATGATTCTCGATTCGCACGGCGCACGCATGGATCGCACGGAAGGCGAATTGCCCGCGAACGAACTGGTGGCGAGCGGCGAGGCCACATGCTGAGCGACCTTTTACCTTATCACCGCTACATTCGGCAGAACGCACTCCGCGACATTCGCCATCGCTACGCAGGCACCGGCCTGGGTCTCTTCTGGCACGTGATCTCGCCGCTGTTGCAGATTCTCGTCTACTACTACGTCTTCTCGCACATCTTCCAGAAGATCGGATTCGATCTGCCCGGCGTGAACGCACCGTTCGCCGTCTATCTCTGCTCCGGCATGCTCCCCTGGGTGTCGTTCACAGAAGCCGTGGTCCGCGGCACCGGCGCGTTTCAGGACAACGCAACTTATTTAAGAAAGCTCCCCATCCCCGGCCCCGTCTTCGTCGCCACCGCCGCCGCGACCGCCACGCTACAGCTTTCCATCAGCCTGGCGATCCTTGTTCTCTTCTCCGTCTCAATGGGTCTGCACCCCACGTGGACGTGGCTCCTCCTGCCCGTCATCTGCGCCCTGTGGCAGATCGTCGGCTTCGGTCTCGGCCTGCTGCTGGGCACGCTCAACGTCTTTTTCCGCGATGTCTTCCAGATGCTGGTGGCCCTGCTGCAGATCTGGATGTGGTCGGTCCCGATCGTCTATCTCGAAGATTCCTTTCACCCCTGGTGGGTCCTCAACCCGCCTTACGCCTTTCTGCATTCCGTTCGCGAAGTCTTCTTGTACGGCCGGCTGCCCGAGCTCTGGCTCTGGGGCGCGATGATCGGCTGGGGCGTGCTGCTCGTAACTACAGGAATGCTCGTTTATCGGGCGCTGCGTGCTGAATTGCGCGACGTGCTTTAACCAGGCGGGACTCCTCTCCCCGCTCCAACCCGCCTCACTCGCCTTTACGGAAAACTCCGACTTGACTTGGTCCGATGGCAATACGTATCGTGGAACTAGTGATTCAAAGGACCCTATGGCCTTTCTGGCGCGCAAACTCATCCCCGGCTTCATCGCAGTGGTCATGTTTCTAACCACCGCCCTCTGCCCCTGTGCGCTCGGCCTCAGCTCCAATCCGATGCGCCCCGTACACTCCTGTTGCGAACGTCACGACAATCGCGGCACCGCCCCCTCCAAGGACGGCTCACAGAACTGCACCGATTGCGGCTATGCCCGCGCTCTCCTTTCCTCCGCACATGGTCCCGTCAACGTAGCGCCGGCCCAGCCCGTCGCCTTCGCGTACATCCCCGCAATGGTCCTGACTCCTTCCCTCATGCCCGTTCAACGTGGCGACGCACGCTGCCTCGATCCCTGCGGCGAATCGGGCAGTTCCCTCCTGCGCCTCCATTGCGCATTGCTCGTCTGATACCCCCTCCAATTCGACTCGTTTTGACGTGATGTTTCCGCGCGCCCGCGGACCACGTCTCTGAACGAACGCGTTTCCCCTTCCCTCCCTCCCCCAGGACGAATTGGAGCGGTCCATGAAAAAGAGTCAATACATTTTCCTCGTCGTGATCGGATTCGTGGCCTCGCTCGTCACCGGTATCTGGACCGGCGGGCACTGGAACACGCTCTTCGCAAAACGAACCGTCGCGGCCAGGACGGTGAACGACTCCGCTGGGACTTCCACAGCACCTGAACTGCTATACACATGCAGCATGCACCGCCAGATCATTCTCCATCATCCCGGCGTCTGCCCCATCTGCGGCATGCCCCTCGAAGTGCTCCACCTCGCCACGGCCCATTCCGCAAACTCCGCGATCACCCAGCCGCAGGCCATTCAAATTGACCCCGTGATGGTGCAGAACATGGGCGTGCGCGTCGCCAACGTCGAGCGCGGTCCGCTGCACGTCATGGTGCGCGCAGTGGGGACATTCACCGAGCCCGAGCAGAATCACTTCGAGGTGAATTTACGCGTATCGGGCTGGATTCAGAAACTCTATGCGGACCGGGAGGGAATGGCGGTGGCGAAGGGCGACCCGCTGTTCGAGTTGTACAGCCCCGAGATCACGGCGGCGAGCGATGAACTGATCTCCGCGCGCAAGGCCACCGACCTCGTGCAGAAAGAGGGGGATGAGACCCTGAAGGCGTCCACGGCGGCAATTGTGGGCGGGGCGCGCCGGAAGCTGGAACTGCTGGGATTGTCGACCGAGCAGATTGATGCGATCGCGGCCATGGACGCTTCGCCCAAGTCGATCACGTACAGGAGCCCCCTGCATGGGCATATCACCGCAAAGACTGTGGTGGAGGGATCGGCAGTAAAGGCGGGCGACCGCATCATGCGGATCGCCGACCGCTCGGTGATGTGGCTGCAGGTGCAGGTGTACGAGCACGATTTGTCGCTGGTGAAGGAGGGGATGGAGGTGCAGGTCACCGTGACCGCCGTGCCGGGGAAAGTGTTTGAGGGGAAGGTCGATTTCATCTATCCGCATCTGGACATGGAGTCCCGGACGGCGATGGTGCGAATCGTGCTTTCGAATGAGGGGCACGATCTGCGGGAGGGAATGTTCGCCTCCGCCATGTTCAACGCCACGCCGGCACAGGAAGCAGTGATGGTGCCGCGCGAAGCCGTCATCGATTCGGGAACGCGGCAGATCGTTTTCCTTTCCAAAGGCAACGGACGATTCGAGGCCCGCGAGGTGACCGTCGGTCTGTCCGGCACAGCCGATGGCCAGGACGCCGCCGACCGCATGGTGCAGGTCCTCTCCGGCCTCAACGGCGGCGAAACCGTCGTCACCAGCGGCCAGTTCCTCCTCGATTCCGAAAGCCGCCTCCAGGAAGCCATCGCCAAGCAGGACCACAATCACATGGCCTCGCCCGGCGACCAGCCGCCAAAGCCGGAGACCGCTGGCGCAATATCGGCGAAGTCTGATGGGGTGAAAGGGATGCAGCCATGATCAGCAGGATCATCGAATTCTCCATCCGCAATCGCTTCCTCGTCCTGCTGCTCACGTTCGCCCTGATCGCCGCCAGCATCTGGGGAACCCTCCACCTCAGCCTCGACGCAATCCCCGATCTCTCCGACGTCCAGGTCATCATCGTCACCAACGATGAAGGCCAGAACCCCGAAGTGATCGACAAGCAGGTGACCTATCCGCTCGCCAGCGCGATGCTGAGCGTTCCCCGCGCCACCGCCGTCCGCGGCTACTCCATGTTCGGTCTCTCCTTCGTCTACGTGCTCTTCGAAGACGGCACCGACATTTACTGGGCCCGCAGCCGCGTCCTCGAATACCTGAATTTCGCGCGCGACCGTCTCCCCGCCGGCGTCGATCCCAAGCTGGGCCCCGACGCCACCGGCGTCGGCTGGGTCTACCAGTACGTCCTCTACCCCGGCTTCTATTCGCCCGATCACCCCAAGGGCCTCTGGCACGATGAGACCACCAACACGTGGTACGCATCCCCCGAGCAAGCCCCCGCATCGCAGCGCGACCGCCTCGCCAAAGTGCGCGCCTGGGAAGCCCCCGGCGCCGACCCGCTCACCCACACCCCGCTCGTCTCCGCCAATCAGGACCTCTCCCAGCTCCGCAGCCTGCAGGATTGGTACCTCCGCTATCCCCTCACCAGCGTCGAAGGCGTCAGTGAAGTCGCCCCCATCGGCGGCTTCGTCAAGCAGTACCAGGTGATCCTCGACCCTGACAAGCTCAAGGCCTTCAAACTGCCGCTGAAAGACATCATGATGGCGATCCAGCGATCCAACAACGATGTCGGCGGCGCCACCGTCGAACTCTCCGAAAACGAGTACATGGTGCGCAGCCGCGGCTACCTGCAAGGCGTCCCCGACCTCGAGAAAGTCCCCGTCGGCATGGCCGGCGGCGAAGGCCCCGGCGCCGGCACCCCGATCCTCCTCTCCGATGTCGCCAAGGTGCAGGTCGGCGGAGAAATGCGCCGCGGCATCGGCGAATACAACGGCGAGGGCGAACTCGCCGGCGGAATCATCGTCGCACGCTTCCACGAAAACGCCTACCGCGTTATTCAGAACGTCAAAGCAAAACTCGCCGCGCTCGAGGACGGCCTCCCCCCCGGCGTCATCATCAAAACCACCTACGACCGCTCCGCCCTCATCGAACGCTCGATCCACACCCTCCGCCACACGCTCATCGAAGAAATCACCGTCGTCGGCCTCGTCTGCATCCTCTTTCTCCTCCACGCCCGCAGCGAACTCGTCGCCGTCTTCGTCGTCCCCGCCTCCGTGCTCGTCGCGCTCTTCCTCATGCAGATCCTCGGCATCAACGCCAACATCATGTCCCTCGGCGGCATCGCCATCGCCATCGGCGTCGTCGTCGATTCCGCCATCGTCATGGTCGAAAACGCTCACAAACATCTCGACCGGGAAGAGGAACGCGTGCACCGTCTGGAAATGGAAAATCGAAAATCGAAAATCGAAAATCCAATCACTACCCGCCCGCGCGGCCAGATCATCCTCGAAGCCGCCCAGGAAGTCGGCCCCTCCCTCTTCTTCTCCCTGCTGATCATCACCGTCAGCTTCCTCCCCGTCTTCGTCCTCGGCGGCGAATCCGGCCGCCTCTTCAAACCCCTCGCCATGACCAAAACTTTCGCCATGGGCGCCGCCAGCATCCTCTCCATCACCATCATCCCCGTGCTGATGTACTACTTCATCACCAGCCGCGTCCTCCCGAAACGCTGGGGCTGGATCGCCAACTCCCTCATCACGCTCGCCACCATGTTCATCCCCGCCACCGTCCTCTGGCTCGTCGCCGACATGTTCGAACCGCTGAAGCCCTGGCAGTGGTGGATGGCCGGCGGCTGGGCCGTCCTCGCCGGCATGCTGCTCATCCCCCAGAAAATCATCCACGAAAAACACAGCCCCATCAGCGTCGTGCTGCAGTGGCTCTACGACCCCTTCTTCTGGCTCGCCATGAAACTCCGCTGGGTCATGCCCGTCCTCGCCCTCCTCGCCCTCGCCTCCACCTGGTATCCGATCAGCCATTTCGGCAGAGAGTTCATGCCGCGCTTGGACGAAGGCGACCTTCTCTACATGCCCACCACCTTCTCGAGCATCAGCGTGACCAAAGCCAAGGAACTGTTGCAACAGTCGGACAAGCTCATCAAGAGCTTTCCGGAGGTACTCAGCGTGCACGGAAAGATCGGACGCGCCGATACGGCAACCGATCCCGCGCCGATGTCGATGATCGAAACCGTCGTTCAACTCCAGCCTGATACATCGAAATGGCGCCACCGTCAGGTGCGATATTTCTTTAGCGATTGGCCAAACTGGCTCAAGGCACCCCTGGCCCATTGTTGGCCCGAGGACCGACCGGTCGCAACGGAAGAACTGCGAAGCGGCTGGGATGATCCGGACGGCACACACCATGCAGGATTGGACGAGGTCGTGCAATTCCCGTCGGTCCAGAACGAGTGGCCATATCCAATCGAAAACCGTATCACGATGCTTTCGACCGGGATGAAGTCAAAAATCGGGATCAAAATTCTTGGGCCTGATCTGCCAACGCTGGACGATCTGGCAGACAAGGTCACAGCGGCAGTAATGACCATCCCCGGTGCGAACGCCTTCCCGGAGCGAACGATGGGCGGGCTCTATCTCGACATCGACGTGAACGCCGAAGAAGCCGCACGCTACGGCCTTACCAAAGGAGACGTGCAGGATGTCATCACCGCCGCCATCGGTGGCATGAACATCACCACAACCGTCGAAGGCCCAGCCCGATACCCGTTAAATGTGCGATATCCAAGCGAATTGCGAGATGACATTCCCGCGCTACAACATCTGCTCGTCTCAACGCCCCGCAACAGCCAGATTCCGCTCGGACAATTGGCATCGTTCAAAATCACCCCAGGCCCTTCGATGATCCGAAGTGAAAACGCAACCTTGGCCGCCTGGATCTACGTCGACGTCGACCTCAGCAAGCGCGACCTCGGCGGATACGTCGCCGAAGCCAAACGCGTCGTCGCCAACTCCGTCCAACTCCCCGCCGGCTACCAGATGCTCTGGTCCGGCCAGTTCGAATACTGGGAAAAAACCCTCCCCCGCCTCATCGGCGCCATTTGCGTCACCGTCGTGCTCATCATCTTCCTCCTGTACGTCGGCACGAAAAGCTGGTTCCGCGTCGCCGTCGTCCTCCTCGCCCTTCCCTTCAGCCTGATCGGCGCCTGCTGGTTCACCTACCTCCTCGGTTACAACCTCTCGCTCGCCGTCTACATCGGCATGATCGCACTCGCCGGCCTCGACGCCGAGACCGGCCTCGTCATGCTCCTCTATCTCGACAACAGCTTCGAACGCTTCACGAAGATGGGCCGCATGCGTTCGCCCAAAGATTTGTACGACGCCATCCACGACGGTGCCGTGAAGCGCATCCGCCCCAAGGCCATGACCGTCGCCGCCGCCTTCATCGGCCTCGTGCCCCTCCTCTGGGCCCACGGCAGTGGCGCTGATGTGATGCGCCGCCTCGCCGCCCCTCTCATCGGAGGCCTCCTCGTCAGCTTCATCATGGAACTGCTCCTCTACCCCGTCATCTTCTACATCGCCAAGCGCATCACCCTGCGTCGCACCTGGCAGACGCCTGCCCGTCCGGAGATCGCCGCCCCCGAACCCGTCGCCGTGCACTGATGGAGAATGTCATGCGTAATGCAATTCAAAAAATGCTTCTCTGCTCCGTCGCCCTCGCCCTGACCGCCTGCACGATCCACCCGCGCGGTGAATCCGAGGAGCGCGCCACCGTCATCAATGCCGGCAAACCCTACGAGCATCCCATCGAAACCCGCACCGTCGCACCGCTCGCCCCCGATGCCACACCCGAAGAAATGGTGCAATACGCCCTCCTGACCAACGCCGACGTCGAAGCACAATACTGGCAATGGCGCAGCGCTCTCGAACAGGTCCCGCAGGATGGAACGGAGAAAACAAACATCGCGATCAGCCTCACCTCCATGATCACCAACGGCTCCACCGCCTGGAAAATGACCAACGTCGGCGTCGGCAACGACGCCTCCGCCAACATCGTTCTCCCCAGCAAACTCGACACCGCCGCCAAAGCCGCACTCGAAAACGCCAAAGCCGCAGGCCTCCGATTCGACAAGGCCCGCTACGAACTCCGCAACAAACTCCTCTCCGCCTACTACGATTACGCACTCACCGCCGAACTCCTCCGTCTCGAAGAGCAAAACCAGAAACTCCTCGAACTCACCGACCAGATGGTCAAACTCCGCATCGGCACCGGCACCTCCATGCAGCAGGACCTCCTCAAGGCCGGCAACGAACTCGAGTCCTCGAAGAACGACATCGCCTCCTTCCGCGCCAAAGCCGCGGTGCAACTCGCCGCCATCAACGTCATCCTCAACCGTGACCCCACCACACCCATCGCCATTCCCAAAACACTCCCCGCTCCACGCCCCGTCCCCGGCGACGATGCAGCACTCCTCAAAGCCTGCGCCGAAAGCAGCCCGGAACTCCGCGCCCTCCAGGCCGATCTCGCCGCCAAAGGCCTCGGCATCAAAATGGCCAAACAGGAATACCTGCCCGAATTCGGCGTCAACGCCACCACCGATTTCGCCGGCATCACCCAGTCCATTCTCGGATCGGTCATGGTCCCCGTGCTGCGCTATCAGGCCATCGACGCCGGAATCCGCCAGGCCGAAGACAACCTCCGCGCCACCGCCGCCGCCGCCCACCAGTTCCGCCACGAACTCGCCGGCCGCGTCGTCACCGATCTCGTGCAGTTGCGCGAAGACGAGCGCCAGGTCACTTTCCTCGAATCCACCCTCATCCCCCGCACCCGCCAGGTCGTCTCCGCCTCCCAAGCCTCCTACGGCGCCAACCAAAGCTCCATGCTCGACCTGCTCGACGGCCAACGCTCGCAGATCGCCCTCCAGCGTCTCGCCGCCGAAATGAAAACCGACCGCGAAAAACAACTCGCCGATCTCGAAGCCGCCATCGGCGCCAGTCTTCTGCCGACCACGAACGAAACGAAATAAACCACAGAGGACACAGAGAACACAGAGACCTGACGACCCTCACGTCGTCGTTTCTCTGTGTCCTCTGTGGTTCATTCCCGTCCCCCTCCCGAAGCCGATGGATCTCACTCCATCAACCCCTCCGCCCCCTCCGGCAAATCCAACCCATACCGCTTCATCTTCTTGTATAGCGTCGTCCGGTTGATATCCAGCTTCTCCGCCGTCAACTGACGGTTCCAATTATTCGCCTTCAACGCCGCCAGCAGAATCGCCTTCTCCGGACCCTCCAACGCCGTATGCAGCGGCAACCCATCCCACGCAATCTCCTGCGATTTCCCCTCGTTCCCCGCAGCATTCCGGATCGAATTCGCGCCGTCGCTCTCACTCACCGCATCCAGAATCTGCTGCGGCAAATCCTCCGGCGTCACCAGCGGCCGCTTCGTCAGCACCACCGCCCGCTCAATCGCATTCTCCAACTCCCGCACATTCCCCGGCCACGTGTAGCGCCGCATGATGTCCATCGCCTCCGGCGTAAACCCCGCAATCTTCCGGTTCATCTCCCCCGTCAGCTTCTTCAAAAACGCATCCGACAGCAGCGGAATATCCCCCAACCTCTGCCTTAACGGCGGCAACTGAATGTTCACCACATTGATCCGGTAATACAAATCCTGCCGAAACTGATGCTCCGCCACCAGCTTCGCCAGATCCTGGTTGCTCGCCAGAATCACCCGCACATCAACAGTAATGGTCTGATTCGACCCCACCGGCTCAAACTTCTTCTCCTGCAGCACCCGCAGCAGCTTCACCTGAAAAGCCGGCGACGCCGAATTGATCTCATCCAGAAAAATCGTCCCCCCATCCGCCGCCAGAAACCGCCCCTGCTTGTCGTACGTCGCCCCCGTAAAACTCCCCTTCACATGCCCGAACAGCTCCGACTCCAGCAGCGTCTCCGGAATCGACCCGCAGCTCACTTCCACAAACGCCTTCCCCGACCGCGGCGACCGATGATGTATCGCCCGCGCAATCAAACTCTTCCCCGTCCCCGATTCCCCCGTCATCAGCACCGTCGTCTTCGAATCCGCCACCGCCTCCACCAGATCGAAAATCTTCAGCATCTTGTAGTCGTGCCCGACAATGTTGTCGAGCCCGTACCGCATCCCAAGCTGCTGCTTCAGCAGGTAATTCTCCGACAACAGCGTCTGCTGCTTCAACGCCTTCTGAATCGTAACGCGAATCTCATCATCGATGATCGGCTTCGTCAGATACTCAAACGCCCCCATCTTCACCGCTTCCACCGCGTTCTCGATCGTCCCGTACCCCGTGATCACCAGCACCACCACATCCGGATAATGGTTCCGAATCTTCCGCAGCAGCTCCAGCCCGTTCGTCCGCGGCATGTTCACATCCGTCAGCACCAGGCTGTACCGGT
>Ga0335069_10002841_pt1 | contig 26472 bp, 38 predicted proteins | sample Lox_Sample_11_FD_206714 | JGI IMG/M metagenome (GOLD analysis project Ga0335069, IMG submission 206714) | Soil microbial communities from Loxahatchee National Wildlife Refuge, Florida, United States - Lox_Sample_1.1 | ecosystem: Environmental > Terrestrial > Soil > Wetlands | place: USA...
CTGTCCCTCCCTCCCCGAATTCCCCTGGAAACGCCTCACCTTGATCATTCAAGCGATCACGCATGCATACTTATGCACTCGCCACGCTCGCAGCGACCCGCCCGACCCGCTTGACGGTGACGCAGCGTCACCCGGCGAGCCAGCGGACACGCGGCTGCGCCGGCTCCGGCAAAGTCCGGGCCAGGTGCACGGCGCCGGCCGCGGCGTAGGCGGCATCGACGTGGCCGGCGCCGCGGCGGGCGAACCGCCACCCGTCGGCAACCGGTAGCCGCTTGGCGCCGAGCAGCTGTGTGGTGAGCAGTGGGTCGCCGGCGTGGAGGATGCGGCGGGCGTGGACTTGTTCGGCGAGGCCTTGGCAGGCGGCGGTGGCTTCGGCGGTGCCGAGGGAGTCGAAGCCGAGCTTGGTCAGGTCGGCTTCGAGGGCGGCGGTGGGTCCGGATCGGAACCAGCCGCGGGCCTTGGGTTGGATGCGTTCCATCCATCCGGGTAGGTCGGTGCGGAGGTCTTCGGTGGTGGTCCAGGAGGCGACGGCTTCGATGCGGGTTCGGCCGTCGTCGCCGAGGGCTGCGACGGCGAGGGTGGCGTGGGCGAGGTCGGGGGCGATGTCGATGAATGCGGTGACCTTGTGTCGGAGGTCGTTGAGGGTGAGGGCGGGGTCTTGGCAGGCGGTCCAGGCGGTGTCGGAGACGACGGAGTCGGCGAGGGTGTCGACGCGTTGGCAGAGGATCTCGGTGCGGAAGACGGCGGCGGGGTCGGTGGCGAGGGCGGTGCGGATCGCGGCTTCGCTGATCGTGTAGCCGAGGCCTGGTTCGCCTTGGGCCCACGCCTTGGGGTCGTCGAGGGCGCAGTCGTCTTCGGCTGACCATTCGAAGATTCCGAGTTTGGGGTCGTTGCCGGTGAGTGCGGCTTCGCGGAGGTGGTTGAGGACGACGGATTGGTCGTCGCCGGCGTTGGAGATGGCGAAGGTGAGGGCGCTGGGGCGGGCCATGGTGGTCTTGGAGAGGGCGGCCCATGCGTCCCAGTTGCGTTGCTCGCGGAGTTCGTCGAGGAGGAGGAAGTCGACGGAGAGGCCGCGGCCTGCCTGCCGGTTGGCGGCTGAGATCTTCCAGCGGCGGCCGCCGGTGAGGCGGACGTGTTCGTCGCCGTTGACGCGGGAGACGCGGTCGAGTTCGTTTTTGAGGTCGGGGGTTTCGTTGATGGTGTCGCAGCCGGCGCGCCAGGCTTCGCGGGCGATGTCGAGGGTTTGGGCGACGGAGAGGACGAGGCGGGCGCCGTTGAGGTACAGCTGCCAGAGGGCGAGGGTGCGGGCGAAGCTGGTTTTGCCGGATTGGCGGCCGACGAGGACGAGGACGGTGCGGTAGCGCTGGCCGCCGGACCGGTCGAGTTCCAGGGCGTGGATTCCGAGCCAGCGTTGCCAGGGCAGGAGGGGTTCGCCGATGACTTTTTCGGCGAAATCTGCCAGTTCGTAGCCGCGGCTGGTGGTGCGGGTGAGTCTTCTGGCTGGGGGGGTCCAGAGGCGGGGTTCGGTGCGGCCGAGGAGTTCAGGCTGGGCGGCGGGCGTCGCGGAGTTGCGCGAGCGGCGACTTGGGGGCTGCCCGGCCATGGTCTGCCTCCCCTGCGCTGGTGGTGGTCTTGCGGGCGGTGGGGGTGGCGCCGAGTTGGGCGAGGGTGGCGAGGTAGGTGGGGGCGGCGGTGGTGAGGCGGGCTTCGCCGTGGTCGATGGCGGCGGCGAGGTGGCGGGCGAGGGCGACGGCTGCTTGGTCGGCTGGGGTGAGGGTGAGTGCGGTGAGGGTGGCTTCGAGGGCGGGGGCGAGTAGTTCGTCGGCCGGCCGGACGGTGCGCGTCACCCCTCCATGATGGCAAGACTTGCTAGCGGCGTGCCTGCTTGACTGTCAGGTGTTGCCGTACTCTGTGGGTTGTGACGGTGGTGGCCGTGGCCCGGCGGTCGAGCGCGGAGCGGGCTGCGGTGCGCGCGCAGGCCAGGGCGAGGTCGCGGGCGCGGTGGCTGGCCCGGCGCCGGGCCTCGCGGGCATGGTCGGTGCGGGTGTGGCGCCGGTGGTGGCCGATGGTGACTCCTGGCGCCGGGCTGGCCGCGTTCACCGGGGCGGCGTGGCGGGTGTCGACAGTGCTCGGGCTGGTCGTCCTGGGCGTCGCCCTGTTCGCGGTCGACTGGTACGCGGGGTCTGAGGAGATCGAGCGTCGGCGGGGCCGGCGGTGAGCCTGGTCCGGGCGGCGCTGTCCCGCGTGACGGGCCGGGCGGGTGGCGCGCCGGTGCCGATGCAGGGCCGGAACCGGATGGGGTTCGCCAGCCGGCCGGGGTCGTCGGATCGGATGCTGTCCGCGCAGGCCGCCGTCTCCACGGTGTATTCCGTGACGGCGGCGATCGCGGAGGACGTCGGGCAGGTCGCCTGGTATCTGGCGTCGCTGCCGGGTCCGGACTCGATTGTCGCGCCGGGCGGCGTCGGGATCATCCCCGAGGTGATCACGCACCGGCATCCGGCTGCGGAGCTGTGGGCGAACCCGAACCCGTGGTTCACGCGGGTGGCGTTGGTGGAGCGGGTGCAGATGCACGCCGAGCTCGCCGGGGTCGGGTACGTGATCGTGGACCGGGGGCCCAGCACGAGGGGTGTGCCGCTGGCGTTGTGGCCGGTGCTGCCGAACCGGATGCAGCCGGTCCCGGACGCTGATCAGTTCCTTGCCGGGTGGATGTACACGGGCCCGAACAACGAGCAGGTGCCGTTGGGCACGCACCAGGTGATCCCGATCATGGGGACTCCGGACGCGTCCGACCTGTACAGCTCGATGTCGCCGGTGCAGCCGTTGATGCCGGATATCGAGGCGGTCCGGCACAGCTCGGAGTACAACCGGAACTTCTTCCTGAACTCGGCTGAGCCGGGCGGTGTGATCGAGGTCCCGAACAACCTGGAGGACAAGCAGTTCGACCGGTTGCAGCGGCAGTGGAATGAACAGCACCGGGGTGTGTCGAACGCGCACCGGGTGGCGATCCTTGAGGGCGGCTCGAAGTGGTCGCCGCGCCAGTTGACGTTCAAGGACATGCAGTTCATGGAGCTGCGGAATCTGTCCGCGGAGATTATCCGTGAGGCGTGGCGGATCTCGAAGACCCGCCTGGGGCAGACCGAAAGCGTGAACCGGGCGACCGCCGAAACCGCGATCTACACCAACTCCCGGCACATCACGAAGCCTCGGTGTGTGCGCTGGCAGGAGGCGTTGAACACCAGGCTGTTGCCGATGTTCGGTCCGGTCGGTCAAGGCGTGCAGTTCGTGTTCGACCTGCAGGTCCCGAAGGACACACAGGCCGACGACGCGGAGCGCACCAGCAAGGCGAACGCGGCGGCGCTGCTGGTCGGTGCCGGGTATGACCGGGCGCAGGTGTTGGAGACGGTCGGGTTGCCGCCGATGGATTGGGTTGGTGTGCCGCCGGGCGCCAAGCAGCCGCAGGCGCCGCAATCCTCGTCGAACGGGGGCGCTCAGTGAGCAAGCGGCATCCGTCGTTCCCGGACGCCCGGCCGGCGGCAAAGAAGCAGCCTCCGGAGATCACGTGGAAGGACGAACCCGCTGACGAAAACTACCGGTCGGCGGCCAACTTCCTGGGCCTGGTCCTCCCGGCCGGTCTCGTGACGAGGTCGGTGCAGGCGCTGCGGACGGTGGGAACCCGGAAGTACAACCCTCATGACCTGCTGCGTGCGGCCAGGTTGAAGCCGGCGAAGGCGTCGGACCTCGTCTACCAGAACGAGATCGGGAAGGTCGAGGCCGGGGAGCCGTGGTCGCCGGTGCTGCTGGTGGCCATGTACCCGAGCCTGATCATCGCGGATGGCTACCACCGGGTGTCGGTCGCGTTTGACCTGGAGGAGCAGGACGTGTGGGCGCGGATCGTGCCCTGCCACGACCAGGAACTGGAAGGTGACGACTGATGCCCGCGATGGCAGTGCATCACACCGCGACCGAGGATTCGCCGTGGGACGGGCCGGCCGCGGTCAAGGCGATGCCCAACAGCAAGGCGACGCTGCACTACTGCCACGCGTGGGAGGACACCGACGCGGGCGATGAGAAGGCGGACTACCGGTTCCCGCACCACAAGGTGAAGGGGGGCCCGGCGAACCTCGCGGCGTGCCGGAACGGGCTGGCCCGGCTGGAGGGATCGACGATCCCGGACGGCGACAAGGCGGGTGTGAAGGAGCACCTGCAGGCACACCTTGACGACGGCAACCAGGACGACGGCGACGGCGAGGCCGGCGCGAGCAACAGTGGCCGGCCGTGGCGGTCGATCCACAACCGGGGGACGCGGCCACGGGATCGGGCCTGGTACCGGATCGAGGCGAAGGACAACGGGGCCGCCGAGGTGCTGCTGTACGACGAGATCGGCGGCTGGTGGGGGCTGGCGGCCGAGGACTTCGTCCGGGACCTGGCGAAGGTCGACGCGAAGCAGATCACGTTGCGGATCAACTCGCCGGGCGGCGACGTCTTCGATGGGCTGGCCATCTACAACAGCCTGCGGCAGCACTCGGCGACGGTGACGGCCCGGGTCGAGGGGCTCGCGGCGTCGGCGGCGTCGTTCATCGCGATGGCGGCTGACACGGTGCAGGTGTGCCGTGGCGCGATGCTGATGATTCACGACGCGGCCGGGTTCGCGATCGGGAACGCCGCGGACATGCGGACGCTGGCGGACCTGCTCGACAAGTGCTCCGACAACATCGCTGACCTGTACGCCGGCCGCGCCGGGGGGACCGTCGACGACTGGCGGGCCGCGATGAGAGCGGAGACCTGGTATTCGGCGCGGGAGGCCGTTGAGGCGGGCCTGGCCGACGAGCTGCTGGGCGACGACGCGACCGGCGGCGACGGGAACCCGACGGACGCATTCGATCTGAGCATCTTCGCTCACGCCGGCCGCGACAACGCGCCGGCCCCTTGGATGCCCGGTCGGTCGGATGGCCCCCGACGCCCGACCGACCGGGTGAAGAACTCCACCGCGGGGGCGGTGGTTGACACCGATGGAATCGCTGCCGCCTTGAGAGGAGCGTTCAAGCGATGAGCCCCACCGCAGTGCCTACCAAGGCCAGCGAACTGGAAGAGGCGATCTCGGACCCGAAGAAGCTCGCCAACTACTTCGAGGACGGGAAGCCGAAGCCGGAGTTCTCCGAGCTGATCCGGAACTACGCGAAGGCCTCCGGGAAGAAGGAGACCAAGGATCTGCGGAAGCAGATCGACGACCAGGCGTCGGCCATCTTCGCGCAGATGGCGAAGGACATGTTCGGTGCCGGCCCGGAGAAGGGCGCGAAGCTGCCGTCTCCGTTAGACCTGCGCAACGGCCAGGACCGGGCGCCGAAGCCGACCAACGCGGTCGCCAAGGCCGCGGCCGAGCTGGACAAGGTGTTCCGCAACTCGACGGACTTCTTCCAGGCCATCTGGTCGCGGCGGGACAGCCTGCCGAACCGGGCCGACCTGGAGGACCGGGTGTCCCGGGCCACCCAGATCGTCAACAGCTTCGGCAGCATCATCCCCGGCGACGGCGGGTTCCTGGTGCCGGAGACGCTCCGCGCGGAGATCCTGAAGGCTGCGATCGAGCAGTCCATCATCCGGCCGCGGGCTCGGGTCATCCCGATGGACTCGCTGCGGGTGCCCATCCCGACGATCGCCGACACCAGCCACGTCAGCTCGGTGTGGGGTGGCATCACGGCCTACTGGACGGAAGAGGCCGCGGCGCTCACCGAGTCGTCGCCGACGTTCGGTCGGGTCGTCCTCGACGCGAAGAAGCTCACCGGGTACGCGGAGATCCCGAACGAGCTGCTGGCGGACGCGGTTGCGTTCACCGGGTTCTTCGACCAGACGTTCCCGCAGGCGCTGGCCTACTTCGAGGACGTCGCGTTCTTCTCCGGTACCGGCGCCGGTGAGCCCCTCGGGGTCATCTCGTGCCCCGCCAGCGTCCAGGTGGCCGCGGAGGCTGGGCAGCCGACCAAGACGATCGTCTGGGAGAACCTGGTCAACATGTACTCCCGGATGCTCCCCACGTCGCTGGGGAACGCCGTGTGGGTCGCGAACATCGACACGTTCCCGCAGCTGGCGACGATGGCGCTGTCCGTCGGTACCGGCGGCGGGCCCGTCTGGATCGGGAACTTCGCTGGCGGCACCGGCGGCGCGCAGACCCCGCCCGCCACGATCCTGGGCCGGCCGGTCCTGTTCACCGAGAAGGTCCCGACCCTCGGCACCACCGGCGACATCATGTTCACCGACCTGTCGTACTACCTCGTCGGCGACCGGCAGATGATGCAGGCGATGCAGTCGGAGCACTACAAGTTCGCCAACGACAAGACCGCGTTTCGCATCACCGAACGCGTCGACGGGCAGCCGTGGCTGCACTCGGCGATCACCCCGCACTCCGGGTCCAGCAACACCCTGACCCCCGTCGTCCAGCTCGCGTCCCGCTGAGCCCGGAACCTGAGAGGAGAGAACAGACATGGCTGGCCAGGAAGGACTCGGGCGCGTCTTCAACGTCGTCCCGATCGCTGCCGGTGTCGCGATCAGCATGAAGGAGTGCTCGGCGATCACATTCGTGTGCACCGCCGCGGACACCTTCACGATCACGGTGGCGTCGACGTTCGGCGGCGCCTACGCAACGCCGGGGAACATCATCGACCACTATTATCAGGCGACCGCGACGAACGGGACCGCCGCGTGGACGAAGCAGACGCAGGTCGCATCGAACGCGGTGGTGCAGGCCGGCGCGAACACCACGGTCATCACGGTGACCGGGTCGAAGCTGCCGGACCCGAAGTGCTACATCAAGTGCACCGCGTCCGGTGCGGGTCTGGTGAAGGCGATCCTGCATGACCTGACCGCGCAGCAGGCGCCCGCGAACCTGACGATCCCGTCGGCCTGAGAAGGGGAGTCAGCAGGCAATGACGACGATCATCAAGAACGCGGATGTCCGGACGATCGCGAAGGGCATCCTGGTGTCGCGGGCGACCGCGACGCTTCCCCAGTCGACGACCGGGAACATCTTCACCATCACCGGCGGCCGGATCATCCTGCGGGGCCTCGTCGGCACCGTCACCACAATCATCCAGGTGCAGGCTGACGCCACGAAGCTGACCAGCTCGCCGACCACCGGCAGCGCGGTGGACCTGTGCACCACCACCGACATCACCGGTCTGGAGGTCGGCGGGATGCTCGCGCTGCCGGCCGCGGTCGGGTCGGCGCTGGTGAAGGCGAACGGCGGGGCGTGTGCGATCGCGGACCCGGGGCTGGTGCTGCCGGTCGGTTCGATCGTCCTGAACTGTGGTGCGTCGAACACCGGCAGCGTGAAGTGGGATCTGATCTACACGCCGTTGGACAACGGCGCTCAGGTCGCGGCGGCGTAGGTCATGGGCCGCACGAGTACGTTGGGTGGCCCCAGCACCAGTGATGGTGCTGGGGTCCCCAGCTCCAATGTCACCTCGCGGCTGGTCGGTGCGGACGGGCAGTCCCGGCTGGTCTCTGAGGCGCTGCCGGTGCCTTTGCCTGTCGCGCAGGGCGGGACCGGAGCCACCACCCCCGCCGCGGCGCAGACAGCTCTAGGGCTGGGGTCCGCGGCCACGAAGACGCCGGCCCAGCTGGCGGCCGATGCCGCGTTCACGGGGGTGTACGCGTCCATCTACACCGTCGCGGGCCCCTACCTGGCCGCGAGAGAGTACGCGCTGCTGGGCAGCCAGTCGTTCGCGGTGACGAACTTCGATCGGGGGACCGGCACCGACCAGGCGGGGGCGTTGACGTCGGCTGTGATGACGTCGGTCGCGTTGTACCTGCTGGCCGGCAGCGTGGTCACCAACCTGACGTTCATCTCCGGGAACACGGCGGCGAACGCGCCGGCGAACTGGTGGTTCGCCCTGTACGACACGCAGGCGACTCCGGCGCTGCTGGGGCAGACAACGGACCAGACGACGGCGGCGTGGGCGGCGAACACGGCGAAGACGCTGGCGTTGTCGTCGCCGGTGAGCATCACGACGACCGGCGTGTACTACGCGGCGTGCATGGTGAAGGCGACGGGTGTGCCGTCGCTGCTGGCGCGGGCCACCTACGTGTCGGGTGCTGGCGCTGTGATTGCTGGGGCGAAGGTGTTGGCGCAGACGTCGGGGGCGGCGTTGACGACGACGGCTCCGGCGACGATCGCGACGCCGACGACGACGGGGGTCACCCCGTTCGTGATCGCGACCTGAGGGGGGTTGATGTTCCGGTGACGCAGAACACGGGCGGCTGGTACGGGCTGGCCGGGATCGTCGCCGATCAGCGGCTGCAGCGGCGGTCGGAGGCGTCGCGGCGGCCTGCGGCGTGCTTCGACGACGGGGAGCCGCTGCGGCCGGGCCCGGACGGGGAGTTGTACTGCCGGTTCTGCGGCCGGCACTACGAGGGCAAGTCTCAGCTCGACTACGACAAGGTGTGACCCCCTGATGCCACGCAACAGTGTCGCTTCCGGCCCGTCTGTCGGCCTGCCCGCCGTGTTCGTCCCGCCGGTGTCGAACAACGCCGTCGGCTACACGGAGCGGGAGGCGTACCGGGCTGTCGTGGCCGCGGCGACCCGCACGGTGCCGACCGCCCCGACCGTCGGGCATCCGATCGTGTGGGCGTGGTCACCGACCCTGCACGAGGTTGTGGCGACACAGCCCTAACACCCGTCAGCCGTGGCAACACCTGACAGGTGTTAGGCGGGTACTCTGGCAGAAGTTCACAACTGAACAGCCCAACCCGGCCGCCCGAGGGAGGCCTGGACGCAGGAAGCGACGTCAAGGGGACGGGAACCAAGCATGAGCGCGGTCGTCGGACCCGTGCGGTACGCGTCAGTCGAGGACGTCAAGACGGCCATCGACACGCAGTACACCGCCCGCCTTGACCCCCTGATCCTCGGCGACATCGAATCCCACTCCCAAAGCGTCGAAGGCCTCCTCCACCGCAAGTTCTGGCCCTGCATCGACACCCGATGGTTCGACTGGCCCAACCTGCAGTACGCGTGGCCGTTCACCCTCCACCTGGAACAGCACGAGGTCATCTCCGTCACCTCGGTCGTGTCCGGCGGGGTGACCATCCCCATCGGAAACATCTACCTGGAACCCAACGGCGACGGCCCCCCGTACGACCGGCTCGAAATCAACCTCGGCACGTCGTCCAGCTTCGGCGGCAGCGCAGCGACCTGGCAGCGGAACATCGCCGTCACCGGCGTCTATGGGTTCGGCAACGACACCAGCCCGGCCGGCAGCCTCGTCGGCGCCATCAACGCCTCGGTCACGACCCTGACGGTGTCCGATTCCAGCCTCGTCGGCGTCGGCCCCGCCATCCTCATCGACACCGAGTACGCGACCGTCGAGTCCCGCGCCATGACCAGCACCGGCGCCACCATCACCGGCGACATGGCCGTCTCACAGGCCGGCGCAGGCCTGAACGTCACCATCTCCGACACCAGCAAGGTGCACGCCGGGGAAACCATCCTGATCGACGCCGAACGGATGCTCATCCAGGACCGCCTCACGTCGAGCATCAACGTGGTCCGCGCCTACGACGGGACACCGCTGGCAGCGCACACTCACGGCGCGACGATCTACGCGCCCCGACAGCTGACCGTGGTCCGCGGCTGCTGGGGCACCACCGCGGCCGCGCACCTCGACGCGGCCCCCATCGCCCAGCACAAGCCTCCCGCACTGATCCGGGACCTGACCATCGCGAAGGTCATCACGCACGCGCAGTGGATGTCCGCCGGCGGCACCGATGTGCTGGCCCGGTCCGGGGTCGGCGGCGGCCCCCGCGGCAAGGGCGCCATGCTGCACCTGCGGTCCACGCAGGAGATCGAGGACGACGCGTACGCCCGGTTCGGCCGCAAGGCCAGGACGCGGAGCATCTGATGGCGGGCGTGCAGATCACGACGGTAGGCCCGATCTTCGACGGTGAGGCCGAGGTCGCGTTGGCGGCCCTGGCCACGGAGATCGTGTCGCAGGTCGCCGACGCCGCATTGAGCGACCTGCAGGCCCGGTTCCATGAGACGTTCATGGCGCCGACCGGCGCCTACGAATCGCAGGTGGTCAAGAACCTGGCGTCGCCGACGTCAGCGGAGATCGGCGACGGCGGATCCCGGTACGGGCCGTGGCTGGAAGGCACGAGCCACCGCAACCAGACGACCCGGTTCAAGGGCTACCACAACTTCCGGTTCGTCACCCAGACCTACCAGCGGCAGAAGGCCGCGGCGATCGCGACGCAGATCCTCGCCTACCAGATGGGCAGGTTCGGCGGATGAGCCTGGACCTGACAGGCATCCTCGACGGGCTCGTCTCGCACGCGTCGGCGACCGGCTACTTCCAGCGGGTGAACACGCATGAGCCGAAGTCGGCGCCCGGGTGGGGGTTGACGTGCGCGATCTGGGCGCAGGAGATCGCGCCGCTGCCGGCCGCGTCCGGGCTCGCGGCCACGAGCACGCTGGTGACGTTCTCGTTGCGGATCTACACCGACATGCTGCAGGAGCCGCTGGACCAGATCGACCCGAAGGTTCTGGCCGCCACGGACGTGCTGATGGAGGCGTACTCCGGGAACTTCACCCTCGGCGGGACGGTCCGGGACATCGACCTGCTCGGGCAGTTCGGCCGCGGCTTGAACGCGGAGGCCGGCTACATCAACCTCAACCAGAAGCAGCTGCGGTGCATGACGATCAACGTGCCGTTGGTCGTGAACGACCAGTTCCCGCAGGCCCCGTAGGAGGACCGGATGTTGCAGGTGTGCAAGGCGTGCGGGTGCCGGGGCATCGCGCACGACATCGAGGTGTGCCCGCACTGCGGTGCACCGCTGGCGCCGGCAGCCCCGGCGGTGGAGCTGGTGGATGCGCCGAAGAGCGGCCGGGTTCGGCGTGCCGCGGGTGGTGACGACTGATGGCCAAGCAGGGCGGTCTCGGTGCAGCGCTGGCCGTGGGTGGCGGTCCGGCGCTCCTGGACGTGACCACGCTGGCGCAGACGGGCATGGACCGGCTCGGCGGGAAACGCGACGCGAAGTTCGACGTCACCGTCGTGTACGACCCGTTGGTCGAGCACCCCACCCTGTCGGCGCTGCCGACGACCGACGTCATCCTCACGTTCGCCGTCCCTACCCTCGCGGTCGGCGCGCCCGCCTGCTGCATGAACTCCAAGCAGACCAACTACGACGGCACCCGCGCCGCCGACGGCCTCTACACGTTCGCGGTGTCGGCGCTGCCGAACAGCTATGGCCTGGAGTGGGGGAACCTCCTCACCGCCGGCATCCAGACCGACACCACCGCAACGAACGGCGCCTCCTGGGACACCGGCGGCAGCCTCTCCTACGGCGCGCAGGCCTACCTGCAGGTCTTCTCGGTGACCGGCACGTCGGTGACGGTGAAGATCCAGGATTCGGCGGACAACTCCAGCTGGGCGGACGTCGCCAGCCTCGCGTTCACGGCGGCCACGCCCGCAGGGTCACCGCAGGCGCAGCGGATCAGCATCGCCAACAACGCCACCGTCCGCCGGTACGTCCGCGCGGCCAGCACGGGCACGTTCTCCAACGCCCAGTACGCCGTCGTCCTGGTCAAGAACCCGCTCGCAGGGGTGATCTTCTAGTGCCCGGCGTCGAATCGTTCCGGCTGGACCCGCTGGGGCCGCCGCAGGCGTACCGGACGGTCGCGTTCGCTCGGCCGTTGACGCGGGACTTCTGGCGGCCAGCGTCGTGCGCTGACGTCGACTGCGAGCACTACCTGCGCGGGTGGGCGACGAAGGTGCTGCCGGGGTCCGCGGATGAGGCCGCTGTGCGCGGGTCTGGCCGGGCGTGGAGTGCCGTGGAGAAGACCGAGGACGGATTCCTCAGGTTCATGTTCCCGCCCGGCCAGGCCTGCTTCCGGGCGTCGACGCACCGAGTGCCGGTCGAGCGGGAGCCGATCTGGTTTTCCCGCAACGGGGATCACCGCGCCGACCTCGGCGGGCACGTGAGGCACACGCGGGTCGAGCACTGGGTGGAAGAACTCGCCGAACAGTCGGCGCGGATCACTGACGCAGTACAGAGAGGATGACCAGCAGTGGCGAAGACAACCGGTCTCGGTGCGGCGATCAGCGTGGCCGACGCCTCCGCAACCCCGCAGACCATCAGTAACGATTGCACCAACTTCACGTTCGCGAGCCCGCGGGCGGTGCAGGACGTGACCGGCGTCGACAAGTCGGCGATGGAGCGGCTCCTCCTCCTGGCCGACGCCAGCATGACCCTGAACGGGGTCTTCAACTCGGCCACGAACATGAGCCACGACGTGTTCAAGACCATCCCGTCGACGTCGGTGGCCAGGGCCGTGGTCCTTACCGTCGCGTCGAAGATCTGGACCACGTCGATGATGCTGACCGACTACACCCTCACCAGGGCCGCGGCCGGCGAACTCACCTTCGCCGTCCCCGGGTCGCTGACGGGCGGCTCCGCGCCGGTCTGGTCCTGATCCCCGTGGGGTTCAGTGCGCGACCCGTCTACGAGCTGGTCTTCGCGGAGGACACCGGCTTGGAGGGCCTGGAGGTGTCGGCTCGGGGGGCCGACGTCGCCACCTACCTGGAGATCCTGCAAGCGGACGACCTGCCGGCGGTGGAGCAGATCCCGCAGCGGCTGAAGTTGATCGCGCCGCTGCTGGTGTCGTGGAACCTCGAAGACGACGCTGGCTCCCCGGTCCCCACCACGTGGGAGGGCATGCAGGGGGTGGATCAGCGGCTGCTGGGTCAGATCATCGAGGCGTGGCTGCGGATGGTCGCTGGTGTCCCGGGCCCTTTGGGCAGGCGATCGACGAGTGGCGGGCCGCCTCCGACGCTGCCGGATGTGGACCTGCCTATGGAGTCGCCAAGCCTGCCGAGCTGACGGAGGCGGAGCTCCTGGTGGGGCTGGCGGACCGGTGGCACATGCTCCCGTCGCAGGTCCGGCGGGCGGCGATGACGGAGGACCTGCGGTACCTGGCGATCCTGAACCGAGCGCATGGAGGGAGGTGAGAAGCGGTGGCCGGGAACGTCGTCAGGATCCTGATCACTACGGATTCTGCGCAGGCGCAGGCTGGTCTGGCGAAGGTGAAGGCCGAGGGCATGTCTCTCGGCAGCGTGATGAAGCTGGCCGGCGCGGGCATGGTGGTGGGGTTGGGTGTTGCGACGGTCGCGACGTTGAAGATGGCGTCGGAGTTCCAGGGCAGCATGGAGCGGATCCACACTCAGGCCGGGGTCGCGCAGGACCAGATCAAGGGCCTCGGTGACGGGGTCCTGAAGCTGGCCGGGCAGGTCGGGCAGGACCCCAACAGCCTGGCGGAGGCCCTGTACCACATCGAATCCAGCTTCGCGTCGACCGGGATCTCCGGTGAGCATGCCCTGAACCTGTTGAAGGTCGCGGCGGAGGGCGCGACCGTCGGGCACGCGAACCTCGTCGACGTCACCAACGCCCTCGACGCCGCCGTCGTCTCAGGCATTCCCGGTGTGGAGAACCTGACGTCGGCGATGGGCACCCTGAACGCGACTGTCGGCGCTGGCGATATGAACATGCAGGACCTCGCCAACGCCTTCTCCACCGGCCTGCTCGCATCGGTGAAGAGCTTCGGCCTGTCCATCACCGACGTCGGTGCCGCCTTGGCGGTGTTCGGCGACAACAACGTTCGCGGACAGACGGCGGCCACACAGCTGCGGATGGCCGTGCAGTCGCTGGCCGAGCCAGCGAAGGGCGGTGCCGCGGCTCTCGCGAAGCTTGGCCTGCAGTCGGATAGCCTCGCCAAGGACATGCAGTCCGGTGGCCTCAACGCTGCTCTCGGTGACCTGATCACGCACATGAACGCGGCGGGCATTAGCGCAGACCAGCAGGGTCAGATCATCACTGATGCGTTCGGGAAGCGGGCCGGGCAGGGCATCAACGTCCTGGTCGGTCAGTACGACCGGCTGCAGTCGAAGTACACGGACCTGGCGAAGGGCGCTACCGGGTTTCAGGACGCGTGGACGGCGACGACGCACACGCTGCAGTTTCAGTTGTCGGCGTTCGTGGACGGCGCGAAGGCCGCCGGGATCAGCCTGGGCACCGCGCTGCTGCCGGCCGTGTCGGACCTGCTGACCGTGCTGAAGCTGGGGTTCCCGATCGTTCAGGGGCTGGCGCAGGTGTTCACGGCTATCCCGGCGCCGGTCCGGGACGCCGCGCTGGCGTTGGGGGTGTTCGCGCTCGCGGCGAAGCTGCTCGGGCCGGCGCTCGCGCAGGTCGGCGCGAAGGTGAAGGAGACCGGTGCCAGCCTGGCCGGCTGGGGTAAGGGCATCACCAGCGCGGAAGGCATCACCGGGAAGTTCAAGGCGGGCCTCGGGGGTGTGGTTGGTGCGCTGGGTGGCCCGTGGGGTATCGCGATCACGGCGGGGACGACGCTGCTGGGGTTGTGGGCGGCGCACCAGCAGGAAGCCAACCAGCGGACGCAGGACTTCCGGTCTGCCCTGGAAGCGTCGGGCGGTGCGATCGACGACACGACGAAGAAGCTGGCCGCGCAGCAGCTGCAGGAGTCCGGTGCGCTCGACGCCGCGAAGCAGCTGGGGATCAACCTGGGTGATCTGACTCAGGCGGCGTTGGGGAACCGTGACGCCTGGACGAAGGTCAACGATGTGTTGTCCCAGCACAAGGACATTCAGACGTCTGTGCATGGGGCGATGAGTCAGAGCCAGCAGCAGGCGGGCAGGCTGGCTGTCGCGGCGGACAAGGTGCGTGCCGCGATCGGTGATGAGTCCGGCAGCCTGGCCGATGCGAAGTCCAAGCAGCAGGACTTGACGGCCGCGCAGGGTGAGGGCACCACCAGTTCGGGGACGCTGGCCGACGCGAACGCGAAACTGTCGCAGGCGCTGAACGACTTGTCGGATGCTCTGGACTCGTCGAAGAACGCGATGCTGGGGGCGATGGGCGCCGAGGACGCCTATTACGCGTCGGTGGATGCGGCGACGAAGGCGGTGAAGGACAACGGTAGCGGCCTGGACGTTCACACGGAGAAGGGCCGCGCGAACCGGAAAGCGTTGGAGGACCTGGTCAAGACAGGCCTGGATTACGTGAAGGGTTTGAAGGATCAGGGGGCTTCGCAGGATCAGGTGGATGCCGGTCTGCGGATGGTGGAGGGCAACTTCGTCAAGACCGCGAAGCAGATGGGGTTGACCACGGCGCAGGCTAAGGCGTTGGCGGCCCAGTTCTTCGGCGACGCAGATGCAGCGTCTTCGGCGGCTAACGACGCGTCCGCCTATGCCCGAGCACTCAAGGCGATCCCATCGACGGTGACGACCCGGATCATCGTGAATGGGGCGTCGCAGCTGGCGCAGGTGTCGTCGTCGTCGGCGAACGTGCGGGAGAACCGGACGCCCGTGCAAGGCTCGGGTGGGGTGCCGCACGCTGCCGTTGGTGGGCCGCGCGGCTCCCGCACTCTCGTCGGGGAGTACGGCCCCGAACTCGTTGATCTGCCGTACGGGTCGATGGTCCGGTCGAACCCGGACACGCAGCGGCTGATGAGCGGCGGCGGCGCCGGCAGCGAATCCGAGGTGGTGGTCCGGTTCCTCGGTGACACCGAGATCGCACGAGCCTTCGTCGAGCTGATCCGCAGGACGGTCCGGGTGTCCGGGACCCGCGACGTGCAGCTGCTGTTCGGCGGTGCCCTGTCGTGACCGTCACATGGCAGGTGCGGACCGAGCTGCAGCTGGCCGGGGTGTGGACCGACGTCAGCAGCCTGGTGTACGCCCGGGACCGGGTGGTGATGTCGCGGGGCCGCCGCTCCGAAGGATCGACCGCGGACGCGCAGGCCCTGGCGTGCACGATGAACAACCGGTCGGGGAACCTCTCGATGCGGAACCCGACCGGCACCTGGTACGGGAAGCTCACCAGGAACACCCCGATCCGGACGTCGCTGCCCGCCGCGTCGTCGTGGCTGTCCCTGACTGCGCTCGGCCGGTACGCGTCCTGTCCGGACAGTGTCCCCTTGTCCATCACGGGGGACCTGGACTTCCGGGTCGACCTGTGGGCGAACACCTGGTTCCAGGACATGGACCTGGGCGGCAAGTTCGCTACCACCGGGAATCAACGGTCGTGGGCGTTGCAGCTCAACGCGAACGGGACAGTCCGGCTGTCGACGTCACCGGACGGCACGACGGTGATCGACCACGATTCGACGGTGCCGCTGCCGATCCCCGTCTCAGGCCGGAAGGCGATCCGGGCCACCCTGCAGGTCAACAACGGGTCGGGCGGGCACACCGTCACGTTCTACACGTCGGACACGATCGGCGGGACGTGGACGCAGCTGGGCGCCGCGGTCGTCACGGCCGGCACGACCAGCTTGTTCGACTCGACGGCCACACTGCTGGCGGGCGACCTCGACGGCGGCAAGGCGTCGTTCGGGGTCGTCCGCTACTACGGGCTGCGCGTGTACCAGGGGATCGCGGGCACCCTGCGGGCCAGCCCCGATTTCACTGCGCAGGCCGACGGCGCCGCATCGTTCACCGACGCGCAAGGGAACGTGTGGACGCCCGGTGGTGGCGGCGCGCTGGTGGCGCGGGACTACCGGTTCGCTGGTGAGGTCCCGGAGTGGCCCACCCAGTGGGATGTCACGGGCACCGACGTGTACGTGCCGATCAGTGCGGCCGGCCCGATGCGGCGGCTCGGGCAGGGCGCGAAGGCGCTTAGGTCGGCGTACTACCGGGGGTGCACGTCGCCGGTGCGGCCGGTGACTGGGCTGGTCGGGTACTGGCCGATGGAGGACGGCGCGGGGTCCACGCAGTTCGCTGCGGCCGGCGTGCCGGGTGTGAGCGCGGGCGGGTGGATCGGCACCCCGAAGCTGGCCGCCGACTCTGCGTCGTTCGCTTGCTCGGCGCCGCTGTCGACGGTCGAGGACGCGATGGTGTCGTTCACGCCGGCCGGGTACACGGCCGGCGCCGGGCAGGCCCGGGTGCTGCTGTCGATCCCGGCGGCCGGGACAACGAACAACGCGGTGCTGATGCGGGTCGTCACTACCGGGTCCGCGTCCCGGTGGGAGCTGGTCTACCAGACCGGCGGGAACCTGGTCCTGAACGTGTACTCCGCGTCCGGCGCCAGCTTGTTGTCGACGGTGCCCGGCGCGTTCGGCGTCAACGGCGTGCCGCTGCGGTTGTCCCTGTCGCTGGCCCAGTCCGGCGGGAACATCAACTGGACGTTCTCCACTCTGGCGGTCGGCGGGCTGGTCGGCCTGTACACGTCGAACACCCTGGCCAGTCAGACGATGGGCTACGTGAAGCGGGTCGACCTGAACCCGTCGCGGGCCATGTCCGGGGTGACGATGGGGCATCTGACGGTGCAATCGGCGGTCACGTCGCTGTGGGACCTGAACAGCCTGCTCGTGTCGTGGGCCGGTGAGACAGCGTGCGCGCGGGTGACGCGTCTCGCCGGTGAGGAAGGGCTCGCCGTGTTGGCGATCGGCGACACCCCGAACGCTGTGCCGTTGGGCCCGCAACGGCAGGACACCCTGCTGAATATCCTGCGGGAGACCGAGACCACCGACGGCGGTGTGCTGTACGAGCTCCGCGACCAGCTCGGGTTCGGGTACCGGTCGTTGGCGTCGCTGCTGCAGCAGCCGGCCGCCCTGACCCTGAACTACACGACCGCGGACCTGTCGGCGTTCAGCCCGGTCGAGGACGACCAGGCGGTCCGCAACCAGGTGACGGCGTCCCGGCCGTCGGGGTCGTCCGCGACGGTGAGTCAGGACACCGGCACCCTGTCGACCCTGGCGCCCCCGAACGGCGTCAACGTCTACGACACCAGCGTGACCGTGAACCCGGAGTCTGATGGGTTCTTGCAGCACATCGCCGGGTGGGCTGTCCGCCTCGGAACGGTTGATGAGCCGCGGTTCCCGGCGCTCGGGTTGAACCTGGCCCGGACCAACTACACGGGCTCGCCGGCGGTGCTGGGTGCCGCGGCGGCACTGGAGCCGGGTGACCGGCTGGACGTGCTGCATCCGCCAGCGTGGATGCCGCCGGACACGATCCGCCTGCAGGTCGTCGGCTCCACAGAGGCGTTGGATCAGTACCGGCGTGAGTTGACGCTGGTGTGCCGCCCGGAGACCGCGTTCGTGCAGGTCGGCGTGTACGACGATGGCGTGTCGCGGTACAGCCCGGACGGGTCGACGTTGGCGGGGACGATGACGACGGGGGCGACGTCGGTGTCGGTGAGCTGCGGGAACTCGGTGTGGACGACGACGGATGTGCCGGTGCAGATCGTGGTGGCCGGTGAGGTGATGACGGTGGGGACGATCGCGGGTGCCGGGCCGACGCAGACGTTCTCCAACATCACCCGGTCGGTGAACGGGGTTGTGAAGGTGCACGCTGCGGGTGAGGCGGTCGCGTTGGCTTCACCGGTCTATTACGCGCTGTAGAACGAGGGACGGGAGGGGTTGGGGTGGCGCAGGTTGCGGGTGCGCTGATCAAGGCGACGGACTTCGGGTTCACCGGCCAGGAGGCCGTGATGGGCGCGAGCTACAGCGTCACCACGGTGCAGGCGGATATCGGGCTGTCTGTCACGTTCCCGACGGTGTTGGCCAACCAGCAGGCGCTGGTGTACTTGAACAGCAACCTGCAGTGCAACACGGCGGTCGCGTCCCGGTTCATGAACCTGTACTGCCTCGTCGATGGGGTTGCTGAGACGTCGACCCTGCCATGGTTGGTGAACGCGAACCAGAACGCCGCCCGCGTCCCGGGATTCAAGTCTTGGCGGGTGACGTTGGTGGCGGTCGGCTCGCACACGGTCAAGATTCAGGGGCAGACCGGCACCACGAACGGCGATTTCACTGTGGTGGGCGGCGACATCATCGTCGTCCCCTGCCTGTGAGAGAGGAGGCACGGAATGACGCTGTACGTCGTGGACGCCAGCCACTACCAGGCTGGTCTGCCGGTCGGATCGCTTGCCGCGCAAGGGTTCTCTGCGGGGATCTTCAAGGCGACCGAGGGTATCTCCTACGTGGACGCCAGCTTCGGCGCGTTCATCCAGGAGGCGCGCGCCGCCACGCTGCCGTGCGCCGCGTACCACTACCTGCACCCGACAGGCATGCCGGCGCAGGCCGCGTTGACGGCGCGGGTGGTGCCGGCTGACATCCCGGTGTGGGTGGACGTCGAGGGCGCCGCCACGCTGGACCAGGCGTACGCCTACGCTGACGCGCTGCGCGCGCTCGGCCGGCGCATCGGCGGGATCTACTCGGGGTCCCGGCCGGCGCCCGGCTACGGCGGCTGGTGGCGGGCCGCCTACCTGACCGACCCCACCGGCTATGCATCGACGACGTACGCCGCGCTCGGCGGCGACACCGGGTCGCCCTGGTCGTCCGGTTGCGACCTGTGGCAGTTCTGCCAGCACGGCCGGCTCGCCAGCTACAGCGGGGACGTGGACTTCTCGGCGTTCCGCGGCACCACGCAGCAGCTCCTGGCCCGCGGATGGTTCTGGACCCCCGCGGCACCCACACCTGACCCGACGATCCCGGAGGACAGCATGTTCGCTCAGTCCACGCACGCCAGCAGCGACGGCACGATCAGCAGCGGCGACATCTTCCAGCTCGACGCCGCCGGCCGCCGCAAGATCCCGGACCTGGCGACCTGGCGGGTCCTGCAGGCCGCGAACCCCGCGTTCGTCCAGCTGACCGGGGACCAGATCGCCGCCGGCTGGCCGCCCGCCGGCACCGCGGTCGCCACGGTCGACGAGGCGGCGCTGGCCGTCCAGCTGGAGACCGACCTCGCCCAGCACCTGGCTGGTGGTGTCGACGCGGCAGCACTGGCCGCCACCCTCGCCGCGAACCTCGCGGCACGCCTCGCGCAATGAACAACACCAACGCCCCACCACCAACCCAGCCCGGAGGGGCACCGGACGTGACGAACGACGATCTACGCATCACCCTGGCCAGGATCGAGGCCAAGCTCGACGTCACGCTCCCGGCACACTCGGAACGGCTGAACGAACATGCGCGGATCCTCGACGCCCACGACGTCCGGTTGCGGGCTGTGGAGCAGGCGGGGGCGGCCGTCAACGCGGGCACCGCGCAGGCCCGGCGCCTGCCGAACTGGGTGCCGGTGGTGGCGGCGTTCGCTGGGGTGGCCGCGGTGATCGTGGCCGCCATCGCGCTGACCAAGTAGGAAGCCCTGTACGACCGTCTCGACCTGTTGGAGGAGTCAATGCCCACCCCGAAGCTCCCGGCCACGCTGGTGGCCGTCCTGGGCGTCCTGGCGACCGTCCTGACGGCCGTCGGTGACGTGCTCCCGTCCCCGTGGCGGGGTATCGCCGCCGTGGTGCTGGCGGTGCTGACCGCGCTCGGTGTGACCGGCACGCAGATCGCGGTCCGCGCGCACGGTGAGGCGGAGTACGCGCGCGGCGCCAGCCGGCGGGCCGCATGACCGCCGTCGTGTTCCGGGCCGGCCGGCTCGCGCCGACCCCCGGCAAGCCGCGGCTGCGACTGGCCGACCACCTCGACCCAGCGACTCTGCTGGCGGTGCCGGCCGCGCAGGACTGGTGCACCGCTGCGGGCCCCTACTCGATGGCGGGCAACGACCAGTGGGGTGACTGCACGTGCGCAGAGGTCGCGCACCACGTGCAGTCTGAGGTGTGGTTCGGCGACCAGGTGCACGCGGCGTTCACCGATGGGCAGGTCCTCGGCCTGTACAGCGCGATCACGGGGTTCGACCCGAACGCAGGGCCGCCCGGGTCCAACCCGACCGACCAGGGCGCGAACATGCAGGACGTCCAGGCGTACTGGCACAAGACCGGGCTGGCCGGGCACACGACCGCCGCGTACGCCGAGGTGGACGTGCACAGCATGGACGTCGTGTGCGCCGCCATCGACCTGCTGGGCGCCATCTCGGTGGGGATCAACTTCCCGGCCTCGGCGATGGACCAGTTCAATGCCGGGCAGGACTGGGACACGGTCCCCGACGACGGCGGCATCGAAGGCGGCCACGCCATCCTCGTCGCCGGCTACGACAAGGCGGCGCAGACGTTCACGCTGGTCACCTGGGGTCGGGTGATCCGAATGACGTGGCGGTTCTGGCGGGCCTATGTGGAGGAGGCGTGGGCGCCGATCCTGGGCGCGGAGTGGGTGAACGATCGGACGAAGGTGTCTCCGGTGGGGCTGGACCTGCAGGGTCTGGGTTCGGCGTACGCCGAGCTGACCGGGAAGCCGAACCCGTTTCCGGCCCCCAACCCGGGGCCTGCTCCTGCGCCTGCTCCTGATGGTGTGGGGGTGGCTGCGCAGGCTTTGGCCGGTGACCCGCTGGTGGTCGACTGGGCCAGCCATCACCACTATGGGCGGGAGACCCGGGAGGTCGCGCGCCGGGTTCAGGCGGTGATCGCCGCGGTCCGGGCTGCTGGCTGAACCAGAGTCCAGCGCCTGACCCCTTGGTCGTGTCCGGGGCTACTCCTGGGCCCCGGGCGCGCGAGCGGCCCCCGCTGACCTTCGGGTCGGCGGGGGCCGCTTCGTCGTCTCAACACGCCGATTTCCTTGCGCACGATAACCTGTCGGTGCTACGGTTTTCTTACGCAAGAAAAACGACCAACACACAGCCCCCCCCAGGGAAGGAACCCGCAATGAACCGCGCCAACCTGTATCTCCTCCAGCTCGCAGCCGAGCATGGGATCGCTCCAGCCCGCTGCTCCAGGTGCGGCGCCTCCGGGGTCGACACCAACTGGAGCTCGCCCGGCCACGACGACGGCCGCGACGCCGACTACCTCGGCTGGCAGTGCCAGCGGTGCGGCAAGACGACCGGGCTGACCCGCCGGACGATCGTCGGCCGGGTGCCCGCCGAGGCCCGCCCGGACCGTCGGGGCCGGCCTGCTCGCGGCAGGGTGTCCGCCACCTACCGGCTCAGCCCGCGGACCCGCGACCTCGTCAAGGGCGCCGCCTCAACCGAAGGCATCGAGCAGTCCGAGCTGGTCGAGCAGATCCTCCGAGCGTCCCGCCGGCTCAGGTGATCCGCTCCCGCACGCGAGCGGCCCCCGTCCATGATGGGCGGGGGCCGCTTCGTCGTTGCTCAGACGTCCAGCCGCCAGGCGGGGTCGAAGCCCGGGTGGCCCGCGTACGGCTGGGCCATCCTCGCCAGCACCATCCGCAGCGACTTCACGATCAGGTCCCGCATCGCGATCCGCAGCTCATCCTGATCGGTCGCCTGCTCGATCAGGTTGTTGGCGAGCACGAGCTGGTAGTCGTCCAGGATGACCCGCTTGGCCGCGACGTCGGCGAGCACCCGCGCCGGATCCCAGCGGGCGATGTGCGCGGTGACCACCTGGCCCTGCTCGCCGTCGTCGAACGTCTCCAGGATCGGGTGCCCATCATCGTCGCTGACGAAGTTCCGGCCTTGCGTCTGGCTGGCTTCCCAGTCGCGGTCAAACCATCGTCGAGCCGCCCGCGCCGCCGCCTCGTCCTCGTCGAGGCGCGCCCGCAGGAACGCCACCAGGTCGCTCACGGCCGCCACTCTCCGGAGACGATGTCGTCGTAGACCCAGCGGAGCGCCCGCAGCCTGCCCAGGTGCTCGCCGAGCCTGCTGCCACGTCGGTCCCGGTTCATCAGGGCCTCAATGACAGATGTCGGCGGATCCGGGTCGACGGGGACGACGACCTGCGCCCGACGCTCGACCTCGGCCATGACCGCCGGAAGATCCGCCGCCCGGACGACAGCCCGCAGGCGAAGTTCGGCCTGCTGGACCTCGGCCGCGCGCCGGACGGCCTCCCGGCCGCCGGGCATCGCCGAGACGAACGCCGTCATGCCCACCTTGTCTGCTCCCGCCATCTCACGCAGCCGGGCCATGCTCATCGGCTCGCTCATCCGCGTGCCTCTCTCGCCTTGCGCATCTGCAGGTGGTCCAGCTCGGTGCGGGCCCGCTGCACCGCATCGTGGTAGGAGGCGACCTCGTCCTCACACTCGGCGCGGCCGGCCTCGACGCCAGCCTGCCACGACCGCCGGCACCACGACGCGATCGCGGTCTGCTCGCCCGGGTGCGACGCGCGGATCCAGTCCCGGACTTCGCGGTCCCACGCGCCGAGTGTGAAGTCGGCGAGGACGGTGTCAAGCATCTCGTCGGCCTCGGCCGAGGTGACCGGCGGGGCGACGTCGAGGGGGCCCGTCGGCGGGTTCACCGGGTCACCCCAGCTAGCGCCATGACCGCGCCCGAGACGGCGTCGTAGGCGGCGGTCTGTGCGTCCAAGAGCGGGAGCCATTCGTCGTGCGGCCGGTCCGTGTAGATGGCCCGGACGTGGGCTTCGGCGGCTTCGATGGCAGCCCGGACCAGGCGCATCAGGTCGAGCGCCTGGCTAGTCGTGATGACTGCTGCAGGCAATTCCAACGTTCGGGCGTGAGAGGGAGAATCCGGTCCGGAGTCTCCAACTCTGGTGGGTACGGTGTTCATGCGATCAGCCCCTTTCCGGCTGGTCGTGGCCCCCCGGTCGCCGGCATGCGGCCGGGGGGCACTGCTGTGTCAGCCCAGCTTGAGCCGGACCGGTCTGGTGATGTCGGCCTCCGCGTACCGGATGACCCCGCGGTGGGAGACCTCGATCCCGTAGAAGCCCTTCCCGGCCGGGACACCCGGCACGGTGAACGCGAACATACAGTCGGTCCGCGACGGCAGGGATGACGCCGCCGGGGTACCGGCCTGGAGCTGGCCGAGGGCCACAGTCACACCGTTCGCGTCGGAGATCGTGACCTGCGCCCCGATCTCGATGTCTGCATATCCGCCGCTGGGGAAGCAGCTGCTGTCCATGGCCGGGACGTCGGCCACGGTCAGGTCACCCGACACGGTGAAGGTGGCCGGCATCGGCGGTGTGCTCGCCGCGGCCGACGCTCCTCCACATCCGGCCAGGAGCAGGCAGGCGGCGATGAGCGACGGCGTACGCATGGCGTCCTCCCGTGACGGCGTGACCTGCCGATCACGGTACGCCGTCATGGCGGCCAGCCGCTCGGTCTCGTCGAGGCTGATGGGCTGGAGTCCGCGCAGCTTGGCCGACATCTGCGGCTGGGACAGGCCGAGAGCCCGACCGAGCTGGGCCTGTGTCATCTGCCGCCGCGCGCGCCAGGCGCGCACCTCTGCGGCCACTCGGAACCGTAGGGGGTTCGCGGTGCCCCCTGACACCTCGGGTGTCGCCATGCCGATGACAGTACCGAGAAAACCGATACCTGACAAGGGTGGACCGATAGCCAGGCGACACGCCCGGGAATTTTCAAAGCTTGACGGGGCGTCGATAATCTCGATAGACCATACCCCATGACCACTACCCCATCCACCGAGGTCACTACCAACGACCTCATCCGTGGGGCGATGGCGCTGCGCGGCTACGTCCAGCGTGACCTGGCCAAGGTTCTCGGCGTCACCCAGCCGCAGGCATCGGCCCGGCTCACGGGCCGCCAGGACTGGGCGCTCGGCGAGATCCGCAAGGTCGCCGCGTGGCTCCGCATCGACGTCGCCGCCCTCGTCTCCGCTCAGCCGGACTTCGCCGCCCTCGTCGCCACCGACACCGCCCCGGCCGGTGCCGCGTGAAGGGCACCTACGAGCGGACCGCCGACGGCCGCACCCGCTACATCCCGCCCGCCGGCTCCCGCGGCGTCGACCGCGTCCCCGCCCGCCTCCGCGACCTCGCGCCGTCGGTCGCCGTCGACGAACTGCTGGTGCCCGCCCCCGGGCTGTCCGGCGGCCGCGTCCTCACCCGCCGCGTCGACCCCGGCGCCCGACCCGAATGGCACCCCAAGGTCGGCGTCACCCGAACCGCCCGCGCCGTCCACCGGACGCAGGCCCGCCAGCAGGCTGACGCCGATCACAACCGCCTCCGCCAAATCGCGGCCATCCGCACCTACGCCGCGGCGATCCTGGCCAGTCCGAAGGACGTCGCCGACGTCGTCCGCCTGCTCGGCCCCACCGACGCCGCCTGGGCGCTCCGCGTCCGCGTCGAAGACCTCGCCGACCTGGCCGGTGCAGCATGAGCGCCTCGGACCAGCTGACCCTGCTCCTCACCGGCGCCCTCGCCGTCCTCGGCCTCATCGGCACCGCCCTCACCCCAACCCTCGTCGACGCGTGGCTGCAACGCCGGATGGTCGTCCGGCACACCCGGCAGCGCCGGCACCTCGCAGGCGTGCACCGGTCGGGGTGGAGGCCGTGACCACCGCCCGCCTCGACCCGCAGCCCTGCCCCCGCTGCCGCCTCCACGTCACCCCGGTCACGCACCCGACCCCGCGCTGCGACAGCCCCTGCTGCCCGTGGCGGCGCTGCGGCGACCACTTCATCTCCCCCTTCGGCCGGATGATCGCCAACCCCGCGGCCCGAGGCGGCACCCGATGAGATCCCCACTCGCCGCCGTCGCCCCCGTCACCAGCCTGCCCACACCTCGCGGCCGCTGCCTGCACTGCGACCGCCGCATCCTGACCCGCCACTACCGCATCCTCATCGACCGCCACGAGGGCCCACTGATCCTCCACGAACGGTGCGTCCACCCCATCCGGATCACCCGCCGCGGACGCCTCATCGCCGACCTCGCCGGCGCAGCCTTCCTCACACCCGTCGTGATCGCCGCGATCTGGCTGGCGTGGGCCGCATGGGGCAACCAGTGAGGAGGACCCGCACCGTCACCTCGGTGCTCCTGCTCGCCGCGATCGGCGCCTTCATCGTGCTCGCGCTCGCCGGGTGCGGCCCCGACGGCGGAGCCAGCAAGAGCGACTGGTGCCAGATCCCCAACGCCCACGGCTGCCCCACCACCAGCCCCTAGAACTGGCGGCCCCCGCCGCCGTGACCCGGCGACGAGGGGCCGCCCACCACCACCCGACTACCCGCAGCACAGAAAGGACCAACCCCCATGCCACGCATCACCAGCCTCACCCCCGAACAGGAAGCCCTCCTGCCCGTCATCCGCGACAAGTGGCTCACCATCGGCCTATCCACCGGCACACCCGACAAGGCCGCCGCCGAGGCAGCCCTCGCCGACGTCTACCGGACCGGCGGCCTCCAGCCACCCCGGTTCGTCATCTGGCTCGACTCGCCCTGGGCCGGCGTCCTCGGCAGGTGCTACGCACCCGAGATCGTCGGCCAGGTGGGCGGCCAGGTGGACGGCCAGGTGCGCGGCCAGGTGGGCGGCCAGGTGGACGGCCAGGTGTACGACCAGGTGGACGGCCAGGTGTACGACCAGGTGCGCGGCCAGGTGCGCGGCCAGGTGCGCGGCCAGGTGGACGGCCAGGTGCGCGGCCAGGTGGACGGCCAGGTGCGCGACCAGGTGTACGACCAGGTGGACGGCCAGGTGTACGACCAGGTGGACGGCCAGGTGGGCGGCCAGGTGCGCGGCCAGGTGGACGACCAGGTGGGCGACCAGGTGGACGGCCAGGTGGACGGCCAGGTGGACGGCCAGGTGTACGGCCAGGTGGACGGCCAGGTGGACGGCCAGGTGTACGGCCAGGTGGACGGCCAGGTGCGCGGCCAGGTGGGCTCGAGCGAGATCGGGAACGACTCACCCAATGGTGGC
>Ga0335069_10002844_pt1 | contig 26436 bp, 20 predicted proteins | sample Lox_Sample_11_FD_206714 | JGI IMG/M metagenome (GOLD analysis project Ga0335069, IMG submission 206714) | Soil microbial communities from Loxahatchee National Wildlife Refuge, Florida, United States - Lox_Sample_1.1 | ecosystem: Environmental > Terrestrial > Soil > Wetlands | place: USA...
GATTTCAATCATGTGCACCGGGATGCGGATGGTGCGCGCCTGATCGGCAATCGAACGGGTGATGGCCTGGCGGATCCACCAGATGGCGTAGGTGGAGAACTTGTAGCCGCGGCGATACTCGAATTTCTCGACGCCCTTCATCAGGCCGATGTTCCCCTCCTGAATGAGGTCGAGAAAGGACTGGCCGCGGTTGGTGTATTTTTTGGCGACCGACACGACCAGCCGCAGGTTGGCCTCGGCCATGTGGGTCTTGGCCTTGAGTCCGCGGTCGGCGGCAGCCTTCAAATCCTTGAAGACCTTGAAAAACTCCTCGCGCGGCATCCGCACGAACTGTTCAAGCGTCTGGATTTTGGCGCGCTCGGCCTCGATGGTCGTCCGGCGTTCGGCGGTGGTGCGCAGCGCTTCGAGCTCCTGGATGTGCCGCAAGCTCGCCTGGAATTTCTCGTGGATGTTGCCGGCGACGATGATCATTTCCTCAACGACCTTTTGTTTGTAAAAGAACCGTGGAAAGATCTCCTGCAGCTTGAAGCTGAGTTTCTTCAACTCCCGCTGCAATTTTTCCTTGCGGCCCTTTTGCACGGCTTTTTGCCAGGCAAAGTATTTCGCGTCCACCTTCTGGTCGGCGGTGTGCACCTTTTTGATGAGCCGGCGCAGGTCGCGCAAATGGCCCTCGCGATTGGCAATTTTCTTGTCCACGATCACGCGGTCGAAGCGTTCCTTGGGCGGTTCGGACAGCAGTTTTTCGGCGATGGCAATGTGTTCCTTCGCCGTGAACCCGAGGCTGTAAACGATGCGCTTCATTTCCAGCTCGGCTTCTTCGATGCGCTTGCAAATCTCCACTTCCTGTTCACGCGTGAGCAGCGGGACCTTGCCCATCTGGTTCATGTACATCCGGACCGGGTCGTCGAGAATCTCCAGCCGGGCGTCCTCGTCCTGTTCTTCCTGGGGCTGGCTGGGTTCCGGCTGCTTGGCGCGCTCGGCTTCGGCCTGGTCCATGACGATCTCCACGTCCAGGCTCCGCAGCTTGGTCAACAGCGTATCCAGGTCCTCGGGATTCAGATTGTCCGGCAGGACATCGTTGACGTCGTCGTAGGTGATATAGCCATGCTCCTGCGCCAAGTGCAGCAGCGTGCGAACCGTTTCGGTGAGATCAATGGACAACGGAACCGCTGGCGGAGGCGCGGCATGCGGATGGCCGTTGGTCGGCGCCTTCGGCGCGCCTTTCTCGGCAGATACGATCCCGCCGGCGGCCTGGGGTCGGGCTTTCTGCATCTTCAAACTCTCCCGGCGCGCGCTCGAGATGACAAATCGGCGGCGCACCGGCGCGGTCTTCGCCTGGGCACTGCGGCGGCTGCTATTCCGATGATTGCGCGTCCCACTGCTCCGCGTCGCTCGTTTTCTCTTCAACATAAATTAGTTAGACATACGGCGGCCCCTCCTGGTTCAGTGAAACTCTCGTCTGTTCCGCCCGATAAGCCGTGTCGGCATACGATTTTGCCCTCGCCCATTGAACTTCGGGAGAGCACCCACACCAGAAGACCGACGCGGCTTCATGTTAACCCCTTTTACTCAAAACTCAAGAAGAAACTACCACCCATAAAAACTCCCAATACGTTCAATTCCAATTACTTACAATCTATCGGACAATCCCGTTACCAATCTTTAATCGGTTTATTTGGGGTTTCCGACGATTTTGGAGGTTTTATTTGGAGAATTTGCTCTTCCCCCTTTTGAGCATCCAAAAGCCGTTTGGCCTCATCTGGTGTCATTTCCCGGGTGGGTGATGACTGGGCTTGCCCACTCTGGCTGTCTTCCTTTTGGTCCGGTTGACCCGCCGACTGTTTTTGCTGCTTTTGCTGATCCTGGCTGTGCTTCTCCTGCTCGGATTGATCCTGGGCCTGCGCTTGCTGCGGTTGCTGCTTTTGCGGGTTTTGCTGACCGCTGGGTTTCTGCGGTTGCGATTGCTGCTTATCCTGGCTTGGCTGTTGATTGGATTGATTTTGCTGATTCTGTTGATTTTGTCGGTTTTGTTGGTCCTGTTGTTGTTGCTGTTGTTGCTTCAACAATTCTTCCAGTTTCTTTAGTTTAACATCATCCGGATAAAGTTTCCGTCCGCCTTCGACTTTTTCCAGCGCGGCCGGGATGTTGTTGGAAATATAGAACTGCGCCCCGCAGTTGAAAAAGGCGTCCGCGGTTTGCGCGCGCGCCGGAACGGTTGCCAGCACCAGCAATTCAAGGCTGAGGAGGAGTCGCAATTGCATCGATGTCCTTTAAACGTTTGGTGAACTCTTCAAACTGTTTTGCCGCGATCGTCTTTTGCAGCGGCTCCATGATTTCCAGCGCCCGGTGAAATTCCGCGCGCCGCACGGCGGCATCGGCCTCGCTCTTCGCCCGGCGAATGGCTTCCTTGAACTGCTTGATCTGCTCCACGGCATTTTTGACGAAGGCCAGATTGAATGCCGCATCCGGGTCGGCCTTGTCCAGCGCCACTGCCCGTTCAAAGGACTTTTCCGCCGTTTCCAGGCCCGCTTGCAGGCCGTCCAGATCCGCCGCCGCCTTGGCCAGCTGAAACTGCGAGTTGCCCAGATTGTAAAACGCCTTCTGCTGCAGCTTCAAATCCGGCGCCAGCGTCACCGGCTGGAACAATTGCTGCGCCCGGTCAAAATTGGTCGCCCGGTAGGCCGCGTCGCCCGCGTTGAACCACAGCCGCAAATCGTTCGTGCGCGTCTCCGCCAGCCGCGAAAACTCCTGCCAGGCATTGGTGAAGTTCCCCGACTGGTAATCGCGCAGGGCGCTTGCCGGCGAGGCGCTTGCGCTCGTCGGCAACAGCAAAACAGCCATCAGCATCGTCACCGCCGCCGCTGCGACCTTGGACTTGTGACTGCCTGTCGCGCCGGAGTTTAACGGAGGCGGATGGACTTTGGACGCCTTCCGTTCCGGCAGAAACAGTTCCGCCAGCAGCAGGAGGACGGCCGCCGCCAACGGCCACTGATATTGCTCGTGATAACGCCGGATCAGCCGCTCTTTGCCTTCCGACTTGGGCAGGGGCGCCAGGCCCCGTTCGTAGAGCGTGTCGATCGTGCCGGCGCCCCGCAGCGGCAGATAAAAGCCGCCTGAGACGCCGGCAATCTGCTGGAGCAGCGCCTCGTTCAGATGCGACTTCACCGCGTTGCCGTCGGGATCGCGGACCGCGTTGGGATTCAACAAGGCGCCGCCGGTTGTGCCGATGCCCACGGTGAAGATTTTCAGCCCTTCCTTCGCCGCCCGCTGCGCCGCCTCCAGCGCGCCGACGTCATTGTCTTCGCCGTCTGTGAACAACACGAGGGCTTTGTAGCGATTGCCCTCTTTGAAGGCGGTCAACGCCGTGTTGATGGCTTCGGCGACCGCTGTTCCGCCCTGGGGTATGCTATTCACGTCCAGGGCCTGGACGCACTGTTGAAAGGCCGTGTCGTCAATTGTCAGCGGACATTCCAAAAAGGCGTTGCCGGCGAAGGCGACGAGCCCCAGCCGATCGACCGCGGCCTTTTGCATCAGCTCCAGGGCGGCCAGTTTGGCGCGCGTGAGGCGGTCCGGGGCGATGTCCGTCGCCAGCATGCTCTTGGAGGTATCGACCGCCACCACGATGTCCAGGCCCCGCTGCTCGACCTCCTGCAAGTCGAATCCGTGTTGGGGCCGGGCCAGGGCCACCATCAGGAGCGCCACGGCCGCCGTCAGCAGCAGGAAGCGCAGCTTCCGCCGGCCCGGCGAAATCCCCACCGTCAGCGACGAAAGCAACCGTGCTTCAATAAATTGAGTCAGCAACCGCTGCCGCGTCCTCTCGCGCCACCAGAAAAAAAGTCCGACAGCCGGCGGAATGACCAGCAACAGCCATAAAAATTGGGGATGCGCGAACCTCATCTTGAAAGTGCCGATTGCCGATTGCCCATTGCCAGTTGGATTCGCAATTTCGGTATAGGATCCCAACCGAACTGAAAGCCCGCACCAAAACTTTCGCCTTGCGAGTCATCAAAATGAGTCGGGCGATCCCCAAGAACGATGATGCTGGCCGCGTCATTGCCAGGCAAATTCTGCGCAGTGGAACCTCCGTGGCGGCAAATTACCGCGCCAGTTGCCGTGCGCGCAGCCAGGCGGAGTTCATTTCCAAAATCGGCACAGTGGAAGAGGAATCCGACGAAACTGCGCTGTGGCTGGAATTGCCGGTCGAATCCGGCATTATGCCCGTAAAAAAATTGCCTGCGCTGCCTGAGGAGGCCAATGCCTTGACCGCCATCATGGCTGGCTCGCGCAAAACCGCGTCCGGCAAATGATCCGTTAATCGGCAATCGACCATCGGCCATCGGCAATTTTTTCATGGGAGCCTCCTCAACACCGTTTGTCCCAACGCCACTTCGGCCAGCAGCAGCGCCAGTCCCAGGGTGACCAGCCAGGGGAACAATTCATGAAACTGGGCGAACTTGTTGATGACCGCTTCGGTTTTTTCCAGCTTGTCAATCTCGGCGTAGATTTGCCGGAACCGTTCCGCATTGTCGGCGCGATAGTATTTTCCGCCGGTCAGTTGCGCGATCTTCTGGAGCGTGTCCTCGTCGGGCAGCAGGTCCAGGCGGCGCATCTGGCTGGCAATTTCATCATTGCCGATGCCGATGGTGTACACTTTCACGCCGAGGGCCTGCGCCGCTTCCGCCGCCGTCAGCGGCGCCACCTTGCCTGAGTTGTTCTGGCCGTCGGTCATCAGAATAACGATTTTGCTCTTGGCGTTGAGGCCCTGCAGCCGGTTTAAGGCGGTGGTCAAGGCATCGCCGATGGCAGTGTTGTCCTCGATCATGTGCAAGTGCAGGCGCCCGACGTTTTGCTGCAGGAAATCATGGTCCAGCGTCAGCGGCGAGGCGATGTAGGCCCGCCCGCCAAAAGCCACCAGGCCGATGCGGTCGTTGGGCCGCTCATCGATGAACTGGCTTAACACCGATTTCGCCATGTCCAGCCGGCTGACCCGCTGGCCGCGCAATACGAAATCCGGCAACTCCATGCTGCCGGACAAGTCGATGACCGCGACGATGTCAATGCCGCTGGCCTTGACTTCAGCCCGGCTTTTCATCAACCGCGGCTGCGCCAGCGCGACGATGAACGCCGCCACCACCAGCCACCGCAACGCCGCCAGCACGGCGCCCGCCCGGGAGCGCCGGGCCCGCGTCAAGCCTTCCACCAGCTCCAGCGAGGAGTATAAGAAAGCTGGCGGCCGGCCGCGCCGCCCCTTCAGCCACGCCAGCAGCGGCAGGAGCAGCAACAGCAGCAGGAAATATGGATGCGCAAAGGTCATTTGAGCGCGGACTGCGGAGTGCGGAGTGCGGAATCCCCGGCCATCGCACGATTCCGTGAATTTACATCCGCTGGCTCCATCGCGGGTTCGGTCTCCTCAACCAGACGCAAGGCGGAACCATGCAGCTCGCGCAACTCCCTTTCCCCGGGTTCAAATTTCGCGAACTTCACGAGGTCACAACATTCCAGAAAGTCGCCGAGCTTCTCCTTCTGTTCGGACACCAGCAGGGGAGTGCTTTTCAACTCATGCAAAAATTCCTCGGTGGTGCGCTCCGGCGCGTGAAAGTTGAATCGCTCCTCCAGATAGAGGCGGATCGTGTCGGAAACCAGGATGCAAAACGGCTTGGGCTGGGCGATCAAGGCCAGCGCCGCTGCCAGTTTTTGCTTCGCGCGCACGTGCGCCGGCACGGGCGGCACGGCGGCAACCTGCATCCGCTTTCTCTGCCACCAGCTCCAGGCCAGCAACATAACCGCCAGCGCCGCCAGCGCCGCCGCCAGCCACCCCAGCCATTCCCAACCGCTCGGGATCGCCACCGGCGGCTTGATGTCGCGGATGTCGGTCGCGGTCGAAACCAAAGTCGTTGTCGGAGGATTGGTGGTCATCCGCGCAATCTCCGTTTCTCGCGGTTCTCGAAAAACCGGCCCAGCGCCGCCGAGTAAGGCTCGTCCGTCCGCAACTGGATGGCGTCAATCCCCGACGACCGGAACTGCCGCGCCAGTTCCTCATTCTGCTTCTGCTGGCGCAGGGCGAAGGCGTCGCGGCTGGCAGCAGGGCCGGTGTTGAGTTCCAGTATTTCGCCGGTCTCGGCGTCTTCCAGAATCAGACGGCCGAGCGCCGGCAATTCGAGCTCGTACCGATCGGCAATGTGCACGGCCACGACGTCGTGCCGGCGGTTGGCCATGCGCAGGGCGGTTTGAACGGATTGTGGCAACGGCGAGCCGCTGGAGCGCGGTTTGTCCCAAACCGCAGCCGTTGGTGTACGCCTGGTGGCTGCGAGCTGAGACAACTCGCGCTCCGCGTTGACTAGAAAGTCCGAGATCACGACCGCGATGGCCCGATGCGGCAGAACACGGCCCATGAATTCCAGCGCGTTGACCAGATCGGTCCCCCGCCGCTTCGGTTTGAAAAACAGGACCTCGCGGATGACGCGCAGCACGTGCCGGCGGCCTTTGCGCGGCGGGATGAATTTTTCAACTTCGTCGGAAAACAGCAATAGCCCGACCTTGTCGTTGTTGCGGATGGCCGAGAAGGCGAGCACGGACGCGATTTCAGCGGCCAGCTCGCGCTTCGACTGGCCGCGCGAGCCGAACAACCCGGAACCGCTCACGTCCACGACCAGCATGACGGTCAGCTCGCGTTCCTCGACGAATTTCTTGATGAAGGGATGATTCATCCGGGCGGTGACGTTCCAGTCGATCGCGCGCACGTCATCGCCGGGCTGGTATTCGCGCACCTCATCGAAGTTCATCCCCTGCCCTTTGAAGACGGAATGGTACTGGCCGGCGAGCGTTTCGGTCACGAGCCGGTTCGTGCGCAGCTCGATCTGCCGGATTTTTTTGAGTATTTCGCGGGGAATCATACCAATGCAGATTGGAAAATCATTTTTGAAAAACCTGCTTGGCCTCGGGTGTACCAACGAAGCGCCAGTGCCACGGTTCAAAGTGGACGCCTCGGGGGTTGTTACGCGGATAAGACAATTCAAATCCGAAGCGCGCCGCGTTTTTTTGCAACCATTGGAACGCCCGCGTGTTTTCAAATGGCGGTTCCACGTCGCATGCCGGGCTATCTTCCTCGCCCAGGTCCACCACCAGGCCGGTGTGATGTTCCGAATGGCCGGGACGCCCCACCCAGCGGACGGCGGCATCTTCCGAACCATATTTTGCCACCGCCTTTTGAAACAGCCTTTCCTGATAAGCCACCGTGCGAAAACCGGAAATGGGAATGATGGCCACGCTGTCATTCCGGGCCTGGGCCATCAAATCGTGTAATGCTCGGGCGGCATCCGCACGCAATTTGACCTCCCGGCCGGCTTGACGGTACGTGCCGACAACGACCAATTCACTTTCAGCCGGTTCGGAGAACCGATTCCGGCGAATCTCACCCTTCGGACTTGTCTTGAAGATCTCTTTCGGGATCATTTGAACCACAAAGACGCCAAGGCACCAGGCTTCGTGACTTTGTGCCTTGGTGGTTTAATCATGGAACCGGCAGTTCATCAAAAATCTTTTGGACGACCGTTTCGCTGGTCTTTTCCTCGGCCTCGGCTTCGTAGGTGATGGCCACGCGGTGGCGCAGCACGTCCATGCCGATGCTCTTCACGTCCTGCGGCGTCACGTAGCCGCGGCCTTTGAGAAACGCATACGCCTTGGCCGCCAGCGTCAGGTTGATGGTCGCGCGCGGCGACGCGCCGAGCTGGATGAAATCCTTCACGGCGATTTTGTAATGGTCGGGGTCGCGCGTGGCGCAGACGAGGTCCACAATGTATTCCTTCACCTTGTCGTCAATGTAGATGTCGTTGATGACTTCGCGCGCCTTGAGAATTTCCTTGGGCTCCACCACCGCGCTGGCCGCCGGCGTGCCGGAGGTTTTGGCCATCAAATCGAGAATCTGCCGCTCCTCGGCGCGGGAAGGATAGCCGATTTTCAATTTCAACATAAACCGGTCCACCTGCGCTTCGGGCAACGGATAGGTGCCTTCCTGTTCAATGGGATTTTGCGTGGCCAGCACCAGGAACGGTTCTTCGAGCTTGAAGGTTTGTTCGCCGATGGTGACCTGTTTTTCCTGCATGGCTTCGAGCAGGGCGCTCTGCACCTTGGCGGGGGCGCGGTTGATTTCATCCGCCAGGATGAGGTTGGCAAAGATGGGGCCCTTGCGCGTGCTGAAGCCGCCGGACTGCGGATTGTAAATCTGCGTGCCGATGACGTCAGCGGGCAGCATGTCGGGCGTGAATTGCAGCCGGGCGAACTTGACGTTGAGCGTGGCGGCGAGGGACTTGACGGCCAGCGTCTTGGCCAGGCCGGGCACGCCCTCGAGCAGGACGTGGCCGTTGGCGAGCAGGCCGATGACCAGCCGCTCGGTCAGATAATTCTGGCCGACGATGACCTTGCCCAATTCGTTGAAGAGTGGGCGCGTGAAGGCGCCCGCTTCCTTGACCGCGTCGTTGATGGCAGAAATTCCGGTATTCATATTTTTCAGATTCTACGGACAGATGGACAACAACACCAGCCGGCGTGTTCAACCGAAAATTCAGCGCCACAAGGGGGCGGCGCAACGTGAAGATACCGTGTTATTTATTGAAGCCGGCGGCGGCCTGACGCACCGCGGCCACGTCCCGCTCAATCTGCGCCCGCAGCTCCGCGGCCGACCCGAATTTTTTTTCGTCCCGCAACCGGTCGCCGATTTCCACTTCCAGCTCCGTGCCGTAGAGGTCGCCGCTGAAATCGATCAGGTGCGCCTCCACCCGGAGCTGCGGCACAGCTGAGACTACCGTGGGCCGGAATCCGATGTTGAGCGCCACCCGGCACACCTCGTTTTTAAACGTGGTCCGGCCGGTATAAACCCCGTTCGGCGGCAACACCAGCCCGGTGACGTCAAGGTTGGCAGTGGGGAATCCCAGTTGCTGGCCGACGCGGTCGCCGGCGACGACCCGGCCGGCGATGGCGTACGGCCGGCCGAGCATCTGGCTGGCGGCATCCAGTTGACCGGTGCGGATGGCCTCGCGGATCCTCGTGCTGCTGACCATCTGGCCGTCCAGCGCCACCGCCGCCAAGCCATGCACGCTGAAACCGAGTTCGTCGCCGAGCTCGTTCAAGAGAGCAACGTTACCGCTGCGTCGATGCCCGAAAACAAAATCAGCTCCCACGCAGAGGCTTTGGATGCGCCCGAAATCACGGGCCAGCTGGCGGATAAATGCTTCGCCCGACTGCCTGCTGAATGGCTCGTCGAAATGAATCGGCAGCAGAGCATCGGCGCCCAGCAACCCGATCACGCGCAATTTTTGCGACAACGAATAGATCAGCGGCGGCACGCGGTCAGGCGCAATCACGCTGTTCGGGTGCCGATCGAAGGTGACGACCAGTGCCACGGCATCGTGCTGCCGCGCGTCCGCAATCGTTTGACGGATGACTTGCTGGTGGCCGAGGTGGACGCCGTCAAAAAAGCCGATGGCCAGGCAGACCGGACGGCCTTCGGACTTCAGTTCGTTTGCGGCGCGAATGATATTCATCAAACAGAAAACTCCAATATCCAAGCGCCAAGCACCAGAGAAATCCCAATCCTCAATTTCCCAAGATCAAGCTGGCGCCCGCAATGCTGTTTAATGTTTGAAATTTGGTGCTTCGTTGGAAGTTGGATATTGGGGCTTGGAGCTTTCATGCCGCCGTCAGTTTCAAAAATGGAATCACTTTCTTCTCCAGCTCCGCCAGCGTCCATTTCAACGCATGTTCCAGCTTTGTCGCATCGGCCACGTCAAATTTGCCGGCGACCGTCCGGCGCAGCGTCGCCAGATGCGCGCCGCAACCAAGTTTCTGGCCCAGCTCATGCGCGAGGCTGCGGATGTAAGTGCCTTTGGTGCAGGCCACTCGAAATTGGCCGAGCGGCGGCTCGTAATGGGTGAAGCGAAAGCTGTAAATGTGAATCAGCCGCGGCTCGCGCGGGACCTCGACGCCTTTGCGCGCCAGTTTGTAGAGCGGCACGCCCTTGATCTTCACGGCTGACACCATGGGCGGCGTCTGCATCTGGTCGCCGATGAATTCCGCCGCCGTCGCGTTCAACTGGTTCAGGGTCAGGGGTGGAACGGGCCACGAGCCGGTCAACTCGCCGTCGGCATCGTAACTGTCGGTCGTTTCGCCGAATTTGGCGGTGCCTTCATACACCTTGTCGTCGGACATCATTTTTTCGGACAGCTTGGTGCCACGGCCAAGGACGATGATGAGCAAGCCGGTGGCATTAGGATCGAGCGTGCCGCAATGCCCGACCTTCTTGATGCCAAATTTGTGGCGGATGGCGTCCACCACGTCATGCGAGGTCGGGCCGGCTGGCTTGTCGATCAGGAGGGCGCCGTCGAGCGCGGAAAGTTCTTGCATGACGCTTACCGCGTGGAGTTCAACGCGCGTTTGATGGCGGCGATCACCCGGCGCTGGACCGACAGCGGCTTGCCCGGGATGCGTGCGCCGGCCGCCGCCGGATGGCCGCCGCCGCCGAATTGCGCCGCAATCTCGTTTACGTTCACCCGGTCACTTTTGGACCGCAGGCTGATGCGCGTCAGTTCCGGTTCGAGTTCCTCAAACACGCAGGCCACGACGACCGGTTCGATGGCCCGGATGTGGTCAATCAGGCCCTCGGTATCGTCGCTGGCCGCGCCCGTGCGGCTGAAGTCCGCCTGCTTCAGCCAGAACCAGGCAATGCGGTCGTGGGCCGTGAGCCGGAACTTGCTGTAAACATGCTTGAGCAGCCGCGCCCGGGAAAGCGGATACGATTGGTAAACCTCGTCGCAGATTTTCGACAGGTTCGCCCCCCGCGTGACGAGTTCAGCGCCGACGTGGAAGGTGCCCGGCCGGGTTGTGGGATATTGGAACGAGCCGGTATCCGTCGAAACGGCGGTGAACAGGCAGTCGGCCATCAGCCGGGTGATGGGCCAGCGCGCGACCTTGAGCAAACGGAAAATCAATTCGCCGCAGGAAGGCTCCCGCACGGACACCCAGTTCACGTCAGCATAACGCGTATTGCTTTCGTGATGGTCAATATTCAGAAACATTTTCCGGCGCGCGATGCCTTTGCCCGCCCGGCCCAGGCGCTCGAAGCTGGCGCAATCCAAGGCGACGACACAGTCGAATTTCATCCCGGTCTTGGGTCTTTGAAACAATCCGTCCGGGTCGAGAAATTTATATTTCTGCGGGATGGAATCTTCGTTCCAGCAGGCGACCTTTTTCCCCTCGTTGCGGAGCGCCAGCGTGAGGCCGAGCTGCGAACCCACACAATCGCCGTCCGGCCGGATGTGGCCGACCACGCAGATGGTTTTGCTTTGACGCAGGACCTCGAGAATGCGGTCAATGACTTTCGGATAACTTTTCACGGCTCAATGGCCGTCGCCCGCCGGCGACGTCTTCTCCAGTTCCTCGATGATTTGCAGCACGCGGTTGCCGCGCACGATGGAATCATCGAAGACAAATTTCAGCGTCGGCGTGTATTTCAAGACCACCGCCCGGCCGACCAGTCCCTGAATGCGGCCGCGATGCTCGTTGAGCAATTGGAAGCCCCGCTTTTGCTGCTCGGCATTGCCCAGAATGCTGATGAACACCGTCGCCGACTTGAGGTCGCCGGCCACGTCCACATCGTTGACCGTCACCAGGCCGGCCTCGCTGACGGGAAATTCGCGGCGGACGGCTTCGCCGATTTCACGCTTCAGGAGTTCGCGCACGCGTTGGAGTCGAAGACTAGGCATAAATCAATTTTGAATTTTTAATTCTGAGTTCTGAGTTGAACCCGCCTGGAACTTAAAATTCAAAGCTCAAAACTTAAAATTCGCATCCGTCATAATTTGGCCGCCACCTTCTCGGTCGTGTAGCACTCAATGGCATCCCCCACCTGGAACTCGCTGTAGCCCTCGATGCGGATGCCGCATTCCATGCCCGCGCGGACTTCGTTGACCTCGTCCTGAAACCGGCGCAGCGATTGCATGATGCCTTCGTAAATGACGTCCTTGCGCCGGCGCACGCGCACCTTGCCCTTGACCACGCGGCCGCTGGCCACCATGCAGCCGGCCACTGGCACGCCCTTGGACAATTCAAAAATCTGGCGCACTTCCGCCGAACCGATGACATTTTCCTTGATCACCGGCTCCAGCAGGCCGGCCATGGCCTCCTTCACCTGGTCAATCAACTCGTAAATGATCGCGTACAGTTTGATCTGCACACCTTCCCGCTTCGCCTTCTCCGCCGCGGTGCTGTCCAGCCGCGCGTGGAACCCCAGAATGACGGCCGATGAAGCGGAGGCGAGGGCAACGTCATTTTCGGTGATGGTGCCGACGTCACTGTGCAGCACTTCGAGCGAAACCTTGTCGGACTCGATTTTCTTGAGCGCCTCGACGATGGCCTCGACCGAGCCTTGCGTGTCGGCTTTGACGACGACCTTGAGCACCTTGCTCTGGGCCGCCGCCAGGGAGGCAAACAAATTTTCCAGCGTGACCTTCGAGCGGTTTTCCAGATCCTGGGCCTTGGTCTCAAACGCGCGCTGCTCGGCCAGTTCGCGGGCGGCTTTCTCGTCTTCGACCACGCTGAATTCCAGGCCGGCATCCGGCACGCCGTTCAAGCCCAGCACCTTCACCGCGACGGATGGCCCGGCTTCCTTGAGCCGCTGGCCTTCCTCGTTGATGAGCGCGCGGACGCGCCCGTAAAACTCGCCGCACAGGAGAATATCGCTGACGCGCAGTGTGCCCTTGCGCACGAGCACCGTCGCGGTCGGGCCGCCCGGCTCCACGCCGGATTCGATGACGTTGCCCTTGGCCCGGCGGTCGGGGTTGGCCTTGAGTTCGAGCAGCTCCGCCTGGAGCAGGATCATTTCCAACAGCTTGTCCACGCCCTGCTTGGTCAGCGCCGAAACATCCACAAAAATCGTGTCGCCGCCCCAGTCGTCAGGCACCAGCCCCTTGTCCTGCAACTGCTGGCGGACTTTCATCGGATTGGCGTTCGGATGATCGCACTTGTTGACGGCGACCAGGATGGGGACCTTGGCCGCCCGGGCATGATTAAGGGCTTCGAGCGTTTGCGGCATGACGCCGTCATTCGCCGCGACCACGAGCACGACGATATCGGTGACGTTCGCGCCCCGGGCCCGCATCGAGCTGAAGGCGGCGTGACCGGGCGTGTCGAGGAAAGTGATTTGCGCCAGTTCCTTTTTGCGCTCCGGGTGCGGGACCGAAATCGTATAGGCGCCGATATGCTGGGTGATGCCGCCGGCTTCGCCCGCCGCCACGTTTGCCTTGCGGATCACGTCCAGGAGTGTCGTCTTGCCGTGGTCAACGTGCCCCATGATGGTGACCACCGGCGCGCGCGGCTTAAGCTGCTCGGGCTTGTCCTCGACATCAAGCTCCACCTTCTTGACGGGCGCGTGGACCACGCCGCCGCCGCGCTCGCGCTTTTCCACTTCAAACCGGAACCCGTACTTGGCGCAAAGCTGCTGGGCGATCTTTTCGTCGATGGCCTGATTCACGCTGGCGAAGACCCCCATCTCCATCAAATCGGCGATGATCTTGAACGGCTTCTGTTTGAGTTGCGCGGCGAGTTCCCGCACAACGATCGGCGGCTTGATGACGATGATTTCGCCGGTGGCCGGAGCGACGAATTTGGGCTGCGCCGGGGGGGCCTTGGCCGCCGGCTTGGCGGCCGTCTCCCGGGCGGGCGCTGGCGCCATCCCCAGACGCCCGCCGGGCAGGCGGGCGGCCGGTTTGGGTTCCGGTCTGGCCGGGATGCCCGGACGCGATGGCGGCAACTTGACGGGAGCAACCTTGTCGACACCGCGCGGCTGCGGGCGCACCGGCAACTGAATGAACCCAACCTTGTCGCCGATTTTCGGGCCGGGCGGCTTGGGGGGTGGCGGCGGCGGCTTGGGCGGTTCAATGACCGGCGGCGGAGCCACTTCAACTTTGGGCGGCTCTTCCTTGACCTCCGGCTTGGGCGCTTCCGGCGGAGGAGGCTTGATAACGACAATGGGTTCGGCGGGGGCGGTTTTGGGGGCCGGCGGCGGTGGCGGGGCGAGCTTGGCGGCGATCTCGGGGTGTTCCTTGCAGAGTTCCTCTTCGAGGTACTCGGCGCTGATTTTATCGAGCGAACTGGACGGGACCTTGGCGGCGGCAATGCCCAGCGACTTGGCTTTGGCGAGAATCACCTTGTTCTCCAGGCCAAGCTTCTTCGAAATGTCGTATATCCGAACGGGCATAAATGTCTTTCTTCAACCAACTGAGCCGGTCGCCGTTCCGGCCCGAACTGTTTCCGGCGGCATTCATCAGGCCACCGCAGTCGCGGATTCACTTCCGCCCAACTGGATTTTTCGGCTTTCCGCCTCGGCCCGCACGGCCTTCAAAATGTCCGCCGCCCTTTCCCCGATTTGCGGAATGCTGCTCAAATCACTTTCGTCCGCCGACAACAAATCCTCCAGCCGCGTCAACCCGGCGTGCACCAGGGCATCCGCCTGCTCGGGGGAAACGCCTGGAATGGCCGCCAGCAACCCGACCGCCTCGGCCACCTTTTCCTCGAAACCCTTGGTCACCACGACCTCCGCGTCGATGTCCACCTCCCACCCGGTCAATTTGTGCGTCAACCGCGCATTCTGGCCGCGCTTGCCAATGGCGAGGGACAGCTGATCCTCGGCCACCATGATCTTCACGCGCTTGCGCGCCTCATCGATTTCAAAGCTCTTGAGCTTCGCCGGTGACAGCGCATTGGTGATGAACGTCCGGATGTCCGGCGACCATGGAATGACGTCCACTTTTTCATTGTTCAATTCGCGGACGATGTTTTTCACCCGCTGGCCGCGCATGCCGACACACGCGCCCACCGGGTCCACTTTGCTGTCCCGCGAATACACCGCCATCTTGGTGCGGAAACCTGGCTCGCGCGCCACGCCCTTGATCTCAATGGTGCCGTCGTTGATTTCCGAAACCTCCAATTGGAACAGCTTGACCACGAACCGGGGGTCGGCGCGGGACAGGATGATTTCCGGCCCGTGGGGCCCCTGCTCCACCGCTTTGACGTAGCAGCGGATGCGTTCGCCCACCTGATATTCCTCGGTGGGCACCCGCTCGCGATTCGGCAGCAGCGCCTCGTACTTGCCCAGGTCCAAAATCACGTCTGACCGCTCAAACCGCCGCACCGTGCCGCTGACGATGTCGCCCACGCGATCCTTGAATTCGGTGAAAATCAGCGCCTTTTCCGCCTGCCGGATTTTCTGCATGAGCGCCTGCTTGGCGTATTGGGAGGCGATGCGGCCGAAACCCGTCGGGGTCACTTCCTTTTCGATCTCGTCGCCGACCTGCGCGTCCGCCTTGAGCCGGCGCGCATCGAACACGGAAATCTGGTCATGCTTGGAAATAACCCGGTCGGAAACGATGAGCTTGGCGAACGCCTTGATGTCGCCGTTTTTCTGGTCGATCTCGACGCGCAATTCGCGCGCCGGGCCGACCGCCTTTTTGGCGGCTGACAACAAGGCTTCCTGGACCGCGCCGACCAGGACATCGCGGTTGATGCCCTTTTCGCGCTCCCAGAACTCCAAAACTGCCAAAAAATCTGCATTCATATGCTCAACGCTGCGTCCGTGTCCGGCGAACAAAAAAGTCGGCAGATATGCATCTTCCGACTTCGCGCGCTGGTTGACCCAGCAAACTTTACCATTCTTAAGCGGTTAGTTTAGAATGTTAATTGGAACCCGTCAAGCGCAAACAAATCCGCGTCATTGCTTGATAAATTGCGGGTCAGCCGGGAACTGTCACGCCCGCCCGCTTTGAACTTTCCCTGACCCTTGCCGCCGGTGGAGGATCGCGGACCTCCGGTTTTGACCGGTCACGGCCAGACTCGAATGCGCGGGTATATGGCCCATAGCCGGCCGCGGCTCTGGCCGACCCTTTGTGCCTTCGAGCGCCACTCCTGCGTGGACCAAACTGCACCATCCGGCATTGGGGGCGTCGACCAAGGCCGATTGCGGCAGCTGATTCCGGCGAGCTTGCCTTTCGGTCACTTTTGTCTGAGGCTGGGCGCCATTGCTTCAAATCATCTGATCGCAAATGACTGCAACGCGTGTCTTTCCATTGCCGATGAGATATTGGGCGGTGACCGGCCTGACGGTTTTGTCTTCCCTCCGGGGATTCGGAGCCTTGTCGCTCACCCATTCGCCCGGCAGGGATGACTTCATCATCGGCGACGGCACTCATGCTTTATCCGTCCTCGTGGAAACCAACGCCGCACCGGCGGTCAGCCGCGCGGCGAATGACCTGTTGGACGATTTGGAGCGGGTGACGGGTACCCGGTCGAAACGCATTTCCGGAACAACGGGTGAAACGAACCTCGTCCTCATCGGCACCCCCGGCCAGAGCGAATTGGTCGACCGGCTGGTGGCGGAGGGAAAACTGGATGTAACCGGCATCCGGGGCCAGTGGGAGAGCTATGTCCTGCAGATGGTCAAATATCCGCTACCGGGGGTCGAACGGGCACTAGTCATCGCGGGCAGCGACCGGCGCGGCACGATCTACGGCATCTATGAATTGTCGGAACTCATCGGCGTCTCGCCGTGGTATTGGTGGGCCGACGTGCCGATCCCCAAAACCAAGACCGTCGCCCTCCACGGTGACACGCTGATGCAGGGCCCGCCGGCGGTGAAATATCGCGGCCTTTTCCTGAATGACGAGGACTGGGGCCTGCGGCCGTGGGCGGCCAAAACTTTCGACCCGGAGACGGGCAACCTCGGTCCCAAAACCTACGCCCGGGTTTTCGAGTTGCTGTTGCGGCTGCGCGCCAATCTGCTCTGGCCGGCCATGCATCCGGATACCCGCGCTTTCAACTTTTATCCGACGAACAAGGAACTCGCCGACGCCTACGGCATCGTGATGGGCTCCTCGCATTGCGAGCAGATGTTGCGCAATAACGTGGACGAGTGGGCGCGCGATGGACAGGGCGATTACAATTTCGTCACCAACCCGGACGGGGTCCTGAAATACTGGGAGCAGCGTGTCCGTGAGAACGGCCGGTTCGAAAACAGTTACACGCTGGGTATGCGTGGGATTCACGATTCCGGCATGCCCGGCGGCGGCACGGCCCGCGAAAAAGCCGAACGTCTGCACACCATCATCGCCGCCCAGCGCGATCTGCTCGCGCGGCTGGTCAACACCAATGTCGCCCAGGTGCCGCAAATCTTCTGCCCTTACAAGGAAGTGCTCGAGTTGTACCGGCTGGCGCCGGACATTCCGGATGACGTCACCCTGGTCTGGCCGGACGACAACTACGGCTATGTCCGCCAGTTTTCGGATGCACGCGAACGCCGGCGCCGCGGCGGCGCGGGCGTTTATTACCACGTCTCGTACTACGGCCGGCCGCGGGATTATCTCTGGCTCTGTTCCACGCCGCCGGCGCTCCTGGCCGAGGAAACGACCAAGGCCTACGAGTACGGCGCGGACCGCGTCTGGATGCTGAACGTGGGCGACTTGAAGCCGGCGGAACTGGACATTGAATTTTTCCTGAGGCTGGCGTGGAACCCGCAGGCGTGGACCGGCACGAATACGTATGAGTTGCTGGAGCAGCAGCTCACGCGCGATTTCGGCCCAGCCTTTGGACCGGAACTCACTTCCATTCTGGCGGAATACTACCGCTTGAATTTTCAGCGCAAGCCGGAACACATGGCATTCCGGACCAACAGCTTGTTTACGGCCGACGTAGCGGCACAGCGTTTGAAGGCATGGCGAAAACTGTCCGCCCGGGTGGAGGCCGTTGAGCAAAAGCTGTCGCCGGAAGCACGCGACGCTTTTTTTGAGCTGGTTGGTTATCCCGTTAAAGCAGCCGCGGCCATGAACGAAAAATGCCTCGCCGGCTCGGCGGCAGCCGCAGAGGAAATTCACCGGCTCACCGACATTTACAACCACCAGACCGCCGGTGGCAAATGGCGGAACATGATGTCGGACAACCCGCGCGGCCAGGTGGATTTGGGAGTACCGGCGATGGACCGCAGCGGCGACCGGCAGACCGCCGAATTGGCGGTGACAAACGGTCCATCCGGCTCTCGGTCAGAAGCTGCCACGATGGACGGCACCGATTTTGCGGAGCGTGATCAGTGCGTGGTCATGGAGGCCGAACACGCGTCGGCTTTTGTTTCGGGCAAGGACACACGCTGGCGGAAAATCACCGGGCTCGGCTACAACGGAGAGGCAGTGGCGGTTTTTCCGACGCGGGTGCCGGTTTGTGCCACGCGGGAGAAAATTTTGGCCGAGGCGCCATGCCTGCAATATAAAATCTGGATCAAGCATCCCGGTGACTGGAAATTCACCGTGCGCGCCTTGCCGACGTTTTCGGTCGAAACGGGCCAGCCGCAGCGGTACGCCATCGCGCTGGATGACGAGCCGCCAAAAATTGTTTCATTGCCGTTTTCCCAGAGCGAGACCGACCGGCAATGGCAGGAAAATGTCTTGCGCAACGCGGCCTTGACTTCAACGGTTCTGAAAATTGCCCAAGCCGGCCGGCACACGTTAAAGGTCTGGATGGTGGACCCGGGCATTGTGCTTGACACCATAATTGGCGATGGTGGCAATTTACCGTTGGGCTATGTTTGGCCCCCGGAAACCCGAAGCTCCCCGACAAGCCCGTAGTCGTTTGTCGCCAGGGCGGGGTTGCCAGTATTATGAACATCCATTTCTTCGCCCGGCTTTGCGTCGCCCTGCTGATGACGACGTTCATGTCCGGCCAGGCATCGGCTCAAACCGGGAATTTCAACGCCAAAACGGATACGCCGGCCCCTGCCCCCGATCTGACCAGCAATCCGGTCCCCGCCGCGGTCAGCCTCAATCCCGCGTTGCCCAGCATCTTTATCGCCGGTGACTCCACCGCCGCCCGCGCAAACGGCACGAACCAGCAGGGTTGGGCCAAACCGTTCGCGGACTATTTCGACAAGTCCCGGGTGAACATCGTCAACCGCGCCCGCGGCGGCCGGAGCAGCCGCACTTTCATCACCGAAGGCTTGTGGAATGAGTTGCTGGCCGAGGTCAAACGTGGCGACCTCGTGTTGATCCAGTTTGGCCACAACGACGCCGGCGCCATCAACGACACCAACCGGGCCCGCGGCTCGCTGCCCGGGCTCGGCGAGGAGACGCAGGAGATTGACAATCTGTTGACTAAAAAGCATGAGGTGGTTCACACCTACGGCTGGTATTTGCGCCAGATGATTGCCGATACCAAGGCGAAAGGCGCCACACCGATTGTGTTGTCATTGACCGTGCGCGACGTTTGGAAAAACGGCCGGGTGGAGCGCGGGTCGGGCCATTACAGCCAGTGGGCCGCCGAAATTGCCAGGGCCGGGCATGTCCAGTTTATCAACGTGACTGAACTGGTGGCGGACCAGTTTGACGCGCTGGGCGAGGACAAGGTGAAGGCGCTGTATCCGCGCGACCATACTCATTTTAATCTCGCCGGCGCCGACCTGCACGCCGCCGCGGTGGTTTCGGGATTGAAAGGGCTCAAGCCCAGTCCCGTCGCCAGGTGGCTTTCGGCCAAGGGCGAGGCGGTTGCTTTTGACCGGTTTGGCTGGTTGAACCTGCCGCGGCCCGCCAACCCCGCGCTGCCCACGCTGTTCCTCATCGGCGATTCCACCGTCCGCAACGGCCGCGGCGACGGTGCCAACGGCCAGTGGGGTTGGGGCGATTACCTCGGGCAATATTTTGATCCGGGCAAAATCAACGTGGTCAACCGCGCCGTGGGCGGCACCAGCAGCCGCACCTATCAGACCGAAGGCCACTGGGATCGCGCGCTCGCGTGGGTCAAGCCGGGCGATTTTGTCATCATGCAATTCGGCCATAATGACAACGGCTCGCCCGAGACCGGGCGCACCGCGATCAAAGGTATCGGAACTGAAACGCTCGCGGTGGACAATCCCACCAACCACCAGCACGAGCTAGTTCTGACATTCGGCGGCTATTTGCGAAAATACATTGCCGACACGCGGGCCAAAGGGGCCACGCCCATCGTTTGCTCGCTGGTGCCGCGCAAGCTCTGGAAGGACGGCAGCATCGTTCGCAACCGGGATACCCATGCCGGCTGGGCCGAGCAGGTGGCCGAAGCCGCGAACGTCGCTTTTGTGGATCTCAACGAACTCATCGCGCAGCGCTACGATGCGTTAGGCCCGGAAAAGGTGAATCCGCTGTTCGCCGATGAACACACGCACACTACTGCCGCCGGAGCCGAACTGAACGCGCAATGCTTCATCGCCGGCCTGAAAGCGCTCACCAACAATCTGCTGGCGCCTTATCTGCGTGACCCGAAACCGTGAATGCCAATTTGTTTTTGGATCAGCCCACTTGCGCCGGTGGTTGCCGCAGGGTGACCCGCGCTCCACAATGAGGACAGGCAATGCTTTCTCCAACACGACTCAAGGGAAAGGCAATTTTTTGCCCGCAATGGGAGCAGACATTTTTCGTGTAGTCGTCAGCCGGTAGCGGTTGTTGGGGAGAAACGGGTTTTGGTTGTGAGAGTTGCGCCCGGCTCTGCTGCCATTGCTTGAACCAGGCTTGCTGCTTGAGCTGTTGCGCTTGACGCCAGGAAGAATGCCAGAACAGAATGAGAAACACGGTGCTGGTGACCATGAGACAGAGTTGAAAGATTCTCCATCGGGCATCCACAGTTTCCGGCTGTAATTGTAGTCTCCATCCGATGAAGCGTTCCGCGTTCGGCAAGGCGGATGGTTCCACCAAATGGACTCCGGCGTAGTACACCAGATGATTCAGTCCCACCCACAGTGCAGCCAGGAGCCGGAGCCACAAATCACGCGCTGCAAACAAATAGGTCGCTACAGCCACATGCAACAAGCCGCCAACAACCAACAACGCGCGGTTGGTAAGCCCCAGCAACGGGTCGCGCCAGCCAAGCCACCAATCACTGCTGTTTCGCGTCGTCCACCAGGTGGAAAGCAGAAAAAGGCCGATTAAAGCAAGTACCGTTGCCGTCAAGTAGATGTACCCGCTGACCCAATAATGGAGTGGACTGGCACTGGTTTTGTCGTCTCTTTTGTTCATCAGTTCATTGCGGCCAGTCATCGCCAGCCCAATTCCTGAAATTGACCAGTCCATGCTTGGGCCCCGGAAATTTTTTGTCTTCGAGCGAGGACACCAAGACGCGGGGCGCCACCTGCCATTGATTGCCTTCGAGCAATTCGGCTTGTCCGGCATCGTTCAGGCGCGCGGCGATTCCCACCGAACGCAACGTTGCCACGTAGATGCGTTCAAAACCGGCGTCGTCCGTCATCTGCTCGGTCCAGATGGTTTCGACGCCTACTCGGTAATCATAGCTCGGATCGATGCCCACCCGCTCCCGCAGGAACCGGACAACAATTTGCGCCGCTTCGATTGGATCGGTTTCATGGCGAATGCGCGGACAGAAGTTTTCCCAAAGTGTGCGCCGCCAATTCACTTCCGGCAACGGCAGAACGGCAGTCTCCGGTGACAGAACGTATTCCCGAAAGGTTGCGTCATCCAGATTCGGATAAAACTGATGCCGCTGCAGGTCCGCCAACTCCAGATGCATTAGCCACGGCGCCAGCGGCCGGCCCGGAGAAAATGAGTGTTGGATGAGGTAATCAAAATCGTTCCGCAAACGCGCTTCGATCAGGTAGTTTCGCGCGATATCCACGACGTCTTCGTTCGCCGGCACTCGGGGCAAAAACAGATGAAGAGCCGTGACTCCACACGCCACAGTGGCACTCGTCACTGCCAGAATTTTCAGAATCATGCTGCTTCGACTCACAGATGCACGGGGAGCGCACGCGCCTCGCGTGCTCCCGATCGCGCCCTCGCGATCTGGCACAACGCGCGCCTCCGCGCGTAATTCTGTACTCTCAGCAGCAGCGCGCCGCCAGCGCCAGAGCAAAACGAGATTTCCAATGACAAGAACAACTGCCGTCCAAAACCTCCAATAAAACCGAAACGCGAACCAATGCCACTTTTCAATCGGCGGATCAAATCGGTGAAGGTGCATGATTTCGATGGAGCCGAGTATGTTTGGAAGGCAAAGAGCGAGAATGCTCCCGGCGGAGAGTACGGCCGTCATGATCAGGATCGGCTTCGCGGTTTTCAGTCGTCCGGCGGACACGAGTCGCCAGGCCAGCCAATTCACGAACGGCCAGGCGGCATAAATCCATGCGCCTGACCAGAACGTCCACGCTTGCCAGAGGCTTGTTTCCGGGTGGTAGGCAATCTCGTCAATCGTGTAGTGAGCCACCATCAGGACCACCGCCACCGCCAGAATGAAGGCGCGAAAACGCGCGGGCGACTTCTCTTCCAACGCGTTTGCCCAGGCGGTCCATCCGGCGCTCGTTGCTGGAATTTGTTTCGGCATGGGAATCAGAGAGGCTTCGACAACGCGGGGGGTTTCGTGTTCGGGTCAAAGGGCTGACGGTCTTCCAGATTCAAGATCACCTCCTGAGTCTGGTCCGAGCGGACCTGCACCCATCGCCAAGTTTCCTCACCGAATTGGTGACGCGAAAAAGGAAACGGATACTTGGCGCTGACCGCCGCTTCCTCCGGCGGGAGCACAAAAAACAGATAGGGATACTGAGCGCTTCGGCCAAGCGTCAGCCGGGCTTCTCCGTTGAGATCCGTGCGAGCCAAAGCCATATAGACCAGTCCTTTGACCGTCGGAAGTTTAATGCCGACCGTCTGGTCCGGCGCGGGAATTCCGTGATTCCGCACCTTGATGACTACGTCCACGCTGGGATAGATCAGGCTGATGGTATTGGTGAAGGAACTCCAGCGGCCGACACCCAGGCCATCCCAAACTCCGCGGTCGCCGGTCGGCGCAAGAATTGCCGTTTTGGGAACGCGCATTACCCAGTCGTTGTCGAAGGCGCGGTCCCCCGCGCTCACATCAATCTCATGCCATCGCTGATCCTCGGCGCTCCAAATTTCCACGCAAAAGTGTTCGCCCAGGGAATTCTGCCAAAGCACGCGCGTTACTCGTTCAGCCAGGCCCACCGACCGCGCAATCGCCGCGTGCATGATACACAGCCCAAGGCAGCCGGCCCTGCCCGCATCCAGGATTTTCAACGGAGCAAGCTCATTGTCCGATTCCTGCAAATTGAACGCCACTTTTTCGTTCATCAGCTTCCATACCTTGTCGCTTGCCTCCTGAGTCGTGCGGCAATACTTTACCTCATGCCGGGCCAGTCGGTTGAGTAGAGGACGCCACGGCTCGATTTGTTCCTGGAAAAATCGGGAGCCAGCGACGTATTTTTCAAAGATGTCGAGCGGCGTGTTGTGGCACCAAGGATAGGTTCGTCTGGCCTGCCATGCCAAGTGGACATTGCTTTTCAAATAAGAAGCCTGCACATGGGCCAGGTCATAATCCTCCAACCCGCCAATCACCATCATCAGCGTTCGCCGTTCAGGTTCGTGTGACGCAACAACCGCTTTCCACAATTCCCGCCGATTTTGTCCGGCCCGCTGCATAGCGAGATTGAACCGCTGGCGTTCCGCATCATTCAAACGGCAATCGCGAAGCGTGGCCGTGTAGTCTGCCAATGGCAGATGTGCCCGGCAATACTCCGCCATTTCGCGGAAAACGACAGGCCGGTCCAAACCAAAATCATGTCCGGTGCCGCGCAAAACGCGCAGATTTACGGAAACACCGTTTGTTTCCAGCAGCGCAGCCAAACGCCTGGTGTCCTCCAGCGGAAACACCGTGTCGTTATCGCTGTGAACCAACAGAACCGGAAACTTGAAACTTGAAACTTGAAACTTGGAACCTAATTCCTCATCCCACCCACCGGATAATCGGACGTACAACTGAGGCTGAACTCCCGGATGATTCAAAAGAAACCACAGCGTCCGTTGCGCGCCCATACTCATTCCCAACCACGCAATCGCATTGCTCTGCGCCCAGGACTGACGCTGGACAAAATTCTGAAGTGCCAAGAACTGTTCGTCGAATGCCGCCGGGTTGGTTTGATCGTATTCAATCCCCACAGCGGCCAGCCCAAGTTCGGCGATCTGGCGCAACGATTTGCCGTCCTTCATCAGGTTGTCTGACCATCCGTGAACGTAGATCAAGACAGGAAATGTGGCGTCCGGTTTGGGCAACACGGCAATCGCTTTTGTCTTTCCGAAGTGCGGAGTATTCACCGTGAATTCGATCCGGCGGAACGGGTCACGATGGGTTTCCCAAGCCATTGCCAGAAGCAGGCACAGCAACGCCACAATTGGCACGCCAATCCTGTAATTCACATAGCGCACGATTCGTTTCTTTCTTCCTTCTTTGTTGAACCGTGCCCTTCTTCATTCTGAATTCTTCCTTCTACCTTTGCGTCCGCCCTCCCCAGCTCCAGTAAAATCCAGAACGTCGCCGCCGTGGGCAGCTTGAATAAGCCGCCGTCAAACCAAAACCCGACCAGCAACACAATCGCCCCAGCGCGGCATGTTGCTCCCAGCCAATCAGAGGGTGGAAGATTGAGGATGGCGGCTGGTACTATTCCCTCTTCGCTCCCGGAGGGAAGGGAGAGGGCCGGGGTGAGGTGACAGCGATTCCAACCTCCGCGTTCCGCACTCCGCGTCAAGCAGATCCAAAAATACATGCAAAAGCAAACCAACGCCGGAACCCCCAGCGTTGCGCCGAGCATGAGGTAATCATTCATTTGGACCGCCGCACTCTCGGTCAACCGAGGTGACAAATAGTAATGTTCATACAATTGTTCCGTCCGGTTCCAGCCGGCGCCCAGCCATGGATGCTGCGCCGCGATTTGCAGCGCACCTTCCCAAGCAACGATACGATTGCGCCACGAAAAATCATTCACATTTGCCACGGAAAACGCCCGCCGCACAGGCAGCCACTCTGCCCACCGAAATTGCCAGAACAGGATAACGAGTACAGAAACAGTGACCACGGACAAAGGCAGCCAATTTCTCCGCAACCAGAATCTTAAAGCTGAAAACTGAAAACTGAAAACTTGGGCTGCCAAATAGACAAGACCGCACAACGTCGCTATCCACGCTCCCCGGCTGAAACTGTGCAACAATCCGCGCCCCATCAGGATGGCAGTAAGAAGGAACGAAAAGGCGTAAATTACTTTCCGAAGCTGGTCTCTTTTTTTTGTCTGACTGAAAACTGAAAACTGAAAACTTGAAACTGCGCTGCCTGTGGCCAGCGCAAACCCCGTTCCCATGAGCAATCCAAAGATGTTCGGATTATCCCAAGGGCCGTCCCAGCGAGCATTACCACGATAACCAAAAACCAGCACCCCATCCGGTCGCCACATCGACGCCACCGTTAGCAGCACGACAAAGACAAACACAATTAGCGCCACTCCATTATTTCCGGCTTCTGGCTTCTGGCTTCTGACTTCAATTTCTGCTGCGCCTTCGCTCAGTAAAGGCAGTTGTCCGCCTGTCGTTGTCGGCTTTTTGCTTTTCAAGAGGTAAGCTGCGCCTCTCCCCAGTGTCACGCCGGCCAAAAGCGTGATGGTATCTGTTCCCGGCGACGCCGCATGGCCATTGAAATACGCGACAACCGCGAGCAGCAGCAGACCAATCAGCGGCAAATCATTTGTGCTGAACGCCAGTAGGGAAAAAGTGCCGCACCAAACTGCAAGGCACACGAGTAGCATCCACTGCATTTCCACCAGCGCCGCTTCAACCTCACCCAGAACGCCGCTTTGTCGGCGCAACACAAATTCAAAAAGGCAAAAGGCCACAATGGTCAATGCCAACATGACCTTGATGCCGCCACGCCAGTTTATTATCAAGCTGTTAACCAAAATTTCTAGGCTCGTTTTTGACTTTCGTAGGGGTCAAAGGGATAGTGTTCGCAGCAGGATTTTCACCTGTACTAAGCCTTTGAATCAGATGGTACCGCTGGGCTCAAGGGAATCGACTGATCTTTTCCCTGACACGAGCAGAACAAGGCCAAGTAACTGCCCAGCAGTAAATACCCCAGAATGGCCGTCATAAGTTTGTCGGCCATTTCCGGCGATATACGAATAAAATCGGTCAAATTCCCAAGACAATGACAAGGGTGATGCCATCCAATAAATCTAAGGCCAGCTCGATAGAATAAAAAGCATGAGGAAAGCCAAGCCACCGCGACCATAGCCACCGTACGATTCTTTAAGTACAAGCAGATGCCAGCTATGACGATTTCCAGTCCGCCTACGAACAACATTAGAGCCTCAAACGAAATTCCAAAAATGGGATCACTCTGTTTCAGGATACCTGCACGGCCAAATGCGCTGACCACCTTGGCAAGGCCGGTCATGATTAATATCACCCCTGCCGAAACACAGTAAGCGTCACGCGTAGCGCCTATTGACAGGGAGTGTGAGAACCTATCGTAACTATCGTAGTTGTGAGAGCTATGATACTTGCCGTTGAACCTGTAGCGGCTTCGTGCCCCAAG
>Ga0335069_10002845_pt1 | contig 26430 bp, 38 predicted proteins | sample Lox_Sample_11_FD_206714 | JGI IMG/M metagenome (GOLD analysis project Ga0335069, IMG submission 206714) | Soil microbial communities from Loxahatchee National Wildlife Refuge, Florida, United States - Lox_Sample_1.1 | ecosystem: Environmental > Terrestrial > Soil > Wetlands | place: USA...
AGCGAATGGCTCGATGTCTTTGGGCTATGGATCGTTCGGAACCCCAACCGCTAGTGTGGCGCTCGCGACCGGTTCCGCCCGATGGGGAAACTTTCTTGCCCTCGATGGAGTTGATAGCCAGCGTTTTTTGGACGCACCGGAATTCCAGCCGCTCCATGCCAACGGCAACGCGGAGAATCTATTTGATCGTGCGGACTGGAGGCCGAGTGATGCGACCTCTCTGCATTTGAACCTGTCTACTGCTCGCTCATGGTTTCAGGTTCCTAATACATACGATCAGCAGGCAGCCGAACAGGACCAACGACAGCACATGACCAGCTTCAATGTGGGCCTTGGGTTGTCACACGTACTGAGCCCTAAGTTGTTGCTCACGGCCAATACCTGGGTGCGTCAGGATCGCGTGAGTTATTATCCCTCGGCGAACTTGTTCTCCGACCAACCGGCGACACTTTCGCAATCTCGTAGGCTGACGAGCACAGGGTTCCGAACCGACATCAGTTATGCGCGTGGCCGGCACACAGCGAAAGCTGGCGTTCAGATGCAGGTCACTCCGCTTGCCGAGGCATTCAGCACCGGCCTCACCAATGCCGGCTTCAACTCTCCGTGCGTCGATTCGAATGGAGTCCCAGTTCCAGACCCGTCGTTGACCTCCACCAGCCAGTGTGGGGCGTCTGGGTACAGCGTGAATCCTTCCTATCAGCCCGCGCTGCTGCCGTACGACTTCACGCGGGGAGGAAGTCTTTTTCATTTCCGCGGTGCAGCAACCATCTATGAAGGCAGCGCCTACGCTGAGGACAGCATCAAGCTCGGGCAGTTCAATCTGAATCTCGGCCTTCGATATGACAACTACGCTGGTCTGAGCAGGGGCTTCGGCGTTCAGCCTCGGGGTGGTGTTGCATATCAAATCCGCTCGACGGGTAGCGTTCTTCACGTTTCATACGCACGAGTTTTTCTGACTCCCTACAACGAGAATCTGGTTCTCTCCAGTTCGACCGGCCTTGGAGGTCTTGGGGCTGGCTCGAACTCGGTTCAGGCGCTTATTCCCGCGCGACGTAATCAGTTCAACGTTGGGATTGAACAGCAGTTCGGTGCGAAGTTCGGTGTCCAAGCCGAATACTTCTGGAAATTTACGGATGGGGCCTACGATTTCAACACCATCCTGAATACGCCGCTGAATTTTCCGATCCAGTTCCGCAAATCGAAAATCGACGGCGCGTTGGTGCGCGCAACCCTTGCAAACGTTCACGGCTTTAGCGCTTTCACTGTCCTAGGCCACAGCCGATCGCGCCTGTTTAGTCCAGAAGTCGGCGGTATCAATTTCGGAACGGCGTACGCTCCCGTTGCGCGCCCGGATCACGATCAGGGTTTCCAGCAGACAACCAATGTTCAGTACCAGTTCTCACAAAGGGATCTGCGGGGGCTCTGGCTTGGTCTGACTTGGCGGTTCGATAGCGGATTGGTAGTGGTCAGTGTTCCGGACTATGCCACGGCGCTCACGCTGACCGGCGATGAGCAACACGCAATAGGACTCTATTGCGGCGGCGTCTTTGCTACAGTCGCGCAACCCCTCCAAACCTGCAATTCATCCAATCGCGGAGCAACACTCATTCATATCGTTCCCAACGGTGCCTACAATCCCGACACCAATCCTTCGCGCATCCGGCCACGAAATCTCTTCGACATCGCTCTCGGCTCAGAGAAGATTTGGGCGAAGGATCGCTACTCGTTGGGTGCGAAGGTGACGGTCGTTAATCTGACAGACAAAGTCGCCCTCTATAACTTTCTTTCCAGCTTTTCGGGCACACATTTCGTCGCTCCAAGGACGCTGGAGGGCGAGATTACTTTGCATTTCTGAGTTCCAAGCGAGCCACGCTATCAGTAGCTGGAACAAGATGTAGCGGTGTGCCGTTGATGTGCCACATGGCGCGTTTAGGTCAGTTGAAAGTCCTCGATTTTCTGCATCTTGCGCGAATCTCTTCCGTAGCGGAAGTCATTGATGTCATTGTCGATTGTGGTCGTGAATGCTTTCAGGCCGCATAACGGCCGATGAACCTGCTAATACCTAGATCGAAAGAAGTATTTTTGAATGCTGCTGTGGAAAAAACTGAATGAAAACTGAATGACCAACTCGCCGTTCTAGCCCTTGCAGGCACTCATGCCAGTCGTACAATCAATAACTTACGGCGGCTCAATAACGCCCTGGAGATCAAATCCACCCCCCGCAACCAAAACCCTCTTTTGGTTTCAATGGGTTGAGCCAATCTCAAGGTTTGCCCGGCAACTCTGAAACCTGAAATCCAGCGTAATTTCTCATGATTCTTTACGCGAGTTTTGCGCAAAACGCGGCGGGGCACTCGTGTCCTCACAAAACCGCACTCTTAGCAATCGTCTCTTATGCCGACTTCTTCTACGCCTTCACCTTCGCCCAACGTGCCCGTTGCGCTGCGGCGATCTTCCTGCGAGCACCAGCCGACATCGTCTTCTTCTTGGGCATGCTTACGACGTTCTGCTTTTGCGGTGCGCCCTTCGCCCGCACCCTCGCCCATCGCGCTCTCTGTGCAGCGGCAATCCTCGCCCGTCCCGCTGCCGACATCGTGCGTCCTGTTCCAGTCCTTCGACCCTGCGAAGCACCTCTGAGCGCTGCAAGAGCCGCATTGAGTCGCTCAACAGTATTTGCTGCCTGATCCCGCTCTTTCCTCAACTGCTGGACTACACGAGCCAAGTTAGCCATTCAATTCTCCTCGTCGGGGATTGTATCAATTGGGGGCTGGAAGCCGATTCTAGGAGCGGTTCGCTGCCGGATGGGGTTCGGATCGGCTGGGCGTTTCAGAGTTGCAGGGCAGCCTTTGTGACCACCTTGGAGGGGTCGTAGGCGTGGCATCAGGACTTCTCTGTGGCACGACTCCTAACCATTTTTTTTTGATCCTTGAGGCGATAGTCCGAACGTTGGGTTGGTTTAGATGCGTCTCCAGAAAGTGCCCTTCGGCTCTTCGTCAACGTCGATAGGAATCACCTTGTCTGCATCCTTCAAGGCACGCAACGCTTGCAACGCTTCATCGTCGCTAATGTTCGCCAGTTTCGCAAGGTCTGTCCGTTTCCAATTCTTGCGCTCTGTCATGACCGAGAGGACTTTTTCGGCGTTGCGCATCGTGGTGGGGACTGGGTCTCTCGCAATCGAAGATGAATCCGGAGAAGTTGCCATTACGTCCGAGGCAGGAGGGGGAATCCGTTTTTGCGTCCAGCCAAGCCTCAAACCTCCAGATTTCTGAACGTCCCGCTCGATGGTAACGTCAGTTTGAAACCAGTTGTTGTTGGAATCCCGGTATGTAAGGGGAACAGTGATACTCGGTACGCCTCGCTCTCGCATGAAATCAAACAATGCGCTTCCAAACGTCCCGCCTAACCTCGCTTCCAAGAACGCCGGATAGAATGCCTCTCCGTCGTTTTTGGTCAGCCGTTCGGTGTGACCGCCATGAAATGTCAGCTTCGCACTTTCATTGATCTGAACGTTATGGATCGTGATGTCGTAGGCGGGCTGCTCCCCATCGTTGACAACGGCGAGTCCTGTGTATCCCATGTGGTCTTTCAAAACGCCTTTTCCATAGCGTTTGGAAACTATTATCGGTCTAGCTGCTGGCAATTCCAGTTTCTCGCGCCGGGCATCGCCCCCATCAGGGTTTGGTTTCGCTGGCTCTGGCACATTGGGGAGAGGTGCCATCGACATAGTAGCTGTCTGTGGCTTCGAGCGACCTACCAAATTGAGCAAGCTCTCAACGATGTCTTCGTAGCTATCTTTCGATGAAATCTTCGCGAGTCGGTCTGCAAATCCAGCACTGTATTGAAGCAGATCGTCGCGTGTGATGCCGTGCCAGATCGGAAGGATGATCTTTCTGCCCGGTCGTTCAAGCGCGAATAACGAATTCAACTCATATTCCGTCCATTTTTTCTTTCCCAGAAATGCCCTAGAGAGGACGACGATGCCGTACCGACAATTTGCCAACCCACGGTCTATCGATGGTCTCAGGTCGTCGCCCCATTCCAAGGTAGTCTTATCAAACCATACCTTGATTCCAGCGGCTTCGAGAGCTTCGACAAGCGGTTCAACATAAGGTTTGTCCTCGGTAGCGTGCGATATAAATACGTCATACTGCGGGCTGATTTGAGGATGATTTCTGAATTCGACCACGTTATTTCTTTCCGAAGCCGCAAGGCTGGACTGCAAGATCACGTCCAGCTTGTCTTCCGCCTTCTGATAGAGTCGCGCAGCTTGCCGTCTAAGTTCTCGTCCCGCTTCCGCCAATGCTTCCGCACCGCCCGCTACTGTTTGTCCTGTCCGCTGTTGAACTAACGCTAATGTACCGCCCCATGATCCAACTCTGGCTGAGATCACGGTCTCAAGACTTGTGTGTATTGCCTGCATCGCGTCGTCCACCGTCTCTCCGGTGAGTGGCATATCCGTCTGGGCGTAGGCATCGCGAATGCTGGAGATTTTGGCTTCAACTAATTCGGAGAGGTATTGCGCGATCACTCCAACTGCTTGCCGGAAATGTTTTGAACCCGGATAAGCTTCGTTATCCGTGAGTCGTCCTTTTTCGATTGCAGCATCTTTGCGTTCTTGTGCCTCTAAAGCACGGTCACGAGCCAAGACCTTCGCCAGCGTGCTTGCGCGATCGATTTCCATATTTTCGGCTGGCTCCATCATACCGACAGCATGTGAGCCATACATGCGGAGATAGCAGCGGGCTGAAACTCTAAGCGGCACTCGTTGTCTCTTGCGATCTCAGCCACGCGAGGGCAGATGATCGACGGAAGCGGAGACCCATCGGGAGCCGCAAGACTGGGATTGGATTTTCATATCTTGTCCGAGTGCGAATACGGGTCAGGTTATAAATCGAGGACGGCTTGCATTTGAGCAGTTCAGCTACTTCGGCAACCGTCAGGATGTCGTTCTCTGACTGTGCAGTCGGCGGAATTTCTGCCCCTGCGTGCGATACCGTAACCACGAATGATGCTGGTAGCTCGATTCCTTTTGCCTGTTTCATGATCTCTCCTCTGATGCTCGCCGAGGAGGTTAACACAGCAATAACCGCCTGCTTCTAGCCCGATATACAATCCACATCATGCAGCGCTCAGCACAGATTCGAGCGTTGGTTTACCAGCGCCTTCGGAAGCCTCTGAATAACAACATAGCCCCGCTCCAACAGGTCGTCTCGGACGTTCAGAGTGCAGCAGAAAACGCTGGCATCGTTAAGACCGGAAAAACCGTCTCGACATCTGAGGCGGCAAAGCAACTGCTGGAGTCGGCTAGAGACGATCGTCTTGAATTGGCAAACCTGCTCACGGAGCCGACAGATTCTCTCCTCAATATTCGGGGGAAGGCGGAGGCACACCTACCGCTGACGCAGGCTGAATGGAGTCTCGTTGCATACTATTGCGCCAAGGGTGCGGAGTCGTTTGCGAGTACCGAACAGGGCCAGCTTTCCTATGAGTCTTTGGCCGACATTCTGGAAGCATTTCTCGCCGCCTATGCAATTGCACTCAGAAAGAAGAAGGTGTCTCTAGACTTCTTCTATTTGATGACGCTTCCCGAGGACAAACAGGTCGCCACAAAGGACCCGAATGCCGTCAGTAGTGAAGACCTTCGTCGAGTCGTTACCCGCACCATTCAAATGCTCAGAGACCCGGCTCAGAAACGCCGCAGACCTTTACTCGCTGTCCGCAATCTCTACACACTTTTGGACGAGGAAAAGTTCTCCAATATTGAGCGGCTTAGCGACGTACTTTGGCCGCACTGGAATACCCTTTGGCGCGTATGTGCCCGAGGCCATTACGCAGTTCACCGCAAGCCCTTACGACCTAAGCCGATCGGCGACGAGGATGACTTTGAAGGCCCAATGCAGCGCGGATTGCCATCTCAAGAGGAGGGCGGATACCGCCTTGATCTGGTGCGAGAAGAAGGGAACGATTTCTCCCCCTACCTGCATTTTCCTGGCCCGCTCGCGCCCCGCTATCCGGTAAATGGATACGCGAGAACTGCGGAATTCCGAAGAATGCTGGAAGGGCTCGATTTGACTCGCCCACTGGCGCAATGGAAAGGGCACTATTTCTACGCCCACGTCGGAATCACGGAGAACCAGGAGTTCGATGTGAATTTCTGTGCCTGTGACAACGGAGTTAGTTTTGTCTTCCCCATGGAGCACTGGAAGTCCATTCAGAATTTGTTTCGCCGTGCATGGCAGTCGCCAGACGTGATGCAGGCGTGGGACACGTTGGCGCTGGAATATGGCGAGATGTGAGCAAGGCGGTGCTTCGCACCGGAAGAAGTATGGACACGTCATCCCCAAAGTGGGAACTGCGGAGCGCTCGCCAGCGCGGAAATGTTTACGAACGTCAACTTGTTTGGGTGGAGCGTTTTGCTTCGCGATCGAGTTCCCGCACGTCCTCGGCGTTTACGTTCGTGAACGGACAAGTACCCTAAGTGCACCTGGCGTAAACATGTTGACCCGCAAACGCTTTCATAAATTATTGCAACGCTACTGGTGGGCCATTTGTGAAGAATCATGAATAGGATTTCCCATGAGTACTCCCGAGCTACCGTTTCCGATTCGCAGCCAAGCATCTCCCACAGATGAGACTAGGCGCCGTTTCCGCACCAAGATCGTGGCTACCCGGTTGACTCCAGGCGAGCTGGCTGAGGTCGAAGCCACCGCTGAAAGCGCCGGCCAATCCCTCGCCGAATGGCTCCGCCAGACTGCGCTGCAAGCAGCGCGGCAGCGACCGGCTGATCCAATCGAATTGCTGCTTGCGGAGGTCTGGGCTTTGCGCTACACGCTGCTGAATTTATTTCATTCAAACGCGAAAGCGGCAGAAGGAACACAATTGCTGCCCGATTCCATCGTGAAAATCCGTGATCAGGCTGCCCGAAGAATGAAATTGGCTCAAAATGAGCGGTCCCACTGCTTTGCGGTGGTCTCGGTTGAACACCAAGGAGCTGCCGTGACGTCTACGCAGCGAGTTCGACCGGGAACGACCGAGTCGACATCGACCCCCAGGTTTGAACTGAGGTTTCGAATTTTGGATTTGTCGCCCGAAAACGGGTTCAGATGGGTAATTGAAAACGGTGTTAGGAGGCCGTGCTAGCATCATTATAGGTTGCGTGTTCGCATATCCTGCTGACCGTACCGCTCAGATCGAATCAAAGCCTCCTCTTTCCATGCAGGATGGCCCTGAAAAAGGAGTTCTGCATGGCTATGGACAATCTCAGAAAAGTGACACATGTGGGGAAGGAAGAGCACTACTCCCCGGACCGAAAGGCGAATGAGCCGCTGCCAGACGGCGTGCCTTCCGGGCAGGATGTCGATGACTTGCTATCGGCCATTGGTACGCGAGGACTTGACGTCCTAGAAGCAGAACCTGAGTTGCCGTATTCGGCTCTGGAACGTGGGCTGGTCCGCGAGTCAGACGAGATTGATGTCAACCCGACCGCAGTTGTCCCCGATGCTGCCAACGATCCTGTGCGCCTTTACTTGCGTGAGATGGGCGCCTCACCTCTGCTCACCCGTGAAGGCGAAGTGGAGATCGCTAAGCGTATTGAACGCGGCCAGTTCTCCGCCATGAAGGCGCTTTCACGTTCCCCTTTTGTTGTTCGCCACGTTCTCGACATGGGTGAGGACTTGAAACTGGGCCTGCGTTCGATTCAAGACACAGTCGTCTTCGATGAGGAAGAAGTCACCGAAAAGATTCTGCGGGACCATATCAAGGAGACTACTCGCCGCATTGATCTGATCCACAATCATTACAAGACGGCTCGCCGCCTCTCGCAACAACTGAGGACTCTTTCAGCAGATAAGAAGACCCGCAGGTACCGCCGCTGCCGATCCCATCTCAGTCGGGAGATAATCCGGACATCTCTCATCATCCGAGACCTCGGCATTGCCCCCTTGGAGCGGAAGCGCTTAAGTGAACGGGTGAATCACACCACAAACCTGATGCGTTCGCTGGAGCGCCAGATCGCAAACCTGGAGGACAAGATTGCAACAACGCGCAACGTAACTCACAAGAAAACCTACCGCATCGCGCAGCGTAAACATCGTGCAGAAGTGAAGCGGCTGGAGAGCGACGCAGGTATGACGTTCGCAGAGTTGCAGCGTACGCAACGTCAAATCATCAAGAGTGAGATGGACGCGGAACAGGCAAAACATGAGCTGATTGAAGCCAACTTGCGCCTTGTGGTTTCCATCGCGAAGAAGTACAGCAACCGTGGGCTTCAGTTTCTCGACCTCATCCAAGAGGGGAACGTTGGCTTGATGAAGGCGGTAGACAAATTTGACTATCGCCGCGGATATAAGTTCTCCACGTATGCCACCTGGTGGATTCGCCAGGCCATCAGCCGGGCGATTGCCGATCAATCACGCACCATCCGGCTACCAGTGCACATGGTCGAGATCGTCAACAAGCTGATTCGCATCACTCGGCAACTGGTCCAAACTTTGGGCCGCGAACCTACCTCGGCGGAGATTGCCCAGCAAATGGACATTCCCGAGGCAAAGGTTCGCAAGGTGCGCAAGATCATGCGAACGCCGATCTCTCTGGAGACACCGGTCGGCGAGGAAGGAGATTCCCACCTCGGCGACCTCATCGAAGATCAGGCCCAGGTCTCGCCCGCCGAGGCGCTCCTCAACGTAAACCGAGAGGAGCGGACTGCCCACGTGTTGCGAACGCTCAGTACGCGGGAAGAGAAGATCATCCGGATGCGTTTTGGAATAGAGGACGGCTCGGAGCGGACGCTCGAGGAGGTTGGCCAGTCGTTCGGAGTGACCCGAGAACGCATTCGCCAGATCGAAGCCAAGGCCTTGCGCAAACTGCGCCATCCCTCACGATCCGGCAAGCTCAAGGCGCTCTTCGATGAAGTAGGCGAATAAGCGAGCGGGGATGGGAGCCTATTGGCGTAGCGAACGCTGATGGGTTGCGTGTGAGTCGCTCCTGCAGGGGCTTTTTGAGCGCGACGGCCTCGATTGCGCTGAAAATCTCGGTGGCCAGGGTAAAAACGTGTAAGAGGCTGTGTACTGCAAAACACGTCTGTGTCATGGAACTCAACTGACGACCGTGGGGTCTATATTCGTGTCGTGAACCGACGTGCCATTATAGTGTCGTTGCTGCTGATTGGTGTCATCGGAGCTGCCCTGTCTTGGCGATACTTCCGCGTTGCGGTGCTTACACCTTCCGAGTTGAAGTCAACGCAGCCGAACCCAAAGGCTCCGGCAGAGCCGGCGAAGGTCGCGGAATATTCACAGTCTCGCAGCAAGCCTTGTGATAGGTCAGAAATATCACTACAGTCGCCAGAGCTCCGGGTCGAGCTTCGACCGAGTGAAGACGGTGTACGATTGTTCTCTCCTGCGATACGTCACCATCTACATTTTATTCTTTTCTCGAATCAAGCCGGACTCAAGGTCTATGAAGATTGGAATTCTTGGGGATATTTTGCCCCCTCATTCAAAGCGGAAGATGACAATTGCAGAGCATACGACATTACGCGCCGGGAGAGAGACTGGGACAAAAACTTCCCTTCGACCGCCACGCTGAACAAAGGGGACTTCCTGATTATCGACACTTATCTTTGCGATGAGACATGGCGGTCATCACCAAAGCTGCCTACCGCGAAGACACTTACGCTTCAAATCCTTGGACGTTTCGTGATGAAAGCCGACAAGAAACGGCCAATCAGCGGATTATGGACAGGCCAAGCTGAATCGGCTCCACTCGAAATCTACTTAGATAAACAGTGCTTGGATGTCCTTAACGCGGAGCCCTGACCGTGGTTTGTTGATAAATCCCCGTAGCACTCAAAATCCCAATAGGCAAAACGAGGGCGTTAAGAAGGGAAATCGCGGCTTATCTCTGACGATCTGACGAAGGAGAATTTGGAGGCTCTGCGTCGCGCATGGCTTTCGATTCCCGCCCTTCCAATTCAGCCTGGCGATGTTTGGTAGCCTCGGCGGGATCGGTTCCCGCCTTGAGCTCTATTCTCTCGATGAAGTAGCGCCAGCCTTCGTGCCGATCTGAAGAGTCTTGGGCAGCCTCAAACTTCTTCAACTCCAGTTCTGCCTGATGCTTGCCCCCAATCACTGCGACCACACCCGCCGAGTGGTATGTGCGGATGTTATAGGAGATGATGGCGTAAGAGGCGCTATTGTCATTGATGGTCAATAGGAATCCGTTTGCAAAAGGATCCAACGAAGTTCAGACGCTACAAAGATAACAGCTCTCAAATCTTATGACGCCTGTGTTCTCTCGAGGAGTCGCGTGTTGCATCGTGCTCAAGTTTCGGGCGAGCTTCGTTCAAACTGATCGCGCGGTCATTCAAGCGGAATCCATTCAAGGATTCAATCGCCGCCTTGGCTTCAGCTGCGTCCGTCATTTCAACGAAAGCGAAACCCCGAGGCCCGCTGGTGTCACGGTCCGTCACAATGGTGACTGTTTGCACGGTTCCATAGGCTTTGAAAAGATCTTTCAATTGCGCTTCCGTGGTCGTCGGATCCAGGTTTCGAACGAAGATGTTAATCACTGTTTTTCCCGCACGAGTTTTCGGTCATGTTTTTGCCACAAAAGCGAAAAGGCGATCTCCGTTGATATCGCCTCTTCGCAGAATCCATCGAGCTAGAGTGCCTGCACGTTTTCAGCCTGCCAGCCCTTGGGTCCCTTGGTGACATCGAACTGCACCGTCTGGCCCTCTTGCAGGCTTTTGAACCCGCCCGCCTGGATGGCGGAGAAATGCACAAAAACGTCTTCGCCAGTCGAACGGCTAATAAAGCCGTAGCCTTTAGCGTCGTTGAACCACTTTACTGTTCCTTGTTCCATATGTATTTGTACTCTTGTTCCTTTGTGTAGTTACGCTGGAGGGATTCGGAAGAAAACTTGTGCAGGTTACTGGCTGTTGAGGCGAGAGCTGCTCGACCGATTCGGTCTAACGCACACTCTGATGCTACGCGACGACGGCACAATTATCAAGGTGATTTGGGCTGCTCTGGGTCTAAGCGAAAGACAATCTCATTCAGCTTCGCGATCAACTCACGCATTTTATGCAAGAGTTTCTTTCGGCTCTCAGGGTCTTTGGACTCTCTAAGCTTGTCCAATATTTGATCTAGCTCGTGCGTTACAGCCTCAAATTCTGGTTGGGTCATGCGGCCATCCGCTGTGCTTAAGGTTCGCTGAGGAGAAGGCGGGCTTCAACACGCCATAGCCGATCTGCCACGTCAGCGCCATCGCGGACTCATCCGAAGTGTACGATGAATTTGATGGAATTGAGGCGAAATCATCGAGTAATCGGATGATCGAGACTCTGGCTCGCAAAGAGCAGCCACTAGGGCTTCTCGCTCCAGGTGGCTGTCAGAGCAGCCACGGCACCAGCGCCGTTCGACATCAGCAATATCAAGGCGCTGCATGCGTCTCACTAGTGGTACGAAGGTTGCACACCCGACGGTTCGCGCGTCGTCGCTGCTTAGGAGTGCGAATCTTCAGCATCACGGCGGCCAACAGCGTATACTAAGTTTACTTAACCTCGAAGATACGCCGTACAACGCATCCTGCGCCTTCGCGATTGAGAGATGGAGAGGCGTATGCTCGCGCAGAGCTTACCTGCTGTACAGCCACTCCAGTCCATCGTGTGCAACCATAGTCGAAAGCGTGCATCCTGACACGCGTCATCACGCTCTTAGCGACCCTTGCCCTCGCAGCATCGGTGTTGTTTCGCTATTCGCTGGCTTATCGGACGCCTGTCTGCATAATCGTGTCGGCGGCAACGATCACGCTTGCCGTTCGTAGCCTCCTCACCGGCAAGCTCTTGTGGGCACTCCTCTTCGCTGGCGTTCTGGGTCTGTTTACGCCGCTCCATCCGACTCAGTTTTCCTGCGTAAGCACGTCCATACTCGACATGGCGACTCTGGCGCTGTTTGCCGCTTCGCCAGTAATCTTTGGAAAATCTGCTGCTCCGTTGGCTCTTAAGCACGCTTCAAGAAAGTTGCGATTATCCGGCACTCACCGCTGAATCACAGGAGATCATGATGTCCGCGCGAAATGGAGACAAGTCCAGATTTAACCGGCAACGTAAGCAGAACATCGCTCGACGGAAGCGCACCCACGAACTAATGGAGCACACAGCAAAGGCACCCAAGTCAGGGGAGTTATCATCCCGCGTGCAGCCACGCTCGGTACCGGCATGAACACCATACTGCCTCCGGTATCGCTGCTCTCCCCGCCCACCCAAGGTGGAGTCAAGAAGAAACGAGTGCTGCTCGTCGACACTTGCCAGGCGAAGCGCGAATTGCGTGCTGAGGTGATGAGGAAGTTCGGCATGGATGTGGACTGCGCTGCCAATGCCGACGAAGCTCGTTCGTGGTGGAAAGCGGACTTCTATGACCTTGTCTTGATCAACATGGAACAATCGCGCGAGTATCGCGACAAATTCTGTGACGACCTTCGTAGCGCGACACCTCCGCAGCGGTTGGCGTTCTTGGTCGGCCAACCAGAATATCTTGCCCATTCGCCCAACGGGGATGGAGAGTCGCCGCAGCAGAACGCCGACGACCTGATCGTGGGTGACATGAGCCTCGCGCTCGCCGCCGATCGCGGAGATCCGACCCAGCGCTGGGGCATTCTGGAGGCTTCCCGGCGAATCTCGGCAGTTCGCTCCAAGTCACTCGCCCGCACCCAAGCCATGCGCGCTTTACCCGATCGGCCGCGAGATTCTGAGGGACGCGCGTCGAAACGAACCCCGACAGCGACCAGCCTAGATGATTTACTGAAAGAGGAATTGCGATGAAGAACCTGTACGTTGGAAACCTGCCCCACAGCACCACCGAAGCCGACCTGCGCAGCCTGTTTGAGGCACAAGGCGCGGTGGAAAAAGTAAGTCTGGTGACCGACCGGGACACGGGCCAATCTCGTGGTTTCGGTTTTGTCGAAATGACCAATGCCACTGAAGCGGACAAGGCGATCACGGCGCTCAACGGTACCGATCTGGGCGGACGAACTTTGACCATCAACGAGGCAAAACCTAGGACCGATCGCCCGAAAGGCGGAGGTCAGCGCTTTGGCGGCAGAGGCCGCGGCCGCGACGATAACCGTGGACATCCACGACAGCCGCGCGAACCCCGCTGGTAGTAGTCTTCTTCCAACGCAACGCTCCGGTGACGCCTAGAGGATGCGTCGCCGGCCACAACTACAAAAACCCGGGGGGATGCGTATGCCAAGAGGCCGATCAACTTTTACAAAACGCCAGAAGGAACAGACACGGCAACAGAGACAACGGGATAAAGCGGAGCGGAGGAGTCTGCGAAAGCAGGACCAGCCGGCGACCGACGGGGTGGATGAAATGGCCGAACTCCGCGAACATGCGGCAGCCCAGGCGGCGCTATTCAACATTGGTGTGGAAGAGACCGATACTGCTGAAGAGTCCACGCCCGATGGCCGAATGAGCGAGTGATTTTGAATGTAAGTCTTCTGCAGCCGGACCTTCGGCTGCGAATTGATTCGGATCGCAATAATCTACTGTGGGAGGGTAAGGTGGCGGAAATTCGATTGCAAGAGGGCGAATCCTTAGAGAATGCGCTCCGTCGATTCAAACGCAAGGTTCAATCGGAAGACATCATTAAAGAGGTGAAGCGTCACTCGTACTACTTGAAGCCGGGCGAAAAACGCCGGGTGAAGAGCGCCTTGGCGCGCAAGCGCGCGCGAAAAAAGATTCGCAGAGAAAGCTCATCTGGAAGCGACTCCCGTCGAGACAACAAGTGATTCTGTGAAATCAGGCCGGCGATCAGGGATTGCAATTAACCCTGATGCGCCGGCGACCTAAGTTGAGACTCTATACGAATACTTCTCCCGGCAAAGCGGTGAGAGTCCGCGACGCAAGCGTGTTTTGAATCAGTCGCCGCGTTGGCAAGTCTCTTGCAACCTCGCTTTGCTTGCGTTCTATCTTCAACTTGAGAGTGCGCTCGATCTGGCGTAATTCCAGCACTTCCGCTCCCGCCGCTAAGGTCGAAGCGCGTCCTTGTAAGCCTGCCCTGCCCGTCCGGCCCACTCGATGAATAAAATCTTCCGCCATCTTAGGCACATCGTAGTTAATGACGTGGGCTACATCATCGACGTGAAGACCGCGTGAGGCGACGTCGGTTGCGACCAGCACCTGGAAGCGACCTTCCTGGAAGCCACTCAAAGCTCCATTCCGTTGCGATTGTGAGCGATCACCATGGATCATGGCTGCCGCGAACCCATCGCGTACAAGCTCCTTCGCCAGGTGCTCCGTGCCACGCTTGGTGCGCGCGAAGATCAGAGTCTGTCCCTTTTCTGCATAAAGCAATTGACGCAGGACGTCGAGTTTCTCTCCGGGCCGCACTTCGTACGCCTTGAGTTCTACGCTTTCGGCGGGCTTGAGGACTGAACCCAGCGCTACCCGAACCGGATTGATCATGTACTCGTTCACCAGACCGGCGACGGACTGTTCCATGGTTGCCGAGAAACATAGTGTCTGGCGCTGCCGAGGCAACGTCGACAAAATGCGACGGATTGCGGGCAGGAATCCCATATCGAGCATGCGGTCGGCTTCGTCGAGCACGAGTATCTTGACGTTCTGCAGATTGGCAAACTTGCGATTCATCAGATCCTGCAATCGTCCCGGAGTCGCGATTACCAGTTTCGCCCCGGCGCGCAGACTCTGGATCTGGGCTTTCTCCGATACGCCGCCGATGACTAGCGTGGCGATAGGCATGGCCTTCGTGCGCAGCTGCTCATATTGCTCCTGAACCTGAATCGCAAGTTCCCGCGTTGGCAGCAGGACCAGAGAGACCGTGTGGCGCTTCTGCTCTTGTTGCAAGAGCTCAATGAGCGGGATCAGAAATGCCAATGTCTTGCCCGTCCCAGTCTGCGCGGTGCCGATAACATCCTGGCCTTTGAGTGCAGGAGGAATGGCGCCTTCCTGGATGGGGGTGAGATTGGTGAATTGAGCCGCCGCTAGCTTCTGCTGCAATGCAGAGGACAAGGGCAGTTCTGAAAAAGTAGTCATTCGATTTGTTTTCTTTCTGGAGAGGAAGCTGTCAAACACACTCTGACACACGTCGAGAGTCGCACTGCCGCTCACATTTTGATTTTGATTTACGCAAGTAAACGGCGGGCAGGAAAGGCGGGGATAAATCTAGTCGAATAGGTGACTACCGCGTCACGAGCAAACCGTAGTTCGTACGTAAATTAAGTATACCAGACGAAGCGGCCGGCACGAGTTACAAGGGTCACTTCTCAAGTTCTGGGGGGCGTCGACAACCCGCCGCGCAACAAGTCGCTTTCGTCCGGCTAGAAAAGCCGCCGCATTCCGATGACTTTCTATAAACCCCAGGGCTCGGCAAATAAGCGTACAATTGCCCGATACTGGGGAAAGCCAACACTTCTATTCCCAATCCGCAAAGAACGATGCATGCCTGGCAATGCTCGTGACGGCGCCGGCCATGAAGCACTTAAGACTTCAGGAGGAGCGGTCATGAGAATCCTGCTTTATAACCCCGACAACGGCGTCACTCGTAATTTCATGCCGCACCTGTGGATGTTCTTGCTCCAGGCACTGACCCCACCTGGGCACGAGGTCCTGCTGATCGACGGCAACGCCCAGCCCACGGACGAGGATCAGATCGCACAATTCGTTCGCGATAAGAAGATTGGACTGGTCGGGATTGGCGCGATGACTCGCATGATCGCGAAGGCGTATCGCATCGCGGACGCCGTCCGCGCCACCGGAGTTCCGGTAGTGATGGGTGGCCCTCACGTCACCGAACGTGCCGACGAGGCGCTCGGCCGCGCCGGTGGCCCCCGCCACGCCGACGCCGTTGCCCTCGGCGAAGCCGACGACACGTGGCCGCGCATCGTCAATGATGCCGCCCGTGGCGACCTCAAAGACATTTATGCGCCCGTCGATGTCTTTGGCCGAGAGAGTAAGCCCTCGCTGAATCAGTATCCCATCATCCCGTGGGACAAGATCGATCTCCATCAATTTAATCTGCTGCCCAAGATGGTTTATCCCATGCTCAGCAAAGTCGGCGAAGGCTGGGGGACCTTTCGCATCATCCCGGTCGAGTCCGGACGCGGTTGCCCCTACGGTTGCGAGTTCTGCACGGTCACCGGATTCTTCGGCGACTCCATCCGCTTCCGCACCAACGAGAGCGTGGTCAACGAACTTCTCCTGCTGAAAGCACGCGCCCGCAAGGAGAAGGGCCAGATGGCAGTCTTCTTTATCGACGACAATTTCGCCATCAATCTGAAACGCACCAAGTCCCTGCTGCGCGATATCATCGCCGCCGGCGCCCAGGTCCACTGGGTCGCCCAGATCAGCGCGAACCTGTTGCGGGACGAGGAACTCTGCGACCTGATCGCCGCCTCCGGCGGCAAGTGGGTCTTCATCGGCATGGAGTCCATCGACCCCGCCAATCTCAAGGATGTCAACAAGGGATTCAACAAGCCTGGCGAATACGCTGCCATCCTGGAACGGCTGGCCAAACGCAACGTCTACGCCATCACCTCATTCATCTTCGGCATGGACAATGACTCTGTCGGCGTCGCTGAGCGCACGCTCTCCCAGGTCCGCACCTGGCCGCCGGGTCTCCCTATCTTCGGCCTGCTCACGCCCTTGCCCGGAACACCGCTCTACAAGCGCCTCCACGACGCGGGACGCCTCACCCGCCCCAGCCACTGGCAGGAGTTCATCCCCTTTACCATGGCGCACACTCCACTGAAGATGACCATTGCAGAAGCTCACGCCGAAGTGAAATACGGATGGTCTGAGTCCTACAGCGCTGAAGCCCTCGCCCATGCCGTCGACTCCCTCGACGGCCAGCCTCTGGGATATCGCATCAACATCTTCCTCGCCCGCCTCTGCTTCCGCGGCATCTATTTCCCTATGATGGGAAAACTAGCCTGGGTGAATGTAGTCTGGGAAAATCGCCGCACCATCTTCAAGCTGCTAAAAGAAGCCGTGTTCGGCCCTCGACCGCGCCTAACAGATGGCGATGTCGAGGCGACCTGTCAAGACGTAGCCGTGCCCGAGGTCGGCGGCGAAATGAATGCCTAGCACGCTGCTGAATGGGTTCTCTGGGGAAGGAACAAGAAGAAGCTGACCTTTGGCGCAATATTGACCAGACCGACGAGTGGTAACGCGCTGTTACGACGGTAATCGTGCCGTAGCTCCAGGAAGCGTATGATCGTTTTATAGACTGAGAGTTGGACTATGCAAAGGAACCCGCTGGTTCGACGCACAATCTGCTCCTTCGACGTAATCTCTAAACAACTTGCATTTCATCCGTGCCGTTTCCACAATTCCGTCAATCCTTTGGCACAAGGTCGATGAGTGCGATTTCGCAACAAGTAGCTGATCATGCGGATCGAACCAGAAAGCACGACTGGCCATGTCTCTCAAGGTGGCGGCGTTGAATACTGTAGAAGTGAAGACCGCCCAACTTTCGTTGAAGCGGATCCTCTCGGTGCCGTGCCCGGTATGTAGGGCCAAACCAAAAGAGCAGTGCACGTTTACTACTGGCCATCCGTCGGTCAAGACTCACATCAAACGCGCCCTTGCGGCTACCATAGCATCCCCCTCTGAGAGCTCTGGCCAAGCGGCGCTACGTTCTTTGCGGGCATTTGCAACCAAGAGCTTCCGGGCGCTGTTCCGTCCAAAGTAGGAGACAATGTTTCCAAAACAGAATAAGCAGCAAAACCAGATGTGCTTTCAAATCCACAAGAATGGCGCTCCGGTCGATGGCGTCAGCTATACAAGCCTGGCGGAGGCCTCAACCGCATTGGAAAAAGCTGGTCAGGGTGGCGAAGTAACTGCCGTGGACGGACTCGATCGGATCGTACGGCGCTACACTGCGGACGAATGCCGCAATGCCCGCAATTCTCGGTAGCGTCATCGGCCGAGTTGGGTGGCCGTCAATTATCTCGCGTACTCATCCGATCTGGCACAACGGTGTGTATACAGTAAAGGCTCTATCCCCACCTCGAACGATTGCTGGTATTGTCGAATCGTCTACTACAACTCTCCGAGGAGCTGAATTCTGGGCCAACGGTCTCTTGTTTCTAGGCGTTTTTCAGGAGATCCGGCCATGACTCACTCCATTTTGCTAGTCGATGACAACCGAGTCATTCGTCATGTCTTGCGCGGATTGTTCGAGGCCATTGGTTTCGTGTGCTCGGAATCGGAAGACGGCTGCCAGGCCGTGACGGAAGCCGGCCGCCTCAAACCGGACCTTATCGTGCTCGATTACTCCATGCCAGTTATGAATGGACTTGAAGCTGCTCCGTTGCTAAGGAAGCTGCTTCCCGATACTCCGATTATCATGTTCACGATGTTCGCGAATCACGTGTTTGCTACGCAAGCTATCGCAGCCGGCGTCACGGCAGTGGTCTCTAAAGATGAAGCCACGTGTCTGCTTCCAAAAGCTGAATCGCTGCTCAACCCTACAAGCACATAAAGACCGGGATTTGCGGCAGGAGTCGGGGCTAGGTTCTTTGAACTTCTCTCGCCAACCGCGATGACGATTAGTTTCTTGGGTGGATCGTTTGAGCCTCGTCAGTCGTGAGCCGGGAAGGATCGCAATACCCATACCCTTTCAGACAAGCCGAGTAATTCCGCTTATGCTCGACGTCAGCCAGTGTCTTGGCCTCGCTCGCAGTCAGGTCGGAATAGTCACACGTGTCCTCACCGTTGCGGCACGCCGACAAGTTGCGCTGATGTTCGGAGTAGGCTGTCTGTTTCGCTTGTTGTGGGGTGAGCTTGGAACGGTCGCATTCATCCCAGCCATTCACGCAATTTTGCGCGTTGCGCTGGAGACTTGCAGCGTTCGTTTCCTTCGTTTGGACAGGAGTCAACTGACCCTGATCACATCGTCCAGAACCGTCTACACAGTCGGATGCATTGAGTTGGCGCCTGGCGATGTTCACTTCCTCGATTTCCCCTGGAGTCAGTTTGGATCGATCGCACGCACCCCATCCATCCTTGCAGGCGGTCAGATTGCGCTGTTGCTGCGCTGCGGCCATATCGCGGGCTTCCAACGGGGTCAGTTTGGACCGGTCGCACGACAACATGCCCTGATTGCAGTCGGAAACATTCCGCTCATGATCGGCCACGGCCAATGCAATCGTTTCCGGTTCCGTGAGTTTTGAACGGTCACAGGAATCGTAGCCGTTCCGGCAGTTCACAACGTTTTGCCTGTGCACAGCGACAGCCACTTCCGTCGCTTCCGACTGGCTTAACTTGGATCGATCGCAGGTTTCGCGACCGGCCTTGCAATTCGCCAGATTTTGCGCGAGATCGGAGGACTGAGCAAAGGCCAAAATGGACCAAAGGCTGAGACAACCTACTGACACGCCAAAGCACTTCCTTAAGCTCACTTTCATGGTTTGTGCCCCCTTCGGGCGAAGAAAAATCACGCTGCGGTTGAAGCGTATAGAGCCAACTCTTGACGGCTCCTCAGTTCCAAGAAATGAACTATCCAAGCTATGCAGCCGCGGACTTTCACTTCGGTTAGACCCAGTTTCAGTGCGATACTTTCGTCATTCAAGCCTTTGCCCACCAAACGACAGATCGGGCCCAGGACGCTTGTTTGTTCCCAAAAGCTGCGCATATGCTCCTCGTAACACCAGTCCCCAGTGGAAACACAGTCTGGTCATCAAGAACCAGCAGCGGCCGAAAGCAGTTGCCGTTCCCGCCAGGCTGCACTCTGGGCTGTACTTCCCAGAAATTACTTCTTGTCTCCCTTTGCTTCGGCTGTCTTAGCTTGCTGGCCAGCCTCGGAAACGGCTTTCAAAAAGGCGTCGGCGCTTAGCGGAGTCGTCGCTTTGCCGGAAAGAATGTTGCGGAACCTCATCTGCTTGCCGTAGATGGCGCGAGTGGAGTCGTTATCCTCCTGTACGACCGCCCCTTCCAGGGTCAATCCGGCGAACACGCCCTTGGAACGCGAGTAGGTCAGCATTTCAGTGTTCATCTTCCAGTCCGTTCCTGCGGAAGCATGACGCCCTACCGGGCCCCCTGCAACCGATCCTTCACCGGTGAGTTCGAATTTGCTGGAGAGAAGATGTTGGAACCCCTGGTCGTTCATGATGAGCATGACCAGGTCCACGCCTTCAACGCCGATCTGCAATCCCCAGCTTCCACCGCCCAGCGACACGAATGCGGGCGCGCTCCAGCCTTCGGCGGTACGGCAAGTCGCCACTCCGCGCCCGTGCTTGCCCCCAAAGATGAACCCGCCTTTGATCAAGTTGGGTACGACGAGGATGCACTTCGCATTGCTCAACACTTCTTCCGGGATACCTCTGTCTGGAGTCGCCATGATCGCGTGCAGAACATCCACCGAAGCATCGAGGCGCGCGACTGAGTCCTCACGACCCGAAGCTGCCCACCCACACGTTGCTACCAGGCCTATGAAGCCCATCAACAGCACTGAGATTGTCTTTTTCATGAACTTTCCTTTCGGAGCCGCAGAGCTAAGAGGAGGGAGCTTCAGATAGCTGACTTAGTTCAGAGGACCTGAAAGAGAGAGAAGAAGTGCTCGTCTCTGGAATCATGATCGCTCAACCGGAAAGCAATAGCTGGTCTGAATTGCTCAGTATAAGGGTGCGCTCTTTAAGCTGCCGTTGACTGCAACCCTGATCGCTACGGTCGTGAACATGCGAACTCTCTTGCTCAGACCGCAGATTCGCGCCTTTGTTGTTGTCCTCATACCCGTCCCTTGGACTCATGGCATCTGCCCACAAACGAGCACTTTTGCACAGAATTGCTTGAGCCTCTGTGTCATGCTGGCCTTGTCCGATTAAGAAGAACGGCTGGAGTTGACTATGGATACCGTCCTGCACCCGCTCATTGTCCGCGTTCGAAGCCTGTGCGCTTTCATTGCCGCTTCACTGAGGAAGATGCTTCGAATGGAACCGCACGATGGAGATTTCGCATCTCAGCGGGTTTGCCCGTTTTGCGCGCGCATCACTCCGCGCTACGAAACGTGTTGCCTAGAATGCGGCAAGGCTCTCAAAGCAGCCTAAAAGGTGAAGACGTCACGCAGACGCTTCACACGCGCAGTGATTGGATGGTTCGATAATGTAGCGATTCATGCTGTGACAGTAGCGACACGGTATTTCAAGGATTTCCCCAGTGGTTCCTTCTGTTAGGTTCATTGGGAAAGCTCGCAGGCACTCCTCGCACGTCAGGACTACGTAGGGCATCGCCTTGGAGTCGTGGCCATTACGCGGAATCCAGGCTGGGGAACATTCTCGGTGATGGTTACTGCGTCGGGTTTGAGCCGTTAGAAGCAATTGTTGAATGGTCCTTAACAGATTCTTGGATTGGCTACCTTTGGCGAAGAAGCCGTCCGCGATCACGCCAAAGGGCACCTCCCCGCCGACGTACGCGCCGCTCATTGCGACGGTCGATATTTGGGGAAAGCGACGCCGAACTACGGAAAGCAACTCGAAACCTGACATTCCGGGCATATCGAGATCGGAGAGCATTAACTCAGGCAGCTTCTTTTTTAGCTGCGAGAGCGCGCGGAATCCGTCTTCTGCAGCGACGACATCGTACCCCGCCGCCATCAACGACATGGAAACACTCTCACGTACACTCTGGTCGTCGTCGACCACGAGGATTTGGGGTTTTGCAGGACTGGGCATGGATTCCTCTCCTCTCTGCTCCGCCTGCCCTGCAGAAGCTGTATCGCAGTGCTGACGATCCTTTGCCTGCAGCACCGTATGAATGGCTTCCAACAGGAAGCGCGGACCGTCGCAGTTGGTCACGAGGGCATCCACAGATTTCAGAGCACCCTCCGGCAACTCCAGGCTTTCGGCGAGCATGACGATGGGAAGACGCGGTCGAACCTTCTTGATCTCATCCGCAACCACGGCGCCATCCAGAAGTCCCAGATGATACTCGAGAATAACTGCATCCACCGGTTTCGACGCCAACAGCCGTAATCCTTGGCTGACGTGAGTTGCAGTGAGCAGGGAGAAACCCTTTTCCTCGAGCAAGCTCAGTTGGGCGGGATCCCGATGTATGCACAGTAATGATCTCGCGGCAACCATTCTGCCGTCAGTATGAATGAAGATGGTAGCGCGGGTCTGCTCAGAATTGCTCACAATTGACGCGAGACGACACAGTGGCTCTACAACTCGGCCCGGCCGTTGATTACCTTACTTTGTCCGCTGGTTAAGGCTCAAATCACTCGGGGATTTGGAAAAAGTCCGCACCAGCACCACGCCGATCACCAGGCACAATACCACTACTCCCAACACCACTGATATCGCCAGAAAACCGCCCGTTCTCATGAATTGAGGCGCCAGCGCCGTTGCGGAGGCCTCCGGCGCGAGCAAGCAGAATACAGCGACGCAGAGTGTACCCGCATATGTCATAAGCGATTTCATAATCTGTCCCCTAAGTTCTCCAAAGCGCTGTGCTCGCAGGTTCTGAGAACCATCTTCTTCTCGGCACGCAAGACATTCGCGCCTGAAAACCGCCACCCTGTTGATTTTCGAGGAATGGCTAATACGAGTGTCGAGCCTTACCGTCTCGATTACTGGTCAATCTTGACCACATTGATTGTTACGGCTCCACTTATTCGCTTTTACGGAATCGGTCTCTATTCGCGTGATCAGAGGCGAAGGCAGGATCACTCGGTTGCCGCGATTGGCTTACTTAGTAAGATTGTTAAACTACGATCCACCGGAATCCCGCGTAATTGTGTCAGTGGGCTAATCGTTTAAAACGACATTGAGCAGCGAACTGTGGACCTGTAGTGCGCCTTCCGCACCGCCCGCATAGTCAATGAAACCCAATCTCCTGAATCTGTTCATGAAGAAGCTGACTCGCGAGCGAGTGGTCCCGACCATCTCAGCCAGCGTCTCTTGGCTGATCTTGGGGACGACAATCTCTGGTACGCCGTCCTTACCAAAATGAGCGAGCAAGAGAAGAACCCTGGCCAGCCTCTTTTCGCTCGAGTTGAACAGTTGGTCGACCAAATCCTCTTCATAGCGGATATTGCGAGCCAACAAATAGGCCACGAACCTTTCAGAGAATGCTGGTTCGCGGTGGAGTACATCCATCATCGCCTTCTTCTCGACACGCAGAATCTCGCAATCGGTCATGGCAACCGCAGACCCCATACGCAAAAGCTGACCTGCCAGTGAGCCCTCACCAAAAAAGTTTCCCTCGCCGACGACTGCAATTGTCGCCTCCTTGCCGATCTTGGATACAACGGCGAGTCTCACTTTACCCTTCTGGACGTAAAAGACGGCATCCGCTTCGTCCCCTTGCGCAAATATCACGCTCTTCTTCGGAACAGACAGAATCTTCCTTCCCTTTCCAATGGTTGCAAGAAAGGTGTTGGGGTCGAATCCGTCGTTTTTGTTGGCTGCCAACGGGGGCATCATCTCCTAACAAGTATAGTCCCCCACCCTCACGCGCTGTCGCGTGGTCTCATTTTGCGAAGATCTGGCCTAAACCGGCAAGGTCTCCAAGAGTGGTCACTTTTGAGCAGTTTTGCTTTGCCTCATAGACCAGAATGGGAATCGAAGCAAAAACTCAAATCACACCACTATTGATCAGGAGAGCTATGCCATCAACCGTTCAAGTCGGCACGATTCTGATGAAAGAGTGGCCCGGAATGCCGGAGCTTATCGGGTTTGAAACCGAGCCCCGCTTGGGGGAGTGGAGCATGGCCAGCGTGCCGGATGCATTTACTCTCGATCGCAAGATCCGTGCTGCCGGATGGAATTTCTTTTTCATGGCTGCTGAAGTCAAGACAATGTTCTTCGGGTCTCTGACGGCGGCAAAGGTACAGAGCGCGTTGGCGAGGATTCTGGCCAAGGTGAAGCAACAGCACTTCAATGCCCTTGAGGTTACCGCGATCGTTGCTCGACATTTCCTCGGCGTGCCCTATGTGACTGTGTCCGCCCATTCTCGCCACCTGCAACACAGTTCCAATCTGGACAGCGCTGAAACACGCCAGACCTCTCAGGACGCCGCGGAATGGGCCAATGGTTGAATTGCGCGTCAACCGGTCGGACGGATCGTTCGCAGGAGCTTCCTTTGAGTGAACGGATGGATCTGTACCTCAGAGTGGCTGTGACCTTGATGTTCGTGGCCGGGTCTTTCCTGATTGTCTTAAACCTGCGTGAACAATTTGGAAAGTGCAAACGGCAGAGAATTTGGACTTCAGTTAAGCCCCGGCCGTCCGGAGAAAGCGAGTCATTATGAATCCCCATGGAAATCTAGAACGAATTCTTGAATCAGCGGTTGTCGTCTCCTGGCCTGACCTGACACGCGGCGTCGCCACCGGGTTGATTCACATTGAGTACGGGTTTGCCGACGGAGGAACCTTGGATTACGTCAAGGTCTGGTCATCGCTCAATCGAGGTCATTGGCTTTTGGCCTGTCAGTATTGGATGTCAGGGAACTCGTTCCATCGCGCCGGCGTTGGTTTTGAAAATGGGTACAGATCGGACAATCTGGCGCATATTCTGGACATCGCGATGCAACACCAGAAGTCCTTCGTCCTTCCCCCGAACCTGGGCCGGCAGGGACTGCTCCAGATTTCAGCGCCTACGGTACAAGACAGCGCCGCCGCTTCGGCGGTGATCGACCTTGCCTTCAACCGTTTGTCTTCATCACTGGCATAGTCGGCGTTTATCTGAAGGTCCACACGATTTATTTTCCAAAGCTGCTAAGCGGCGATCGCGATGCGGGTCTGTTCGTGGCAGGCCTGTGCTGAGTTCGCACTTTTCGCCGGGTTTCGCGCCACAGGTGGGACATCGCACTGCCAACGCTTCCTTCTCTGTGACGTTCATGCCTACACAATGCACGGTTGCCAACCAACAAGATGGTCAATTGTGACCATCGCGCAATCCTACCCGAGGCGCATCATCATAGTAGAGAGTGTGCGGCCGGCAGCGGAGTTTAGGCGGCAATGTTCCGGATAATTCTCGCGCCTGCGTGACCCTTTTCGAGGAGCCATCCCATGTTCAAACAATCGGCCACAAACGGGAACCAGTCCGCAGAACCACCGCTGATGGAACCAGGAGAGCTGCCTGACTCCGAACGTTCAAAACAGCCGCCGCTTCCGGAATCTCCATATAGGCCTTACTCCGAAGAGCCTGCGGCGGACGAAGCTCCTTACGAACCTTACAAAGGCATCTAGTTGTGGGCTGATATCCGTCGACTCGAGGCGCACCATCTGAACACACTCAGACGCAAGAAGGAGAAATCATGAAAAACGTCAAATTTGTTGTAAGAGTTAGCCGCGGCGGTGATCGCGCCCCTGCATACGTGCAGAGGATCGATCCGAGCCCCGTCCAGATGACTACCAACCGCAAGCTGGCACTCATGATGGGAAAACTTACGGCCGAAGATGCGGTTAAATGCCTACAAACTTCCCAGTGCATCCCGGAGTTAGTGCCCGTGCCGGTCGTTGCCTAGCACGCTGGACGAGGAGATTGCGGAGATGATCGGCACGACGCGCGAGACCGTCAGCCGTTTGTTTCCCAACTTCAAAACCAAGCAATTCATCCAGTCGAAGGGCGCCCGCCTCGTGATCCTTAACAGGTCTGCACTGGAAAGAATGGTACAGATGTGAGTCGGCTCGAATGCTAGAAGAGCACGTCATGCTGGATGACGGGGAACGGCGCGACGACATACTTGCAGCAACTTCCAACTGCCCGACGCCCGATTGCCGCGCACTCGTCGTTGAGTACAGGGCAGCAGGCAGCGTTAGACCAGGTCATCCCGAGGATTGGTGGTTCAAGTGCTCTCGTTGCGGAACGGAGTTTATCGTCCCGCGAGGTGACTTTATCTTTCAATCCATACCAAAAAAGTGGCTCTCGGCATATGCGCATTCGGTATAGGCAACAGAAGGAACTGTTTGGGAGTTACTCGGGTCTGCCCGGCGTTTTGATTTTCGATATCTGTGCAAAATTGCACAGAAACCAAGCACGACGCACTCATAAGGTGCTTGCATGCTTACCAAAGCGAGACAACCGCGCGGGAACGCGGGCCGAGCGCTGGTCACCTTAGATGTTGAGCTGCAAGCCCACTGACGTTCGTCTTCTTGCGCTGTGGTAGTGGTGCTTTTAGCCTTCGCAGACACCAGCTACGCCATTTAGCTCGTGGTGAAAACCTGATACATAACGGAAAGATTATTTTGAGGAGATCAGAGCAATGAAGCCCTCCCGTCCTGAAACGACTCGACGTCAAACCTCAACCCTAGCCGTGATGAAGTCCCCCTCTGAGCCTCAATACCAGATTCGTCGCCGCGCGTATGAGCTCTACGAGCAACGCGGCAGCAAAGATGGGCACGAAGTGAGTGATTGGCTGCAAGCGGAGTCAGAGGTGGCTCAACAGAAGGCGAAAGCAGTCACCACGTG